>ERZ840371.585-NODE-585-length-43724-cov-4.697909_pt1 | contig 43724 bp, 77 predicted proteins | sample MGYA00519937_ERZ840371 | MGnify/ENA primary metagenome ERZ840371 (study PRJEB31850, sample SAMEA3708873) | human gut metagenome | biome: human gut; feature: human-associated habitat; material: faeces | place: China | collected 2014 ... | reverse complement strand
TTTCCCCTGCTACTATGAAAGCTGCTGCATTACTTCTTTCTGGTGGAGTAATGTCTGGTACGCTTAACATGAACAATAACAAAATTACCAACCTTCCAACCCCTACTTCCAACTCTGAACCAGCTACTAAGGGGTATGTAGATGGAAATGCATTTGTTAGTAAAAAAGTAAAGTTATTTGATTTAACTATTACACCAAGTAATAAAAATCCGTCTGCATTGATTCCAGAAATACGTTTGGATTCTGATACTCTTTTGCCATCTGGTATTATATATAAATTAAAATTCAATAATTATGTTTCAAATTCATCCGCTGCTATTGTAAAAGCTGTTTTTAATTATAAATATAACAATGATGGTTATGATTCAACAAGAATTCTAAATAGGGAATCAAACACTGATAAAGTTCACAATAATTCTGTTACATTTATTGATAATGTTATCTTACTTGATAATATACCTTATAGTATAAGTAGTACAGAGTGGACCCTTACATCCGGAATACAGCTAATTGGTTATGTTGAAAGAGAAATTAACACTTATAGTTTATTTTTCCAAGGAACAAATAGAGTTGAGTTACAAGAACCAAATATTAAACAAGGAAGTATAAGTGTAAAAGCTTATTTAGTATACTTAAACTAATAAGTTATTCTTTTACATAAACGGTAGGAAGTTTTACAAAAACATTTCAAAAATACTATTTACAAATCCAATTCTATGTGTTATAATGTATATACAAACAAAGGAAATATTAAAAACTGAAAGTAAAAGGAGAAAGTAAAATGGAACAAGTTATTAGAATGAAGTACAAAGCATATAAAGAGCATTATGCTGATTGCGAAACTGTTTATGGCTCTTATGAAAAAGGAAATAAGTCTATTGAGGTAATAGTTCCTGAAGGAAGAATGAAAAAGTCCGGTGTTCGTGGTAAGAACTTTCATTATTATACTTTCAAAGGTGTAGATAATGTTACTGGCCGTTCCGTTAGAACTACAATCAAAGCTGTTTCTGTTGAAAACGCAAGAAAGTATTTAGATCAGAATTGTACTTGGGAACAGTAAGAAGAAAGCAAAAGCTGAAGTAACGGCTATACGGCTACAAAAATAAAATTTTAAAAGAAAATATAAAATGTACTTTTACCCTTATGAAAGAATGGCTATGGATTTGCCAATTTCTTCTAAATGTTATAAGTGCGGCAAAACATATTATAGAAGCAATAGAGACAATGGAAAGTGTCCAATATGTTTACAAAATGAAAGATCAAGAAAATATAAGAAAGGAGGTAAATAATATGGACTTTGGTGTTGCAAGTGTAGCTGTAATTACTGCCATTTGTTATCTTGTTGGCATGATCGTTAAGGCATGTGAATTTGATACAAAGTGGATTCCAATTGTAGTTGGTGTCTGTGGTGGTTGTCTTGGTATTGCAGGTATGTATCTTATGAATGACTTTCCTGCCCAGGATTACATTACAGCAGTTGCAGTGGGCATTGTGAGTGGACTTGCTGCTACAGGTGTTGACCAGATTGGAAAACAGTTGGACAAGTAAAAACAAATTTCTTTTGTTGAAAGGAGTAAAAAAAGTATGGATCGTAAGTATGAGGAAATTATCAATAATGGCAAGAAGGATGGCAAGAGCATTGAGCAGATCAACAAAGAGTTGAAGGAAGCTGGTGCTACTTTCCATATCAACCCTGACTATACTGAGTCTGGTTGGTCCCAGGCAGAAATGGAGGAAGGATTTATTCCCCCTGATAAGGAGCCTGAAACTCTTCCGCAAATGTTGGATACTCATAGACGTGAGGACCTTGCTGGCACTGTTCAGGTACAGCGTATTGTAGGAGCTACATATAGGGTAACTTATGACGAGGATGGCTATTTCTTAAAGGCTTCCCGTATTAAATAATTTAATCTGTGTAGGGTGGGAGGCTGGGATTAAAAATTATGTATGATATTTTTGATTGTGTAAAAGCTCAAATCTATTATAACCCAAATAAGAAAAGCTTGGCTGAAATTAAAAGAGAAACTGGATGCACTCATGCTATCAATGGATATTTGTTCAATAATCAGTTTAAGCCTGTTGAATGGTGTGTAATTGATGGAAGAGTAATTTCTACAAGTATGTACAATGACTTTGGTTTTGCCATTTTTAAAGGTAAGCCATTGTTTAATTTAGCTTCTTTGTTTAAAGATACAAACTTTCTCTCTGGCATTCCTATTATTGTAAAAGGTGATTTTGCTTATAGGAACTTAACCCCTGATGTAGCAAGAGCTGCTCAAAGAACTGCTGTTGGGTGGACTAAGGAAGGCAAAATTATTTTGTTCTGTTCACCTGGTAGAATGTCAAGAGAAAAGTTACAAGTAAAAATGAAAGACCTTGGGGCTTACAATGCTCTTATGTTAGATGGTGGAGGAAGTACACAAGGTATTTTTCCTAATGGTAAGATTTATTCCCCAAGAAGAGTTCCTACTGTACTTCTGTTTTGGGATAAAGAAGTTAAGAAAGATAACAATACTTCTGATGTTGAAGGAGATAAGAATATGTACAGCGTAAGAGTTTACAATGCTTCTACAGAAGGAAATACTAAGATTACAAATAATTTTAAGGTAAATGAGTTCAAGTCTGATTCTAAGATTGTTCTTATTCATGGAACACTTCCTATTGTGTTACAAAAAATTAGGGATGAAATTGGCAAAGGACTAAATATTACTAATGCTTACAGAACAGAGGCCCATAATAAGAGAGTTGGCGGTGCTTCTAACTCTTTCCATTTGTATGGAATGGCTGCTGATATTTGGGCAAAAGGAATTACACCCATTGAACTTGCAAAGGTGATTGACAATCTTTTTCCAATTACTTTTGGAGTAATTGCATATCCTAAAAAAGGTATTGTTCATTTTGATGTTAGAGCTAAAAAGTATAGAGCAATTAACAACGGAACTGAAGTTAAAGTAGATCACTTCTAAGGAGGATTATAATGTGCAAGACTTAATAGTAGCAGCTATCTCAGCAACTTCTATGATCATCGTTGCATTTATCCAAGCAAGTAATAAGAAACATGCTAAAGAACAAGAAAAGGTCAATAATCTAAGAGCAAAAGAAAGTAAGCTATCAATGGACATGATGTATGCTTGCTGTGTTCTTTCCAAAGGTACAGCAAATGCACTAAAGAACAACCACTTTAATTCTGAAGTTGAAAGAGGAATTGAATTGGTAGATAAAGCTACAGACGAATATAACAAGTTTTTGAGGGAGACAGCAGCTGATACTATGAGTGCATAAAAATCTTGTACAACCCATTTACAAATAGTACTATTCGTGTTATAATGTTAATATATTAAAGGAGGTATCGAAATGTTACTACAATCAAAGGACGTAATCAGCATTCTGTTAGAGCTAAAGTATCATTATTTAAATCAAGGAAGGTATACAAGAGCTGAGTGTTTTGGGGAGGCAATCAACGTTGTAAATTCCTTAGAAAGGGGTATGGATGAAAACTCGGGAAGAATATCTGAACAGCCTTCAAAAGGGTAATATGGTTGCATTCCGAAACAAAGAAGAAATGTATAGTGGTACCGTTCAAGAAGTATCTGAAAAGGTAACTGTAAAGACAAACAATGGATCTATTTACTTTATTGAAAAGTCTGACATTGTTTGGATTAAAAATGGAACTTCATGGCCCATTGGAATATACAATGCTTTGAAGGAAACAAGGAAAGGTAAAAGGTAATGAAAGTAAACATTGACAAAACAATGGATGATATTGTTAGCATCTCAAACCAAATATCTGGCTTGAAAATGTTACTTGACAATAAGAAACACATCCTATCAAAATACTTTGAAAAATCCGGGGAACGTTCATTATCCAACCAGGATTGTACTGTATATGTACAGGAACGAACTACAATAAACTATGACGTAGAAAAGATCACACAAAAACTTGGTAAAAATAAAGCTTCAGCTTTCATAGACAAGGAATATAAGGTAGTTGACTGGGATCGTTTTGTGCCTCTCATGAAGAAGCATGGAATTACCCCAGATGTACTACGTGCTTATATTTCTGTTGAAAAGAAGGTTAATGATAAGAAGCTTTCTAAACTTTACGAAAGGGGTATTGTATCGCTAACAGATTTGGAAGGCTGTTACGATGCTACTGTTAACAAATCTGTTGCTTTACGTCTGAAAGATGCTAACCGAGAAATCCCAATCGCAAAAGAAAGTTGATGAGTTTGTTGGCCTACTCAAGTACTACGGAATATACCAGCCAGAAGAACTATACAAAATAGTTTGTCCATTCCATAACGATAGAAATGCTTCCCTCCAGATAAACATCCCAAAGGCATTCTTCTTCTGTTATGCTGAATGTGGTGCAAAGGGAAGTACATTAGAGCTATACAAGAGCTACTATAAACTTCAACATCCAAACAAAGAAATTCCATCTGACGTGAAATGCTGGGTGGAAATAAAACGGATCCTAAAAAATCCAAAGCTAACTAATATAGATAATATATATAGTACTTATACTAAACTTCCTTTTGTTGAAAAGGTTAGTTACAAAGAGGGGCTGTCCCAAGGACGTTCTTACTACTACAACCTTCCAAATCCAAATTGGTTCCGTCCATCCCTTAATTCTGTTGTTGAAGAGGAAACAAGGCTGTGCAAACAATACATGGCCAACCGGGGATTCAAACCCATAACTTTAAAACAGGCCGGTGCAAAACCTTCCCTCAACAAATACTACCCAATAGTGATACCGCTATTAGAGAACGGGAAGTTCAGAGGCTACGTAATGAGAACCTTTGATCCTGTAATAGAACAGCAAAGAAAGTATATGTATGGCAGAGGATTCAAACGGGAAAGAACCTTACCTGGTGAATTCGGAACTAAGATCCACACTTCTTCAGTTGTGATTGTTGAAGGATACCTGGACAAACTAAAAGGAAACCAAATAGGAATTAAATCCATAGCTGCAATACTTGGTTGGAAGGTTAGCTCAACTCAGATAGAAATCCTAAAGAAGGCTAAGATCAAAACAATAATATGTGCAACAGACAACGATGAGGCTGGAAACAAAGGATATAGGTACTTCAAAAGAATAGCTGATGTACATGGCTTCAAGGTTGTAAGGTTACACTTCCCCAAGGGAATAAAAGATATGGGGGATATAAAACAAGGTTCAAAAGAAGCAGAACTTATTCTGACCCAATTAACTAAGTACGATGTACTTAAAAAGAAAGAAAAATAAATTTCTAAAACCCATTTACAAACCAAACCTTCTGTGGTATAATATAAACAAGGATGCCCCAAATAAACTAAAAAGGAGATAAAACAAATGGGAAACCTTATTAAAAACATGAAAGAAGCAATTGCTAAGAGTGGAACCAGTAAGAAGGATATCCTTTACTTTGCTGCTGATTCTGTCCACCGGGTACGGTTCCTCCAGGAACTTGAAGATGGTGAACAGTTCCAGTTCCATTCTGACTTCAATGCTTCGGTAAACGCACTGTGTGAAGATCCCGAAGACCATGAAAGCTGTCCCTACTGCCAGGATGAAATTAAGTTGGTTGATAACTTCGCTTGGACTGTCTGGGACTATGATTCCAATTCTGTAAAGATCCTCCGGATGAAGGCCTCCGGTGTTTCCCCTGTACCGGCTCTGATTGAGATGTATGAAGAGTTCGGTACCATTATGGATCGGGACTACAAGATCAAGAAGGTTGGCAAAGGCACTGGTGGTTCTTATGTTGTAACTCCTCTCGACAAAGAGAAGTTCACAAACAAGAAAGCTAAGGCATATACCCGGAAGCAGATGGAAGAAATTTTCATGAAGGCTTACAACACGGATGAAGCCAAAGAAGATGAAGAAGAAGAAGTTAAGCCTTCTAAGAAGAAGGCTGGAAAGAAGAAGGTTAAGAAGGAAAAATCCCTGAAGGGGAAGATCCTGGAACTGGACTTCGAGGACATTAAGAACATTGCAAAGGAACTGGGAATGAGTAAGAAGGAACTCAAGGCCTATGATGATGAGGAAGAACTTACTGATGAACTGTTCGATAGCTTCGAGGAAAACGACATCGAAGATGTGTATAATGAATACACTGAAGAAGATGACGACGACGAAGACGATGAGGATTAAAAAATGAAAAAGATAGTTGTTTACGGATGTGATAACTCTGGCAAAACAACTGCAGTAGCTGAGATCCAAAAAATCTTAACCCTGAACAAAGTTAGCTGCGAAACAGTTCATAGCTGTGGACCAAAACCTGCAAAAGAACAGGTTGAATTCATGGTAAAAGAACTACAAACAAAACCTGATAGTCCAAGAGTTAAGGTTTTCGATAGGTTCCCAGCTATTGAAGAATTGGTATATGGTCCTATTGTTAGAAACAAGAATGTTCTAAAGAATTACAGTGTAACATGTGAAGTTCTTATGGACCAGATAGACCTATTCATTTTCTGTTGTCCCGATTATGAAACAATTTCCAACTGGGGCGACCGGGAACAAATGAAAGGTGTAAAGGAAAACACAGAGAGTATAATTCTTGCTTACAATAACATCATAGATGTTTATCCTTCTATGAAAGGTAAGTTGGAATACTATGACTGGAAGAAGAAGGACCACATTTCATTAACAAAAATTCTTAAAAAGAGGGAGTATATAAAATGAACATTACCCACGTAGAAGAGACTACTGTAAACGGGGATAAGCTGGTTGCTATTTTCAATCGTCAGAAGGAATTGATGGCTAAGTACCATGATATCGAAGAGAGATCTGGTTTACTTCAGACTTCTGACTGCCCTGTAAACCTGGATGATAAGAAAGGTCAGGCTAGATTAAAGGATTTCGCTTGGCGAATTACTGAAGAGGTTGGCGAAGCCATTGATGCTAAGGTGGAAAATGATACTTTACACTTTAAGGAAGAGCTGATCGATGGCCTACACTTCCTTACTGAGTTCTCTATTCTAGCTGGATTTACACCTGAGATGCTTGTCCCTGACAACTATGTAGTGGAAGGGGAAGAAGATCGGCTGGATGCTATCTGCGATATGTTTAAGGGTGTTGTTTATAAGGATTTAATTTATTACCGGGATCACATCCGTTTCCTTGGTATGACCTGCAACTGCCTTAAGAACAAACCTTGGAAGCAGTCCATGATGATGACTGATAAGGATAACTTCTATAAGCACCTTGCCTATGTATGGGAGAACTACATTTCATTGCTTACTATTTACATGGATTCTGTTGAAATCTATCAAACATACTTTAAGAAGAGTGAAGTAAACAAATTCCGTCAGAGAAGTAATTACTAATGGTTATAAAAGAGTACAATAGTTTAGACGAAGTACTCTCAAAGTTAATAAAGGACCTCCTGTTATTTGACCCAGGTTCAGAACACTTTGATAGTATTTCCGGAATGAATGGTTATGTGTATGACTTATTCATAAAGGTAAATACATTGGAGTGCTCTGTAAACCTGGGTCAATATTTATATACAATGGCTAAGTGGAAACAACTGCTTAAGCTATACGTAGATAAAGAAGAACTGGTTAACTTTGCAGAGATACTTAAAACGAGTAAGAGCTATTCCCAAACATTTTACTTTAAACAAAAACCAAGAACTGTTGGACATGGTAATGGCAGCTGCTTAATTTCCATGGTAGTTACAAGGCCTGGTAGAAACAAACCTTTCAACAGGGCTGTATTAAACTACAGAACCACAGTTCTAACCAAACAATTCGTTTGTGATTTGGTTTTGTTAAACAAGTTAGCTACTTACTTAAATGAAAATACAGATGGTGCATGTAATATAGACCATGCAATGCTGTATGCTCCAGTAGCTTCAGTAAATGCTTTTCAACTTTCTTTATACTATAAGAACTTTAAAGTACCAATTAAGAAGTACCCAGATGAATACTTCTGTAAGAAAGCTTTAAAGTGGAGGGAAGAATATTTCACTGGAAAACGTACAACAAAGTTCAAAAGCTTTGATAGGCTTATAAGGTACTCAAACTCTGGTGATCTACCAGACATAGACATGGATGAACTTTCAATATTCTAAAAAGTTATCCTTTACAAATGGCAAACAATATGGTATAATGTATATAGGATCTAAAGAGGGATCCAAACTTAAATACTGAAAAGGAGAACAAGAACATGAAGGTTAAGGAACTCAACAACAATTGGAAGTCTATCCATTTCTGTGATCGTACTATTATCAAGGCTGATCTTAAGTACATGAGTAAGGAACAAATTGAACATCTTAACAATGTTAAGGTAAGACCGGATAATGTTAAGGGCCATTATTCAGCTATCAATTAAAGGGGCTTCGGCCCCTTTCTTATTAAAAGGGAGGTACTAAAAATGAAGACTTGGGAAATCAGTTTTATTGAAAAGGTAAGCACCGAATTTATAAAACACATTTTATACATCAAAGCTGATTCATTCGATGAAGCAATTTCCAAAGCAAGACAGGTTGACAATAGGTACTTGGCTGGTACCGTAATTGATTTTTAAAGGAGTAATAAAAAATGAGAATTTACACTAACTGGGATGAATGCTATAACGAGGTGCTTCGGGACCTTGCTGAGATGGGTATCGTAGTTAGACCTAAAACAATGCAGGATAAGAATATCGATGGAAACCCGGATTATGAAACCAAGGAGCTCCAGAACTATTCCTATTCTTTGTTGAATGCTAACAGCAAGGATATTACAGGTGTAACTCAACCTTGGGCTAATAAGGAGTTCGAGGAAAGAATTACTGACCCCTGGGATCGTACCATTGATGGGAAGGTTGATCCGATGTCTGTTCCTGAGTTCATCAATCCTGGGCAGGCATGGAAGGAACGTGCTGAGGTTTGGACTGAATACATTCACAATGGTAAGATGGCTTATACTTACAACGAGATGATTTGGAAGAACGACCAGTGCCACAAAATTATGGAACGGCTTAAGGAAGATCCTGATTCCCGTCAGCTTTGGATCTCTCTGTGGAACCCTGAAAAGGACCCTGACTTCCTTGGTGGCATTTCCCGTGTTCCTTGTTCCCTTGGTTATGGATTCCAGGTTAGAAATGGAAAGCTGAATATGCACTACGTAATGAGAAGCTGTGATTTCATAACTCATTTCAGAAACGATGTGTATTTGGCAATTAAATTCCTTGAGTGGGTTGCTTCCCAGACAGGATATGAGGTTGGTAACTTTACTCATACGATGTTCTCCCTGCATGTTTATAACAAGGATGTACATGGAGTGTTTTAAATGCCCTTTACTGATTTACATCGCCATGATGAATATAGTTCATTTGATGGCTTTGGCAAGGCTACAGAGCTTTCTAAGTACGCTAAGGAGTTAGGATACACTTCCCTTGGTATAACTAACCATGGCAATACAAACGGCCTTGTACAGCACTATATGGCTTGTATGGCTAATGGAATAAAACCAATACTTGGGGTTGAAGGATACTTCATTCCAAAGTACAAAGAGAAACATCGTGGCTACCACCTATGTTTATTTGCTAAGAATGAAAAAGGATACAGAAATATAAACGAACTACAATACGAAGGTGACAAGATCAAGTACTATAATCCAATTTGGACGTTTGATATGTTGGAAAAGTACCATGAAAACCTTATTTGTACTTCTGCTTGTATTGCTTCTTTTTCTTCCCAAGCTATTAAGAACAAAAGGTTAGATGCTGCTGAAAAGTACCTACGAAAAATGAAGGATATTTTCGGGGATGACTTCTATATCGAAATTCAACCTTATAAAATATCAGAACCTGGCCTACAAGAATTGGTTAATGTTGAACACATTAAGTTAGCAAAGAAGTTAGGCATTAAATGTATTCTTACTTCTGATTCACATAGAGGTAAAAAGGAAGAGTTTGATACTTACCTTAAGATGCATGAAATAGCTGGCCATGATCCAGAACACATTAAAGCTACTTATAAGGATCGTTACATGCCATCTGAAGAAGAGATAGTTAAACGATTTATAAGAATGCACAAGGATGACTTTCCAGATGCTAAAAGGCTAGCCAAGCAAATGGTAAAGGCAACCGAGGAAATCCAAGAAAAGGTAGTGTCTGATATATTCGAACCACTGCAACAGACACTACCTTCAATTGGATCAAAGGAAGAATCTGAACGTAAGTTAAGAATGGAAGTAAAGAAAGGCTTAAAAGAAAAAGGCAAATGGAACGATAAGTATATCAAACGTGTAAAGGAAGAAATTGATGTAATCCAAACACTTGGCTTTGCTGACTACTTCTTAATTGTTCAGGACTACGTTATGTGGGCCAAGAACCAGGGTATAAACGTTGGACCTGGCCGTGGTAGTTGCTGTAACTGCTTAGTGGCTTATGCCCTTGGAATTACTGAGGTTGACTCATTACTGTTCGGACTTGACTTTAGACGTTTCCTTCGAAAGGATAAGAAGAAGTTACCGGATATTGACATGGACTTCGAAAAGAGTAGAAGGCAGGAAGTTTTCCATTACATCATAAACAAGTATCCTGGAAGAACTGCTAGAATTGCTTCCTATGGATTATACAAAGTTGATAACCTTGTTAATGATCTTGCTAAGGTTTGTGGATTAAAAACAACAGTGGATGTAGAACCTGACCAAAGAAAACAAAACAAAGAAACAATAGTTGAACTAAAGAAGCACATTAACAAATACATCGATGAGGATAAAAACCTGGATGTACATTCATTCTTACAGGATAACAAAACCAAACGTTTTAATGTTCTGTATGATGATATCTGTAAACACTTTTCTTTGTTATACAAGAAGATGAGGTTTATAGGAACCCACGCTGCTGGTGTTGCTGTAACTGGATCAGATATTCTAAACTATACTTCCCTTAGAACTGATAAGAACGGTGACCTTTATACTAACTATGACCTAAACGATTTGGAAACTGTAAAGGTTGTTAAATTCGACATTCTTGGTTTAGTTACCATGGAAGAAATAGGGGACCTTAGAAGAACAACAGGTGTAAAGGTTAACTACGATGAAGTAGTTAATGATGAACAGATCATGAAACGATTCCAGTGTGGGGAAACAACGGGAGTGTTCCAATTCGATAAACCTGCTGTACGAAACATACTTCAGGAGATAGACTGTAGCTGCTTCAACGATATAATTGCTGCAAATGCTATGAACAGACCTGGCCCACTAAGCATGGGGATGCCAGAGAAGTATGGATGGAATAAACGGAACATAGAAGAAGCAAAGGAAAGCAAATTCTATAAGTACACTAAGGATAGTTATGGTACTGTAATCTACCAGGAACAGATCCAGAAGGTATGTGTTTACCTTGCAGGAATGGAATGGAAGGATGCAGATAAGGTGATGAAGATGATTGGTGGTCAAAGCCAATCTGAAGATGCCAAAGCTGAGTTCGAAAAAAACAAAAAGGAACTTGGCGATAAATTCATTACTGGTGCAATGGAAAATGGACTTACCAAACGGGAAGCCAATGAAATGTACCAATCCATGTTGGTATATTCTTTTAATAAAGGCCATGCTTGTGGCTATTCCCTTATTTCTGTTGAAGAGATGTTCTACAAGATTTACTTCCCATTACAATTCTGGTATGCAAAACTTAAGTACTGCCCAATGGAAGATAATGAATTTAAGCTTAAGAAAGAAGCTGTAGAATCTGGACAAATTATTCTAAAGCCACATGTTAATGGTACTTCCCGTTACTCAATTAAAAAGGTTGATGGGGAGGGCTGTATAATGGAAGGCTTAAGTTCTATTAAAGGCATTGGACAAAAGGTTGCTGATGCAATAGAACAGGAAAGAAAAACAAATGGTAAATATACTTCTATATGGGATATGCAGGAAAGGCTGCCTAAACGTATTCTCAATTCTAAAGTGTTGGAAACTTTAAGAAGTGCTGGTGCTCTGCAATTCAACATGAAGGAGTATATGAAAGAAGTAATGAAATACAATACCCGATTTATTGCTAAGGGGTGAAAAAAATGGATATAAAAGAAATCCAAAGTATCTGTAGAGAAATGGAAAAGAAGTCAGGCAAAGGATCTATATTCCTTACTGGCAAAAACGTTGGCCTTTCAATTCCTCGTTGGAGTACTGCCATTGAGGACCTTGATTCATTAGTAGGTGGTGGATTTCCAAAGGGACGTATAGTTGAAATATATGGGGCAGAAAGCTCTGGTAAAACCTCCCTAATATATTGGCTGATGAGCTTACATAAGCTTGGTGTATATATCCCTATTGAAGGAACCTACGATGAAGAACGAGCTATTTCCCTTGGTGTTAAACCCAAACAAATGATTGTGTATAGAGCTGAGTATGGCGAGGAAGCACTAAACGCAGTTGTTAGGTTTGCAAAGGCTGGTGTTCCAATTATTGCAATAGATTCTGTTCCTGCTTGCCAGCCAAAGGAAGATGCTGATAAGTTTGAAAAGGGTGCTGAGAATGAGGCAAGAATTGGTGGTGTAGCAAGGCTGTTCTCCAAAATGCTTCCTACTATTCAAAGAATATGTGAACAGTCAGGAACCACACTTATCCTTGTTAACCAAGTTCGTGATAAAATGAATGCAATGCTATTCGGGGAAAAGGAAGATACCCCTGGTGGTAGAGCTATTAAATTCTATAGTTCTATTCGAATAAAGGTTGCAAGAAGAGCATGGATTGAAATTCCAAATAAGAACCCAGCTGTTAGTTCCAACAATGAAAAGGTTGGGCTGATCATGAAAGCTAAGGTAACAAAGAGTAAGGTTAGTAATCCTTTCGGGGAGGCTGAACTTCCTTTCTTTTTTGACAGAGGATTCGTTAGCTTCGATGATGTTAAACATATTCGTAATGAAATTATGAAAAAGAGGAAGGAACAGTATGGAACGTGATATTTACCCATGTGAATGTTATAACCCAGTATATAAAAATGAAGCAAGTAGTAAAAATCCTTATTGGGGAAATATTTGTAAGATTGCTGATAAGCAACGTAAGAAAGGTATTGAAACCTACGGCCAAGGACTTGAAGATAATACTTGGGATATAGAAAAAAGAATTCAGTACTTGGAAGAAGAATTAGTGGATGCTCTTATGTACTGTGAATGGATAAAGGAAGGAATTAAAAATGGGACTATCAAAGGATCTACTGAAAGCTAAGGATGCAAACAAAACTGACATGTGGTCCATGCTTGTTAAGAACCGTTTGGAAAAGCTGTTCATAGAAGATAGGGACCATGAAAATAGATATGGACTACACGCTTCTGCAATTATAGCCCCTGAAAAGGAATTCTGCTATAGGGAACAGGTACTTTCCCTGTTCTATGAAATGAACCAAGGGGAACAGCTTCCAGTCAAATTGCTAAAGATATTTGCCCAGGGGAATGCAATGCATGAAAAGTGGTATTCCTTATTTAGAAGAGCTGGTATTGATGTTGCAATTGAAAGATCTCTGTTCATTCCGGAGTACGACCTTTCCTTTACTATTGATGCTTTATTAAATATCATGGGGGAAGAAGTGATCTGTGATATTAAGTCACAAGCTTCCATGGCATTTAAGAAAAGTAAGGGACATCCTAAAGGGGAAAAACAAATCATGTTCTATGAGTGGGCACTATCCCACTATACAGGGGTTCCACACAAAAAAGGATTTGTCCTTGTTGATAACAAAGATAACCAGGAAATAAAGGTTGTTCCAGTTATTTATGATAAGGAAAAGGTTAGGCCTTATATAGAACGGTTAAAAGAAATTCAAAGGCTTAAAAAAGAATTCGAGGAAGAACATAAGGTTCCAAAGAGAATGTGTTCAACCTGTAATGAAAAACGAGCTTCCCAGTGCAATATGAGGGATGCCTGCTGGAATATTGGAAAAGGACGTGTTAAACTTGACAAAGAAATACAGAAACGGAACAAAAAGTAAACCAAGCAAACGTGGGATGGCGAACTACAAATACCATCCGTGTGTAATAGGCTTGGACCAAAGCTATTCAAGGTGTGGAATTTCCATTGCTGTTGAAGGCAAACTAAAAAAGGTTACTTCAATTAAGTACAATGGATTAAATACAAAGACAGAAAAAAGGATTGAACTACAAAGGGTACTTAGAAAGGCCATACAGAGCTGTTTAAAGAACTTTAATTCTGACCAGGTAATTGTATTATGTGAACGGTTACGCCTCTTCTCAACCAACCAGGGGCAATCCACAATACGTCCTGGGGTTATCAAACCAGCTGCAGCAATGATAGCTTACATAGTTGATACCGCAGCTGAGTTTGGTATAGAAGTTTGGTCTGTTGATACAAGAGCATGGAAGTCTGAAGTGCTTGGGGATTCAAGGCCAGTGTTCGAACCCATAGAAGGGGTCAAGAACCCACAGAAGTTTGGTTCTGTTAGAAAGGTGATAGACCTTGGATTCAGGGATTCCCTTGAAATAGTAAGGGGCAATGGAAAAGGCAAGGTTATTTCCCTAGACGATGATGCAGCTGATTCAGCTTGTATAGCATTATACGGAAATTGTAAAAAGCCAAAGCTAAAAAGGGAACTTTAAGAAAAATAAAAAACTTTTAATTTACCCATTTACAAATCCAAATAAGTGTGGTATATTATAAGCAAGGATAAACCAATAAACCAAATACAAAAAGGAAGGTAATAAAAATGAAGAACCACAAGACTAACAATTCCATTAACATGGCAATGCTTAACCTCAGCATTATCAAGGAAGAGAAGGCAGAAACTAAGAATAACATCAAGAAGATCAAAGAACAGGTTAAGAAAAATCCTAACTACATTAACCTCTGCAAGAATAGGTTAAACAACTTCCTGGAGGAAATGGAACTTCTTGATAAGGAAGCAAAAGATACAAGAAGAAACATCAGAAAGTGCCGGAAGGCTTTGGAGGTAGCATAATGAAACGTGGACCTAACCCAAAAGACGTGATAGCCTTCCGAGGATTCATTTCTTCCCAAGGTAAGCTGGGGGTATACAAACCCCCAGTAAGCCTTTCCCTTAAAACTGTATTCTCAAATGTAAGCCAAGGCAAACCCTACGAATTCATTTACATGGTTTACATTGAAAGGATCTCACCGATAGTGCCAATAGAAGTTTATGAAAAGTACATTGGTACAAAACACAAGAAGTTCCTTTCAAACCCAAAATTATTTGGTGTTAAAATCTATAAGGGATTTGACCAGGAAGTACATTTTAAGTAAGCCCTGTTAGCTCAGTTGGTTAGAGCATCCGGCTCATAACCGGACGGTCCTGGGTTCAATTCCCCGACAGGGCACCAACATAAATAAAAAGAAAGGAAGTATAAAAATGGAACTTACCCTTGAGAACTTGGTTGATGAGATTGTTGAGTTGGAATATTCATGTTATTTGGCAAGGAATTACGCAGAGGAAGTTTTTGGTGAAGAATCGGATTACTATACGTACTGGGATTCTAAATTGTCAGTTCTTTACAATCTTGCAGAAAAGTTTAATTTTCTTGATAAGTTGAAAAGGGAGTAAGTAAAAATGTTCGAAGTAAGAATGAATATTTCTGGTTGTTTTAAATGTACAGGACCTAAGTACAAGGTATATAAAGTACACGTTGTTCATGAAGATGAAACATATTTCCTAATCTATAATGCTGGGAAGTGGCAGTGGGTAAATGCTAATAGAACTTGCCCCGCTTAAAAATATTTCAAATAAATTCAAAATAATCCTTTACAAACTAAAACAAGTGTGGTATAATATATACATAGAAAAGGAGGTACAGAAAATGAAACTTTATAACTACTTTATCAAGGAAGGTTCTTACTACAACCTTTATAGAGGTGGAATTAGCTGTAACTGTTACTTCGATAGGGTAACGGCTTCTAAGGAAAACAAGAAGTGGCTGTTGCAACAAGGTTATATTGAGGTTAAGTAATGGATGATAAAGGAATAGAGTGTCCTTACTGCAATGACTGCTTCAAGTGTCCATTGGATGACTGTAAAATAGGTCAAATAAAATCGATAAGGGTTAACAAGTTAGAAATAGATAACCTTTACAACTACGGATTCTCTAAGAAAGATGAAAAGGAATGGTAAATTCTACTTCAGGAATGAAAAGGAAACATTGGAAAGCTTAGGCTTTACCCAAGTTCCTGGATCCGGCAATGGCTGGGTAGCTAAAGAAGATGGGGAAAACGAATTAGCATTGGTACAACTAAAAAGCACAGATGCTAATTCATATACCCTAAAACAATTCGACATGAAACAATTAGAGTACCATGCACAGGTTGAACATAAGGTACCAATATTCTTAGTTCAATTCCTACAGCAAGATAAGGTTTATGCTATAGTGAATGTTGAAAACCTGGAAGAACTAACAGAAGCAATAAAACAGGGTAGTATAAAAGAAAGGATGGTGGTTGAAGATGAAGAAGATCCGGTGGTAAGAAAAAGGGTTACCTCCTCCTCTAAATCCCGTAAACAATTCTTTGAAGAAAAGGAAAAAGAACATGGCAGAAGAAAAGGCAAACGTTATTAAAGCAACAGGGTTTTACGCTGGGCATTCTGCAAAGAGTAATTTCGATGTTGACCTAAAGATTGGTTTTACTGAGGAACATGTTTCTGAAGCAATCCAGTTCATGGCTGGCATTGGAAACCAGCTGAAGATGGTAGCAATTGTACATGGTGAGACTATTTCCCTTGGACTGTGGAATGTGTTCAAGGTAGTAATCGATCACAACTGTCAAACAAAAGTTACTTTCAAAACCAGTAAGGAAAATACCTTTGTTGAAAGGCTTTCCGACCTCATGGCTGAGGATGAACAAATCACACTTAAGGCAAAAATCATTCCTATGGAGTAAGCATCAAGTTTTAAACTTGGCTTAAATATTTTATAAAATTTGAAAGAGGTAAAAAGAAATGGCTATTAACTATTCTGTGAAGGAAACCATCGACTTCCTGACTTCCAACAACATGGGTTCTGTTAAGGAAGTTACTCGCAAGTACCCCCTGACGGTTATGTCCCTGACCCACATGAACGAGGCTGGTCTTAGCTTCTTCAAGGCTATCATGGGGGATACCTCCTGCAAGTCCATTGAGAAGCGGCTGATCAACGCCTATGGCCTGAAGGCTGCTACCGAGGAGGATTCTGAGGAGACTGAGGATTCTGACGAGGCTGCTAAGAAGGCTGAGAAGGCTGCTAAGCGGAAGGCTGCTAAGGCTGCACGTAAGGCCAAGAAGGAGGCCGAGGAGGCTGAAGATGAGGCTGACCCTGAGGATGAAGACGACGAGGAAGAGGAGGCCCCCAAGAAGAAGGCTAAGAAGGATCGGAAGTCTAAGAAGTCCAAGAAGGTTGAGGAACCCGAGGATGACGACGAGGACGAGGATGAGGCTGACGAAGAAGAAGAGGAGAAGCCCGCTAAGAAGTCCAAGAAGGCTAAGAAGGCTGAGCCTGAGGATGACGATGATGATGACTTCGACTTCGACTAAGGAATAACAAGGGGATTAGATTTAGCTGGGCACGGATCCTCCCCCATCCGGTAAGTCCCAGCACCCCTTGTATATAAAAGCTATGGATATATATGAAATCAAATATTTAGATTGTTCTAAAAAGGAAAACAGAAAACTATTGGCAAAAAATGCAATAAAAATATTAGGTACTGAAGAATTACCCACAAAGGAAAATTTAAAGAAAATATACCATAAAATTTCTAAAAAGTACAAAATGCCCATGAAAGTGTATCGTGTAGGCAACCAATACCAAGTAAATATAACGAGCCAAGAGGGCATTTCCATTTTCCTTTGTTTAACACCTACAGAAGTATATTTAAAGTATATTTTATATACTAAGGCATGGCTTAAATACAAAAAGGAAGTGAACAAATTCAAATGAACAACATAACTATTTATACTGATGGTGCTTGTTCTAAAAATCCTGGTCCTGGAGGATATGCTTTCATTATCCTTTCCCCAACAGAAAAGGTACTTTTGAAACTTAGTGGTGGCGAAAAGCATACAACAAACAACCGTATGGAACTAAAAGCCATTGTAAGGGCCCTGGAACACCTTGAAGAACCAAGAGAACACCTTAACTACAGATTGCCTTACGATAAGAATGAAATGTCAGTTACTATTAGAAGTGATAGTGCTTACTGTGTTAATGCTGTAAAGCAAGGCTGGATCCACGTATGGAATAACAATGGCTGGAAAACAAAAGAAGGACATGAAGTAAAGAACAAGGAACTTTGGCAAAGGCTGTTAGAGCTAATAAGCCAGAAACATTTAAAGGTAACATTTGAAAAGGTAAAAGGCCATTCCGGAGACAAGTACAATGAAATGGTTGATAAAGCAGCTAAGAACGTAATCCAACGCTTGAAGGAAGAAGAACTTCTTTTCCAAGCAAAGGGAGGCAAGAAATGAACTTGTCAGCTAAGGTCAAATCCTTTGTTATAAAAGCAGATACAGAAAAAGAGGCTTATATAAAAGGGTGTAAACAATTGGCTAGATTTATGGCTTCTAAAAAGTATACAAACTTAACATTTAAAATTGAACGAACGGAAAACCCCAATGAGTTCATTTTTACAATGTACACAAACATTGATCTCAGTGAAGAACAAAGGAAGTTCTGCCAGTTATGTAAGGAATACCACTGCTCATTCTATGTTAATGAAGAGTATAACTGTTCCAGGTGTAACCTTAAGAACTTCCTTAGTAGGGCAAGAAGTAGAACTGAGATCTCCAAAAACTTTTATAAGAAGGAAATGTAATATGAAATAAAGGAGTAAACTTGACATGGTAGCTATTCCGGTAGATAGTAAGGGGTACACCCAAGAGGAATTGTTAGAAATGTCAAGGGAAGAAGCTATAGAGGGACTCCCCATTAAAGCTCAAAGGTTCTGTGAATTCTATGTTGAAGGCTTTAATAGAAAGATGGCCCTTAAAAGAGCTGGCTATGAGTCATGTGATTGTACTTATTCATACAGGCTTTTCCAGAAGCAGTCTGTACAACGGTACATTATGTGGCTCAAAGCCAGAGTTCTAAATGTCCACATGGTCAATGCTGTAGACCTTATTGACCAGTGGATTAGAATAGCCTTCTCTGACATGACTGACTTTGTTAACATACATCCAGGATACATTACTCTCAAGCCAGCATCTGAAGTTGATGGACAGCTCATCAAATCTATCAAATCTGGTAGGGATGGTGTATCCATAGAGTTGCATGACAAATTGAAAGCTTTGGATTGCTTATCTAGGTACATTGATGACATGCCAAAGGATTGGAAACAAAAGCTAGAGGAACGTAAGGTTGAACTCCTTGAGGAAGAGTTTGAGCTTAAGAAGAAAGTATATGAGTTAGAGAATCCTCAACAAAAGGATGATGGGTTCATTGAGGCCATTAAAGAGAGTGCCAAGGTTATCTGGGAGGAACCAACTGAGTAAGAAACCTTTTCTTTTTATATATTTTTCTTTTAGAAGTATATATAAGCTATATAGCTAACTACCATACTTTCCTTTTGTTTAAAACTTATTTTGAAATACCCATTTACAAACCTACTTCTTTCTGTTATAATAGTACTGTAGTTAAACCAAACAACTTAAATACAGAAAGGAAATACTAACATGGAAAACAACAACATCGCTACAAAGGATCTGGAAGGTTCCAGGCTAGAAGCTACAACCATTCAATTTACACACAAGGCTACAATGATGGCAAGGCTACTACAACTCAAAAGTGCCTGGACTAACAATCCAGGCATTTAAAAATAATCCTTTACATTTATTCTATTTTGTGTTATAATATTTACATACAAAGAAAGGAACAAAACTTATGGCTAATGAATTCAATTTCGAAGAGAACACTGAAACCCAGGAAGTGCTCAAACCAATTACTATTACTTGCAAGAACTGTGGAACTGAATTTACCATGGCCCCGGTTGAACAGAAGTTCTACTACAAACATGGATACAACCTTCCCAAGGTCTGCTTAGACTGTAGAAAGGCTGAAAAGGAAGTCCACAAATTTACATGTGTTGATTGCAATGCTGAATTCGAACTTACTGGTTCTGCAATTGGCTTTTATAAACGTAAGGGGATGGAACTCCCCAAACGCTGCCCTGCCTGCATTAAGTACAAGAGGGAACACAACAACACTTAAAACAAAATAAGTAGAAAAGGAAGTACAAAATGTTTGAAGTAGAAATTTACGACATACTAAACCAAAACCAATACTTAATTCGTGTTGAAAGCAAAACCTCTAAAGATGCTAAATACGATGCAATAGATAAGCTCTGTAAAACAAAAGGACTAACCCACAAGGAATACTTCATAGTTAACAAAATCCTGGAGGTTATCTAAATGCTTTACAAGGTTGAATATAAAAGGAAAGGCTACATTTCAAACCACATACTTTACATTCAAGCTGTTGACATGGAAGATGCAAAGGAAGTAGCTGAAAAGGAACTAAACAAATTTCCTAAACGATACGAAATACTTTCTATCAAACCACATAAGTACACACACTTAATAAACTGAAAGGAAGAACAACATGGATAAGCTAGAACAAAAGGTTTTACTTACTGAGGGAGTTATTAAAAAAGAAAATAACTTCAATACAGACCATGGATACTATACAATTCAAATTATCAAGCACAAAGGATCAGTGTATTTCAGGAAACTAAAGAACGGAAACCAATGTGAATTGGTTAAGATTTAAATAAATGCTACCAATACTTACATACATAATTGGATATCGTAATCCAGATACAAAGGAAATACACCTTTCAATTTCAAAGGCAAGAAACCAAGTAATAGCTATAAACCAAATAAGGATACAATATCCAAACAACTTCCAATTCTGTTTGTTGGAAAGGATAAAGGAACTAGAGGAATTAAAATGGTAAGGCAATACGAAGTTACATTATATGACAGGATAACAGAAACAATAAACCAAATAGAAGTATTTGCTAACAACGTATACGAAGCAGAAGAAAGGGCTAAGCTAATAAATGCTAAAAAGTTAAGGGAGGATGACCCAAACAGATATATCCAAAACATACTAAATGAAACAAAGGTATTCTGTATTGGAATTAAATAATGTACAAACTAACAGAACAAGAAGAAAAAGAAAGAATGGACCTTTACAACCAAGGATTGGATGATAAACAAATTTCTGAAATTATACACTTTCCGAAAAAGACAATACAATCCTGGAGGTGGAAGAGGGGCTTACCAGGTAATAAAGAAAAAGGATTCCAAAAAGGTAACACACTTGGAAGCATAAGTAGGTTACCAAAGGAAGAACATGAACTAAGAATGAGGTTATACAATAAAGGATTGATAGATAGGAAGGTAGCCAAGATCTGTCATGTTTCTAATGCAGCTATTTACCAATGGAGAAGAAAATATAACCTTCCTGCAAATGGTAAATATATAAAAAACGAAGAATGAGGTAATAAAATGGAAAAGGAAACAAAGAAGTACTGCCCACTAACCAATTTCCAAACAATTTGTGATAATGGATGTGCTTGGTACAATATCCAAACTGCTGAATGTCCCATTCTTACAATTTCAAAGGAACTAAGCTGTATGGAATTGGACCTTAACAATATAAATCGAAAACTAAATTAAAACAAATTCTTTTGTTAAAATAGGGAGGCCCTAACAAGGCCTTCCATCTATAGCATATAAAGGAATATAAAATAAAATGGTTTATAGAATAAAACTTAGAAGCAAAAGAACAAATACAACTACTTGGTTTAATGTAAAAGCAAATGTTAAGAGAGAAGCTATAAGAGAAATGATGATAATGCTTATACGAACAAATACAGGCGATACATTTGAAATAAGAAAAGTAAAGAAGGTAATATAAAATATATGGAATGGAAAAAGCTATCAAACAAACAGATGCAACTTCTCACATGGTGGACTGAATTTTCTCCCTATAAAAATGCTAATGGGGTGATTGCTGAGGGGGCAATTCGGTCTGGAAAAACCCTCGTCATGTCTCTTTCCTTCATCATTTGGAGCATGTTTAGCTTCAATAAAGCTCAGTTCGCTATCTGTGGTAAAACGGTTGGTTCTTTAAGGAGAAACTTAATCGGTCCCTTAAAGGATGTACTATTCTCAAGAGGGTTCAAGGTACTTGATAGGCAAGCTGAGAACAAACTGATCGTTAGTAAGAATGGCCAAGTTAATACCTACTACTTATTCGGGGGACGAGATGAAAGAAGCCAAGACCTTATCCAAGGTATAACACTTGCTGGAGTGTTACTTGATGAGGTAGCTCTGATGCCACGTTCATTCGTTGAGCAGGCATTAGCTCGGTGTTCCGTAACAGGAAGTAAGGCTTGGTTCAACTGTAACCCTGAAGGACCCAACCATTGGTTCTATGTTGAACATGTTAAGAATTCAAAAAAGGCTGGTTGGTTAAGGTTACACTTTTCCTTAGATGATAACCTTTCCCTTAGTGAAGATATAAAAGAAAGGTACAGAAACAACTTTACTGGTATATTCTACAAACGCTTCATACTTGGCGAATGGGCATTTGCTGATGGTGTTGTGTATGACTGTTTTACTACCGAAGGAAACACATACTCAAATATGGATCGGGAAAAGGTCCTGCCATATCAGATATTAGAAAACGATCCACAAGGTGGATACCCTTACTATGGAACTGACTACGGTGTATACAATCCACAAGTTTTCCTTGAAGTATATAAAATACGTAAGGAAGGCGATAGGGTTCCATATTTCTATGTTGAAAATGAATACTACTACAACAGTCGTAAAGCTATGAAGCAAAAGACTGATGAAGAATATATACAAGACCTAAAACAATTTATAGGCTATAAATATTATAAAACACTTATAATAGATCCTTCTGCTTCTTCTTTAATAGTGGCAGCTGAAAGAAACGGAATAAAAGCTATAAAGGCTAACAATGATGTTGAAGATGGAATTACAATGGTCCATTCACTATTAAGCACAGGACACATACTCATAAACCGTGATAACTGTCCTAATTTAATAAATGAACTTGGACTATATGTGTGGGATGAAAAGAAAGGCGAGAAAGGAAAGGAACAACCTGTTAAGGCAAACGACCATGCATTGGATGCACTGAGATACGTGGTTGCTACAACAACAAGTCCTTTCGAATTAAGGTGAACAACATGGCTCTAACACATGATTTTGTTAATAAGGTACTAAAGGCATACCCAGAAAAGGTAATAGGTAAAAAGTTCAACTACAAGGCTAAGAAGAATGAAAATGGTACTTGGGAAATTTGGGTACAGGAATTCGAAGAGATGCCTTGGAAGTTAGCAATGGTAAAATACAACAAGGGTGATACAATCCAAAGAAGGCACAAGGTATGGAACATCAACTGGGATGTAATGAATGGGGCTAACCAGAATGGAAGCTTTTAATAAAGGAGTGATATAAGTGGGCAAAAGGAAATACTACAAAAAGAAAGCTTCCTTTGATGGAGCACCTGGAATTCTAAACAACAAGGCTGAAGTTACTTCTGTTAAAAAGGCACTTGATGCATATAGTAATCCTCCTGCTAACTTAGGATTTGGGGCTAATAACCTTTCCCAGACTGCAGGATACATAATGGAAAGGTTTACATGGGACTACTACACACTAAATATTCTGTTCCGTAACAATTGGATAGCAAAGGCAATTATTGAAAAGCCTGCTAACGAAATGTTAAAGAACGGATTTGAAATACATTCTGAGCTGGACCCTGATAAGGTTACCAAGATAATGAATGTATACACCAGAACCAAAACAAATGCTAAGTTCCTGCAGTGCCTTAAATGGGCAAGGCTATATGGGGGATGTATTCTAGTTCCCATGATTGAGGGGCAAGACGACCTTTCCAAACCTTTGGACTTCGATACTATTATGCCAGATTCCTATAAAGGTTGTTTCGTTGTTGATAGATGGTCTGGTATTTCCCCTTCCCTTGAAATAGTGGATGAAATAGATGATCCTGATTTCGGAAAGCCTAAGTACTATACCATTAGTACCAATAACACTAATACTTCTGTTAAGATCCACCACTCCCGTATTATTAAAATGATAGGCAGGGAACTTCCCTATTGGGAGGAAATGGCAGAGGACTATTGGGGTGCTTCTGAACTAGAACATGTGTATACGGAACTTAGAAAAAGGGATGATACTTCTGCAAACATTTCCTTCCTTATCTTCCTTGCTAACATCCGTATTTTCAAAATGAAGAACCTCGGCCAAGCTATTACACTTGGTGACCAGGAAAGCCTCAATAGGGTATACCAATCCATGCAAGCCATGAACCGGCTTATGTGCAACACAGGTACATTTGCTATGGACCAGGATGATGACTTTGCTACACAGCAATATACATTTACAGGTATCAACGATGTGTATGAATCCTTCATGTTGGACATTTCTGGTGCTGCTGAGATTCCTGTTGATAAGTTGTTCGGCAGATCCCCCACTGGATTTAACTCTGGGGAAGAAACCCTGCAAAATTACTACGATACCATTCAGGAGAAACAGGAAACATACGTTAGAGAACCGTTAGAACGGCTTCTGAAGATAATTACCATGAGTACCCTTGGTGAGATCCCTGATGACTTTGAATTGGTGTTTAGTCCCGTTAGACGGCCCTCTAACATGGAGAAAGCTGACCTAGCACAGAAACAGGCACAACCCGTTCTTGATGTTTATAACGCAGGTATAATTGGCAAGGGTACTGTACTGAGAGAACTGAAACAGCAAACACCTATGACTGGCCAGTGGAGTAACATTACTGATCAAATGATAGAAGATGCAGACAAAGAAGATGAAGAAGCAAAGGCAAATGCTAAGGCTGAAAACGAAGAACTAGAAAATGCTGCCAAAAAGGCACTGGGAGGTAATGAAAATGGGAATACTGAAAAACCTAAAGAAAAAGAGAATGATGAAGAAGGCAATTGAGGAAGCTATCTGCCCTAATTGGTACATAACTTACTGCATTGAGGGCCAAGAGGGCGACATGGAAGGTACAATCCAGGTGCTTGCAAACAATGAAGGTGCAGCAATGACAAAAGCTACAAAACTGCTGGATCAAAAGGCAATGGGTAAAGTATGGACTATAACTTCCATTAGCTGTATTTAATTTGTTGAAAATTTATCCTTTACAAAACTAAATATATATCTTATAATGTATATATACTAAAAAGGAGGCACTAAAATGAAAGGCAAAAGAGAAAAGGAAAAAGAATACAGCTTCTGGCTGGATGCTTACCACATGGCAATCGTGGTTTGGTTCATTCTGCTACTCTACATTGGTTTCCGTTGGTTATCTGTTGAAAGCTATAAGGAGGCTGCCCATGAAATTGAACAACCTACTACTGAAGCTACAGAACCTGAAAGTGGAAGAATTCCTGGCGACGATGTACCAGCAGAAGGCTATGCCTCCCTAAAGGCTATGGGGTTGGAAGTAACTGATATTTATGAACATACAGATAACTTCCTGGTAACTAACTACTGTGGATGTTCTAAATGCTGTGGCAAATATTCTGGGGGTTCCCAGAGTGAAGCATACGGGGCACTTGGAACTAAACTAACACCTTACTACTCAATTGCTGTGGATCCAAACCTTATCCCACTAGGAACCATCCTCTGGGATGAAGAGGGTAACTACTACAAGGCTGAGGATACGGGAAGTGCAATCAAAGGAAACCACATTGATCTGTTTGTTGGAAACCACAAGGAAGCTTGGAATAAAGGAACTTCCTACATACAGCTATATTGGTAAAGGAGGTACAGAAATGCAAACAACAAAAACATCATTACATAAATTTGTATCTTGGTTGGATGGAATTAGTTATATTTATCCAAATGCTAAATTATCTGATATAAATAAGGTAGTTAAAAACGGAAAGCTATGTTATCAAATTGAAATCTTAAATACAAAAACAAATTTAACTACAAACTATTGGATTCCGGTTTATACAAACGAATAAAATCCTTTACAAACAATATTCTATGTGTTATAATATACTCAAATCAAATGACATAAATAAAGAAAGATAAAAATGAAGAATACTTTGATTGCTGTATGTATTATACTTTTTCTGCTTCATTTTAGTGTCTGGTTTTCATCGGAAGTTAATGAAAATGAAAGTTCAGCTATTGCTTCAAGTATTTACGTTTTGTGTTTAATTTTGATTTACCTTTTTGCTTAACTTATAAGGAGGAATAAGAAGTGGATTTTAAGAAAACCATGGACAAAGCAATTAGAATGTGTGATAACAAATTCAAGCCAGGGGATCTTGTTAAATACCATAATTCTATTATTAAGATTATAAGTTCAAACGAAGACAAAGGAACATATTCCCTTGTTGATGTTCTTGGTGGGGGAAGCACTCTACTATCCCAAAGAATTGATAATGAAGGTGAAAAGATTTCTAAAATCCCAAAAGGAATTTTCACAGACCAATGGGGAAGCAAATGGGAAATATATGGGAAAAATGGGGAAAATTGGAGTGCAAAAAGTTTAAAGACTGGAGAGAAGAAAACTTTCACGAATAGTTGGTTAAGAACTGGAGGTAGAGTTGAATGGCAATGAAATATGATCCTATTATGTGTATGATGGTTCCTGATACTGTTAAGACAAAAGATGGATTAGATGACCCTGAAAAGAATGCAGGCTACGAAATGAAGAAAGAAGGACAGTATTTTAAAATCTATAAAAATGGCAAGTTGATTGCAATGAAGAGTACTGAAGAAGAAGCAAGGCGGGAAGCATCAAGACATAGAGCAGCAAACGACTCTAATGCCATTGATAAAGCAATTAAAGCAACAGACGCTCAATCTACTGTAACTTATAACGACATTAAAGAAGTGTTCGATATTTTAAGTCAGGCATTACAGTCTAGTGCTGATGAAAAGAAATGGATGCCTTTGGTTGGCAAAGCTCAATCAAAGCTAATGACACTTGCTGCTAAGACTAAGGGGTACTAAATATGAAAGCTATAGATAAAGCTATAGAAGTTACTTCCTTTAATGAAAAGTATGATACTAAACGTTTAGCAATAGCAATACGTGAAAGAATAAATGAAGAAAATGATGCTATCAATAGCTATTTATCCCTTATCCCTTATCCCACATCTTACTGATGCTGATATGATAAGTAAGATAGAAGATATAGCTAATGAGGAAAAGCTACATGTTGGGGAACTTAAGTATATGCTTTATAACCTGGATCCAAGTGAATTGGAACAGGAAGAGAAAGGGGCAAAGGAGGCTTCTGAGTAATGCCATACAAATCTGAGGCTCAAAGGAAGTTCTTTAATTCCCCAGCAGGTAAAGCAAAGCTTGGCAAAGAAGAAGTAGAAAAATGGAACGAAGAAAGCAAAGGACAAAAGGATCTGCCAAATAAAGTTTCTGATTTACAAAAAGCAATAAAAATATGTGATGATACATGGGAACAGCACAAATCCAAATCTAACCCACCTGATAAATACAAATGGAAGTATTCAGTTAGGGCTAGATATGGAAACAAAACAGACCATGTGTATGGCCCAAAACAATGGCCCTCCCAATCCAAAAACCTTTCTTATGTTAAAAACGAACTAACTGAGTGGGTAAGAAAAACAGGACAAAGAAACTATGAACCTTACAACATAACTTTCTTAGGTACATATAAATGAAATTTGATAGGTGGAGAAGGTTACGAAGTGTAGAATATGAATTTCGTAATTCCTTACTTAAAATATGTAAACTATTTAATAAGATAGCTACAAGTACACAGCAAGACCAACAGGCTTATATAAACGCAATGAACAACTTCCAAAACTCAGATGAGTATAATAGGTTTGTTAGTTCTGCTGTAAAAAGAATGGTGACTGGGCTTTACCAAGGTAATTCAAATACTTGGAGGGAAGCTGCCAGGAAAGCTACAAAAGGTAAAATGCTATACGGGGCACTAATGGAAGAACTAAGAAAAGGCGATTCCCGTATTATGCAAGATCAGATTGTTGAAAACATAAGCTTAATAAAAACACTACCTAACGACGTAGCAACAAAGGTAGTAAAGGATATTGAAGAAGCTACTTTAAAAGGTAAACGTGCTTCTGAGATAGAAAAGATAATAAGAGTACAAACAGATAAACATTCAAGAGCAAGTGCAAGGCTAATAGCTCGGACTGAAGTTAGTAAGACAACAACTGCCCTTACTAAACAAAGGTCTGAACAGTTAGACCTTCATTGGTATGTATGGCGAACTGCTTTAGATGGGGATAGAGTTAGAAAAAGCCATCGTAACATGGAAGATGTACTTGTTAACTGGAATAACCCACCAAGCCCAGAAGCACTGGTTGGGGAAAAGGATGTAGGTAAATACCATGCAGGAAACATCTGGAACTGTAGGTGCTACCCAGAACCTCTTCTTGATGTTGAAGATGTTAAGTGGCCACACAAGGTATACTATAATGGAAGTATTCAAAAGATGAGCAAAAACCAATTTGAACAACTTATGTAAGGAGGTAAACTATGGCTGATAGTACTTACAAACCCGAAACTCCTGGTTCTGAAGTTGAGTTCATTAAACCCAATATTCCTGATTGTTGGTCCCCTCAACCCGTTATCAACAAGACTACTTAAGGAGGTAAATTAAATGCCCAACATTATTAGAGCTGATTGTGGCTTGATCCAACTGAAGTTGAGAAGTTTGAAGAAGTAACTGTTGAACTGCTTAACGATCCTTCTGGCTTAGACCTTGATGGACATCGTAACATGCATGTTAGCTTGGCTTCCGAAAGTTCTGATGTTTCCATTGAAGACTTTGAACACATGAAGCAAGGTGTTGATTACACTATAGTTGCTGCAAATGGTGCTGGAACCAAGAACCAGCTTATTTTCCCTTCTAAAAGTACCCTTTACTCCGGTGATAAAATTACCCCGGCAAACGGAATGACCATCGTTTATGAATTCTTCACTGATGGATATAACATTTACTGTAACCGTCAAATTTATAAATAAAAGTTAAAAGTTTTCCTTTACAAATATATTTATTTATGTTATAATATATAAGTAAACTAATAAGGAGGTGTTCATTGGTTGGCTAAGTTTTACTATGGATCTAAGATCTCTGACAACATGACACTAATGGACAATGGATGCCTTATTTGTTTCAACGTACCAATAGCAAGAACTGGAACGTACAAATACCTAAGGGAGGAACTTGGCTTAGAAGGCCAAGGTATTGTTGATGTTTACAGGGAACCTGAAGAGGTTTTTAATAAATTCACTATTGCTTCCTTCGAGGGAAAGGCGTTCACAGATACCCATCCTTCCGAAGATGTAACAGCTGACAACTGGAGTGTATATAGTAAAGGAGAACTTTCTAATGTACACCAAGGTACAGGCGACCAGGCTGATTACCTCGTAGCAAATATCATAGTTCGTGATCCCGTTGTTATAAACGAAATACAATCAGGTGCCAAACGGGAGATATCCGCTGGGTACGACTGTGAATATATAATGAAGGATGGCAAGGTGTACCAAAGAAACATTCGAGGCAACCATGCTGCATTGGTACAAGCTGGAAGAGCTGGATCCAAGGTTCGTATCAATGATGAAAAAAAGGATATGCTAACAACTAAGTACAAAACAATAAAGGTAATAGAGAAAGCTATTTTAAATACTAAACTTTAAGGAGGAAAACATGGCTAACAATTCTAAGGTTATGGGATCCATCCGAGATTTCCTTGTTAAGATGAAAGCCTTGGATGAGAATATCCCTGAGGAATTGGCAAAGGATGCACTTCAGATGACTGAGGAAGTCAAGGATGCACTTTGCCAGGATGAAGAGGCTGAACTCGAAGTCAAGGATGAGGATCCTATCGAGGAAACCAAAGATGAAGAACCTGAAAAGATGGACATCGACAAGAAGGTCGAGGATGCAATGGTTAACGTCATGAGAAAGTATGGCCTTATTAAGGATGGGGCTATGGCTGCTCTCGACGAAATGGAGAATAAGCTGGGCACTGAAGATGCTGATGGCGAGGAAGAGGTTACTGTTGATCCAGAAAAGATGAACGACTCTGCTAAGCGTAAGCTTCTGAAGGACATCAAGCCTACTATTGCTAACATTAAGGATAGCAAACAGCGCAAGGCTGTTGCTGATGCTTTTGCAAAGGCTCTGTCCATTTCTACCACCACTACTGACGAATATTCTTCCATCATGAACATCGTTAAGAAAAATACCAAGGAGTCCGTTCAGACCAAGGACCATCAGGTAAAGATGAATGATGATTTTGATGTTGGAATGGAAATCGCTCGTAAGTACAATCCCCATTATAAGGAGGTAAAGTAATATGCCCGGAAGAACTATTGGTATCTCTATGAATTCTGGTTGGCCCGGCACTCAGTCCCGTAGTGCTGATGCTATTATCCAGAATAGAATCGCAAACGACACTATCAAGTTTGGCCAGGCGGTTACCCTGACTACTGACAACAAGTGGACCCCGGTTACTGATTCTACTACCGCTGCTCAGATCGCCGGTATCGCTGTTCGTGAGGTTGTCCAGGCTAACACCTTTGATCCTCAGAGCAACCCCGATTACGTTGCTGGTGTTCCTTGTGACGTTATGACCCGTGGTAACGTGATCGTTAAGTGCCAGAGAGGTACCCCCACTTCTGGTTCTGCTGTTTATGTTAGAATCAAGGCTAACGATACTTATCCCAATGCTGTTGTTGGTGGCTTCGAGGCTGAGGCTGATACTACCAATACTGTCCAGGTTTCCAACATTGAGTGGACTACCGGTATTCTGGATTCCAACAACTGCACTGAGGTCACTATTAAAACCCGGGCTAAGGGTTAATAAGGAGGTATAAAGAATGAGTAACATTATTTCCAGCACTGGAATGGCTTTCGGTGCAAGCAATGGAATTACCACCCTCCAGGATGCAAACCTTGGTTCCGGCATTAGAACCATGGATGCTGCTGGTATTACTACCGGCATGGCTTTCCTGGAAGGCGAGCTAGAGAAGCGGGACCCTAAGATCCGGGAACCCCTTACTTCTGTAACTTGGCAGCGAGACATTGTTGCTAAGACCGGTGGTGGATGGGTTGACTTTACCTCCACTATGGATGTGGATTATGCTACTTCCGGTGCTAACCAGAACTCTCTGGTTGGTGGTCAGACTGATGTAATTCCCATGGTCCAGGCTAACGTCAATAAGGACATCTTCAAGGTGTTTACCTGGGCACAGGCCATGAAGATTCCTTTTGTTGATGGTCAGAAGATGCAGACTATCGGCCGTTCCTTGGATTCCATCCTGGATCGTGGCATTAGACTGAACTACAACAAGAGCATTGACCAGTTGGTCTATGGTGGCTTCACTAACGTTGGCATTCAGGGCCTGACTAACAATGACAGCATTACACGCAAGGTTGCTGATGTTGGTGCTTCTGGTCAGTCTGATTGGAAGAGCAAGACTGTGGATGAGATCCTGTGGGACGTCAATAAGGCCATCATTGAGGCTTGGGCTGCTTCTGAGTATGATGACTCTGCTATGGCCAACCACATCCTTCTGCCGCCTACCAAGTACGCTTACATTGCTTCTACTCGCATTGGTACTTCCGGTGATCGTTCTATCCTGGATTACCTGCTTGAGAACAACATTGCTAAGAACCAGGGCAAGGATCTGAAGATCTATCCTTCCCGTTGGTGTGCTGGTGTTGGCACTGGTAACAAGGACAGAATGGTTGTCTATGTGAACGATGACAACTTCGTTTACTTCGATCTGCCCGTGCCTCTGACCCGTGCTATGACTCAGCCGGTTGCCCTGCAGTTCGCTTACGTTACCATTTATGCTGCCCAGATGGGCCAGGTTAAGTTCTTGTATACTCAGCCTGTTCGCTATGTTGATGGCATTTAATAAAAGGGAGGAAATAAAAAATGTCTAAAATTCGGATTTATTCCAAGAAGGCTTTTGATATTGGCCCTGGTGCTGATAGAGAGACTTCTAAAGTTGAAAGCTTTCTCACTGTTCCTGGTTCTTTCCAGGAAATGCCCGATAAGTATCTGAATGATCCTACTTTCAAGTTGGCTGTTCAGTGTGGTGAAATCATTATCATGAATGATGCTCCTGCTGTTCCCGTAGCCCCTATCGTTACTGAAACCCCCAAGGATAAGGAAGATGAAGGTACTGACAACGATAAGTTGGTAAATGAGTACTACGAGAAAGTTAAAACCATGAACGCTGAAGAAGTTCAGGTAGAGTGCAATAAGTACAATGCCACTTTTGTTAAGGAAGATAAGCTGAAAGAGAATAAGAAACGTTTGATGGAAGCTTATAAGCTTAGCTTGAACTAATTAACTTAAGGAGGAACCACGAATGGCCTACATTGACTTGGTAGGAATGCTTGGTTATACCAATAACGCTTACATGATGATGGAAACCTTCCGTGGTTCCTCCAACGTTATTCTAACAGACAATCCAGAATACACATTGGAAATGTTCCAGAAGGTTTTTAAGAACTTCTGTATTGAAGGGGGAACAATAGAACCGGAGGATGGATCAGAAAAAATCCCAACGGAAGTATTTAATTTGTTTGTTGGAATGGCACAAGCCTCTATAAAGAAAGATAGATACAAAAGTAACTGGGAATATTTGATGGGGTTATACATAGCCCACAACTTATTCCTTTTCTTAAAGGCTTCCCAAGGTGATCCTGGTGCTACTTCTGCACTTTCTTCTTCCCTGCCTTTCGGTATTGCTTCTTCAAAGTCTGTAGATGGACTTTCTATTTCTTATGATTTCCTTGTATCCCAGGATGACTATTCTGGCTATGGTACATGGAAACTTTCTGTGTACGGACAACAGCTTATTACACTTACTAAGCCATTTGGACATGGCGGGATTTGGGTAAATGGCTAAAAATCCATTCGTAGAATTTGTTGAACATGCTGATAACTGGAATAGTCTTATAAGGGCTATGAACTTTATAAGAAATAACGAAGTGTATGTAGGAATACCGGATGAACAAAACAAACGGGAAGAAGAGGGTAACAAAGAAATAACAAATGCTGAACTGTTATACATTCACACAAACGGATCCCCTGTAAATAACATCCCTGCAAGACCTGTAATCGAACCTGCTATAAGAGAAGATAGAGATAGGGTAGAGAACATGATGAAGAAAGCTGCTGAACTTGTTTTTGATAACAAAGAAGAAGAAGCAATAAATCAGCTTAAGAAAACAGGAATGAGGGCACAAAATGTTTCCCGTGCATGGTTCGTTAACCAAGAAAATGGTTGGCCACCTAACTCTGATAGTACTATAGCTAAGAAGAGCAAAGGAAAGCCAAAGGGTTATGTACCAAGACCGTTAATTGATACAGGGCAGTTAAGAAAAGCTATAACCTACTTTGTAAAAACAAAAGGAGGTAGAACTAAGTGATAAATATATCCGAACTAATTACAGATCCAGACTTCTGTCAGCCAAGTGGAATAAGTATCACTCGTTCTACTGTTGAATTTGTTGATTTCAAAGAAGTTGAAAACCCAAAGGAAATAACACTTCAAGGAATTATAACAATTGATTCCGAAAACGAAGATTCGTTACTTTCCGAAGCAGACTTAAACTCTGAAAGAATTCACATATTTACACATAAAAGGCTTAAAACAGTTGGTATAGACAAACTAGATGGTAAACAATATACTGCTGATATAGTACACTTCAACGGGGCTGACTATATAGTTAGGTATTGTTTAGACGATGCTCAGTATGGGTTTTGTAGAAGTACTGCTGTTAAGTTAAGACAGGATGTGATGTGATTGGCAAATAACATAACACCAATTGACCAGTTAGACATCCTGTTTGCTAAATATGTCCAAGGTAAGCTGAATTTACCAAATGGTAAAGTTAGAATTTCTTACCAACAGAAAGGACAAATATCAAGCAAAATAGATGAAGATGTCTGCTATGTCAAAGTATTCGATGAACCAGATGAAAGACACATTTGGAAGAATAGAAAACAAGAAGTAGTAGGCGACAATATTAAAGTTACTCAATATTCAATGAGAACTTTAAAAGTACAGTTTGTTTTTTATGGGCCACACTCTGATAACAACTCGACTAGAATAAATGAATCTTTTTACTTTGACAGTACTAAGCAGTTATTATATGAAAACAATTTGGCTTTAATTCCAGATAGAACAGAACAACCAACAATTCATTATGAAAAGATAAACGAACAATGGTGGCAAAGATCAGATTTAAAAATATACTTTTACAACTCTATTTCTACTGAAGAAACATTGGATACTATTTCTGATGTTGATATCAAATTCAATTATGGGAACGGAGGTTAACAAATGAGTGGTTCTCTTAACAAGATCGTAGATGTTTCTGTTAAGGTTTCAAGCCCTGCTACTATTTCCAGTGATTTTAACCTTGGCTTGATTATTGATAACAGATCTGCTTCCCCTATCGCAAACAAAACAAATATTTACACTTATTCCAATTATCAGACTCAGATGGTTGCCGATGGCTTTAAAACAACCGACAATGCATACAAGAAGGCACTAATCTATTTCTCCCAGTCTGAAAAGTCTGCACAACTGGCTGTTGCTGGTACAGGTGCTGCTGAGACTGTAGATGCTGCATTTACTCGTGTTAGAAACGAGAATGATAAGTTCTATTGCTTCTGCTATTCTGAAACTGTAACTGATGAGAACATCGCAAAGGTTGCTGCATTGGTTGAAGCTTCTTCTATTCCTACCATTTACTTTTTTGGTAGTTCTGATGAGAAGTGTATCCAGGCAAGCACTACCAATATTATGAAAACCCTTCAGACTGGAAAGTTTACCAGAACCTTTGGTTTCTATTCTGAAGATACCAACATCGATGCTGGCATGGTTGGATTGATTAGTGGATTGAACTCTATGAAGGTTAACTCTGCTTATACTGCAGCATACAAAACTTTGGTAGGTATTACTCCTTCTAACCTTAACGATTCTCAGATCAATACCCTTACTGGGTATAACGGAAATGCTTTTACTAAGTTTGGGAATTCTTACAACTTTACTTATCCCTGCATTTCTGGTGGCAACTACCACGTTGATGAACTTTATTTAATCGACGCAGCTGCAAACCTTATCCAGCAGGAAGTAGTTGCTGGCTTGGTTGCTACAAAGAAGGTTCCTCAAACTGAGTCTGGTGTTGATATGTTGGTTGCATTTGCTGCTCGTGCTTGCAACACTTTGGAAAACATTGGATTGATTGGTGGTGGCATTTGGAACGGGGAACAGGTTATGTCTCTTAACCCTGGTGATGCAATTGAGAATGGATATTACATCGAGGCAGAAAGTGTAGCAAGCCAATCCCCTGCAGATAGGGCAACTAGAGTATCCCCTCCCATTTACGTTGCTCTGCTTGCAACTGGTGCAATTGAACACGTAGTTATAAATGTAATTGTCGAACGGTAAGGAGGTAAACAAAAATGGCTAGAGTTTATACTTATTCTTTTGAGGATACTTCCTTAACCATTTCCCATCCTGGTTTTGGAACGTATACTGCCTATGGAACTGGCATTGGTGATATTACCATTTCCTATTCCAATGATGTTACTTACCACAATGTTGCTGCTGACCTTGCTGTTGTTGTCAGTAAGTGGGTAGCTAGAAATGGCTCTGTACAGCTTAACATTCTTCAGAGTTCTGATTTCAACGAGTGGCTTAAGAAGTTTGCTGCATTCCTGGAAGAGGCACCTACAGATCAGTTTGCATTGGCTACCATGGACATTAAGAACAAGTCTACTGGTGACAATTACCATTGTACTGGTGTTTCCCACCAGAAGAGAGCTGATAACAGCTTCCAGTCCCAGGCCCAGAACAGAACTTGGAATATGATGTGTGCAAACATTTCCGGCTAACAAGGAAAGGATAAAACAATATGGAAAACATTCATAAAAGAGAAACTACTTCCACTTTCAACATTGGTGGTAGAAACTTTATAATAAATTCGTTCGATCCCATGGAAGGAAACTACATCCTTGCCCAGGTCCTTACTTTTGTTTTACCGTTTGGTATTGGGGATCTTCTTAAGGGTAACATGGGAACTGAAATGAAATTGGATATTGGTTCTTCTGGCAAATCCATGAGCAAGAAGGATTTCATGGATTTGCAAAAGGATATCCTGAAGTATGTAGAAGAAGCATATCCTACAAATGAAAAATCTCCTGTAGTACGTGAGAATGGTACTTATGGTGTTGCTGATGTTACAATGCCCATTCTTGTTAAACTTATAGTTGCAACTTTGGCATTTAACTTCAAGGATTTTTTACAAGGCATCCAGTTAGAAGGTTCTACCATGGACAACCTGGTTTCGAACTTTGTCAATTCGAGAACCTAAACTCCAGGCTTTACTTACCTGTAATTCATGGAATGTGGAAACAACATGAACTATGGGATGGAACCTATACCTTCAATGACTGGCTGGATGCCTTAGAAATTATAGAAGTAAAATCTGAAAATGAACAAAGGGCATACGACTCTATGAGGAAGGAGTAAACCAATGAATCCTGAAACCTTGAAAGAATACTTGGTAAAAATTGGATGGCATTTGGATGAAAACAGCTTCCAACAAGTATCAGGTAAGTTAGACAGCTTTGTTGAAAAAATAAAGTCAAAATCTGGTTCAATTGGTAAGGGATTCATTGGTTCCTTCTCAGTAGTCCTTGGTATACTAAAAACAGTAAATGAAGCTATGTCCCAAGTAATTGAAACAACTGCTTCACTAGATTTACAAGAAGAAAAACTTGCTCGTCAGTACTGGATCTCAGAAAAGGCTGCAAGATCTTACTCAACTGCTTTAGAGGCACTCGGGGAAGACCATGCTGATATTCTGAACATGACTGACGAGCAATATCGGCATTTAGTAGAACTTAACAACCTTGGTAAATCGCTAGAAACTTATGACGAGTTAGATGATTTCCTTTTGTTGGTAAGGGATATACAATTTGAATTCTCAAAACTAAAAGTAGAAATAAGTTATGGCACAAGATGGGTAGTTTACTTCTTAGGTAAATTCCTTGGTCCTGATGCACAAAAGGTAAAACAATCCCTTAAGAATGCAAATAATTGGATACAAAAGAATTTACCAATCATAGCACAAAAGGTAGCAAGGTTCTTCGAAATATTCTATAGACTTGCTAAAGCTGCATACTATGTTGGTAAATCCCTATTCACAATACTAAAAGAAATATTCTCCTTGTTCGATAACAAACTTGGCAAGACAGCTGGATTGGTTGGTAGCTTTTTCCTACTAATTAAATCTGGACCCATCGGTTGGTTCATAGCTGCATTAACCACTTTGCTTTTGTTGATAGATGACTATATGACATGGCAACGTGGTGGGGCTTCTGCTTTGGATTGGTCTGCTTTTGATAACGACTTTCAAAACATTAAGGAAGATATGTTATCAATAAAGGAAGACCTACAAAGTGTATTTGATTTACTAAATGACATATTTGGTTTCATAGATCCAAAAACAATTACACTGGAAACATTCAAAACTATAGTTTCTGGTATAAGAAGCTTTACTGCACTGATAGCTGATGACCTTGAAAGAATAAAAGGTTTCATCGATGCTATAAAAAGCGGTACACTGTTTGAAAAGCTAAAGGATTTCAACTTTGGCGATTGGTTCAAAGAAAGAACAAGTAACCTTAGTGATTTCTACAACAACCCAATAGTAAGTGGTGTTATCCCCGGGACTAAAGATGTAGGGTTATTGGCTTCTTTGTTTAATAAATTGGCAAATTGGATTACTGGATCAAATGATGGATCTTATACTGTACCGCAAACAATACCTGGTATGCCTTCTACAAATAGTAATAATTTCAATGGTACTATAAACTTCAATGTAAAATCCCCTCAGGAAGCACAACTGTACTACGATGAATTTACTCAGAGGCTTTTCCAGAATTCCCCGAATAAATAAAGGAGGTTCAGTATGGCAGGTTACTTAGCTAAGTCCGGATCTGATACAACTGGACTTTCCTATGACGCTATGCTTTTCTGTAAAACAAACATTGCTGGTTATTTCTTTGATGGTTTTATGAGTGTATCCCATGAAAGAAAATTAACCATAACACAAAACCCAGTTGAAACTGGTGCTTCTGTTGTTGATCATGCTTATGTAAATCCTACAACTGTTACAATGAAGATAATGATGTCTGATGTTCACCAATCAATTATTCCTGGGCAGTTCTCAGATCTTACATTTAGACATACTTCTGCATGGGCAATATTAAAACAAATACAGGAAAGTAGAATTCCAGTTGATATATTTACAAAACTTGGATATTACAAGAACATGCTGATTGAATCAATAAGTGCTGAAGATACAAAAGAAACCTTCCGTGCTTTGGATGCAACAGTTACTCTTGTTGAAATTCCAGTAGCTAGAGTAAAGACTGTAAAGATAAGTAAAGCAAGCCAAACAACCATAGATACTAAAATGGCTGAAGTTCAGGTTGACTATGTTGATAGGTCAATTCTAAGCCGTGTAACAGGACAAATGGTTTACAAGAACTAAAGGAGGGTAAAGAATGTACAAAGTTCCGCTTACTAACTCTCCTAACCAAACATTCAAATGTACAATTCCAGTGAATGGCAATAACATTCCATTTAGCTTTACTCTTTGGTATAACTACTCTGCTAAGTATTGGTTATTAAGTGCTACTAATACATTAACAGGTGAATTATACTTTTCTAACCTTCCAATGTTAACATCCTATGGTAAATACTGCAATATGCTTAACCAACTTAGTTACAAAGGTATTGGTTGTTGTATCATGGTTCCAACAGAAGAAGGGGTTGGGGATAGGGCTAATGATAAAAACATAGGCAAATCATTCATAATGGTGTGGGGTGATAATGATGTCAACCTCAATTGAAACTTTACAAAGGGCTTCTAACTATTGCTTCCCATTTACTGGAAAGTTCAAGGTAACATCCCCATTTGGTCGTAGAAGTTTACAAGAAACGTGGGCTTCTAAAAACCACAAAGGGATTGACCTTGTAGCATTAGAAAACAAAACCATAGTTTCTGTTACAAGTGGTACTGTTAAAAGAGCACAATTCCAAAAAGGATACGGAAACTATGTTTGGGTTGCTAATGAAGATGGTAAAGGTTGTATATATGCCCACATGGCTAATATATATGTAAAGGTTGGACAAAAGGTACATCCTAAAACCCCAATAGGTTTGATGGGTAGTACAGGACATTCAACTGGTCCACATTTACATTTCGGTGTATCAACAAGTACTGATTATAGTACTACACATGCAAAAGATGGGTATTGGATAAATCCATTTATGTATCTTGGTGTTTCCCCTTACAACCAAAGTATAAAGGGTAAAACATACGATGGTGGTCAATCCCTTGTTGGAAACTCTTATGAAACAAGTTATGGAACACAAACCCCTTTCTCAACATCAAGTATAGGCAACAATGAAATAATACCTTCTGGAGAGTATTATGAAGTAGTTGATATAAAGGGAACACTTTCTGATTGGTTATACGGAAGAAAGTATAGGATCCTTGTTACAATGGATGATGGGACTTCACTAGATGTATCTGAAGTTAGATGTTCCTTTGAAATACCAAAGACCCAACTTGGTGTTCCACAACAGGCTGCAATAACCCTTTACAACTTAAGTCCTGATACTGAAAACAAAATCATACAAAACGGCAAACAGGTTGTGGTAGAAGCAGGATACAACGGAAGCTACTATGGAAGAATATTTAGTGGCAATATAATCCAACCCGTTAGATCCAAAGAGGGTGGCACTGATTATAAGCTAACATTGGTAGCATTAGACTCCAACAGGTTCACAACTTATGGATTGGTTGGACTAACACTTAACTCTAACCTTTCTATGAGGGATGCTGTATCAAATATAGCAAGCAGAGCTAACTACCCTGTTGAAACTGGATCTGTTGCTGATACAAGAATAACCTACCCAAGAGGAAAGGTTGTTTTTGGTAGACCTTCTGACTACTTAACCCAGATGGCAAAAACGATGAATGCAACATATTACACTGAGGATGGAAAGGTAAACATAGTACAGGCTAAACAACCTGAGTCAAATGAAATATTTGACCTTGGCCCAAAAACTGGTTTACTTGGAACACCAGAACAAAACAATACAGGTATTACATTCAGTTGTTTGTTGAACCCGTTGATAACTCTAAACTCTTTAGTTAGAATAGACAACAGAAAGATTGATCAGTACCAATATAAAGAAGGAACTGCAATTAGATCCTTAGATTCCCAAGGAATTTACCGTGTAATAACTGTAAAGTATACAGGGGATACAAGAGGTAACGATTGGAAATGTGAATGCGGTGCTATTGGACAGGCTGGCATTCTGCCTTCTTTCCTAGCAAATCCTACCATGTATGGGTGGTAAAAACAATCCTTTACAAATAATTAAAAATATGATATAATATAATTAAGCTGGGAGGTTGTTATGCCAAGTATAAGAAATGTGCTGGGGGACGACTCCCAGCTTTACGAAAATATAATTAAAAAAGTAAACTTCAACTTAAGGTGCTGTATCCCTGGTGTTATACAACAGTATGATCCTAAAACAAATACAGCTTCTATACAGCCAGCAATACGGGAAGAAATAGTTAACGAAGATAATACAGTTCAGTATATGAACTTACCAATTCTAGTTAACGTTCCAATTATATTCCCAAGCTGTTCTATTGGTAGCATAAAGATGTTACTAAAACGAGGGGATGAGTGCTTAGTACTATTCTCAGATTTATCAATTGATAACTTCTGGAAATATGCTAATGTTCAAAATCCAATAGAAGTTAGAAGGCACGACCTTTCAGATGGAATTGCTATTCCTTGTGTTTTAAGCCAACCCAATACTAAACCGTTCAATGGTACTGGGATGGAAATTACAAGTGAAGATTCTAAGATAAGTATTACAAAAGATGGGATAACATTCTCAGATAAAAATGGTACAATAACATTGGAACAAATGATTAAATTACTAAGCCATGTTCATCAAGATTCTACTGGAAAGCTAACAAGCCAACCAATATATTGAGGTGAATAATGAAATATAGAAGACAAGATGAAAATGGTGACTATGTTTTCGGTCACAACAATAACGATTATGTTCAAGGTAAGCTAGCTATAGCTTATGCTATAAAATCTAAAATACTTCTATTCTATGGTGAGTGGTGGGAGGATATTGGGGTAGGAATCCCAATGTTCCAATCAATAATAGGCCAAGGAAGAAGTGAGGCACTTAAGAATTCTGCTCAGATGTTAATTTCTGATAGAATAAAAGAAATAGAAGAAGTATCTGCAATAAACAAGGTTAATATTATTTTTGTTAAAAGAACAATGGAAGTACAAATAAGTATAACAACTACAAACAATGAAGTAGTAGAAGTTGAGGTGGTTATCTAATGGCTTACTTTCCCCCGTATATAGATGAAACTGGGATGCACATTCCTACATACTCAGACATTAGGGATGACCTCATTTCTTCTATGAAAGAAATATTTGGAAACGATATTTACATTGATGAAGATTCCCAGGACTACGAACAGATCAGTATTTTCGCTAAGAAAATATTTGATACAAACGCATTAGCTTTGTTAACATATAACAATAGAACTGTAAACACTGCAATAGGGGTTGGACTTGATAACCTTTGTGCATTGGTTGGCATTGTTAGAAAGCCTGCTACTTATTCAACTGTACAACTAGTAGTTACAGGAACCCCTTCTACTGTAATAACCCAAGGCAAGGCTTCTGATCCGGATGATGAACATGTTTGGAACCTTCCTGATTCTGTTGTAATTCCAGAAGATGGAACTATTACCGTAGAAGCTACTTGTAATGAAGCTGGGGATATTACTGTAGCACCTAACACAATTACAAAGATAGTTACTCCTGTGTTTGGCTGGCTGAGTGTAGTAAATAATTTTATTGGATCAGGTGGTACTAACCAGGAGTCAGACGCAGAACTAAGATCCAGGTATGCACTTGCTACATCTGCACCTTCTGAAACAGTATTCGAATCAATCATAGCTTCTGTATCTGCTGTTAGTGGAGTAAAACGTATTAAGGCTTATGAGAATGATACTGGTTCTGAAAACGAACTTGGACATCCTGCTCATTCTATTACGTTAGTAGTTGAAGGCGGGGATGATACTGACGTAGCTACCGAAATCTATTTCAAGAAAACACCTGGATGTTATACAAACGGAACAACTACAATTCCTATTGTTTCACTTTCTGGTAATACTACAAATATTAGTTTTTATAGGCCTACTTATAAAACAGTGTATGTAAAAGTAAGTCTCAAGAAACTTTCTTCTTACAATGACGAATATGCAAATGATATTAAAAAAGCTATAGTTGATTACATTAACAATCTTGAAATTGCAGAGACAGTATATAGATCAGTTCTTTGGTCCATTGCTACTGGTCAGATGAAGTCTATTCAGTCCCCCTCTTTCTCTGTGTTGAATGTTCAGACTTCTACAGATGGTGTAAGTTATACTGATACTGATATTTCAGTTTTGTTCAATGAAGCTTCCCAAATTGATCTTGATAAAGTAACTGTGGAGGTAAGCTAAAATGGCAGACAGTAATAAGCCTTACCTTGAGTTAATTACTTCTGAATACGCAAATAAAAAGAAATATAATGACTATGTAGAATCATTTCTAAAATATATTTCCCCTACTGTTGATAACTTAAATGGGTTTGACGGATTGTTTAATTTAGAAATTGCTTCTGGGGATCAACTTGATTCTATTGGAAGTTTACTTAATGTAAGCAGAAATCTTCCAACTGACAATCCCAATATCCCTTCTACTCTCCCTGATGATTTATATAGGAAAGTTCTAAAGTCAAGAATTTATATGAACCACTGGGATGGTACAAGAAAAGGACTTGAAGAAATCCTGAATATTATCTTCCCTGATGTTCCAATTGACTTTGTTGATAACCAAGACATGAGCTATACAATCCGTGTCATTGATCCAAACTTTAGTCAGACAGATTTAGCACTGCTACAGCTTGGATATATTCTTCCTAAGCCATCTGGTGTTAGAGTTAACTATGAGATTCAGGATAAGCCCTTGTTTGGCTGGGATACAAATACCAGCTTTATTAAGGGTTGGGATGAAGGCAATTGGAGTAGTACATAAGGAGGTACTTTATATGAAAGTTTCAGAATGCTTAGCAAATATTCAGGAAAAGCCTTTAGGTTATATTCGTGTTATTCAGTTTGATATGGGTGGCGAAGCTACTGAAAGAACACTTGATACATTTTCCAATAAGGAACTTGTAGATATTCAGCAAAAGGATGCTCCTGCATATTACAATATCGGTGAATATTCTTATATAATTGCAAATAAGTGAGGTGTAAGCAATGCCTGCTAATAACTTTAAGATATTTGATCAGAATAAAGCTAACTTGCTTTCTGATAATGAGTATGCAAATTCTACTCAAAGATTAAATGGTGTTCAGGCTGGTGTAGCTTCTTCCCAGCTTAATAATAAGTTTGCTTATCAGGTTTCTCTTGTAGCTTATGCTATTGCTCAGATCATGAACCAAAATGGACTTGATGCTACTGATACTTTATCTGTATCTGCTTTTGTTGGAAACCTTGGGGGCTCTTTGTTACAGAAAGTAGCAGATAAAGCCTCTACTGCTGAAGCTGTTGCTGGTGTGGTT
>ERZ840371.583-NODE-583-length-43735-cov-12.139171_pt1 | contig 43735 bp, 43 predicted proteins | sample MGYA00519937_ERZ840371 | MGnify/ENA primary metagenome ERZ840371 (study PRJEB31850, sample SAMEA3708873) | human gut metagenome | biome: human gut; feature: human-associated habitat; material: faeces | place: China | collected 2014 ... | reverse complement strand
GAAAATTTGAATAGAATTATTACGGTTCCTAATCTTCTTTCTTTTTTTCGGCTTTGTCTGATTCCGGTAATTATATGGAGTTATTGTGTAAAGAAAAATCCTCTGTTAGCTGGTGAAATCTTATTGCTGTCTGGTCTTACGGATCTTGCTGATGGATATATCGCAAGAAGATTCCATAGGATTAGTAATTTAGGAAAAATACTTGATCCGGTGGCTGATAAGCTGACACAGGCAGCGATGTTAATCTGTCTGTTTACTCGTTTTCCGCATATGCTTCTTTTAATCGTAATAATGGCAGGTAAGGAGCTGTATATGGTAGTCAGTGGATGTCTTGTGATACGAAAGACAGGAAAAGTACATGGTGCAGACTGGCATGGAAAGATAGTAACCTTTTTATTATATGGAACTGCAGCGGTGCATATTATATGGTTCCAAATTACACCGATGGTATCAGATCTGTTGATTGGTTTGTGCGCTATAATGATGGTCATATCGGTCGCTCTGTATATTATCCAGAATACCAGGACTCTTAAGGGAGAGACTGTATAAGCAATTTTATATTGCAATGACTAGAAAAATATTTAGGAGAAGATAGATATAAACAGTAAGTCAAACACACAAACTATGGAGTCTTTAGTCGGTTTAATAAAATTTTAGATAGAAAATAAATCATTCAATGTCATTTAGATAAGGTTTTTTATGACAAAAAGACAGATTGCTTATCTGCCTTATAATGCAGTATAATGGTAGTCAGACAGTTTTGGATATAAGAGATGATCTTGGAGCAACAATGAATGAATGCAGGGAAGTGACCGAAAAGTACCGCACAGGACGGAGTGCATATTTACGGCTCGGACAGTTGTTTATGAGATTGTTTGCAGGACTATTATAGCAGAAAGAAGAGGTGTTCGATATGTGTACAGCAGCAACTTACAAAACAAAAGATTTTTATATGGGCAGAACGCTTGATTATGAATTTTCCTATGGGGAACAGATCACGATAACGCCAAGAAATTACGAATTTGATTTCCGGTTTGCCGGGAAGATAAAAAGCCATTATGCTTTGATCGGAATGGCATTTGTTGCAGGAGGTTATCCGCTTTATTATGATGCTGTTAATGAAAAAGGCCTTGGAATGGCAGGTCTTAATTTTGTCGGCAATGCGGCATATGAAGAGGCTTTGCCGGAAGATGAAACAGAAGTCAGCCAGGTGGCACAGTTCGAGTTCATCCCATGGATCCTTACACAGTGTGCTACTGTAGCAGAGGCGAGAGAGAAGCTGGCAGCAATGAGACTGACAGGCACAGCATTCAGTGAACAGCTGCCGACAGCACAGCTTCACTGGATCATTGCAGACAAAGACTCCTGTATCGTTGTTGAGTCTATGAAAGATGGGCTGCATGTATATGATAATCCGGTAGGAGTGCTTACCAATAATCCACCATTCCCGAGTCAGATGTTTGCACTGAATAATTATGCCGGAGTATCCAGAAAACAGCCGGAGAGTACTTTTGCAGGAGTATTACAGCTTGATGCATATAGCAGAGGAATGGGTGGAATGGGAATACCTGGAGATCTTTCCAGCCAGTCAAGATTTGTGAAAGTTGCCTTTACAAAATTAAATTCGATCTCCGGTGAAGAAGAGGATGAGAGTGTAAGCCAGTTCTTCCATATCTTAGGATCCGTAGATCAGCAGCGTGGATGCTGTGAGGTGACAGAAGGCAAATATGAGATCACGATATACACGTCCTGTTGTAATACAGCAAAAGGTATTTATTATTATACGACTTATGATAATCATCAGATCACAGCGGTTGACATGCATGCGGAAAATCTGGATTCAGATCAGCTGATCTGTTATCCGCTTCTGTCCAAGGGCGAAGTCAGATGGCAGAATAAATAATACGAAAATGCACGGAGAAAGCATAACGCAGAACAACAGGAGGACAATATCGAGATTGTATGGAATGCAGATGTTAGGTTGATAATTGTGCAAGCACCGCCTGCACAATTTGTGCAACAAAAAAGAGGAGCCAGTCCAGACTCCTCAAAGGTACGTTATTTCAAAAAGTTGCTCTTGTGTTCCAGCGCGTGCAGATTATGATAGTCCTCATAAATAAGTCAATTTTGCAGACAAAATTAGCAACTCAGGAAAAAATGATTTGCTTGGAGAAATCGAAACGATAAGCTGAGATAATGGTTTCTCTTCTTTAGTGAGCCTATGAAATTTTTTCTGTAAAATAACCTAAGTAAGGTCCTTCTATGATACAATAAATATCATTAGGAGGGCCTTTTACTATGGCAAAACAAAAGAAACCTGTTCACAGAGTTGAAATGACTGAAGGAAAAAGGAACATCATCCGCCAGCTTCTCGAAGAATACGATATCGAGACCGCAGAAGATATCCAGGATGCACTCAAAGATCTTCTGGGCGGCACGATTAAAGAAATGATGGAGGCTGAAATGGATGACCATCTTGGATATGAGAAATCCCAGCGTTCTGACAATGACGATTATCGTAACGGTTATAAACGCAAGCAGGTAAACAGCCGATATGGCTCTATGGAAATCGAGGTCCCACAGGATCGGAAATCGACCTTTGAACCACAGGTGGTGAAAAAGCGTCAGAAAGATATTTCTGATATTGATCAGAAGATCATCTCTATGTATGCCAAAGGAATGACCACTCGCCAGATCTCGGAAACGATTGAAGATATCTATGGTTTTGAAACATCAGAAAGTTTCATATCCGATGTGACGGATAAGATACTTCCTCAGATTGAAGATTGGCAGAACCGCCCATTGGATGAGGTATATCCAATCCTTTACATCGATGCGATCCACTATTCTGTGCGGGATAATGGAGTCATTCGTAAGCTTGCAGCCTATGTTATACTTGGCATTAATGCGGAGGGGAAAAAGGAAGTCCTGACGATTACGATTGGTGACAATGAAAGTGCGAAATACTGGCTGTCAGTCCTGAACGAACTGAAAAATCGCGGAGTAAAAGATATCCTGATCATCTGTGCCGATGGCCTTACAGGCATTAAAGAAGCGATTTCAGCTGCGTTTCCCAAAACAGAATACCAGAGGTGTATTGTCCATCAGGTAAGAAACACCCTGAAATACGTTCCGGACAAGGACAGAAAAGCCTTTGCTGCAGATTTAAAAACCATCTATCAGGCCGCTGATGAGCAGAAGGCTCTGGCTGCCTTGGAACGTGTAACTGAAAAATGGACTCCGAAATACCCGAATTCCATGAAACGCTGGAAAGACAACTGGGATGCTGTTTCTCCAATTTTTCCACAAAGTTTGCAACACATTAACAAGAAATTAAGTAGGATAGAATCCTGACAAAATCATCTTTATCGAAGTTGTACCCATAGACTGTAAACCCGAGACTTTTGTGGACGAACTCAGCATAATATCCACTTTGCTCGTCACTGTCAAAGCGGAATATATTTACATTTTCTCCCGAAATTGTAGAGGCCAATGGCGCACTATCGTTAGTTACTTGGGTATTGTCCGACTTTGGTGCTCCGTCTTTGATTATTTCTATACTTACTTTCTCATTACCGATAGGGTTAGCCCATATGAAATTATGCCCCTGCATATCGCTTCCATCGCTGAACTTGAAGATGCCATAAGACCCGGTGTTCTCCTCAATCATGTCGGGGAAAACACTTGAAATATCAAATTCAATCCCATAGTAATCAAAAAGCTCTTCTTTTGTGTATTCATGGTAGTTGTCGGGGTCCAAAGCAAAGAAGCCTGTTTCGGGAATTTCCGAGGCGAGTTCATTTATTATAATTTCTGTATCCTCCGTGTTTGCGAGAGACAATGCGGCACCTCCCTCCGAATTTCCCGAAATTTCACTTGAAATAGCTTGACCCCGGCTGCTCAACACCACCCCAGTAAATATAGCAATTATTAAAACAACGCCAATAGCCATTCCTATCGTTTTGGACTGTGCTTTCATATACTACACCACCTCGTTTTTCGTTATAGACACAAGTTCTATTATATCTTACACGATAATAGACGAAAAATCTAATGTTTTGTTCCTTTATAAATGACGAAATGTGGCTTGCCACATCAAAAAGCCGATAAAATGACAAAACAACTCGGCCATGCAGCCAAAACACTCCGGCTATCCGACAAAACAGCCCGGAGAATCCTACAAGGCCCCCAACGGGCAGGATGTTCCCTCTGTCATTACATACGTCGATGAGACCGGCGGCAAAACCAACTATCTCTCCATTCGCCAGATCTCCGAGCTGCTGGGCATCGAAGTCCGCTGGGACGGACAGAAGAATCGGGTCAACTTGGGTGCAGACCCTGCGGATTATGTGGTGGTAGGGGGGAAAGAGGACGATGGCAGTATCCCCGCCAACGCCACGAAGCCGGTGCTGGGTACTGTCCATGGGCCGTTCACAGAGATCGACCCGGCCAAGGCTGTCGGAAAGTCCCTGACGGGCGTTCTTCAGGACAACACCAAGGTACAGACTACCTGCGGTTATTCGCTGGAAGGTACCTTCTATCCCGAGGACGGACAGTACATCGTGCTGACCGTGACCAACAATGGCTCTGCCGCGCAGACGGTGACTGCCGGACGGGCACTGACGCTGGGCGGTTTTGAAAAATTCACTTCCGTTGACATCGGCGCAGGCGAAACCCTGACCAGAGCCTTCACCATCGCGGACGGTGCGGAGGAACTGGAAAGCACGCTGGCCTTCGGCGTCTACGCCAAAGGCGTTTCCGGTCTCAGCGACATTACCGTTTCTCTGAAGCAGTACAAGTAAAGAGTTAAGGAACTACCGCGCAGAGATCTTGGCCTCTGTGCGGTGGGCCTTTCAAACGTTTCCCATTAGAAGGAGATGCAAAATGAAAACAATGAAAAAACTACCGTTTTTTGTGCTGGCGCTGCTGTTTCTGATGGGCTGTCAGGCGAAGCCTGCCACGGATGATACGGATAGTGACGTTTCCATCGTTGAATGGGAACATTCTGACATCTACACAGATGCCGACATCCAAGCCGCCATGGATACCGTGATGACTTATTTTGAAACGGAGTTTCAGGGCTGCACCTTGACTCAACTCTGCTATCCCGGAGATGCGTCAGCCGACCTGTTCACCGAATGGGCACAGGAATACGAAGTGGATGAGGCGATCGTTCTGTACTCGTCTTTTGACACGGATGCATCGGGGGGTGATGGCTCATTAGAGCCAAACACAACGTATGATGACTTTCAGTGGATCTTGGTGAGGGACAACGGCGGAACGTGGGAAGTGAAAACGTATGGTTACGGATAAAGTAAAAATAAAACCGATACGGAATGATAACCGCAATAGATAGAATGTCAGACCATTCCCAAAGCAGAAAGAACCGGACGTTTGTCACAGAGCCGTGATTACAAAGTAGGGCGATATCATATTAAAAATGCGGATTTCAATAAACGCTTTGCAGAATTATGAACAAAAAGCAGGCTGAAGGTTTATCTCCAGCCTGCTTTTTATAGCGGACGCGTAGCACGGAATGGTCGATGGCATAGAGAACCATGAAACCCTTAGAAATACAGACACTGTCGAAATAGGTCACGATTTGAGCCTCATTTCGGGCTGAGCTCGTCATCCAGTTTTGACTCCAGACCATTTTTATAAATTTTGAATACTTTCCTTAAACAGGTCCTGAATGTCATCCGTGTTAGCGATATTTGTGCAGCATGTTTATTGCGTTACACTTTTCCTGAATACTTGTTCTATATTACGAGAAAGCAATATTATCCATAAAAAGATTCGCAACTATTTGGAGGAAAAAAGATGTCCAATCACAAAATGCAGTTTCCGTCTCATATTTCTAAAAGCTGGCTCTCTGTGTGCATATTTATTTTTCTCTTGACTGTTTGTGTAGGTTTAGCAATCCATGTCACCAGTGAAGAAGATGCGATATGTTCTGATTCTGATCATTCTGAAGTGCCCATTGTTTCGAATGAAAATGTTTCAGAGAAATCAGGCTCAGATATAGAGTATGCGAAAAATTATGTGCCAACGGAAGAGGACGTTCTTGCAGCACGCCAACAAGCAATCGAAGGAATGTCTCAACAGCAAATAGAAAATCTGACCGAGGTGGTTAAGACTGCAAATTTGTGGTTGGAGCATAAATATATGAATGGAGATTTTTTTGAGCAACTGTCAGATCCCAATAATTTGTACTGGAATTACTTCCATCAGACCGGAGAGATTCAAATTGGCTGGGCAGTTGACGGTGGTCTCGATATGGATGCTGTATGTGAACGAGAAAAGCTTTCCATAGAAGAATTTTATGCCAAGTATGGAACGCCCGTTGTTACAACGAATCTCTATGATGCAGATGGGTTCATTGGTCTGTTGTCAGAAATAAATTCATTCATTCAAAATAGAAATCTTAAATCCGAACTTCAGTATCTCATGGATCAGACGGAACAGGCAAAAGAAACCCATAGGATGGAAATTGTAAATGACATCTACAAAAAGCTACATGATCTGGATTATTTTTTGCTGCGATATGGTCCTAAAGATGTCGCTAAGTATGTCGAAGATGATTCTACGGTATCTAAATACTACGGCACACTTCCTTTCTATTAACCTTTCCTCGCAAAGAATTCCGACATGGTAATGCCCAACCCATCGCAGATCCGCTCAATCGTGTCGACAGATAATTGTCCGCCGCGGCGTTCGCTGTTTTTCAGGGTCGAATGAGATACATCGCATATCTGAGACAGCTTAAAAAACGTAAGACTCCGCTCATCTGCCAACTCTCTCACGATTGCAATCGTGTTCATCAAATCCCCGCCTTTCAGCATTTTAATTTTCAAAGTTTCTTATAGCACACGCCCAATGACCCGAAATCCTCGTTCCGGGCTGATGATCCTATCAGAATATTCTTTGTTATACGAAATCAGAATCGGCTGCATGTGGAGCCTTCCGTAGCTGTCCGTAAATGCGTCACGGTCACTCTCGTCAGGCTCCCGCTCCCCATAGGATTTCAAATAGCCCTCACCGTCATAGACGAACACACCGACCTGGCCTATCGAGAGCGTCTCGCACCGCTCTACCCAGACGATCTGCCCGTCATGGTAGACCGGCTCCATACTGTTGCCGGATACTCTAACGCCAAAATCCGCTTCCGCCGGGACCGCGTTTTCCGGAAAGCTAACCATCTCAAAGTTGTCCTCATCCAAGAAACTGCCTGTACCGGCTGAGACTCTGAGATTGCTGACGGGCTTATCGATATAGCGGATCGTATTCGTGGGCGTTGGCATGGGATTGTATTTACCGGTAGCGATCAGATCCTCTCGGTAAGCACGAACCTTTTCCGCACCCACTTCGTTGAGCAGAGGCGTATGTTCTCCGGTAAAGACAGCAAGGCCATCCTCAAGGTCCAGCGCATAGCAGATCGCCAGCAGTTGGTATGCATTGGGAACAGTCAGGCCATTCGTCCACTTCCCCAGTGCGGATTGGCTCACATCTACACCAAAGTCCTTCAATGTTGTGCAGAATTCTTTTTTACTCAGCTTTCGGTTTTTGAGCTCTTCCGAAAGCCTTGTACCAATTACATTGTTCCGTTTCTCAGTCTCAGCACTGTATCTCACACCGTTCTTTGAAGGAGTCGGAAACGGGATAACCGTTGTTTTATGACTGTTCATAAAGAAACCCTCCGTCTTAGGATAATCCCATTATACACGGGGACAGCTATTCTTGTCAATCGTAAATAGCTTGTTACGCTACAAATACGACATTGACATAGCTTTATAAGATTGTTATGATGGGGTCATAGCCAAGGGAACACCTTCCCTTCCATGACAGCTAAGATGTGAGGAGGAACGCGGATGCCGATTTTGTCTCGGAAAGATCTTGAACGAATATCCCGCAGAGTGCTGTTCCGCTATCTGACGCTGTCAGACCGCAAAATGGATCGCATCGACCCAGTCGACTTTGCGGAAAAGATCTGCGGACTTCATTTCGCGTTTGCGGATATGAGCATAACGGGCTCGATCCTTGGACTAACCTCCTATAGTGACGTCGATCTCACCATATCCGTTCCCCGTGGAAACGGGTCAGTCCAGGAATTTCACTTGAACGGCAATATCGCCTATGTGGATCAAAACCTCGCAAATGCGGGATCGGTGGGACGGTTGAATTTCACTCTGGTACATGAAGCCGCGCATCAGATCCTCGGTATGCTTTACCCGGAGGAATACAATCCAAGCGCGCAGCCGTTCATCTGCCGCCTTGCGGATGAACGCTGCACATACCCCATCACCGACTGGGTAGAATGGCAAACGAATGTGCTGACGGCGTATCTCCTACTCCCCCGTGAGCTGATCGACCGCTACATGGATGAGCTTGGCCTTGGCCGGCAGATCAAACTCCTGAACAAAGTATTTGCTCCCAAGGAATATGCGCTGTTTTCTGAAATGGCAAAGCGTTTGGGCGTCTCGAAAACAGCATTATCCATTCGTCTGGACAATCTTGGCATGATCGGCCGAAATGATTTTAGTGATCCGTATGCGCCCATCCATATTTATGCGGATGACTTTGACACAGCATAGGAGGTAGTTGTTATTATGGCAAAAATCAATTCCAAAGCGCTTGACCCGCAGCGATATGCCTGCATCCAAGCCGAGCAGCGGGAGCTTGAGCAGCAGTACTCCACCCATATCACCATGGCACGGCTTTGCCCGTATTGTAAGCTGCGGCTTGAAACGCTCTGCAAAGGGGCCCACGGCGCGACATACCTGAAATGTCCGCAATGCGGAGAGGCGGTTTTCTTCCCGCCCGTTGTATCCCGCATCGCATAACCGCGAATAATCGATCTGTCCCCAACAATTAAATACCAAGTATGAGCCTCGGAGCCGCTTGATGCGTGACCATCCCATGTGCCGCTTGATTTGTAACTATCGTTCCTTTTAGGAACATAGTTCTGTCAACGCGGCCAATGGTCAGACAAATCAAGCGGCTCTTTTTTTGCGCATGCAGCTCCGGAAAAGGAGTTTGCAATGCGCTTTTTTCATATCCTCCCCCTTTCAGCATGGGAGCCGTATATTGCTGAATACCCCTGATCTCCCGATTTTTTGAACCTCACCAAATTCAAAAAATCACAAAGGAGATCAAAAATCATGTCTGAAAAAACTTATATTCTCAACGTTTACAACACTATGACCGGCGAATTTGAGCTCGTCCAGGTCACGAAGGAAGTCTTCCAGACCTACAGGCGGACGAAATGGCACATTGAAGACAGCACGGAACGCTTTTACAAGCACGAAACGCAGATGAGTTCTCTGATCGGCGGTGAAAATGACGGATACGAGCGGTTCCATGAATTTATTGATTATGACAACACCCCTGAAAATCAGGCAATTGAGGAGATGGTGCGCCAGTCCCTGCGTAATATTCTGGATCTGCTCCCACCGAAGGATTATGAGCTGATCTACGAGCTTTACTTCAAAAACCGCTCCGAAAAGGAATACGCGCAAAGGCTTGGGGTCTCTCAGCAGGCCATTCATGTGCGGAAAAAGCGCATCCTGAAAAAAATTGAAAATAATTTGGATGAGCAGGGTTGTTAAGATGCCAGTTTTCTCCCGTATACATGCGAGAAGAAAAGAATCTTCTTGTGAACATCGAAAACTGGATATCCGGTGACGAATAACGTCAGCTGACGGTCCCCCGGCGAGGGGGAACAGCGATGCGGCGGATGCGCGAAGACCACCTGCATCGGAATTACTCCGATGTCAATGAACGGCCAATAAGGTGCGGAGCGAAACTCATTCAGCCAAAAGCGGGCATGGCAGCCCGTCTCGCAATGATCCCGTCAGCCTATAATGGTACATCCTGTCCAGCCACAGCCGCAAGCAATGGGGGCAGCTCGGAGAGATCCTCGGAGGGGTTAGATTCCCGATGGGCGCTGCCAGGCGCCGGTTCGTTCAACCGCCCGACGGTCCGGGAAGTAGTGTCGAATAGGACTGAGCAAAAGAACTTTAAAAAATATAATGAGGGCCGCTCCATATCCGGGTATAGCAATATGCTTCCAACCAAGACAGGAGCGGCCCTCTGTTTTATTTCTGAGCTAAAAGATGTGTTTTCAACAGCACATTCTCCAAGGCTCTGTGGTCTTCGTGGAACTGCCACCAGCAGGGCTTCAGAAAGCAGAGAACATTCTCCGCCCATCTGTAGTCATCCGGCTGCAGCGTTCCCATTACGACACCGCGCTGAAACGCGGCGTTTCGTTTCCGTACAGACGGTTCCACACCGGCCTGCGCCAAATGTGCGTTCAAAAACCCGCAAATGACAGCCGCCTCTTCCGTTGTATAAAGCATAGTTCTCCTCCCTTTCCACAAACAGACACTATTGTACCATGATGGCCCGGTTTTTGAAATCGGCTGTTTCCACAAGAATCCAGCCGAAAGTTTTATACAAACGCTTATTCGATTTATGATGCTGTGCTAAGATCCCATAACGAAAACTCCCAAACCCATTTGTAAAAGTGGGCTTGGGAGTTTTCATTATCATTCAAATCAAATCAAAAAAGGAGGAATCCGAATGAATCCAAACGCAGATTATCTCGGCATCGTCACCATGCTTCGCAGACTGCGGGAGCAGGGGCTCGTCAGCGGCAGTGAAGCCAAAAAAATCGCCGCGCGGCTGAGGGTACAGCTTGGTGCGGACATCATTATTTCTCTTTGATTTCTTCGCTTTTAGGATAGCTATTGCGGATGTTATATGGTATTGTGTGTTACTGACGAAGGAGGTGGCAGAGGAATGAGTGATAAGGAGAAAACCAACGGTTCTCTGGCGATGGCCCCGCGGGTCATTACGATCCCGGCAGCGAATCAGGAAACCGCACGAAAACTCCGCGTGGCAGCGTATACCCGTGTCAGTTCCAACTCCAAGGATCAAGAACACTCCTTTGCCGCGCAGAATGCCTACTTCTCCAAACTCATCACAGACAACCCTGATTGGGAGTTGGCAGACATATATGCCGACCAGGGCATCACCGGCACGTCCATAGACAAGCGGGATGACTTCCTACGGATGATGGAGGACTGCCGAAAAGGGCGCATCGACCGCATCCTTGTGAAATCTTCCTCCCGCTTCGCCCGGAATACTAAGGAAAGTCTGGCGGCTGTACGGGAACTGAAGTCTCTCAACATCAGCGTCTACTTTGAGGAGCAAAACATTGACACCGCGCAGGTGTCCGGCGAAGTTCTTATCGCCATGTTCGCGGCACTGGCCCAGCGGGAGAGCGAGGCTATCTCCGAACGGGTGCGGTGGAGCTACAGAGTCCGAATGAGCAAAGGGAGATTTTCCACCTGCAAAGCGCCCTATGGCTATCGGCTCGTTAAAGATCATTTGGAGATTCAAGAGGATGAAGCGTCAATCATCCGACATATCTTCGACCGTTACCTTGCAGGTGTCAGTATGGAGAATATTGCAAAGGAAATCACGGCGCTGGGCTGTCCAACGCGGGACGGCACTCAATATTGGCAGTTGACCTCCATCCAGTACATACTGCAAAACGAAAAATACGCCGGAGATTCTCTGTCTCAAAAGAAATATACCACACGCAGCTTTCCTCGGCAGCAAAAAATCAACCACGGCGAACGAAAACAGTATCTTGTGATAGATTCTCATCCCGCAATCATCAGTAGAGAGATTTTTCAAAAGGTGCAGGAACTTCTGACACAGAGAAGTGCCGCGATTCATCCACGGTCAGATGTCCCCCACGCTTTCGCGCGTAAAGTCGTGTGCGGTCACTGCGGCACACTCTGCAAAAGGAAAAATTGTGGTGGCTCTGTAAATTGGGCGTGTCGCAGACACGACAAGTCTATCACCGCCTGCCCCAATACGCAGGTTCCAGAGGAACAGATGAAAAACGCATTCCTCCATGTATATTACAATCTTAAACATTATGGAACGAGCATTCTCACCCAACTCATCTCTGACCTCTACGCCGCCAGAACCGGCAGTCTCCTCTGGAGCGAAAACATCGTGGAGATCAACAAACAAATATCGGATATCGCCAGTCAGGAACGACTTCTGGCCCAGCTCAAGCAGCAGGGAGTGGTCGATCCTGACATTTTTATATCCCGCAGCAATCAGCTTGCAGAGCGCCGCCGGGAACTGAAACTCCAAAAGGAGCGCATCCTACGGTCTGAGGAGAATCACACCATCCAGCAAACACAGGATCTGCTGGATGTCCTCGAAAGCGGACCGGACTGGCTGGATGCCTTCGATGAGCAGCTATTCAGCGATATGATCGAGAAAATCGTGGTCGTGGACAATGAAACACTGCGCTTCCGGCTTCTTAACGGACTGGAGGTCACAGAAAAAATAGAAAGGACACGGAGATAATGGGAAACCGAAAGCAGCCCTTCGGCTACAAAATGGAGCTCGGTGAGATCGCGCCACAGCCGCAGGAGGCGGAAACAGTGCGGAGCATCTACCTGCAATACCTTGCCGGTGCCTCCTTCAAGCAGCTTGCCGAACAGCTTCAGACAGAGGATGTTCCCTACGATGAGGACAAGTCCTGGAACAAAAATATGGTGGCGCGAATTCTGGAGGATGACCGGTATATCGGTGAGAAAGAATTCCCGACGCTCATCCCAACGGAGCAATTCCACGCCGCCCAGGAACGCAGGAAAGAGATGTGCCCCGAGTATAAGCAAACACCTGCGCAAAAGGAGTTACGCAAGCTGTGCGGCGGCACCGTACCCGACAGCGTTGCACGAAAAGTCCTCAAGATACTGAATCAGATGGTCGACGATCCGCAGATCATTAAGATAGAATCATCCGGTGTTCTTATCACGGAAGATATCAGGCAACGCCGGATGGAACTGGACACGCTGCTACAGACACCACCTGTAGATGAGGACACCGCGCGGCAAAAAGTCTTGGAGGTCGCATCCCTAAAGCTGGCGAGTGTCAAAACGGAGGAATATGAATCCCACCGTCTCCGCGGCGTCTTTGAAACACATCCGAAAATGGACGCGCTGGATGCCGCGCTTCTGAAGCAGAGCCTACGCAAAATCGAATGCCACGGTGACACGGTATGCCTTCTGCTGAAAAACGGCCAATGGCTGGAAGCGTAGGCAGATGTGCATACCATCGAAACACACCAAAAAACATTGCAATAAAAGGAGCGTGAGCGCGCATGACAGAGTCTCATCCGGAAGAGAAGATCATCGTCATTCCGGCAAAAAACGAATCCCCGCAGGAACAGGCCAAGAAGCGGAATCTGCGTGTTGCCGCCTACTGCCGCGTCTCCACCGGTGATGAGGAGCAGTTGACCAGCTATGAAAACCAGAAAGCCTTCTACACAGAAAAGATCATGAAAAATCCAGAGTGGACAATGGTGGATATTTTCGCGGATGAGGGCATCACGGGAACCTCCACCTGTCGGCGCAAGGATTTCCTGCGTATGATCCGCCAGTGCAGACAGGGCAAGATCGACATGATCCTTGCCAAATCGGTCTCCCGCTTCGCCAGAAATACGCTGGATACCATCAGCTACACCCGTGAGCTGCGGAGCCTTGGCATCGCCGTGATCTTCGAGGAGCAGAACATCAACTCCATCTACCCGGAAAGTGAATTCCTCATCGCGCTCCACGCCGCCTTCGCGCAGTCCGAGAGCGAATCCATCTCCGCTAATGTCCGCTGGGGCAAGCGCCAGTCCATCAAAGACGGCAAAGTCACCTTCCAGTACAAAACCCTGCTGGGCTATGAAAAAGGGCCCGACGGGAATCCTGTGATCATTCCGGAGGAAGCAGAAACTGTCCGCCAGATTTTTGAATGGTACCTTGCCGGAAAAAGCGTCCGGGATATCCGTCTGGCGCTGGTGGCCGGCGGGTTCCGGAACGCCGTTGGAACCACAGACTGGACCACCAGCAACCTGCGCTCCATCCTCACCAATGAAAAATATTGCGGAGACGCCCTGCTCCAGAAAACCTTCGTTAAGGACTGCATCAGCAAAAAATCGATCCCAAATACAGGGCAGCTCGCCAAAGTCCTGATCCAAAACAATCATGAAGCCATTATCAGCCATGAGATATTCGATGCCGTGCAGCTTGAACTCGCGCGGCGCCGCGCGCAGGACGGCCGCTCAAGGAAAAGCGCCCCCACGGGTCGCGGAAAATTCAGCGGCAAATACGCGCTCAGCGGTCTGCTATTCTGCGGCGAGTGCGGTACGGCGTACCGCAGAGTGGTGTGGACACAGCACGGTGAGAAACGAGCCGTGTGGCGCTGCAGCAGCCGCTTGGACTATGGAAAGAAATACTGCAAAGAATCTCCGACGCTGGACGAATCGCCGCTTCAGCAGGCGGTGCTGGCAGCCATCAATGCATCCATGTCAGGGTGCAAGGTTCTGGCAGATCAGCTTGTAGATGCGATGGAGCAGGAATTGGCGCCGATTCCCGGTGAGAGCATGAGCCTTGGAGATATCGACCGAGCGGTCACAGAGTTGGGCAAACAATTCGATACGCTTCTGGCAGAGGCGGCAAATGGTGACGTGGACCAATACGCCGAGCGTTTCCGTGCCATCTCCGCCACAATGGAGGAACTGAAACGCCGAAAGGCCGCTATTCTCAGTATCCGGCAGGAACAGGAGCAGATCAGCCGCCGCATCCATGCGGCCGCCTCGGCAATGACTGCGGTAACTGTGGGCATCACAGAATGGGACGATGGTGTGGTCTATCAGATGCTGGAAAAGGTCACGGTTCTGGCGGACAACCGCATCAAGGTCACCTTCCGCAACGGCATAGAAATTGAACAGGTCGTAGACCAACCTAAGAGGAGGAAATTCACATGATTTATGCGACTGGCGACTGTCACGGAAACTTCCGGCGTTTCCAATCGGAATGCTTCCCGGAACAAGCTAACATGACGAAAGATGACACGGTCATCATCACCGGCGATTTCGGCGGCGTGTGGTTTGGCGACAGCCGCGACGATGAAACGCTGGACTGGCTGGAACGCCTGCCCTTCACGCTTGCCTTCGTCTGCGGCAACCACGAAAACTATGACGCGCTGGAACGATATCCAGTGGCGGAGTGGCACGGCGGTAAGGTACACCGTATTCGTCCCCATGTTCTGCACCTGATGCGCGGTCAGATCTTCGAGCTGGAGGGCTGCCGCTTCTTCACCATGGGCGGCGCAAAAAGCCACGATATTGAGGATGGGATTCTGGAGCCGGATGCCCCGGATTTTGAGCGAAGGCTCACGATGCTCCAGCGCAAGCCCAGAGCGAGATACCGTGTCAACCACATCTCATGGTGGGCGCAGGAGCTTCCCTCCGATGAAGAATACGCCGAGGCACGGCGAAGCCTTGACGCGGTCGGCTGGCAGGTGGACTACATCATCACCCACTGCGCTCCCACCAGCATTGCCCTTATGGGAAGCCGCCACAACGAGGCGGACCGGCTCACGGACTTCTTGCAGGAGGTACGGGAAAGATCAAAATACCACTACTGGCTGTTCGGCCATTATCACGACAACAAAGCCATTGATGAAAAGCACATCCTGCTGTGGGAGCAGATCGTGCGGGTCATCTGAAGCAGGTCAAAGCAGAGAAAAACACGGTGACACCGCCGTGCTTTTCTCTGCTTTGAGCGTTGATCAGGCGCGCCGCGCCGGAAAGGAGAAAGCCCATGAACATTCGCAAACCCACAGATTACGTCACCATGTTCACCACACTGGACACGCTTATGGCGGCGCAGCTTCCGCAGATGGAATTGTATCGTGAGATCGGTCGGGTGGTCAGCGGCAGAGCTGAAAAAGGCGCCGCTGTCGCGGCGTCGGAATATCTGCAAGCGGCCTATCCCGCAGCCGATGGCTTTTCTCCCCGCAATGTGCGCCGGATGCGCGCGTTTTACGCAGCCTACGAGGAATCCCCTGAAATCATGCGGCTGGCGATGAACCTCGGCTGGACGCAGAATGTGGCGATTTTAGAGGGATGCGGCAGCAGCGCGGAACGGGCGTGGTACATCCGAGCCGCACTGCACTTCGGTTGGAAGAAAGCGAAATTGCTGAACGCCATAGAATCCCAGGCATGGCTGCATTCTTCTCTCGACGAACAGGCGGTTTCCTGCTATACTGAGGAAAAAGAAATATCTCAGGAGAGCGAGAGCGATGAAGAAGATACTTTTTGTGTGCCACGGCAATATCTGCCGCAGCCCCATGGCCGAGTTCGTGATGAAGGACTTGGTGAAGAAAGCGGGGCTGGCATCGCAATTTCATATCGAATCGGCGGCTACCAGCCGGGAGGAGATCGGCAACCCGGTCTATCCCCCGGCGCGGCGCAAGCTGGCGGAGCATGGGATCTCCTGCGACGGCCACGCGGCGCGGCAGCTCACCAATGCCGACTACGAGAACTACGATTTGCTGATCGGGATGGACAGAGCCAACCTCCGGGATATGTACCGCATCTGCGGCGGCGATTTCTCTGGCAAGCTGCACCTCCTGATGGACTACACCGACCGCCCCGGCGATGTTGCCGACCCGTGGTACACAGGCGATTTCGAGGCGACGTGGCAGGATGTGCTGGCGGGATGTCAGGGACTGCTGCATAAACTGATGGAGGGAAACGAAAAATGCTGATGAATTCCAACGAATATCTGAATATCGTCGAATCGATTAAGCAGGAGATTCGCACGGCGCAATACCGTGCGACGGTCAGCGTCAATCGAAAGCTGCTGGTTCTCTATCACTCCATCGGCGAGGTCATCAATGAGCACAAGACATGGGGCAACAAATTTGTTGAAAATCTTGCCGCTGACATTAAAATGTCTTTTCCAGACACCACCGGCTACTCGGTGAGAAACCTGAAATACATGGCGAAGTTCGCACTGCGTTTTCCCGAAAAGGAAATTGTGCAAGCGGCGCTTGCACAAATTACTTGGTATCACCATATTGCCCTGATGGACAAGGTAAAGAATGCAGATGAGCATATTTGGTATGCCGAACAAGTTGCTAAAAACGGCTGGTCCCGCAACGTGCTGGTCCACCAGATCGAAAGCGGGCTGTATCAGCGGCAGGTGCTGGCGGAGAAGGTATCTAATTTTGAAAGCCGTCTACCGTCTCCGCAGAGTGAACTCGCGGCCCAGACGATGAAAGACCCGTATATCTTTGATTTTATCCCGTTCAAAGAGGATATGGTAGAGCGTGACATTGAGCAGGCTCTGGTCAAGGATGTGACAAAGCTCCTGCTGGAGCTGGGAACCGGCTTTGCGTTTCTCGGCAACCAGTACCACCTCAACGTAGGCGGCGATGACTTCTACATCGACCTGCTGTTCTATAACCTCAACCTCCGCTGCTATGTGGTAATCGAGTTGAAGACCGGCGAGTTCAAGCCGGAATACGCAGGGCAGCTTAACTTCTACCTTTCTGCCGTGGATGGTATCCTGAAAAAAGAGCAGGACAATTCGTCGATTGGCCTGCTGCTCTGCAAGAGCAAGAACGACCTCGTGGCCGAATATTCGCTCAAGGATATGAGCAAGCCCATCGGCGTCAGCGCCTATCAGATCACCAGCAACCTGCCGGAAGAACTGGAACGCCAACTGCCGTCCGTGGAGGATATCCAGAAGCGGATCAAGAACGCAAAAGAGTGATGGCGTCATGAGTCAGAATATAACTCGAAGAAATCACTACATTCCGCAATTCTATTTGAAAAACTGGAGCCTTGATGGGAAGACAATTCGAACTTATAGTATTCTGGTATCCAACGCAAATGTTCCATACTGGACACAGCAATCAATCAAAAACACCGCGGTATGGAATGACTTTTATACAAGAGTTGTCGGCAATGAAGAACTTGATGATTTTGAACATTGGTTTGATCAAGAATTTGAACGACCAGCAAAACCAATATTCGATAAGCTGATTAACGATGAGAAGCTATCAAAAGAGGAAATAAAAATACTCTCACACTTTGTTTTTGCCCAATGTTTTCGCACGCCGGCTGCATACTTGCGATTAACTAAGCAAAACCTAAAAATATTTCCTGACGCGATGAACGAAGTTTGCGGAAAGCTAAACAAGGTATCTGAGCATGAATTACAAAGGAGCGTATCCCATCAGTCTGCCAACAGCAAAAGTATAGAAGATGTCCTATTTCCACTCAAGATATCACTTGATCGAGAGAAAAGCATAGTCGAAATGAAAACGATTGTTGGCAAAGGATTTTACTTACATGATTTAAAGCATTTGCTTACATCAACTGTAAAAGTGTCCGAACGGCTCAATTGGCAAGTAGTTCATGCCGCTGATGGTATTTCGTTCCCAACATCAGATGATCCTGTTATTTGTTTGAATTACAATAGCGAAAGGGACTATGATTTTGGTGGAGGCTGGGGAAAGAAACATAGTAATATATTAATGCCCATTTCTCCAAAACTACTTCTATTTTCCAAAGTCGGTGTAAAAAGGAAAATGTCTGGTTTGGACTATTCTCTGGCATACAGTAAATTGTTTCGTGAAATGATTATACGACATGCACACAGATATGTATATGCGGATCGTCCACAGAAAGGCATGCTTGCGCTCAATGCACGTGTTGTGAATCGAGATATATATGAGTATGAGCAACAAAGTATTGCCGGATGGCACATAGAAAATGTGGAAGCAGAGCGGAGACTATTAGATTGTTAATTCCGGTTTTTCTATCTTGCTTGCTTGCAGATTAAAAAAGGCGAAGGGAAAAAGCAAAAATATCCGAATTGTTGCCACCTGACAACCACGCAATCCTTGTGATTGCGTGGTTTTCTTTATATTTCAACGTTTTCAGCCGTTTTAGGCGGTAAAAATATTTTCCATTACGACAATAAAAAACTCAAAAAAGACATTTTATCTTCGATTTTACGAACGGAACCCCCTCGCTGCAAAAGTGAGGGGGTTTCTTTTGCTTTATTCAATTCCAGGGACTGTCTCCACCCTCTCCAAATATTCCTCGATCCATCCCTGTTCCGCCATGACAATCTCTTTCCCAATCTTCTCCGCATAGGCCCACTCCAACCGTGCCCCGGCACTCTCACGCCAGCACACCAGGAGAACATCCGTCGGCAGCTTCACCTCTTATTGACTTTTGTATGCGGCCTGATAGAATAATAAGGTAGAAAGAGGTGCATGGAATGGATACTGGTTTGAAAATCGTCTGCTGCATTAGTCTCGGTATTCTTTTTCTGTCTGTGCTCTTGTGTTTGGCTATTTAAGTCCCTCCGTCCGGAGGGACTTATTTTTTACGCTATTCCCTCGTCACGCTTCTGTGCTGCGCTCCGTCTGCCAATCTGCCCCAGTCTCCACGAATCTGATCGTACCAGACAGCAGATCCTTGCATCAAAAAAACAGTTCCTGTTTTAGCTTCATTGGCGGCAGATTTTTGTCAAGACACAAAGAAAGAAGCCCGAAACCGGATGGTTTCGGGCTTCTTGTTGAAAAGTTCACTCTTCGGCGCGTGATAGAAATATCAGCGCTTGGAGAACTGCGGAGCGCGACGGGCGGCCTTCAGACCGGGCTTCTTACGCTCCTTCATACGAGGATCGCGGGTCAGGAAACCGGCCTTCTTCAGGATGGCGCGGTTATCCTCGCTGGCCAGCAGCAGAGCGCGGGCCACACCGTGACGCAGAGCGCCGGCCTGACCGGACACGCCGCCGCCGGTGACGGTAGCCACGATGTCCATCTTGCCGGTGTTGCCGGTAGCCTCCAGGGGCTGACGGACGACCATCTTCAGGGTCTCCAGGCCAAAGTACTCGTCAACGTCACGGCCATTGATGGTGATGGAGCCGGTGCCGTTGGGGAACAGATGGACGCGGGCCACAGAGGACTTCCGGCGGCCGGTGCCATACAGATAAGGCTTCTTAGACTGATACATTCTCTTACTCCTCCTTACTCCAGCACGATGGGCTTCTGAGCCTGCTGCTCATAGTTGGCGTCAGCGTAGATGTGCAGGCGCTTCAGAGAATCCTTGCAGACGGTGTTCCGGGGCATCATGCCGCGGACAGCCACACGCATAGCCGTCTCGGGCTTCTCCTGCATCAGGATGCGGTACTTGGTCTCCTTCAGACCGCCGATCCAACCGGAGTGAGTCCGGTAAATCTTCTGCTCGGGCTTCTTGCCGGTCAGGACAGCCTGGCCAGCGTTGATGATGATGACGTTGTCACCGCAGTCAGCGTTGGGAGTGTAGGTAACCTTGGTCTTGCCGCGCAGCAGGTCAGCAGCCCGAACGGCGGTCTTGCCCAGGGGCTTACCGGCAGCGTCCAGGATGTACCACTTACGCTCGATGTTGGCCTTGTTCGCCATAAAAGTGGACATGGATCGTTTCCTCCGTATATAAATTTGATTTCTTTACAAATCAAGAGCTCCGGGGTAAAATCGGAGCATGGATAGTTATACCATGATTCCTCATCCATGTCAACACGGTTTTTATTTAGCTCATGCAAATCTCTTAAAATCTCCGTTTTTCTCCTATTATCTCCCGAAATCTAAAATTGTATTTTTGAAAATACCGCAGGGGCATGGCATCCCCTGCGGCAGGACAAGCTATGTACCCTTACAGCACCCACTGCGCCAACAACAGCAGCACGAAACCCGGCAGCCCCAAAACGCCGACGGTCAGAGCGTTCAGCAGGTTCAGTCCCAGCGCAACACCGGTGACGGCAGCGGTGGCGTTCACCGCCCACAGAGCCAGAAACCCCAGTGCCGTGTTCATCAGCAGCTTCAGGGCAAGGCGCAGGGGCGTCCGGAAGATCCGCAGCAGTGTGATGAGAAAAAAAGCCAGCAGCAAGCCGGCAATGATTTTCTGATTCAGGTCCATACAGCCCCTCCCTTGGCGGATCCCGCCGCCACAGGCTCCCGCGCCTTCAGCACCCGGAGGTAGTAATCACACCGGGCCTTGGCAGCGCTGATGCGGTAAATACAGGACTCCACCAGCTCCGGGGCCGTTGCCTGATCGAATTGCCGGTAAGCCAGAGCCAGCTCACTCTGGGCCGCTTGCAGTTCCGCCCGCAGCGCTAGCGTTTCCGAGTCCGGGGCGTATTTTCTGGATTGTTTCATCATAATCTCCCTCCCACCGCCGGAGCAGTTCCTGTCTCGGCACTATCAGTTTACGGAAAGTCTTGACAAATATACCATTTTTCATACAGGAGGACTCACATGACAAAGCCGCATGAATACTATATGTCTCAAGCCCTGGAATTGGCCCGGGAAGCCGCCGATGCCGGTGAGGTCCCGGTGGGGTGCGTCATCGTCCGGGACGGGGCCGTGATCAGCCGGGGGCGGAACCGCCGGGAGGAAAAGCAGGCGGTCTGCTCCCACGCGGAAATGGAAGCCATGGCCCAGGCCAACGCCGCGCTGGGCAGCTGGCGGCTGGACAACTGCGCGTTATATGTGACGCTGGAGCCGTGCCCCATGTGCGCCGGGGCCATTCTCAACGCCCGGATTCCCAAGGTGTTCTACGGCGCACGGGACAGTGCCTTCGGCGCCTGCGGCGGCGTGACCAACCTGTTTATGGAGCAGTTCCCTCACCGACCCGCTCTGGTGGGCGGAATTTTGGCAGAGGACTGTCAAGCGGTACTGGCGGAATTTTTCGAGAAACTCCGCCAAGGAAAGCCGTCGACGCAAAGTTTTTAAGAAACGCGGAGAGATTTAAAACTTTTGTAACAACTCCTGCTGGTTTGCTTAATAATTCTCCTGTATCTTAATACTTGCAAGAGACAAAACTTCTTTTCATCCAATCTTCCCAATCATATACAAAGAGACCGTCGAAAGACGGTCTTTTTGTATGTCTGCTGCAAAAACATGGCCCTGACGGAAGCCGTCAGGGCCATGCACTTTTTTATTCTTCCGTTTTGCCCTTTGCAGCGCCGGACATTCTCATGGCTCTTTGGAAGCCCTCCAGAGCGGCGGCACCGCCCAGCGGCAGCAGAGCGGCGCTGTGGCCGTCCGCCAGCAGCGTCACGGCCAGGATAGCCGTCAGGTCGGCATAGAACCCGAACATCCGGGGTCCGCCCGCCTGAACGGCAAAGCCGGAGAGCCGGTAGGAGGCCAGGATCAGCAGCATCAGCCCCAGCAGTTCCAGATAGTAATTCGTCAGCACCGGGTCAACGGAATACAGCCGGTAGGCGAAGATCAGCCGGGCCAGCAGCAGCACCGGCACCGCCAGCAGGATCTGGGGTTCCGTATCCGGCGTTTTGCGGCAGATGGCCACGCCTGCCAGCAGGCAGATCCCGGCGACAACGGCCAGCAGGCCCATCACCACACCGGAGCGGCCGGTCCCAGCGCTGACCGTAACGATCTCCATGCCGTCCGCAGAAACCGCCGTGACCGTCCGTCCAAACGCATTGGCGATCTCCAGCACACCGGAAAATGCCATGACGCAGCCGCCAGCCAAAATCCCAAACAGCCCCTCCTTGTCATTCCAGTTCAGGAGCCGTGACAGCGGGACCTCCACCGGCCCCTTGGGCAGCTTGCTGTTCATCCGGAACAATATCACCGTCGACAGCGCCAGCAGCACCGGCAGCAAAATTCCCGGAATACTGCCGGGAATGGGCAGTCCGGTGCCCGGTTCAAACCCGGTCATGTTTTGCAGCAGCCGCAAGGACATACCCGCGGCGCCAAGGCAGAGAGTCAGGAGGGACTTTTTATCGCACTGCTTCATCGCTATGATCCTTTCAAAAACAGCCGCCGATCCTTAAATAGAGAAAGCGGCCAAACGTATTTTTTTATTATAGCATGGCTTGTTTCGCTTGTCCACGGCAGTGCGATTTTTATCTCCTTTTTAAGTTGATTGCCGCTTGGTCAACCAACCTTTCTTTATCAGGGGTGCAAAACAGGAGCAGGGCATCTTTCGGCCTTGCTCCTATTTATTTTCAGTATGTGCTATTCAGTCCGCCAAAGCAAACGCTTATTCAACACTGTTGTAAACTTCCATCCCAAGAATTCTTACGATCATCCCTTCAAGGTATTCATCCTCGGCCGTATCCACCGCACCCAGCCTATGTACGTCTTCAACCTGATACAAGACCGCATGATAGACAACTGTGCCGCCGTCTTTCAGACGCATGGGGATCGGTACCAGAAGAACGATCGCCAGCAAGACGCAGATGCCGATCATCACTTTCTTTTTCATGCAGCCATCCCCCTCTTTTCAAATTTGTCATTTGCCTTAGATCAATACAGACGCTAAAAATTGCAAAATGTTCCTGCATGTATAGCATACAATACTTTTTCTGCTTTCTCAAGCCCACCATCCGCTCACGAGGACAAGCTTACCTGTATGCAGATGGTACAGAAAAGCCCGGGAGGATCTTTCCTCCCGGGCTTCTAATACATGCGGTTATATACAGCAATTCAGGGCATGGCCCGGACCAGACCGCGGGCGCAGTCCACCGTGACCATCGTGCCGTCCGTCAGTCGCTGAACAGCGCCGGCGGCTCCCACGATCACCGGCTTGTCCAGAGCCAGTCCGATGGTGGCGGTGTGACACTCCACGCTGGCTTCCTCAGTGATGACCGCCGCCGCCTGCCGGATATAGGGCAACAGCTTATTGGTGGTATAGGGCACCACCAGAACATCGCCGGGCTGGAATTTCTCCGCCACCTCGTCAGTGCTGCGGCAGATGCACAGCGGACCAGAGGCTTTTTTCTCCCCGATGCCCACGGCGTTCACCAGAGCGCCGCCCACCTGCTGAATTCGAATCATGTTGGTGGTTCCGGCTACACCCACCGGCACGCCGGCGGTGACTACCACCAGATCGCCTTCGTGGACCACACCCGCCTGAGCCGCCGCCTGAACAGCAAAGTCCACCAGTTCGTCAGTGCTGCTGGCGTAGGGCATCATAATAGGCTCCACACCCCAGTACAGGGCCATCTGCCGCCGGACCTGCTGATCCAGCAGGCAGGCGATGATGGGGGTGCCGGGATGGAAGCGGCTCACCAACCGGGCGGTAGTGCCCCGCTGGCTGACGGTGAGAATGGCATCCGCTCCGATCTCCTGCGCCGTGGTGCAGGCGGCGTGGGCGGTAGCTGCCGCTACGGAAAGCCGGTTTCGTCCGCCGGCCATCTGGGTCATTCGCTTGACATGGTTGATGTCACTCTCCGTCCGCCGGGCGATGGCGTCCATGGTTTTCACGGATTCCACCGGATAGCGGCCCGCTGCCGTCTCACCGGAGAGCATGATGGCCGAGGTGCCGTCATAGATGGCGTTGGCCACATCGGTGATCTCCGCACGGGTGGGCCGGGGATTTTCCATCATGGAATCCAGCATCTGTGTAGCTGTGATGACCGGCTTGCCGCAGGCCACACACCGGGCAATCATATTCTTTTGGATCAGGGGGATCTCCGCAAAGTCGATCTCCACACCCATATCGCCGCGAGCCACCATGATGCCGTCCGCCGCGTCCAGGATCTCCGGAAGATTGCTGACGCCCTCCTGATTTTCGATTTTGGCGATGATCCGCATCCGAGAACCGGCCTTGTCCAGTACGTGCCGCAGTTCCCGTACATCTGCGGCGGAACGGACAAAGCTGGCTGCCACATAGTCGAACCCCTGCTCCGCACCGAAGAGGAGATCGTCCCGGTCCTGCTGGCTCATGTAGGGCATATTCAGCCGCACACCGGGGACATTGACCCCCTTGTGGTTCTTCATATCACCGTCATTTTCCACTCGGCAGCGGATCTCCGTCTCGCTGGTCTCCAGAACAGTCAGCCGCACCAGACCGTCGTCCAGCAGGATGGTATCTCCCGCTTTGACGTCACCGGGCAGTTCTCCGTAGGTGATGGAACAGCGGTGCGCATCGCCCTCCACCTGAACGGTGGTCAGGGTAAATTCCTGACCGGCGGTCAGATGGACCCGTCCGCCGGCAAAGTCCTTCAGACGAACCTCAGGGCCCTTGGTATCCAGCATGGCCGCCACCGGGGCGTCCAGTTCTTCCCGCAGCGCCTTCAGCGCGTCTAGCCGCACCTTATGCTCCGCGTGGGTCCCGTGGGAAAAGTTGAAGCGGGCCACGTTCATTCCCGCCTGGATCATCTCCCGCAGGACGCCTTCCCGGTCCGTGGAGGGGCCAAGGGTACATACAATCTTTGTCTTTCGCATCTCACGCACTCCTTCCGCCATTTCAAAAGAAACGCCGATTCTCTCCCATTATGAAGTAATCGTTTTTCTCAGCCATTTTATCACAAACCCGTTCTTATGAAAAGACAGCAATCTGTAAAATTTTCATTTCAACTTTTGAAGCTCTGCACAAAAGGCCCCCCGCCAAATCCCGGTACAGATGCCGTCCGCCAATTTTTCCGCACTTCCCGCCGGAACCGTTTGCTTCTTTCCGGCTTCTGTTATATAATTGCATATAAGTTAAATTTCTCACCGCCCTGCGGGGAACGCATCAAGGAGGTAACATATGCACTACATCGGTATTGATCTCGGCGGCACCAGCATCAAGGGGGCCGTTGTCACAGAAGGCGGCACGATCCTGAAGGAAGCTTCCTGCCCCACCCAGAGGGAATCAGGGCCTGAGCACGTGGCCCGCGAAATTTCCGGGCTGATCACAGCTCTGGCGGAAGGATACGATCCCCAGGCGATCGGCGGCGTGGGCGTGGGCTGTCCCGGCATTGTGGAGGATCACAGCGGTATCGTCCGCTACTCCGCCAACCTCCATTGGGAAAATTTTGATCTCCGGGCCGCCGTTCAGAAATACAGCGGTTATACCGTCCGTCTGGCCAACGACGCCAACGCCGCCGCGCTGGGCGAGGTAGTAGCGGGCTGTGCTCAGAATGTGGACAGCGCCGTGATCCTGACGCTTGGCACCGGCGTGGGCAGCGGTGTGGTGCTGAACGGTAAGATTCTGACGGGCTGCACCGGCGGTGCAGCAGAGCTGGGACACATGGTGGTGGAGGACGGCGGCGCGCTCTGCGCCTGCGGAAGAAAAGGCTGCTTTGAAACCTACGCTTCCGCCACCGGTTTGATCCGCATGGCGAAGGAGGCCATGGCCCAGCATCCGGAAAGCCTGCTCCACGCCACCGCCGCAGAGGTTGGTGATGTCAACGGCCAGACCATTTTCCGTGCCAAGGAGCAGGGGGACCCTACCGCCGTCGCCGTGGTGGAGCGGTACATCCACTACCTCTCCGTAGGTATCGCCAATGTCATCAACTGCTTCTTTCCCGAGGTAGTGGCGCTCTCCGGCGGCATCGCCAATCAGGGAGAGGCGCTGCTGGCTCCCCTGCGGGAAGCCGTTGCGCCCCAGGTCTATGGCAATCAGTATTTGCAGACTCACACCCGCATCCTCGGCTGTACGCTGGGCTACCACGCCGGGATCATCGGCGCGGCCATGCTGCCCACTGCCCTATGACCGCATAATCATCTGCCAAAAACCGCCCCGGGCTTGCCGTGAAGCAAGGCCGGGGCGGTTCTTCGTATGTTTCTATTGCAGATTTAAAATTGAATGGGCCTTCTTTGGCAGCCGTGTTACTTGTTCTTCCGCATCATGGCCGCGTCAGCATCCAAAAGCTGCTGAGAGGCATCCTCCAACTGCGCCGTCTTCTCGTAGCGGTCCGCCAAGCTGCTCTCCACCAGCTTTTCCTGCGGTTCGCCCCGGAAAACCAGCTTCAGCAGGATCGGCGTCAGAATCGTGCCGCCTACCACGGTGATGACCACCGGCGTCATCATCGCACTGCTGAGAACGCCCATGGACAGTCCCCGGTTGGCTACGATCAACGCCACCTCGCCGCGGCAGACCATGCCCACACCCACCTGAATGCTCTCCCGCTCCGTAAAGCCGCAGAGTTTTGCGCCCAAGCCGCAGCCCGCCAGCTTTGAAATAACGGAGATCACCAGCAGCAGGACGGAAAATGCCAGCATCCCGCCGCTGACGCCGTCCAGCTTGACGTTGATACCGATGGCGGCGAAGAACACCGGCGTCAGCAGCAGATAGCCAAGCGGATTATACTTGGACTGGATATAGGTTCCCTTGGGGGTGCAGGCCACGGCCAGACCGGCGGCATAGGCGCCGGTGATGTCCGCCACGCCAAAAAACTCCTCCGCGCAGTAGGCCATCACCAGGCAGAGCACAAAGGCCAGAACGGAGTTGCGGTGAGTGGCCCAGCCTCCCTGCCGCTTCAGCATCCAGCAAAACAGGCGGTTGGCCCCCACACCGGCCACAGCCGCGAAGATAAAGAAGCCCAGGATCTTCAGCAGGACCAGTCCAACGCTCTCCCCGCCACCGGCCAGACTGCTGACCAGAGTCAGCGCCACAAGACCCAGCACATCGTCGATCAGGGCTGCTGCCAGAATGGTGTTGCCTACCTTCGTTTCCAGCTTACCCATCTCCTTCAGTGTCTCCACCGTGATGCTGACGGAGGTTGCCGTAAGGATCGTACCCACAAATACATTTTCCAGCATACCGTTGCTCTCAATCAAGCCTGCGGCGGCAGCGCCCCATGCCAGAGCCGTACCCATGAGCAGGGGCACGATCACACCCAGCAGAGCCACCCAAAAGCCAGCCTTGCCGCTGTTTTTCAACTCGTTGATGTCCGTTCCCATACCGGCGGAGAACATCAGCACGATGACGCCCAATTCGCTGAGCTGGGAAATAAATTCAGTTTCTGTCAGAACATTCAGTCCCGCAGGGCCAAGGATCAGGCCCGCCAGCAAAGCGCCCACTACCTGAGGCATCTGAAACCGCTGTGTCAGAAGGCCCAGCAGCTTCGTACTTAACAAAATCAACGCCAGATCCAGTAAATAATGGTATGACACAAAAAACTCCTCTCCATGCGGTTCCACCGCATACACACATTTTTTCACAAGGCCCTTATTCTATCGCTTTCCCCGATTTTTGCAATGGTCGTTTTGCACAAAACATCCGTTAATTTTTGTTAAGATTTCCTAAGCAAGCTTTTGCAGAGGTGCCTGCCGTTTTTTCCGGCCAGCGGCGCTATGTTCTGTTCTCTGCAAGTGTTTAATATTTGTTAAAAATTTTTTCACACTTTTTCTCGCAGAACCGCCTATAATCTCCAAAATGTGATTTTTATTTTACTGGTACGCCGCGTTTTTCTGCGGCTGAGAGGATCCTGATTATGAAGCTGCCTCTGATCGATTACCGTCAGTTCCGTCTGAGCCGGCTGAATACCCCGCAGTTCCGGCATCTGAAGCTGCTGCTGTTCTGGCCGATTTTCAGTCTGGTATTCTGTTATCTGGAAAACTACCGCCCTGCCGTCTACTATGCCCCCATGCGCTGCGCGCTGGATCATTGGATCCCCTTCTGCAAGTGGTTCGTCATCCCCTACGCGTTCTGGTTTCTTTTTGTAGGAGGGATGCTGCTCTACACCTTATTTTATAACATTCCCGCTTTCCGGCGGATGATGTGGTTCATCATCCTGACATACTCCTTTGCTCTGGTGACCTACCTTCTCTTCCCCAACTGCCAGCATCTGCGGCCCACACTGCTGGGCGGCGATTTGCTGACGCGGTTCACCGCAAAGCTGTACGCCGCAGACACCAACACCAACGTCTGCCCCTCTATTCACGTCATCGGCTCCTTTGCGGTGTACTTCGCCGCCCGGGACATCCGGCGCTTCCGCGCCAAGGGCTGGCGGCTGGGCTTTCTGACCATGGCCGTGCTCATCAGCCTGTCTACCGTATTCCTCAAGCAGCACTCCGTTCTGGATGTGCTGGCGGGGCTGGCTGTCTGCGCCGCAGCCTATCCCCTGATCTATCGGATACCTGCCGGAGCCGCTTCTCTGATCCCCGCCGGAGGTCTTGGCCGAAAGCGGTTCCCGGAGCTGTAACACCTCTTGCCTTTCCCACTCTGTCCCTTTATAATAGAGGGACAGAGTTTTTTTGTCGCATCGCCCCATTTTCAGACGATACCGCGTAGGAGGAAGCCGCCATGCCCACGATCATCCCCATCACCGATTTTGCCGCCCCGGAACTGGATATTTATGCCCGGCTGACGGAAAATCAGCTTTTGAACCGGGCAGACCCGGCCAACGCCCTGTTCGTGGCGGAAAGTCCTCTGGTCATTGGCCGGGCGCTGGACGCTGGGTGTACGCCGGTATCCTTCCTGATGGAGACGAAGCACGTCAACGGCAAGGGTGCGGAGATCCTGGCCCGCTGTCCGGCAGATATTCCCGTCTACGCGGCGGAGCTGGAGGTCCTGACCCAGCTCACCGGCTTTCATCTGACCCGGGGGATGCTCTGCGCCATGCGGCGGCCGCCGCTGCCCACGGTGGAGGAGATCTGCGCCATGTCCCGGCGGATCGCCGTGCTGGAAAACGTGATGAACCCTACCAACATTGGCGCCATTTTCCGTTCTGCTGCGGCGTTGGGGATGGACGCGGTGCTGCTGACTGCCGCCGGCAGCGACCCCCTGTACCGCCGGGCCAGCCGGGTCAGCATGGGCAACGTGTTTCTGGTGCCCTGGACCTATCTGCCCGAAGGCGTGGATTGGACGGAAACTTTGCGGCAATACGGTTTCAAGACTGCTGCCATGGCCTTGCGGGAGGACTCCATCCGTCTGAATGACCCTCATCTTGCCCGGGAACCCAAGCTGGCGGTGGTCATGGGCACGGAGGGGGACGGACTGGCCTCCGACACCATTGCTCACTGCGACTATACGGTGATGATTCCCATGACTCACGGGGTGGACTCCCTGAACGTGGCGGCAGCCAGCGCCGTGGCCTTTTACCAGTTGGGGCTGCTGAGCTGCCCAGAATGAATATTCCGCAAAATATTCATTCTATTATTCAAACATTTGCCAATTCGCGAATGAATTATCTATTTTCCATGCAAATACGGCGTTTTTCAGCTATATCGTCATTTTTTTTGCAGCAATTCCGTCCTGTGGCTAAAGGACTTCCTCTCCAAGGTTCTGTAAACACAATTTTTTCGATCAACGGTAAAAAGCAGACGCAGGATAAAACCTGCGTCTGCTTGAGACTGTCGATAAAGTAGTAAATTCTCCGCGACGGTAAGGAAGGGTGTGCGCGGGAAACCCAAGAGGGGTGTCCCGCGCCATTAAAATCCTAAGTTTTCAGAACTTTTATGAAGTTCTGAAAACTTGCTCAGCGGGGAGAAAAGACTTTTTCGACACGCTGAAGCAGACGCAGGATGAAACCCGCGTCTGCTTTTTTGTTCTCAATTCACATATACCGGATATTCATAGGGCCTCAGCGCCTGAAGCTGGGCCCACCCCTGATCGCTGGCGATGATCCGGCCATCCTCCAAGGACAGGGCAAACCAGTTCAGTTCCCGGTCACAGTACAAGAAATGTTCGATTCCCGCCTGAGCGCCAAAAAATCCCGGCTCAGCAAATGTGATATTGGCGCAGTTGCTTTTCTTCTCCCAACGGATCATTGCCTGCATGCGTTCCCGACAGGTTTTCTCCACTGCGTCTATGGCAAACCGCCCATCATAGCTCCGTCCCCAGATGCTTCGTTCTCCGGAAATCGTAACGGCTGTCTCGCCGATTTTCTCTCCATCCTACCAGATTCCAACCGTATAGGACCGCTCTACCTTTTGAAGAAACGCGCCGCTGCGATCCAAAATTCCAAAGATCACAAAGCCCGCTATCAGCAGACAGCAGAGTATCCCGAACCGGCGGCTCCAGTCCCGCCGCAGAGCGGACCGGCTCTCCCGTATCAGCACCGCCAAAGCCGACCGGACGTCGATCTCAGCTGGTTCCTCCACCAGCCGTCCCTCCAGCAGACTTACCACCGAGCAGTGCAGCGCATCCGCCAAAGGCTCCAGCAGAGACACATCCGGAAATCCAGCGCCCCGCTCCCATTTGCTGATTGTGCGGTCTGATATATGAAGCTGGTCCGCCAGTTGCTTCTGGGTCAAATTCCGTTCTTTGCGCAGCTTGGCAATCAGTGCCCCCGTATCTGTCTGATGCATAAGGTATCCTCCTCTGGTTTGCAGCTGCCTCGATTGTATCAAAAAACCGGCACTCCCGCAACAAACGCTGCGTGGAGTGCCGGTTTTCCGCTTAATTCAGCATCCGTTTCAGGTATTGCCCCGTAAAGCTGGCGGGACAGGCCGCCACCTCCTCCGGGGTGCCGGTGACCACAATGGTGCCGCCGCCGTCGCCCCCCTCAGGGCCAAGGTCGATGAGGTGGTCGGCACACTTGATGACGTCCAGATTGTGCTCGATGACCACCACGGTGTTCCCCGCGTCCACCAGCCGCTGGAGGACCTCCAGCAGCTTGCGCACGTCATCGGAGTGCAGGCCGGTGGTAGGCTCGTCCAGAATATAGATGGTCTTGCCGGTGGCCTGCTTGGAAAGTTCCGTAGCCAGCTTCACCCGCTGGGCCTCGCCGCCGGACAGCTCCGTGGAGGGCTGGCCCAGTTTCACATAGCCGAGGCCCACATCCTGTAAGGTTTGCAGCCGCTTTTTCAGCTTGGGCAGGGCAGAGAAGAAGTCCAGCGCCTCGTCTACCGTCATATCCAGCACATCGGCGATGTTTTTGCCCTTGTAGCGGACCTCTAAGGTCTCCCGGTTGTAGCGTCTGCCCTTACAGACCTCGCAGGGGACGAAAATATCCGGCAGGAAGTGCATTTCGATTTTCAGCAGGCCATCGCCGGAGCAGGCCTCGCACCGGCCGCCCCGGACGTTGAAGCTGAACCGCCCCTGTCCGTAGCCCCGGCTCTTGGCCTCCTGGGTGGAGGCGAACAGATCCCGGATGTCGTTGAACAGGCCGGTGTAGGTGGCTGGGTTAGACCGGGGCGTCCGCCCGATGGGACTCTGGTCGATGTTCACCACCTTGTCCAACTGCTCGATGCCCTCGATGCGGTCGCACTTGCCGGGGCGGACCTTCATCCGCATCAGTTCCGCGCCCAGACGTTTGAACAGCACCTCGTTCACCAGAGAGGACTTACCGCTGCCGGACACGCCGGTGACCACAGTGAAGGTTCCCAGCGGGAATTCCACGTCGATGTGGCGGAGGTTGTTCTCTGCCGCGCCAACGACCTTCAAAAGTTTGCCGTTTCCGGGACGGCGGACAGCAGGCACCTCAATTTTCTTCTTTCCGGACAGATACTGCCCCGTCAGGCTGTCGGGGTTGGCCATCACCTCCGCCGGGGTGCCCGCCGCCACCACCTGACCGCCGTGAACGCCGGCGCCGGGGCCGATGTCGATGAGGTAATCGGCGGCCCGCATGGTGTCCTCGTCATGCTCCACCACGATGAGACTGTTGCCCAGATCCCGGAGGTTTTTCAGCGTCGCCAGCAGCTTATCGTTGTCCCGCTGGTGCAGCCCGATGGACGGCTCGTCTAAAATATACAGCACGCCCATCAGGCTGCTGCCGATCTGGGTAGCCAGTCTGATCCGCTGGCTCTCGCCGCCGGAGAGGGTCCCGGCGCTGCGGGCCAGCGTCAGATAGCCGAGACCCACGGACTTCAAAAAGCCCAGCCGGGAGCGAATTTCTTTCAGGATTCGATCCGCGATCAGCATTTGCTGCTCCGTCAGTGTCAGGCCGTCCATCCAGATAAGTGCATCCTCCACGGAGAGGGTGGTGAACTTGTAGATGTTCTTCTCCCCCACCGTGACCGCCAAGGATTCCTTCCGCAGACGGCGGCCCTGACAGTCCGGGCAGGGACACTCGCTCATCAGCTCCTCCAGCTCCTTCCGGCTGGCGTCGGACTGGGTCTCCTTATAGCGGCGCTCGATGTTATTGCAGATGCCCTCAAAGGCCTGCTTCAAAACGCCCTTGCCCCGGGGCTGGTCATAGTGCAGCTCCAGTGTCTCCCCCTTGGTGCCGTAGAGGATGATGTTTTTCGCCTCATCGCTGAGACTGTTCCACGGCTCCGTCAGGGAAAACTTGTACTTTTTGCTCAAAGCGTCGAAGTACATCCGGGAAATACCGTCCCCCCGGATGTTGTTCCAGCCGCTGGCCTGAATCGCCCCGTCCAAAATGGACTTTTCCCCGTCCTGCACAATGAGGGCAGGGTCGGCCTTTAACTGGTTCCCCAGACCGGTACAGGTGGGGCAGGCGCCGAAGGGATTGTTGAAGGAGAACATCCGGGGGGTCAGCTCCTCCATGGAGATACCGCAGTCCTCGCAGGCGTAGTTCTGGGAGAAGGAGAGATCCTTTTCCTCCCGCAGAAGGTTGACGATCACCAGTCCGCCGGAGAGCTTGGCGGCGGTCTCCACGCTGTCCGTCAGCCGTTGGCGGATGTCAAGTCGGATGATGAGTCGGTCCACGATGATCTCGATGGAGTGCTTTTTGTTCTTCTCCAGCTTGATCTCCTCGTCCAGTTCGTAGAGGCTGCCGTCCACTCTGGCCCGGACATAGCCGGAGCGCTTGGCATCCTCAAACACCTTGGCGTGTTCGCCCTTTTTGCCCCGGATCACCGGAGCCATCACCTGAATTCGCGTTCCCTCCGGCAACGCCAGCACCTGATCGATGATCTGGTCGATGGTCTGCTGGCGGATCTCCTTGCCGCAGTTGGGGCAGTGGGGCGTACCCGCTCTGGCCCACAGCAGACGAAGATAATCGTAGATCTCCGTCACGGTGCCCACGGTGGACCGGGGGTTTTTGCTGGTGGTTTTCTGGTCGATGGAGATAGCGGGGCTGAGGCCCTCGATATAGTCCACGTCCGGCTTGTCCATCTGGCCCAGAAACATCCGGGCGTAGGAGGAAAGGCTCTCCACATACCGTCGCTGGCCCTCGGCGTAGATCGTGTCGAAAGCCAGAGAGGATTTTCCGCTGCCGGATACGCCGGTCATCACCACCAGCTTGTCCCGGGGGATGGTGACGTCGATATTTTTCAGGTTATTGGCCCGGGCACCTTTTACAATGATATTTTCCTGCATGATCTGCTTTTCCGCTCCTGTTTCATGTAGTCAAAACCGGTTTTCGGTCATAGCATACACAAACCATTTTTTAATGTCAACTATGCGTTTAAATCTACAAAAGTGACATTTTTTTAACTTTTACCTTCATTCCACAGTGACGTCCGCCGTCTGTGCCCCCAGCAGGGCAATGAGGTCCGCCGGGGCGACCTCCACCTGCGCGCCGATCTTGCCGGCGGAGACGCAGATGGTGTCGAACAGCTCCGCCGTCTCATGGAACACCGTGGGGAACTGCTTTTTCATGCCCACCGGGGAACAGCCGCCGTGGACATAGCCCGTCAGGGGCAGCAGTTCCTTCTGGGGCAGCATGGCGATGGATTTCTCTCCCACCGCCTTGGCTGCCTTTTTCAGATCCAGATTTTCCGCCACCGGAATGTCGAACACATAGTATCCGCCGCCGGCGCCCTTTGTCACCAGGGTCTTGAACACCTGCTCCGGGTCCTGATTCAGATACGCCGCCACGGAGACACCATCCACCGGGCCGTCCGCCGGGTACTCATGGGGCGTGTAGGCGATCTTCTTTTGTTCCAGCGTCCGCATGACGTTGGTTTTTTCTTCCTTGTGCTTGGACATGGTCTCACCTCTTACAAATACATCCGCAGCAATGCCAGGATCAGCATGTGGGCGGGATAAAAAGCGTAGCAGGCATACTGGATGGCCTTATTGTGAGCGCCCTGTCTGCCGTTATACAGCCAAATGGGGATCAGGGCCAGCAGCGCCAAGCCCTGCTCCGGGAATTCCAAGGTCCAGCTCCCCAGCGTCAGGGGGATGGTCATGCCCCCCAGCAGTTTGCAGTTCAGGAAGGCCAGTCCCGCCACCTCGCCGATCCAGCCGTAGGGGATCTGGCGGCAGAGGTAGAAGATCAGCACCGTGACCACGCCGCTGCCGTAGTAATCCACCATGCCGAGCGTTCCCAGGAAATATCCCACGGGCAGGCTCAAAACGGCGGCGAGGATATACATCTCCGTCCCCTTGCTCCGGACCTTTTCCAGCCCCAGCATCAGCAGAAGGGCGATGAAAAAGGTGAACATCACGTTCTGATGGAAGGGGAACACCGGGGAGGAGTAGTACAGGTAGTTGAAGGGGATCTCGGAGATCAGGGCAAAGACCAGCATCCGCAGCAGGTATTTTTTCCGGTCATGGGTCCGCTGAAAGCCCTCCGCCACCTGAAAGGCAAAAATGGGGAAAGCGATGCGGCCCACCGCCGTCAGCCACATGACGCCGGGCAGCACCGTGGCCCACAGGTGGTCGCAGAGCATGAGGGCCATGGCCAGCAGTTTTAAGGTCAGGCTGTCCAGACACCCCTTGGTTTTTGTGTGTTCCATAGTATGTTTTCCTTTGCAATGTTTTTTGTGTTTTTCTGTATGTAAAATGCCCGTTCGGACATATATTGGCTTGCTTTTGGTCAATTCCCCGTTTTCAGTCGGCTACGGCAGCACCCGCAGGGCGATGATGTACCCAATGAGAATCAAAAAGGGATAAACGCACCAGCCCGCCCGCTGCATTCCCAGATAGAAGTCCGAAGGCTCCGGGTCTTTCACATCGCACATATGCTGCCAATGGAAAATCACCAGTGGAAAGGCGGCGTCCAGCGCCAGCAGGGCGGAAAGCAGCAGCATGGCAAAATACAGCTCCCAGCTGCCCCGGCTCACCAGCTGCGGCCCACGGGCAAAGCTGAGAATCGTCCCTCTATCCGTTTCATAATGCTCCCAGTAATCGTCTCCAGCAGTGCTGCTATAGGAAACGGACATGGTAAAGGGATCCCAGTTCCCGTCCAGGTCGTACCAGCCCATGCCGTACTCCGGATCATAGCCGCCCTCAAAGAGAAGGATATCGTTTTTGGTAATGCGGATGTGCTCCACAGGCCCCAGCTGCTCCGCCTGAATGGGCGGCAGGCCGGTTTCCAGGGTGCAGTCATCTTGGATGCGGTTTCCGATCCGGAAGTCCACCTCCGTCAGGTTTCCGCTCCCGGCGGCCCGCACGGTGATCTCCACCTGCTCCCCCCGCACCTTGCCGTTGTAAATCACAGACTCTTCCGTTTCCGTCCGGCGCAGCAGTCCGCCCTCGAACTCCACGCCCTTTTGAAACCGGGCGGCGACCATCAGCACGCCAAACAGCACCACCATGGCCGCCATGGAGATCAGGACAGCTTTTTGCAGCTTTGAGCGCTCTTCCATAAATACCTCCTGTATTTTTTCAATCGGTTCGTACAGTTTGTTTTCGGTTTTGGCGCGTTTTCTCTCGAAATTTGTCCGCTATTTACCGCCCCGCAGCTCGATGATGCGGTCACGCAGCACGGCGGCATACTCGAATTCCAGCAGCTTGCTGGCCTCCTTCATCTCCTGCTCCAGCTTGGCGATCTCCGCCGTCCGCTCCGCGTCCGTCAGCTTTTTGGGCTTGCCCTTGGCCTTGTGTCCGGCGTCCTCGCTCTTGGAGATCTCCAGAATTTCCCGGACATCCTTGATGATGGTCTTCGGCACGATGCCGTGGGCCTTGTTGTAAGCGTCCTGAATTTTCCGGCGGCGCTCCGTCTCGTCCATAGCCGCCCGCATGGAGGGCGTGACGGTATCGGCGTAGAGGATCACCAAACCCTCCGCGTTCCGGGCCGCCCGGCCAATGGTCTGGATCAGGGACGTCTCGCTGCGGAGGAAGCCCTCCTTGTCGGCGTCCAATACCGCCACCAGAGAGACCTCCGGCAGGTCCAGACCCTCTCGTAGGAGGTTGATACCCACCAGCACGTCGAACTCGCCCAGCCGCAGATCCCGGATGATCTCCATCCGCTCGATGGTGGCTACGTCGGCGTGCATATACCGTACCCGGATGCTGTTGGCCCGGAAAAACTCCGTCAGATCCTCCGCCATCTTTTTCGTGAGAGTTGTCACCAACACCCGCTCGTTCCGCTTGGCCCGGGCGCGGATCTCCTCCATCAAATCGTCGATCTGGCCCTCCACCGGGCGCACCTCCACCCGGGGGTCCAGCAGTCCGGTGGGGCGGATGACCTGCTCCACGATGTTGTCCGCCCGCTCCCGCTCGTAAGGCCCCGGCGTGGCGGAGACGAACACCGCCTGACCGATGCGGCTCTCAAATTCCTCGAATTTCAGAGGCCGGTTGTCGAAGGCGCAGGGCAGGCGGAAGCCGTACCGCACCAGCGATTCCTTTCTGGCCCGGTCGCCGTTGTACATGGCCCGGACCTGAGGCAGCGTCACATGGCTCTCGTCCACAAACAGCAGGAAATCATCGGGAAAGAAGTCCAGCAGGGTCATAGGGGCGCTGCCCGCCGGACGGTCGGAGATGATCCGGGAATAGTTCTCAATACCGGAGCAATACCCCAACTCCCGCATCATTTCCATGTCGTATTCCGTCCGCTGGCGGATGCGCTGGGCCTCCACCAGCATCTCATTGTCATTGAAATATTTTACCTGATCCTCCAGTTCCGTCCGGATCTGGCCCAGAGCCTTCTCCATCTTCTCCTTGGTGGTGACATAGTGGCTGGCGGGGTAGATGGCCACATGGTTCAGCACCCGGTTCACCGTGCCGGTGAGGGGGTGAAAATCGGAGATCCGGTCGATCTCGTCCCCGAAGAACTCCACCCGGATGGCGTGATCCTTATAGTAGGCGGGGTAGATCTCCACCGTGTCCCCCCGCACCCGGAACCGGTTCCGCTCGAAGGCCACGTCGTTCCGCTCGTAGCGGTTCTCCACCAGACGGCGCAGCAGCTCGTCCCGGTCCCACTCCGCCCCCTGACGCAGAGAAATCACCATCTGGGCAAAGTCGTCCGGCTCGCCCAAGCCGTAAATGCAGGACACGGAGGACACCACGATCACGTCCCGCCGCTCCAACAGGGCACAGGTGGCGGACAGCCGCAGGCGGTCGATCTCATCATTGGTAGATGCGTCCTTGGCAATATAGGTATCCGTGTGGGGGATATAGGCCTCCGGCTGGTAGTAATCGTAGTAGGAGACAAAATACTCCACGGCGTTGTTGGGGAAAAACTCCTTGAATTCCGCACAAAGCTGGGCTGCCAGTGTCTTATTGTGGGCCAGCACCAGCGTAGGCCGCTGGACCTTCTCAATGACCTTGGCCATGGTGTAGGTCTTGCCGGAGCCGGTGACGCCTAACAAGACCTGCTCCTTCAAGCCGTTTTCGATGCCCGCCGCCAGCGCGTCGATGGCCTCCGGCTGGTCGCCGGAGGGCTGATAAGGGGATACTACTTCAAATTTCGGCATAGCCGTCTCTCCGTCACATTCAAATCTGCCCGCCGGTGTGGCTGTTCCAAAATGCCTCACGGGTCAGGCGCATGGGCGTTACCGTGCCCCGGTAAAAGGAAAAGGGCGCGCCGGTGGTCTCCGCGCCGAACTTTTTCAGGATATGCACCGTGGTATCCCGGGCCTCCATGGTGACCTCCCGGATGTCCTGCGCAAAAATGTCCGTCAGGGCCGTTTCCAGCAGTACGGTCCCAACATGACGCCCCCGCAGTTCCGGGGAGATGACGAAGCGGCCCATGTGCCATGCGTTGTCCTCCCAATACAGGGCCACGCCGCCCAGAAGCGCCCCGTCCTCCTCCACGCACCACCACTGGGGGCGGTTTTCCGGCGGCAGCGGGGTCAGCGCCCGGGGGATCTCCTGTTCCGTTTCAAAAATCTGGCCCGCCAGAGCCACCAGCCGCTCCGTGTCGGCCTCCCGTCCACGCCGGATCTGCATGGTTCTCTCCCCCTTCGCAAAGACAGTCTGTGGCTCTCCCCGTTTCCCGGTTATTCTACCACAGCTTTTCTAAAATTTCAAACGCTTGTTCTATTGTGTTGTCTACAGGGAGCCGCCCGGTCACAGGTGCTCCCATGAGGTCAGGTAGCCGCTCTGGGCCATGGATACAAAATCGTCATCCGCCACGATGATGTGGTCCGCCAATGCAACGCCGATGGTCTGCAAGGCTTGCGCCGCGCGGGTGGTGGCGGCGCAGTCATCGTCCGAGGGCAGCGCAATGCCGCTGGGATGATTATGAGCCAGGATCACCGTACTGGCAGAGGTGAGGATGGCATTCTCCACCACCTTTCGGATGTCCAGCGCGGCGGAGGACGCCCCGCCGTCGTTGAGCCGCTTGCAGGCTAACAGCTTACCCTTTCGATCCAGGCACAATTCGTAAACGATCTCGTGGGTCTCCCCGGCGTACCGTTCCAGCAAGTAGGCGCCCGCAGTTTCCACATCTGTCATGGGACAGCTCTGAACAGCGTCCGCCAGGCGGGCCTTGCGGCCGATCTGCCCCGCCACCTTCAGCAGCACCGCTGCGCTCTCGCCGATGCCCTCCACTTTTTTCAGATCCTCCGCCGGGGCTGACAGCACGGCGGTCAGGGAGCCGTAGCGATCCATGAGCCGGTGGGCGATGGGGTTGGTGTCCTGCCGGGGGATGGCGTAATACAGCAAAAGCTCCAACGCCTCGTGATCCGCGAAGCCCTCCAGCCCGCTTTTCAGAAAACGCTGCCGCATTTTTTCACGATGTCCCTGATGGATATTTTCCATACGAATCCCTCCCCCGGACCGTTTCTTTTGCCGAAAATCAGAACAAGTAAGTAACGTGGTATTATAGCATATCCAGCGAAAAAAAGGAAGAGCGGACAGCCGTCCGCTCTTCCTTTTTCCAGAGAAGTTCCTTCTGCGCAGACGCTTACAGGTTCTTCTCGTAGGACTCGATCATCTTCTTGACCATCTGGCCGCCCACGGAACCGGCCTCGCGGCTGGTCAGGTCGCCGTTGTAGCCCTGCTTCAGATTGACGCCCATCTCCTTTGGTGTGTATTCACCACAAAAACTGTGATTTTTTTGAGGTCTATACACACCAAGGTATGCTATTTCTGACCTCTTAAAGATTTGCCACCCTTGTTACATCGCGTACAGGGTTCTCCGCGATTTCTCCGATGAAGCGATAGAAAATGCGGATGCTCTGCCGATAGGGTGTTCTCGGCCCCGCAATCGTCAGGCCCTCCGGCAAAATTTTTTCGCCAATTTCGATACGCTCAATGAGGGCATGAAGAATATCCCGGTCTAATGTCTCAATATGGGAATATCGCTGGGCCAACGCAAAGAACAGGTCATACGCGTCCCGGATGCTCTTTTCTTCCGAAGTATCCGTAACCAGCCTGTCGCGCTGGTTTTCAAGGGCCTGTCGCTCCTTCCCGAAACGGTTCATCATTTCATCCAGCAGCGCATCGCTCAGATTTCCCGCAGCGTTATCACGGTAGGCTCGTTCGATCATCTTCACAATACGCTTTAGCTGTGTGTCGATATTGGCCAAAGACTTCTCCCGATCCTCACCGCCGCCGAAAGCAGCGTTGGATTGCCGAATGGCGGCCTGCGTAATGGCCTCCATATCATCCTCGTCAAAGGACAGCAGCTCGTTCAGATCACGGCGAACGATCTCCATGAGGTCATCGTAGCGAATACGGGCCCCATGCTCACAGCGATTTCGCGTCCGGCTCGTCAGGTTGTTGCAAACAAGATACCAATACTTTGCGCGTTCACCCTTATACACCGATCCGCCGGAGCACATTGCCGCGCCGCAATGAGCGCAGTATGCGATCCCGCTGAAAATACTGTGGCGGAACGCTGGATTTGCCGCGTGAGATTTTGTATTCTCTCCGAGGAAGTGCTCCGCACGGTCAAACTGCTCCTGCGTGACCAGCGGCTCATGGGTATTTTCCGTAAAGCACCAGTCCTCCTGCGGAACAGGGAGCTTCTTTTTGGATTTCACATTGACCTTGCGGGTCTTTCCCAGTATGGTATGCCCCAGATAGACGCGGTTTCGCAGGATGCGCTTGACCGTGGTGTAATTCCAATAGTCCGAGGCTCTGGACGCCCCCTGCGGGGTGAAGTTATCCCGGCATTCAACGCGATACTTCAGCGGCGGGATGACGCACTGCTCATTCAGCTTATTGGCGATCGTCCGCGTTGAAAGCCCCGATGACGCCCACTCAAAAATCTGTTGAACGATCGGCGCTGTGTTTTCATCCGGAACAAGCTGATCGGTGGTACGCTCCGCTTTTTTGTAGCCGTAGGGCGGGCAGGCCGCGTACTTGCCCTTTCTCCGCTTCATGTCTAAGGTCTGCCTGACTTTTCGGGAGGTATCACGCAGATACACATCATTCATGGCAAACTGAAACGGTGCCATCAGGTTGTCTCCCATGGAGTCAAAGTCATTGCCGGGAGCCAGATAATGAATTCCATGCTCAGGAAAGAAACGCTCCGCGTAATAGCTTGATTCCGTCATATCGCGGCCAAGGCGGGAAAGATCTTTTGTGATGACCATATTGACCTTTCCACCGGAAAGATGATTCAGCATAGCCTGAAAGCCGGGGCGCTCAAAATTGCCGCCGGAATAGCCATCGTCTACAAATTCTTTTACAATGATAATATCGTGCTTTTCGCAATAGTCTCTTATGATCGCGCGTTGATTTGTGATACTCTCCGACTCATTCCCGTGCTTCTTTTCTTCGTCTGATAAGCGGCAGTAAATGTCAGCGAGCTTGATGTGGTCCCACATAATATCCTCCCTTCCGGAACCACTCATTTACATGGACATTATATCACTTTATTGCCTGAGTGGTCAAAAAAATCGCCTTTTTTAGCGGTGGTAATAATTTCCTCCGCCACGGCCTCCTGCGGTGTCCTGCCGCCGGCAAACACCCGCTCGATCACATAGGTCGCGGCTCCGATCCGCTGCAGGTTTTCCTTTTTTTCCAAGGTCACACCTCCATAGGAAAATTATTTCCGTTTGAACGCAAATTAACCGGGCCTTCATGCAGGCTCGGTCATATTTTTGCGGCTTGAAATCGGCAGAAGTTGCGCCTTTATCCTCTTTGTTGGCGTATCGCACACTATTTGTCCTCGACGCCCCGTGTGCAGGCCGAAGCCTGGGAAATCATCAAGCGGCGGTTTGCTGCACCGCCTCACGGGAGTTTCACCCCAGCTGCCGTTCTGACAGAGCCGTCCCCATTGCTTGAGACTGTGGCTGGACGGGAGTACCATTGTCATTCCGACTGTCATCGCCATACCGGGGGCAACCCGATACTCGCAGAGGGGTTTCTCGCTCGGCCCGGTAAACCTAAACCGGGGGTCATGGCGTACCCTGCTGCTATGGCTCGTGCTTTCGCGCATCGGAACTGATGTACTTGATGAATGGGTATTTGGTTTTCAAGGTGCATGGAGGGGCGGGTAACCCTCTCACACCCCTACTACAACATTCAAGGCCCGAAAGCGAACTTATTTTTTTGAAAACTTTGAAAAAATTTTTTATAGGCCAAAACAGGGCGCAAAAAACAGGGCATCAAGCTGATACCCTGTTGCAAAAATCACCGTATTCAATTACCGCGTGCACCGCTGCTGTTCCTTTTCCCGCTCCAACAGCTTCTCCATTGAAAAGTCGAGGATGCGCTCCTTTCTCGACTGTAACATCGTTTTATAAAACTGCTTTTGTAGTTCTGAAATAAACGGAGTTTCATCCACAATTCGGAAAATATGATTTATATTGACCTTTGGAAGAATTCGCTTCAACGCCCTGTTGCAGTCTGCGTTTTTCAACGAGGAAATAAAATCAAAGTAGTTGATCTGCTGGTTATTGATTTTGACAACTGACAGCGGTTGTGAAAATGTCCGTAGGTCTCTCTGCGGTTGGTTTTCCAATGTGGCCCGCATAATTGCCTCATCCGCTTGGGGATACAGGCTGCTGCCGCAGTCATACACAGGGGCGATTGAGACCTCGTCCGTTGTAGTGTTGTAGAGAACCCCCCAATTTCCGTTGTGCCGATTCCAGTTTCCGATCAACGCGTCCACGATAAATACATCCCAAAAGTACTGTTTCAGCAATGGGGGTGAGAACGCCGTTTGCTCATCCATTGCCTGCATGATGCCGGTCAACTCGGTTCCGTACCCGTTATGGCTGGAATTGATCACCGTATTTTTCAGGGACGCGAAATCCTGAAGCACGATTCCCGGGGAAGTGAAGTCCTTGCAGGCAACAACGATTTTTTCCACGCCACCCTTCCGATAAACGCCCAAAATGGTTTCCTGTGCCGTAATCCCCACGCTGTTGAAAATGTGACAGCCGATATATTCCGAGATACAGCTATTGGCATAGTTCAGGTCCTTGTTCTTAGGCGCTTTGCTCGGAAATTTCAGCATATATTGCTCGTCCCGATAAATCACAGCTCGCTTCACACCATTGGCCCCTGCGTAACACTTGTTGCGGGTAGGGAGATTCGTAAAATCAATCAAATCAGCTCTCTCTTTTCGTGTAAAGATACTTTTCACTCAGATACCACGCCTATTCCGAAGATGTGACCTTCTCCACTTTATACAAGTTTGATTGCATCCATAATGGTGTAGGACTGATCGCCAAAGGTTTGCGACGTGGTCAGCAATTCCATGTGCTTACCTTTTCCTGTATTAGCGGCGAAAATCGATGTGCCGGTAAAGCCAAACAGGTGATAATTCTTGAACGCCCTGATAATCGAGGGTCTATTAAATTCTAATCATCGCGTTCTAAAGCTATCTTTTTGCTCTCAAAACAACATGGCAGCGTTGCTTGGCCAATCTTAAAAAATCGGTGGATAATTATCGCGGTGAATGGTGCTAGAGTAGCACCACAGCCTTTTTTAGAGAATCCGCCGATCTTGGACATAGCGGCAATCAATTCACACCCACCTCATAGTGTTGCGATTTCCTTCAATATAAAACCATTGTATTGAACACAAGAAGAAATATCTAATTTATAGACCGGTGTGTTTGTCATCAATTTTTTTGCGTGGCTTTCTTCATGAACTCCAGATAGAGGCTGAACAGCACGGCGCAGACGGGAACGCTGAACAGCATCCCTAAGATGCCGA
>ERZ840371.569-NODE-569-length-44339-cov-7.292792_pt1 | contig 44339 bp, 35 predicted proteins | sample MGYA00519937_ERZ840371 | MGnify/ENA primary metagenome ERZ840371 (study PRJEB31850, sample SAMEA3708873) | human gut metagenome | biome: human gut; feature: human-associated habitat; material: faeces | place: China | collected 2014 ... | reverse complement strand
TTTTTGCGGTCAAAAAGTACATAAGCTTCCGCGGGCGGAGACCGCGGTTAACCGCTGACCAAAAAGCGGCAAAAAACGCAAGTCGCCGGACTGCGAACACCCCCGAGTGCGCCGCGCCCCTCAAAAACCGCTTTTCAGGCGGGTGACAAAATGCCGTGCGCCATGACGTTGCACGGCATTTTTCTGCCATCGGGCTGACAATTTGGCAGGGATTGCCGATCGGCACGACCTTTGTTCGGTTCGTGGGCGTAACCGGCGGCCGGAGTCGGAAAAAGCCCGGACCGGCGGATACGAAACCGAAAAAATAAACAATTAAAACATATTACTATTATGGCAAAGATTATCGGTATTGATTTAGGAACCACGAACTCCTGCGTGGCAGTGATGGAGGGCAACGAGCCTGTTGTAATCCCCAACTCCGAGGGACACCGCACGACCCCTTCGGTCGTGGCTTTCACGGCCGACGGCGAGCGTAAGGTCGGCGACCCCGCGAAGCGTCAGGCGATCACCAACCCCAAGCGCACGGTCTTCTCGATCAAGCGTTTCATGGGCGAGACCTACGACAAGGTTTCGGCCGACATCGCGCGCGCTCCCTATGCCATCGTCAAGGGCGACAACAACACCCCGCGCGTGGACATCGACGGACGTCAGTATACCCCGCAGGAGATTTCGGCCATCATCCTCCAGAAGATGAAGAAGACGGCCGAGGATTACCTGGGCCAGGAGGTTTCGGAGGCCGTGATCACGGTTCCGGCCTACTTCTCCGACTCGCAGCGTCAGGCTACAAAGGAGGCGGGCGAGATCGCCGGTCTGAAGGTCCGCCGCATCATCAACGAGCCGACGGCCGCCGCATTGGCCTACGGTCTCGACAAGAAGTCCAGCGACCAGAAGATCGCCGTGTACGACCTGGGCGGCGGAACGTTCGATATTTCGATCCTCGAACTGGGCGACGGCGTTTTCGAGGTGAAGTCCACCAACGGCGATACGCACCTCGGAGGCGATGACTTCGACCACGTGCTGATCGACTACATGGCCGAGTCGTTCAAGGCCGAGCACCAGATCGACCTGCGTCAGGACCCGATGGCCTTGCAGCGTCTGAAGGAGGCCGCCGAGAAGGCGAAGATCGAACTGTCGTCCTCGACCACCACGGAGATCAACCTGCCGTATATCATGCCCGTCAACGGCATTCCGCAGCACCTGGTGATGACGCTCACGCGCGCCAAGTTCGAGCAGCTGTGCGACCACCTGATCCGCAAGACCATCGAGCCTTGCAAGCTGGCGCTTCGTGATGCGGGTCTGGACGCCTCGCAGATCAACGAGGTGATCCTCGTGGGCGGTTCGACGCGTATTCCCGCGATCCAGAAGATCGTCGAGGAGTTCTTCGGCAAGACCCCGAACCGTTCGGTCAACCCCGACGAGGTCGTGGCCATCGGCGCCGCCATTCAGGGCGGTGTGCTCACGGGCGAGGTGAAGGACGTGCTGCTGCTCGACGTTACGCCGCTGTCGCTGGGTATCGAGACTTTGGGCGGTGTGATGACCAAACTCATCGACGCCAACACGACGATCCCGACGCGCAAGTCGGAGACCTTCTCGACGGCTGCCGACAACCAGCCTTCGGTGGAGATCAACGTCTGCCAGGGCGAGCGTCCGCTGGCCCGCGACAACAAGTCGATCGGCCGCTTCCACCTCGACGGCATTCCCGCCGCACCGCGCGGCGTTCCGCAGATCGAGGTTACGTTCGACATCGACGCCAACGGCATCCTGAACGTTTCGGCCAAGGACAAGGGCACGGGCAAGGAGCAGAAGATCCGCATCGAGGCCTCCTCGGGCCTTACCGAGCAGGAGATCCAGCGCATGCGCGACGAGGCCAAGGCCAACGAGGAGAAGGACAAGGCCGAGAAGGAGCGCATCGACAAGATCAACGCCGCCGACTCGAACATCTTCACCACCGAGAAGCAGCTCAAGGAGTACGGCGAGAAACTTCCCGCCGACAAGAAGGCCGCCATCGAGACGGCGCTCGGCAAGCTGAAGGAGGCGCACAAGAACGCCGACGTGGCCGCCATCGACACGGCGATGGCCGAGCTTAACGCCGCATGGCAGGCCGCTTCGCAGGACATCTACGCGCAGCAGCAGGCACAGCAGGGCGCACAGCCCGGAGCCGATGCCGGCCAGCAGTCGCAGTCGAACGCCGGCGGCCAGCAGGGCGGCGGCGACGGGCAGCCCGAGGATGTGGAGTTCGAAGAGGTGAAGTAGGGCTTCGCCAATTAAAAATTAAGAATTAATTCGACGCGAAAGAGCGCGATTCCTGCGGGAGTCGCGCTCTTTATTTTGCCCGGGATGTAAAATTTGCTATCTTCGTCCATAAAAACTGTTTCCGATGGCTTGGCTGTATCTGATTCTGGCAGGACTTTTCGAGATGGGGTGGCCGCTGGGGTTCAAACTTGCGAACCTCTGCCCGCGTTACCATTTTCTTTTTCTGGCCCTTTCGGTCGTGTCTATGGGCGTGAGCGGCTGGCTGCTCTACGTGGCCCAGAGGACGATCCCGATGGGTACGGCCTACATGATCTGGACCGGTATCGGGGGGGCGTGGGAACCGTGGTCCTCGGCATCGTTTTCTTCCACGACGCCGTGACCTTCTGGCGGATGTTCTTCCTGTCGCTGGTCTTCGTCGGCATCGTCGGCCTGAAGATGGTGCATTAGGCCCGCTCCGCCCGCCACATCCCGTAGAGGATCAGCGCCGCTCCGGCCAAAGCGGCGAGGGTGATCCGCTCGCCGATGCAGAGCGTCGCCGCGACGATCGTCACCAGCGGGTTGAAATAGATGTAGTTGGTTGTCCTGACGGCTCCCAGACGGTGCATCGCGGCGTTCCAGAGCACGTAGCAGAGCATCGAGGCCACGACGCCCAGAAAGAGCAGGTTGCCCCACACGACGGGCCGCGACAGCACCTCCCAGTCCGCGCCGAAAGGCCGGAACGCAAAGACCGGGAGGATCGTCACGAGTCCGTAGAAAAAGACTTTCCGGGTGATGAAGATAGCGGGGTAGCGGCCTCCGAGGCGTTTGATCACCAGCGAATAAACCATCCATAGCATCGCCGCCGAGAGCGCCAGCATGTCGCCCCGCGGCGAGAGGCGGAGCACGAAATGCCCGTTGAGCACCACGAGCACCATCCCCGCGAGCACCATCCCCGCGAATGCCAGCGCCGAGCCTGCGATCTGCCGCCGCGACATCCGTTCGCCGCGATAGAAGAGGCTCATCACCACGGCGGTCCACACGGGCGCCGTGCAGACGATCAGCGAAACGTTCGAGGCCGGGGCGTACTCCAGAGCCATGTTTTCGGTAAGGAAATAGAGCGACCCTCCGCTCAGCCCCGCGGCCGCCAGCAGCAGTTCGTCGCGCAGGTTCGCGGCCCACATGCGCCCGCGGGCGAAGGGCAGGATGCAGACGTATGCCATCGCGAACCGGAGCAGGAAAATTTCCGCCGGAGTCAGCGAGTTGGCGATCAGGACCTTCGTCGAAACGAACGTCGCGCCCCATACGGTCACCGTGAACAACGCCGCGAGGTGGTATTTGTATTCCGTGTATTTTATCATACGGCTCCAAAAATACGGATTTTTTTGCGCCGGCGCACTACTTTTCACCTTTCACCTTTCACTTTTCACTTTATTTTTCTATCTTTGCGTGCTATTGTGCGTAATGACAATAATTACAACAAATAACAATAACTATTTTTCACTCAAATGCAAAGTAAAGGTTTTATTAAACTCATTGCGGTCCTGCTGGCTCTCGCGTGTGTTTATCAGCTCTCGTTTACGTTCAAGACGCGTGGCGTAGAGAAGCAGGCGGCCGCTTATGCCGCGCAGTTCCCCCTCGACCAGCAGGGCGAGGCCGAACAGCATTACCTCGATTCGGTGCAGAACCTGCCGGTTTACAACCTGGGCTTCCGCAAGTTCACCTACAAGGAGTGTAAGGAGAAGGAGCTGAACCTGGGCCTGGACCTCAAGGGCGGTATGAACGTCATGCTGGAGGTGCAGGTCGAGGATGTCGTGAAGGCTTTGGCCGGCGACAGCCAGAACGACCCGGCTTTCATCGAGGCGATCGGCGTGGCCAACGAGGCGATGAAGCAAGGCTCTTCGACCGACTATATTTCCGACTTCGTGAAGGCGTATTCGCGCCTTTCGAACGGCCGTCCCATCGCCGAGCTTTTCGTAAGCCCCGACCGCAAGGACATCACGCTCGAAAGCTCGGACGCCGACGTCGAGAAGATCCTCAAGAAGGAGACCGAGGCTGCCATCGGCGCATCGTTCAACGTGCTTCGCAGCCGTATCGACCACTTCGGCGTTACGCAGCCCAACATCCTGCGCCTCCCGAACTCGCACCGCATTCTGGTCGAGCTTCCGGGCGTGAAGGAGCCGCAGCGCGTCCGCGACCTGTTGCAGGGAACCGCTTCGCTGGAGTTCTGGACCACCTACGACGCCAATGAGATCTTCCCCGCGCTTTCCGCTGCCGACAAACTCATCAAGGCCGAACTGGCGCAGGCTCCCGCCGCTGCGCCCGAGACCGCTGCCGCCGAGGCTGCCGTTGCCGCCGGGACTCCCGCCGCCGAGGCCGAGGGCCTGATCGCCGAGGTCGGCGCCGCCGATTCGACCGCCACGGCCGAGACCGCCGTTCAGGAAGGCAACTTCGACCACTCGCAGAACCCGCTCTTTGCAGTCCTCAATCCCCGCTTCGCAGGCGGCGCCTCCATCGGAGCCGCTTACAAGGCCGACATGGCAGCCGTCAACGAATACCTCGCCCAGCCGGCCGTCCGCGAGCTGTTCCCCGCCGACATCATGTTCAAGTGGGGCGTCAAGGGCGACGACAAGATCGACGGTCGTTTCTACCTCTACGCCATCAAGGTTTCGACGCCCGACGGCAAGGCACCGCTCGATGGTTCGGTCGTTACGGAAGCCACCGAGCAGTACGCCCAGCGCGGCGCCACGGCCGAGGTTTCGATGACCATGAATGCCGAAGGTACGCAGGAGTGGTCGCGCATGACGGGCGAGAATATCGGCAAGTGCATCGCCATCGTTCTCGACGGCTACGTCTATTCGGCTCCCCGCGTCAATTCGAAAATCGACAAGGGACAGTCGCAGATCACCGGCGATTTCACCATCCAGGAGGCCAAGGACCTGGCCAACGTGCTCAATTCGGGTAAGGTTCCCGCGCCCGCCAAGATCATCCAGGATACGGTCGTAGGTCCTTCGCTGGGCCAGGAGTCGATCAACGCCGGTATGATCTCGTTCGTGATCGCCTTCATCCTCGTGCTGCTCTACATGGGTCTGTTCTACAAGACAGCGGGCTGGATGTCCGACGTCGCGCTGCTCACGAACGTCTTCCTGCTGATGGGCGTTTTGGTGTCGTTCGGCGCCGTGCTGACCCTTCCGGGTATCGCGGGTATCGTGCTGACGATGGGTATGGCCGTCGATGCGAACGTGATCATCTACGAACGTATCAAGGAGGAGCTTCGCGGCGGCAAGGGTCTTTCGCTGGCCATCAAGGACGGTTTCTCGAAGGCCTATTCGGCCATCATCGACGGTAACCTGACGACGATCATCACGGGTATCGTGCTGTTCATCTTCGGTAACGGTCCGGTTCAGGGCTTCGCCACGACGCTGATCATCGGTATCATCACCTCGTTCTTCTGCGCCATCTTCATCACGCGCCTGCTGATCGAGTGGATCGTCGGCAAATGGGGTCACATCACCTTCTCGCGCCGCTGGTCGGAGAACTTCCTCAATAACACGCGCGTCGACTTCATCGCCAAGCGCAAACTGGCTTACGGCATCGCCGTTGCCCTGATGGTTCTGTCGTGCGTTTCGTTCTTCGCCCGCGGTCTGAACCTCGGCGCCGAGTTCACGGGCGGCCGCGCTTACGTGATCCGTTTCGACAAGCCCGTTTCGGCCGAAGAGGTTCGTCAGAATGTGGAGAAGGCTTTCTCGCAGTTCGCCGATGCCGACGCTTCGTCGATCAGTTCCGAGGTGAAGCAGTACGGCAAGGAGAACCAGATGCGCATCGTGACCCAGTATCGCTACGACGACACGTCGGACGAGGCTACCTCGGAGGTCGAGCAGATCATCTACGACGCTCTGAAACCGCTCTACTCGTATGACATCACCTTCGAGCAGTTCCGCAATACGCAGACCGACGCCAACGGTATCCTGACGGCCGACAAGATCGGTCCCTCGATCGCCAAGGACATGACGTGGAACGCCATCTATTCGGTGCTCTTCTCGCTCATCGCCATCGGTCTCTACATTACGTTCCGCTTCAAGCGTTGGCAGTGGGCTTCGGGCGCCACGGCGGCCCTGGCTTTTAACGCCCTGCTGATCATCGGCATCTTCTCGATGTTCTACGGTCTGCTGCCCTTCAACCTCGAGGTCAACCAGGCGTTCATCGCCGCGATCCTGACGATCATCGGCTATGCCATCAACGACACGGTGGTCGTCTTCGACCGAATCCGCGAGTACCTGGGTCTCTACCCGAAGCGCAACCTGAAGGAGAACGTGAACAATGCCATCAACTCGACGCTGTCGCGTACGATCAACACCTCGGGCACGACGCTCGTGACGCTGCTGGCCATCTTCTTCTTCGGCGGCGAGACGATCCGCGGCTTCATCTTCGCGCTGATCATCGGCGTGGTCGTAGGTACGGCCGCCACGATCTTCCTCGCGACGCCGATCGCTTACGATCTGATGACGAAGCGCGCCAAGACCGACGTGGAGAAGTAATGGATAGACTCCCGATCCGACAAAAACGGACCGCACCGAGAGGTGCGGTCCGTTTTTTCAAATAAATTTGGCATTGCGGCCGGCTTGCACTATCTTTGCGGGCAAGCAGACGCCCGCTTGGGCAGGCTGCGGCTCGGCAATGTGCAAAATAAATTTGATATTGCCCCGCCTTGCACTATCTTTGTCATACGGATATTATAGGTTCCCATGATGGAAAATTGGTTGAAATGGATGCACCGCTACGTGTCGCCGGTTTTTCTGGCGCTGCTCGTCGCGTCGTTCATCCTTTGGTATATCGCGAAATTGAGCTATACGTACACCACCGAGCAGACCGTGAGGGTGAGTGTCGACGGACAGCCTTTCGAGGTTACCTGCGTGGTCGAGGGCGTCGGTACGAACCTTTTCGGCTACCGGGTCTACATGAACAAGACGCTGCGCATTCCGCTTGCGGAACTCAAGACGAAGCGTTCGTATGAGGAGGGGCACGAGGGTAAACTCATCATCGACCCCCAGTCGCTGCAAAACGCCCTTGCGCCGCGGTTCAGCGACATCAAGATCATTTCCATCGGGGACATTCCCGAAATCGACGTTCCCCGTAATCCATGATGAAGGTCGGAATCACAGGCGGCATCGGCAGCGGCAAAAGCACCGTTTGCCGTCTTTTCGCGCGTTTGGGCGTCGCGGTCTATGACTCCGACGCCGGGGCCAAACGGCTGATGACGGAGGATGCGGAGCTGCGCCGGCGCATCACGGACCGTTTCGGGGCCGAAGCCTATGCGGACGGGACCTTGAACCGGACCTACCTTGCCGGGCGGGTCTTCTCCGAGGCGCAGGCCCTCGCCGATCTGAACGCCATCGTCCACCCGGCCGTCCGGGCCGATTTCGCGGTGTGGGCCGAACGGCAGGAGGGCGACTACGTGATCCTCGAAAGCGCCCTTCTTTTCGATGCGGGGTTCGATGCCTGCGTCGACCGCACGGTTGCCGTCCTCGCCCCCGAGGCGCTGCGCATCGAACGCACCTGCCGCCGCGACGGGCGCACACCCGGGGAGGTCCGCCTCCGTATCGCCGCCCAGACGGACGACGATACGTTGAGCGCGAAGGCCGACTACACCCTTGTCAACATCCTCGAATCCGACCTTGAACCCGCTGTCGCGGAGTTGCACCGAATTTTCAGCCATGAAGCCCATGAACATTGATTTTTCCTCGCCGCAGGTGATGGCGATTCTTAACGTCACCCCCGATTCTTTCTATGCCGGCAGCCGCACTCCGGAGGCCGAATCCGTCGAGCGCCGCGTCCGCGAAGCCGTGTCCGAAGGGGCGCAGCTGATCGACGTCGGGGGCTACTCCTCGCGTCCCGGGGCCGACGAAGTCCCCGCCGACGAGGAGTGGCGTCGCGTCCGGCTGGGCGTCGGGACCGTGCGTCGGCTGGCGCCCGGCATGACCGTCTCGGTCGACACGTTCCGCAGCGAAGTCGCGGCGAAGGCTGTCGAAACGTTCGGGCCGCTCGTCGTCAACGACATTTCGGCCGGGGAACTCGACCCCGCGATGCTCTCCGTCGTTGCGGACTGCGGCGTACCCTACATCGCCATGCACATGAAGGGCGATCCGAAAACCATGCAGTCGCAGACCGACTACCGGCGCGACATCGTCACCGAGGTCGTCGGCTATTTCCGCCGCCGCACCGACGAGATGCTCGCCGCGGGCATCCGGCGTGAAAACATCATCCTCGACCCCGGCTTCGGTTTCGCCAAGACCACGGAGCAGAACTACGAATTGCTCGCGGGTCTGCACCGCCTATGCGCGCTGGGTTACCCGGTGCTGGCGGGGCTTTCGCGCAAGTCGATGATCTATAAGGTTCTCGACGCCACTCCCGCCGAATCGCTCGCCGGAACCGTTGCCCTGGGCTGGGAGTGTCTGCGCCAGGGTGCGGCGATACTCCGCGTCCACGACGTGCGGGAGGCTGTGGACACGGTCAAACTGTTCAATATGTTCCGCCAATGATACGGGTTACCGACATACACAAGAGTTTCGGCACGCTGGAGGTGCTGAAAGGCGTTTCGCTCGACGTGGCGCAGGGCGAGGTGGTCTCCATCGTGGGGGCCAGCGGCGCTGGCAAGACCACGCTTTTGCAGATCATCGGCACGCTGTCGCGTCCCGACGGCGGGCGCGTGGAGATCGACGGCCGCGATGTCTCGGCCTTGGGCGATCGGGCCTTGTCGCAGTTCCGCAACGAGCGCATCGGCTTCGTGTTCCAGTTCCACCACCTGCTTGCGGAGTTCACGGCTTTCGAGAACGTCTGCATTCCGGGGCTGATCGGCCGGCGTCCGCGCGCCGATGTCGAACGCCGTGCCGCCGAACTGCTCGACATGATGGGCCTCGCGGCGCGGCGCGACCACAAGCCCGGACAGCTTTCGGGCGGCGAGCAGCAGCGCGTGGCCATCGCCCGTGCGCTGGTCAATTCGCCCGCCGTGTTGCTGGCCGACGAACCCTCGGGCAACCTCGACTCGCACAACCGCGACGAGATCCATCGCCTGTTCTTCGACCTGCGCGAACGGCTCGGCCAGACCGTCGTGATCGTCACCCACGACGAAAACCTCGCCGCAATGGCCGACCGGAAGATCACCATGTCCGACGGTCTGATCCTCGGCTGCGAAACGGTCCGGTAACATGAAAAAACTGCTTTGGCTGCTTCTTCCGGCTCTTGCCGCCTACGGTGCGTGGGACCTCGTGCGCGAGGTGCGCGGGGCGTGGACCTCGGACTACTCCCGGACCTATTCGCGCGCCGTGGGGCAGACGATGTCCCGGGCGTTCGATTCGCTGAACCTTTCCGGACGGGGCGTCCGCATCGGGGTGCTGGACGCGGGTTTCGGGGGCTTCCGCACCGACCGCTGGACGCGGGGGCTGCACGTCGCCGCCTGGCGCGATTTCACGGGCGGCGACGAGACGGCATTCTTCGACGACGCCACAGACCACGGCACAAGGGTCTGCACCAACCTCGGAGGCCGTTCGGGCGATACGATCCGCGGGCTGGCATGGGGCGCGGAGTATTATCTTGCGAAAACCGACCGCGCCGAAGTGGAGCCTCGCGCCGAGGAGCGGCAGCTGATCCGCGGCATCGAGTGGCTCCTGGCGCATGACGTCGACGTGATCTCCTCGTCGTTGGGCTATACGACGTTCGACGATTTCAGCGGCTATACGCCCGCGATGCTCGACGGCCGCACCTCGACGCTCTCGCGCTACCTCGACAGCCTGCTCACGGCGCGCCCCGGACTCGTTTTCGTGCAGAGCGCCGGCAACGAGGGCGACAAGGCGTGGCGCAATGTCTCCTTTCCGGCCGATGTCCGGCAGGTCATCACGGTCGGTTCGTGCGATTCCGACGGTGTTTCCCGCTCCCGCTCCAGTGGTGTCGGACGCGAAGATGCCGGCTATGTGAAGCCCGATTTCGTCGCCGGAGCCTCGCCGTTGGGAACTTCGTTTTCGACGCCGGTTATCGCGGGGCTTTGCGCCTGCCTGCTCGAATACCGTCCTATGGAACGCGGCGAACTCATCGGACTGCTGCACGCTTCCGGCACGCGGGCCGCAGCTCCCGGCTGCGAACTGGGTTACGGCATCCCGCAAACCGATGTCTTGCTCCGAATGCTCCGCACGCCATGACGAACACCGATCTGAAGGAGCTGCTCGACGCGCTCCACGACAAATACAACAGCCCCGACTTCATCGCCGACGATCCGATTTCGGTACCGCACCGCTATACGGACCGCGCCGACCGCGAGATCGCGGGATTTTTCTCCGCCACCATCGCCTGGGGCAACCGTAAGGCCATTGTCCGCAGCGGCCACCGCATGATGCACTTCATGGACGACGCTCCGGCGGATTTCGTGCGCAACGCCTCGCAGCGCGAACTGGCGCTGCTTTCGTCCTACGTCCACCGCACGTTCAACGGCGGGGACCTGCGCGATTTCGTGCTGGCCCTGCGGCGTATGGAGGAGCGTCACGGCGGCATCGGGAATTTCTTCGAGACGCGCTATGAGGCCGCGCAGAGCATGCCCGCCGTGCTGGCCGACTTCCGGCGCGAGTTTTTCGCCGGGGAGCACGCTCCGCGCTGCGAGAAGCATGTTTCGTCCGTCGAGCGCGGCGCGGCCTGCAAGCGGCTGTGCATGTATCTGCGGTGGATGGTGCGCCGCGACGACCGGGGTGTCGATTTCGGTCTGTGGCGGCGTATCCCGATGTCGGCCCTCTACCTGCCGCTGGACGTCCATGTCGGCGAGACGGCGCGTGCGCTGGGACTGCTCGGCCGCCGCCAGAACGACTGGCGGGCCGTCGAGGAGCTGACGGACGCCCTGCGCGCATTCGATGCGGAGGACCCCGCGCGGTACGATTTTTCGCTGTTCGGCGCAGGCATGGACGGCTATTTGAATGAACAATGAATAATACTCATAAATCCCGCTTCTTAAGCGGGTTTCGGTTTAAACAATTCACGGTCCGTCAGGACCGCTGCCCGATGAAGGTCGGGACCGACGGCGTTCTGCTGGGTGCATGGGCCGCGGTGCAGCCGCAGGACCGGCGGATGCTCGACATCGGCACGGGCACGGGGCTGATCGCCCTGATGCTGGCCCAGCGCGCTCCGGAGGCGCATGTCACGGGCGTCGACATCGACGATGTCGGGCAGGCCCGCGAGAACGCCGCCGCTTCGCCCTGGAGTGGCAGGGTGGCGTTCGCTCAATGCCCCGTACAGGAGTTCGAGACCCCGGAGCCGTTCGATCTGATCGTCTCCAACCCGCCGTTTTTCGTCGACTCGCTCACCTGCCCCGACCGGGGGCGCACCGCGGCCCGCCATGCCGTGCACCTGCCGTTCGGCGATCTGTGCGACGCCGTCCTCCGCCTGCTGGCTCCCGGAGGCCGGTTTGCCGTCATCCTTCCCACGGCCGAAGCGGAGCGTTTCCTCGCGGTCTGTGCCGGACGACTGGCCCTCGTGCGCCGCACCGACGTGCGCACCACGCCCCGCCGCCCGGCCAAACGGGCGCTGATGGAGTTCGTCCGCGCCGACCGCCCCGCCGATCGTCCCGCCGATTGTTCCGCCGCCGTGCCCGAGGTCTCGGAACTGGTCGTCGGCACGGGAGAGCACGAATGCTACACGCCCGAATACCGCGCCCTGACCTGTGATTTTTACCTGAAATTTTGACGGCACGCGAAAATAAGCTACATTTGTGAAACCGCAATAAAATTTTCGGACCATGAAATTCAGACTTTTGGCATTTGCCCTGCTGCTTTCGGGCGGCGTCTCGGCCCAGAACCCATACATCGCCCTTCAGGGCGCGAACGAAACCGCCGGCGGCCTTACCGTCGCCCAGCCGCGCACGATCCTCGCCGTCGACGTCACCGTCGAACACGACGTCACCTTGAGCGGACCCTATGCGCGTTATGCGCAGAAATACCTCGGGGTGCGCGCTCCGCTCACCGACAAGACCGTGTGGAGCGTCACCGGGGCGCAGATCGCCCTGCTCGACGGCGACACCTACCTCAATGCCGCGGCTCCGGCTCCGGCCTCGACCCGCGTGCTGTCGCACACCGCCTCCGAAAACGAGTTCGCGCGCTTGCAGCCGGACAAGACCGACATGACGACGCCCGCGCTGGAGGACGCCGCGCGCACCGCCGCCGCGCAAATCTTCTCGCTGCGCCGCCACCGCATCGAGCTGGTCACGGGCGAAGCGGGCGAGAACGTCTTCGGCGAGGGCCTGAAGGCCGCGCTGGAGGAGATCGACCGTCTGGAGCAGAGCTACCTGGAGCTGTTCCTCGGCAAGCGGATCGTCTCGACCGAGACCCGCCGCTACGTGGTCTGCCCGCAGGCCGACAAGAAACAGTATATCGTCTGCCGCTTCAGCCCGGCGGCCGGACTGCTTCCCGACACGGACCTTTCGGGCGATATCGTGCTGTTGCAGATCGAACCTTCGGGCGTCGCGAAGAGCGACCTCGAAGCCGGTCCGAAGGAGACGCAGGTCGTGGCGTGCCGCGTGGCCGATCCCTCGACCTGCATCGTCGTCTCGGGAGGCCGCGAGTATGCCCGCGCCGTGCTTCCTGTTTTCGAATTCGGCCGTACGATCAACGTCGCCCTGCCGCGCCGCAAATAATCTTCCGATGGATTTCACCTCCCGCATGGCGGCGCTGCTCGGGGCATTCCGCCGCGAGCGCAACGGCGCCGTTGCCGATTCGATGCGCTTCTACGGCGCACCCTGCGGCCTGAATTACGGCGTGAGCCTGCCGACGCTCCGCACGCTGGCGCGTGCCGAGGCCGCCGATCACGATTTCGCCAAATACCTCTGGCGGCAGGATGTCCGCTGCCTGCGCCTTGCCGCGCTGCACATCGCCGATCCGGCGCGCCTTACGCCCGGGGAGTTCGCCTTCTGGGGCGACGGGCTTCTCAATTCCGAAATCGCCGCGGAGGCCGCCTTCGCGCTGTTGAGCCGCATCGGGGCGTTCCCCGAACTGTTCGCGGCGTGGATTGCGCCCGATGCCGGGTGGCTGCGGCAGTATGCGGCCCTGATGGCCGCGGCCCGCGTTCCGCATCCTTCTCCGGCGTGGGCCGTTCCGGCTGCGGCCGTCGTGCACGAGGCCGCTGTGGCCAGCATCCCGGAAGCGCACCTGCTGGCTCATGGCGCCGTGGCGCTGTTCACGGCCCTCGGGACGCGAAACGAAGAGAACCGGCAGGCGGTTCTCCGCGCGGCCGGCTCTCTGGGTCAGCTCCCTGCCGAAGCCTGCGTCCACGAGGAGCTGGCCTGGCGACTGGAGGTTTAGGGCTGCATCACCTGTTCGCGCTTTTCGAGTTCGTTCAGCACGTTGATCAGGTGTTCGTACCCCACGCGGCCGCTCTCGCGCCACAATACCTCTCCGCGGCAGAAAAACATCAGCGTCGGGACCGACATGATGTTGTAGCGCCGTATGATTTCACGCATCGAGGGGTCGTCGATGTCCGCTTTGTAGACGTCGACGCGGCCGTTCATCCGCTCCCGAAACTTGTCTATGGCCGGCATCATCATCCGGCACGGCCCGCACCAGGTGGCGAAGAAGTCTACGAACGTCAGCGCGTCCCGCCAGATGATCTTGTCAAAGTCCGTCATGGTCATATCTTCCGATCAGTTTATTTCCACCCACGATATTCCCGCATAGTTCTTCTCCGCAAGTTCCTTTTCGACGTAGCTGATCGTGCGCCGCAGGCCTTCGATGAGCGGTGTGCGGGGCGCCCAGTCCAGTTCGCGCCGTGTCGCCGAGATGTCGGGCGTGCGGCGGCGTATGTCGTCGATGCGCGCTTCGGCGTGGACGATGTGCGAGCTGCTGCCCGTCAGGGCGATGATCTTCTCGGCCAGCGAGCGGATCGTCACCTCGTGACTGCTGCCGAAATTGGCCGTGCGCGTCGTCTCGGCCGGCGGGGCCTCCATCAGCCGCACCAGTCCGTCGACCACGTCTTCCACCCAGCAGAAGGTCCGCAGCTGCTCGCCGCTGCCGTTGATCGGAATGTCGCGGTTCTGCAACGCCGCCACGATCATCTTCATCACCACGCGCTGGTCCATCAGGTCGGCGCCGCTGCCGTAGGTGTTGAAGATGCGCGCGATGCGTGCGTCGACCCCGAATTCATACTGGTAGGCGCGGTGCAGGGCCTCTCCGGCCCGTTTGCCTTCGGCGAGGGTGCGGTGTGTCGGACAACCGTCCGCCGCCTCGACCGAGGTGTCGCGGTATCCCGTGCCGTAGATGTCTCCGGTGGATGCGTAGAGGATGCGTGCGTGCTCCGAACGGGCCGTGTCGAGGGCGTTTATCGACCCCAGTATGCTGACCTTGAGCGACTCGACGGGCAGCGCCTTGTTGTAGCGCACGCGCGAGGGCGCCGCGAGGTTGTAAATCTCGTCGCAGCGGATGCCGAATGCGTTGACGATGTTGTGGCGGACGTACCGGAATTCCGGGTGCGGCGGCATGTCGCGCAGCAGCGGCGAATCGGCGGTGTCGCGTATGTCCACGCAGAAGACTTCGTGCCCGTCGTTCAACAGACGCAGGCACAGGTGGGAGCCGATGAATCCCACGCCGCCCAGTACGACTATTCTCTTTTGCATTTTCTTCCCTTTTACCGGGGAAAAAGCAAAATCCATTCCATACCGGCGGCAATCCGGCCGGAAGCCCATGCGAGGTCGGAAGATTCGCTCTCCGGAACTTCTGTCGCGTTTTCAGGCGGCAGCTTGCGGTGGTCCGCTCGAAGGGCAGTTACGAGCGGCTCCGCAGGGCGGAGCTGCGGCCTGCCGATTCACCCGAGGCGAATCGAAAATCTTCCGGCCGCGGCTGCCAGAAGCCGCTCCTTTCCTTATCTGTTGTTTTTGATGTCGGCCTATTCTGTGAAAAGCGCCTTCGGGAGCTGGTCGACGCTGTTTATCGGGACTACCTCGATGCCTTTGGGACGCTTGCCGCCTTTGGCCAGATAGCCCGACACGATGATGCGCCTGAATCCGAGCCTTGCGGCCTCGCTGATGCGCTGTTCGGTGCGGGGCGCGGGGCGCACTTCGCCCGACAGGCCTATTTCGCCGGCGCAGCAGACCCCCTCGGCCACGGGACGGTCGTAGTAGGACGAGATCACCGCCGCCACGACCGCGAGGTCCAGCCCCGGGTCCGCGACCTTGAATCCGCCCGCGAAATTCAGGAAAACGTCTTTCTGGAACATCTTCATCCCCACGCGCTTCTCCAGCACGGCCAGCAGCATGTTCATGCGCCGTGCGTCGTATCCGGTCGTCGAACGCTGGGGCGTGCCGTACGCCGCACCGCTCACCAGCGCCTGCACCTCGATCAGGTAGGGCCTCACGCCGTCGGCCGACGCCCCCACGGCGATGCCGCTCAACGGCTCCTCATAGTGCGTCAGCAGGATTTCCGACGGATTGTCGACCCCCCGCAGTCCGGCGTCGAGCATCTCGAAGACCCCGATTTCGAACGTCGCTCCGAACCGGTTCTTGATGCCCCGCAGGATGCGGTAGATGTTGTTGCTGTCGCCCTCGAACTGCAACACCACGTCGACGATGTGTTCGAGTATCTTGGGACCGGCTATCGAGCCGTCCTTGGTGATGTGGCCGATGATGAAGATCGACGTTCCGGTCGATTTGGCGTATTTGAGAAGCGTCGCCGCGCATTCGCGGATCTGCGACACGCTTCCCGCCGACGAGTCCAGGAGGTCGGTGTAAATCGTCTGTATCGAGTCGATCACCACCAGGTCGGGACGGTGCTCGGCGATCTGCGCCACGATGTTTTCCAGCAGCGTTTCGGGATAGATCAGGCACTCGTCGTTGCCGATTCCGATGCGCGCGGCGCGCATCTTGATCTGCTCGGCCGACTCCTCGCCCGAGACGTAGAGGGTTTTCAGTCCGTTCGCCGCCAGCGCGATTTGCAGCGAGAGGGTCGATTTGCCGATTCCCGGCTCGCCGCCCACGAGGACCAGCGACCCCGGGACCATCCCGCCGCCCAACACGCGGTTTACCTCGGCGTTTCCCAGATCGAGGCGGACGTGCTCGCTTTCGCGGATGTCCCTCACGCGCTGGGGCTTCGCCGCGGGCAGGGGACCCGCCGCGACCGCCGGGACCGAACCGCTCTCGCGGGCGATGATCTCCTCGGCGAACGTGTTCCATTCGCCGCACGAGGGGCAGCGTCCCAGCCATTTCGGGGCTTCGAACCCGCAGTTTTTGCAGAAAAATGCCTTTTTGACCTTTGCCATACGTCCTCCTATTTTGCGTTTGCCGAGGTGTACTCCCGGCGCATGGCCTTCGTGATTCCGGCCTCGGGGTAGAGAGCTTGGTACTCTTCGGTCAGGTCGACCGTCAGGAGGGTCTTGCTCGTGCCGTCCTCGGCCTTGTAGGCCGAGACGGCGCAGGTGTACTTCATCGCCGGTTCCGGACAGTAGACGAGGATGTCGGTTGCGCCCGGGTCCTTGAAGAAGACGCCCCGCACCCGGTCCGCCTCCGCCGTCTGTCTGATCCGGAGGCGCCCGCCGTTGTATTTGGTGAATTCCAGCACGTAGCTTCCGCCCGCCTTCACGGGAGCCGCCGCTTCGATCTCCTCTCTGATCCGTTCGACCACGGGGTCCGTTTCGTTTTCCCCAGCCTTCGTCTCCGGTTCCGTGGGATCGGTGGGGTTCGTGGGGTCTGTTGGGTCTGTTGGATCGGTGGGATCAGTGGGGTCGGTGGGGCCCGGTTCGGGGTCCGGGAGGGTGATTTCGGCCTCGACGCGCACGACGGGATAAACCGCCGTGTAAAATGCGTCGGAATCGTCTCCGCAGGCGGCTGCCAGCAACAGCAGGCAGGCCGTGCCGTATTTCAGTTGTTTCATCATAATCCGGAATCTTCGTCGATCAGTATTACCAACACCCGTTTGTCGGGCCAGCATCGCAGCATTTCCATCCGGGTGTTGCAGATGCGGTCCTGCGAGTTGCAGTCCGCGCAGACGCCCGTTTTGGCGCAGGGGGTGCGGAATCCGGGGTGTCGCGCGACGTTCTGCGGGGCGGCGATCCGGCGGATGCGCTCCTCGGCCTCGTCGCGGTCGGCCACGATCTTGTTGCGTCCCGCCACGATGATCACCTTCCGGGGGCCGAATGCCACCGGTGCGATGCGGTTGCCCACCTTGTCCAGCCAGTGCAGTGTTCCCTGCTCCGTCACGGCGTTCACGCCCGTGATGAAAAGGTCCGACAACAGCGCGCGGCGGCGGATTTCCAGCCGCTCCTCGTAGGGCTTCGAGGCGTCGAACCCGTCGAGCAGCGTCAGCCGCCCGTTGCTCCGCAGCCACTCGACGATGCCCGTTCCGCGCATCGTCATGGAGTCGCCGAACGACACGAGTTGCGGGTTTTCGGCCTCCACGACGGCCTTCATCAGGGCGAAGGCCGCTTCGGCGTCCTTCACCACCTCGGCTTCGAAACGGTGTCTCCGCAGCGCCGCGGCGCAGGCTTCCGTTTTTTCCGCAGTTCGGTTTGCCATCGGCTCCGTATTTATTTGATAAAGAACCGGTAAATGTCGTTGCCGTTGGCGTAGAGCAGCAGGAACAGAATGATGATCAGTCCGACATACTGCGCCGCTTCGAGCACCTTGTCGCTCACCTTGCGGCCCGAGATCATCTCCCAGAAGGTGAAGATCGCGTGCCCGCCGTCGAGTCCCGGGATCGGCAGAATGTTCATCACCGCGAGGATGATCGACAGGAAGGCGGTCTTCATCCAGAAGTCCTGCCAGTCCCACGTGGAGGGGAAGATGCTGCCGATGGAGATGAATCCGCCCAGCTCCTCGTACATCTTGGTTTTGGGCTGCACGATCATCTTCAGCTGGTCCCAGTAGGAGGAGATCACCTTGCCCGTCCTTTGAATACCGGCCGGAATCGCCTCCAGGAACGTATATTTCTGCGTGCGCAGCGCGAGGCCCTTGCGGATGACTCCGAGCGTGCCGTTCTCCGAGACGGGCGCTTTGAATTCAAAGAGCATGTCCCCTTCCCGCAGGACTGTCAGCAGCACCGAATCTCCGGCGTGCGCCTTCAGGTATTGGCCGTAGCCCGTAAAGTCGAGACCCGAAACGTTGTCGATGGCTACGATCTCGTCTCCCTTCCGCAACTGTGCGACGGTCGGGTTTACGACGCTGTCGATCAGAAAGGGGATGCGGGGCAGGAGGAAATTTTCGTATCCCTTCTGCTGGCGCATCGAGATCAGCTCGTCGAGCGGGAGGATCAGTTCCACCTGCCGTCCGTTGCGTTCGACCACGACGCTGCGGTCGCTTTCGGTGATGATCAGCGAGTTTACGACCTTGTTGATGTCGTCCGCCTCTTCGCCGTCGATGCTCACCAGCCGGTCTCCGTCGTGGAATCCGAGTTTGTGCCCGGCCTCGTTGAAGTTGTAGCCCCACTTGGCGTCGGCGTTCGAGAAATAGGTGTCGCCCCACGTGTAGCAGATGCCGATGTAGATGGCCACGGCCAGCACGACGTTCATCACCACGCCGGCGATCATCACCAGAAAACGCTGCCAGGCGGGTTTGGCGCGGAACTCGTCCTGTTTGACGGGCTGTTTCATCTGTTCCGTGTCCATCGACTCGTCGATCATGCCGGCGATCTTGACATATCCGCCCAGCGGCAGCCATCCCAGACCGTACTCGGTGTTTCCGCGTTTGAATTTGAACAGCGAGAACCATGGGTCGAAGAAGATGTAGAATTTCTCGACGCGGATTTTGAACACCCGCGCCATGATGAAGTGACCCATCTCGTGAATGCCTATCAGGATGGTGAAACAGAGGAAGAACTGAATGATTTTTACAAGAATGTCCACAAGCTTTAATTTTTAATTTTTTAATTGTAGGAACTCCGCCGCCAGCGCGCGGGCTTCGGCGTTCGCCTCGGCGTAATCGGCCAGGGTGGGCGAGGGGACGAATGCGGCGTGCTCCAGCGCGTAGCGGATGGCGCGCACGATGTCGAGCCATGCGCATTTGCGGGCGAGGAACGCCGCCACGGCCACCTCGTTGGCGCCGTTCATCGTGCAGGCCGCCGTGCCGCCGCGCCGCAGACAGTCGTAGGCGATGTCGAGCGCCGGGTATTTCGCGCGGTCCACTTCGGCGAAGGTCAGCTGCGGATGGTTCAGGAAGTTGAACCGCTCGCCGGGACGGTTCGCCCGGTCGGGGTACAGCAGCGCGAAACTGATCGGCAGGCGCATGTCGGGCGTTCCGAGCTGGGCCTTGATTGCGCCGTCCTCGAATTCGACCATCGAATGGATGATCGACTGCGGGTGGAGCAACACCGAAATCCGTTCCGCCGGGGTCCCGAACAGCCAGTGGGCCTCGATCACCTCGAAACCCTTGTTCACGAGCGTCGACGAGTCGATCGTGATCTTCGCACCCATGTCCCACTGGGGGTGGCGCAGGGCCTGCTCCACCGTGACGTTCGCCAGCTCTTCAGCCCGGAAGTCGCGGAATGCGCCGCCGCTGCACGTGACGATCAGCCTTCTGACCGGGGCGCGCTCGCCCACGAGACACTGGAAGATGGCCGAATGTTCCGAGTCGATCGGAATCACCGGGGCTTTCCGCTTCCGGGCCAGCGGCATCACGCAGGCGCCGCCCACCACGAGCGACTCCTTGTTGGCCAGCGCGAGCTTCTTGCCCGCCTCGATGGCCGCCACCGTGGGAGCGAGTCCGGCGTAGCCCACCAGGGCGTTCACCACCACGTCCGTGCCGCCTCCGGCCGCGACCTGCGCCACGGCCTCCTCTCCGGCATATACTTTGGTGTCGGTTCCCGCGAGTGCGTCGCGCAGCTGCGCGTAGTGCTGTTTGTCGGCGATCACCGCCGCGTCGGCGTCGAATTCCCGGGCCTGCCGGGCCAGTCGTTCCCAGTTGCGGTTGGCCGTGAGGACGCGGACCTCGAAGCGGCCGGGGTTTTCGCGGGCGATGTCGAGCGTCTGCACGCCGATCGAGCCGGTCGAACCCAGTATTGCGAGTCTTTGTTTCATGCGTTTGTCAGAAGACGATGTACCCCTCGGGGTCCACGGGTTTGCCGTTGTTCCAGAGTTCGAATTCGAAGAGCCGGACCTCTCCGTCCTGCACTTCGGCGTTGTAGCCGATCAGTTCGCCCGAACGGATGGTCTGGCCGGTCGTTACGAGCGACTGCGAGAGGTTCTTGTAGACCGAGATCAGGTTCCCGGCGTGTTGCAGGACCACGATGTAACCCGTCTCCGGGGTCCAGAGGCTCTGAACCACCGTGCCGTTGTCGATGGCTGTGATGCGGTCGGCGGCGGTCGCGGCGATCTTCACGCCGAAATTTCCCTGCCGGATGTCGAATTTTCCGGTTATGATTCCCTCGACGGGCGTCGCCAGCTCGATGGCCTCGCGCACCTTGCGCCGCGAGCCGCCCTGTCCGGCGATGGCGTATTCGCCGTCGCCCTCCATCTGGGCCCGCAGGAGCGAGTCTTCGTGCGAGGGCATCACCAGCACCTTGCTGATGCGCGACGAGTCCGACGAGGCGAGCACGCGCGCCACGGGCGTGCGTCCCTCCATGATCAGGGCTATGTTCTCGTTGTAGGTCAGCATGTCGTTCATCATGCGCTCCATCGAGTCGAGCCGGATGATGTTCTGCACGAGGCTTTCGCGCGAACGGTCGGCCTCGGTGCGGTATCCGGGCAGGAATTCCAGGATGGGGGAGTACGCCACCAGCGACAGCGTGAGGATGAAGAGCATCAGCATGAACGCCACCAGTCCCGCGAGGATACTCGCCGGCGAGAGGTGCATGTGCCACTCTTCGGTGTTGTCCGTGGCGTTGAGCATGTTGAACCGGCGTTTGCGGAACAGGCCGCGCCACCATGCCCGTATGGTTTTCAGAAATTTCATCTCTCCGGGTACGATTTCTCTTTGTTAACCCTACAAAGATAGGCAAATTTGCATAAATCCTTTGCGGGGCGCGCTTAATTTTTTACCTTTGTGGATGTTTTGAACCAATGTCATAAACAGATAAAATAACATGGTAAAACCCACATTACTGGTACTCGCCGCGGGCATGGGCTCCCGCTACGGGTCGCTCAAACAGATGGACGGTGTCGGTCCCAACAACGAGGCCATCATCGACTATTCGGTCTACGACGCCATCCGCGCCGGTTTCGGCAAGGTCGTCTTCGTCATCCGCCACTCCTTCGAGAAGGAGTTCCGCGAGGTCTTCTCGGCCGACCGTTTCGGCGGGCGCATCGCCGTAGATTTCGTTTTCCAGGAACTCGACTACCTGCCCGAAGGTCTTGCCGTTCCCGAAGGCCGTGTCAAGCCGTGGGGTACGAACCACGCCGTGATGATGGCAGCCGATGCGGTTCACGAACCCTTCGCCGTGATCAACGCCGACGATTTCTACGGCGCCGAGGCCTATAAGACCATCGGGGACTACCTGGCGCAGCTCGGCGAGAGCCGCAACAGCTACTGCATGGTCGCTTACGACCTGAACAAGACGCTTTCGGAGAACGGTACGGTCTCGCGCGGCGTCTGCGGCGTCGATCCGAAAGGCGACCTCACGTCGATGGTCGAGCGGACGCAGATCGAGCGGATGCCCGACGGCCGGATCGTCTTCCACGACAACGGCGCCGACGAGCCTCTCTCCGAGGACACTCCCGTTTCGATGAACCTCTTCGGCTTCACGCCCGACTTCTTCACCTACTCGAAGGAGTACTTCAAAGTCTGGTTCGAGGCCAACAAGGACAATATCAAGTCGGAGTTCTACATCCCGACGATGGTCAACAAGCTGATCGGCGACGGCACGGCTACGCTCCGCGTGCTGCGTTCGGCCGCCCAGTGGCACGGCGTCACCTACAAGGAGGACAAACCCGCGCTGATGGCCGCCATCGAGAAGATGATTGCCGAGGGTAAATATCCCCGGAATCTCTGGGCGTAGTTTTCGATTTATAAGCGGCAATTTCCGCACATCCCTCGAACGGGACGAATGGGACGTACTCGAGTACTACCCATCCGTCCCGTTCTTCACGATGCCCGGAACTTGCCTGCTTAAAATCAAAAACCGGTTCCGCTTTAGATGCGATACTTTCCGCACATTACCCGAACGGTGCGAACGGGGACGTACTTGAGTGCTACCCGTCCGTCCCGTTCTTCACGATACCCGGAACTTGCCAGCTCCTATTATCTCTGTCATTATAGGCCTACCTCTGCCTGTTTTTGCCACCGCCTGTATACTTCCGCCCGTCGCTTGCCCGCCGTTCCAGCCGCTCTGCCTGCCCGCCTGCTCGCCTGCCCGCCTGCTCGCCTGCTCGCCGCTTGCCCGCTCTGCCTGCCGCCTGCCGCCTGCCTGCTCTGCCGCTCCAGTCGCTCCAGCCGCTCCAGTCGCTCCAGCCGCTCCAGTCGCTCCAGCCAGTCAGCCTGCCCGCCGCTTGCCTGTCATCTGCCCGCCGCTTGCCTGTCACCTGCCTGCCGCTCCAGCCTGCCCGCCGCTCTGCCCGCCTGCTCTTCCTGCTCTTCCTGCTCTTCCTGCTCTTCCTGCTGCCTGCCACCAGCCCGCCGCTTTGCCGCTCTGCCCGCCGCCCGCTCCTGCCTGCCTGCAAAAAAAGCGAGACTTTCCAAAGTCTCGCTTTTTTATTATCCGGTTTGGGACTTCGTCAGCCCCCCCCCGCCTTTCTGCGCGTCAGTCCAGAAAACCTTCCCGGACGAGCTGCTCGCGGATCTTGGCCCAATCGGCCACGGGATGTTTCTCTCCGTCGACGAACCGCAGCGGACATCCCAGATTGCAGTCGTCGATGTAAAGGTCTGCATGAATCTTCGGCGACGAGGTCCAGCGCTTCTGCGACGGATTTTCGTTCACGGCGTAGAGCGGAATGCCCCGGACGCGGAACCATTCCACCGCGCGGTCCAGCAGTTTTCCGTGCCGCATCGAGTAGAGGATCAGTCGGCAACCGTTGTCCGTTAGCTCTTTCAGCACGGGCGCCGCCCCCGCATCCTCACCGATCTCCGGGTAGGCATGCGTTACGACCGTACCGTCGAAGTCGATGGCTATTGTTGCGTCGTGAATGGCCATCGTTACCGTTTTACTTTATGTGCCAGCGACCGGAAGAAGTGCTTGATGCGTTTGCGGTAGCTTACTTCCTTGTAATCGTCTCCGTAGCCATATCCGTATCCATAACCGTAACCGTAGCCATACCCGTATCCATATCCGTGACGGCGGGCGCGGGTGCTGTTCAGAACGATGCACATGTTGTGGAGCTTCTTCTCGCGGTAGAGCCGCTCGATGTCGGGCAGCTGGCGCCGGTCGAGCACGCCCTCGCGTACGATGTATATACAGAGGTCCGCAAGCCGGTCGGTGATAATTGCGTCGGCCACCGACATGGCGGGCGTACTGTCGAGGAAGACATAATCGTATCTGCCGCGCATTTCGGCGATGAGCTTGTCGAGTTTGTCCGAAAGGAGCATCTCCGCCGGGTTGGGCGGCTGCACTCCTGCGTAAATCACGTCGAGATTCTGGTGGAATCCGGAGTTCTGGATCATGCTCTCCACATCGGAGACCGTTCCTGCGAGATAGCTCGTGATGCCGGTTTTGCTGTTGCTGTGGCCCAGCTGGGACGACAGGGCATGGCGGCGCAGGTCGAGGTCGATCAGCAGCACGCGCTTGCCGGCCATGGCGAGGGTCATGGCCAGATTCGTCGCCACGAAGGTCTTGCCTGCGTGCGGGTCCGACGAGGTGAAGAGAATGGTGCGGATGTCGGTTCCGGCCGAGACGCTCATAAACGTCATGTTCGAGCGCAGAATGCGGAAAGCCTCCGACAGGGCGTCGCGGCCCGTTTCGCGCACCACGATCCCGGCCTTGCCGCCGCCCTCGTGGTAGGGGATGTCGCCCAGGAACGGGGCGTTGACGTTGTCCTCGATGTCCTTGCGACCGCGGATGGTCGTGTCGAGCATGCCGATCAGGTAGAGCAGACCGAAGGGAATGGCCAGACCCACGATCAGGGCGATGCCCAGAATCATCATCGGTCGGGGCGATACGGGAGCGTTGCTGCCGTAGGCGTAGTCGATCGACCGTGAGTTGCTCTCTGCCACGGCGTAGTTGAGCTGGTTCTCCTCCTGCTTGTTCAGCAGGTAGAGGAACAGTTCTTCCTTGATCTTCTGCTGGCGCGTGATGCCCAGGATGACCTTCTCCTGCGAAGGCATGGTCGAGATGCGGATGTTGGCCTGCGTCTCCTCCTTGCGCATGGCGTCGCGCTGGATTTCGAGCGTCGAGATGTTGGAGTCGAGCGACGAGATGATCGAACGCCGCACGGCGGCCAGCAGGTTGTCGAGGTCCTGAATGACGGGGCTGCGCTCCGAACTGTTCTCCAGCAGTTTCTCGCGGCGCAGGATCGCCGAGTTGTAATCTTCGATCTGCTTGGCAATGGCCGTGTTGGTTCCTGCGGCCGCCATCGCCGGAATCAGTTCACCGACGTTTTTCGGGTCGTTCAGGTAGGTGCGGATGTACTCCGCCACGTTGATCTGGTTTTCGAGCGAAAGACCTTCCGTCTTGTAGCGCGAACTTTCCGACACGCTGCGCGCGGCCTCCGAGGTGATGTCCACCATCCGGTTGTCCTTCTTGATGTCCTCGATATTGCGGTCCACGTCGCCCAGCTCGCGTCCGATAACGTCCAGACGGGCCTTGATGAACTTGCCCGTAGCGACCGACACGCGGCGCTTGTCCTCGATGGCGTCTTCGTTGTAGGCCTCGATCAGCGTGTTGATCACGTCTTCGGCGCGCCGGGGGACGGTGTTGTTCATCGAGATGGTCACCACCGAAGCCTGCTTGTTGGCCACGTCGCTTTTCACGGCTGCGCGGTAGGCGTTGGTGGTCCGTCCCAGCGAACTCTTGGTCACGCGGATCGGAACCCCGATGTAGTCGGGGGCCATGTAGAGCGACTTCTGCACCACGACCTGGCCCACGGGGGTCGGGATCGTGTCGCCGTAAGCCGCCGTGATGACGCTGCGGCTCTCGTGCTTGGTGACGAACTGGTCTTCGAATCCGCTCAACCGGATTTTGTCGTCGTCGATCGGCGTGATCTCCATTGCGAGCGACTGGTTGTCGTTGTCGTTGATGAACTTCACGTCGATCGGGGCCTGACCGTAGAGGTCGCGCCGGCGGAGCCGTTCGCTCACCGAGTAGTTGACCGTCAGGTTGAGCTGCTTGACCACGTTGGTCATCAGACGCCGCGACTGGAGGATGAATACTTCGTTGTCGACGTTGCGGCGGTTCTGGAATCCCGCCAGATCGCTGAATGCCGTGAGGTCCACGTCTCCGCCCTTGCGGCTGTCCTTGACCAGAATGGTCGCCGTGCGGCTGTAAATCTTCGGGGTGCTGGCCAGATAGTAGTAGGCCGCGCAGAGACAGCATACGGTCGAAAGCACGAACCAATACCAGTTGGCGATCACCATGCGGATGATGTCGTGCAGGGTGATCGTGTTCGTCAGTTCTTCGTTGTTGGTCTGTATCTGTGAATTGATCTGTTGTTCTGCCATGGAGCCTTGCTATTTGGTGAGGGTTACGATGAGTGTCGCCACCGAAATCGCCGTTCCCACCAGCGAAAGGTAGAAATTGCGGTTCTGGCTGATCTCGCCCGTCTGCGCCTTGTACTTGTTGGGTTTCACGTATACCACGTCGTTCTGCTGGAGGTAGAAAGCCGGGGAGTTGAAGATGTCGGTCGATGTGAGGTCGAGGTATTCGATCGTGCGCACGCCGTCCACCTCGCGCGTCACGGCCACCTCCGAACGCACGCCGTATACGGTCATGTCGCCGGCCATCGCCAGAGCGTCGAAAATCGAAACCTTATCGCGCGTGACATCGTAGAATCCGGGGCGGGCCACTTCGCCGATGACCGAAATCTTCATGTCGGCGAACTGTACGTTGACCGTGGGGTCGTTGATATATCCGCCGTCGATGATCTTCTTGGCGATGGCCTGGGCCAGTTCGCTGCGGGTCTTGCCCTTGCATTCGATCTTGCCGATCACGGGCATTTCGAGCATGCCGTTCTCGTCGACGGTGCGCATCTGGAGCGCCTGCGAGTTTGCCGCGCTGGAGACGTTGGTTCCCGTGAGCGAATTGTAGGAGGTCGCCGAGTTGAACGGCACTGCCAGTTCGGGGTCCTTGCTGTTGACGACGATCGTCAGCCGGTCGAGCGGCTTGATGCGGATCTGTCCGTTTTCGGCGATTTGTTCGGGTGTGAAGGGCTGGGCGTCCTGCAGGTACCATACGCGCTTCTGTGCGGAGCACGAAACGATCAGTATGCCGAGGACCGCTGTCCCGATGAGAAGGCAGAGTTGCTTCATTTTTAATAAGGCGTTGATTGTAATTACGTGCGCAAAGATATAAATTAATTCTGAAAAACAGCCGCTTTTCGAAGGTGATATTTTACAAGTATGTAGGTAATGCGTTGCCGGATACGTGTTTTTTTGCAAAAAAATCGTATCTTTGGTATCCGAAATTCAAAAAATGATAGACTGCTGCATATTCGATTTGGACGGAGTTGTCGTCGATACGGCCCGCTACCACTATCTGGCGTGGGCCGCGCTGGCTCGTGAACTGGGCTTTGAATTCACGCCCGTGCAGGGCGAAGCGACCAAGGGTGTGAGCCGCATGGCGTCGCTGGAGATCGTCCTGCGCGCCGGAGGGCTTGAGGGGCGTTTTTCCGCCGCCGAGAGGGAGCGTCTCGCCGCCGAAAAGAATGCGCGTTACCTGCGTTTCGTTTCGCAAATGACACCCGCCGAGGTGCTTCCGGGCGTGGCGGCGTTTTTGCACGACGTGCGCAGCCGCGGCGTGCGGACGGTGCTCGGCTCGGCGTCGAAGAACGCGGGGACGATCCTCGACCGGTGCGGCCTTCGGCCGCTGTTCGACGCCGTGGTCGACGGCAACGAGGTTTCGCGGGCCAAACCCGATCCCGAGGTTTTCCTGAAGGGTGCCGCCGCCGTGGACGCCGCGCCTTCCGTGTGCGTGGTCTTCGAGGACGCCGCCGCGGGTATCGAGGCCGCTTCGCGTGCGGGCATGCGTTCGGTGGGCGTCGGGGGCGGTGCGTCGCTTTCGGCCGCCACGATGCGGCTGGAAACCTTCGCGGGGTTTACGTTTGAACAATTGGCGATGAAGATCGACCGGGACTGATTGCAACCCCGGCGCAACGCCGCGAAAGGCTGCGGCCGGGGCGGTGAAACAAGCGATAAAGAGTATAGATTATGAACGACGGATATGTAAAAACCGATCCCTGGCGCCTCGTCGAGGATCGCTTCGACTCTTCGCGGGCGCTCTCTTCCGAGTCGCTCTTCGCGCTGGGCAACGGCGTGATGGGCGGCCGGGCCAATTTCGAGGAGCGTTACTCGGGCGAGACGCTTCAGGGCAATTATATCGGCGGGGTCTATTATCCCGACAAGACCCGCGTGGGGTGGTGGAAGAACGGCTACCCGGAGTATTTCGCCAAGGTCCCGAACGCCGCGTTCTGGATCGGGGTCGATGTCGCGGTCGACGGCGAGCCGCTCGACCTGGCGACCGTCGCGGAGGTGAAGAGCTTTTACCGCGAGACGGACATGCGCCGCTCGGTGCTGACGCGCCGCATGAGGGTCGTGCTGAAAAACGGCGTCGAGGTGGCCGTCGAGACGGTTCGTTTCCTCTCGCTGGCGCGCCGTGAATTGGGCGTCGTGAAATACGCCGTCACGCCGCTCAACCGGGCGGCCCGGATCACCTTCTCGCCCCATGTCGACGCCGACGTGCGCAATGCCGACGCCAACTACGACGAAAAGTTCTGGGAGGAGGTCTCGACCGAGGCCGACGCCACGCAGAGCCGTACCAAAAAGAGCGGTTTCGAGGCGGCCTGGGCGCAGGCCGTCGAGCTGGACGGCGCCGAGTGGCATTGCGAAACCCGCCCCGAGAAGGTCCGGGCCACCGCAGCGGTCAGCCGTGAAAAGGGCTGCGCCGCCGTCTTATATAAATATGCGGGCATCTGCTCGTCGCTCAACCACGCTCCGGCGGACCTTATCGCCGCGGCGCGCGCCGTCGCGGCTTCGGGACAGGAGGCGGGCTTCGAGGCCCTGCTCGAAGAGCAGACGGCCGCCTGGGCCGCCCGCTGGCACGGCTGCGACATCGAAATCGGGGGCGACGCCCGGGCGCAGCAGGGCATCCGCTTCTGCATCTTCATGTTGCTGCAAACCTATACCGGGGTGGACACCCGTCTGAATATCGGTCCAAAGGGCTTCACGGGCGAGAAATACGGCGGCGTGACCTACTGGGACACCGAGGCCTACTGCCTGCCGTTCTACCTGGCCACCGCCGGGCGGGCCGTCGCCCGCGAACTGCTCGTCTACCGCTACAACCAGCTCGACAAGGCCATTGAAAACGCCGCGAAGCTGGGCTTCCGCGACGGTGCGGCGCTCTACCCGATGGTCACCGTCAACGGCGAGGAGTGCCACAACGAGTGGGAGATCACCTTCGAGGAGATCCACCGCAACGGCGCCGTCGCCTACGCGATTTTCAACTACATCCGCTATACCGGCGACACGGCGTATTTGGCCGACTGCGGGCTGGAGGTGCTGCTGTCCGTGGCGCGCTTCTGGGCGCAGCGCATCACGTGGTCCGGGGCGCGGCGAAAATATGTCATGCTGGGCGTCACGGGTCCCAACGAGTACGAGAACAACGTCGACAACAACTGGTATACCTCCTACATCGCCTGCTGGTCGATGCGCTATGCCGCCGAGTCGGCGGCGTGGGTGCGTGAAAACCGCCCTGCGGACTACGCGCGCATCTGCGCGAAGCGACGTTTCGACGAGACGGCCGAGACGAAGCGGTGGCTCGAAATCGCCGACGGCATGTACTTCGGCGAGGACCGCGAACTGGGCATCTTCCTCCAGCAGGACGGCTATCTGGACAAGGAGCAGACGTTGGCCAAAGACCTCGATCCTGCGGATCGCCCCATCAACCAGCGCTGGTCGTGGGACCGCATCCTGCGCTCGTGCCTGATCAAGCAGGCCGACGTGTTGCAGGGGCTTTATTTCTTCGGCGACGATTTCGACCTCGACACCGTCCGCCGCAATTTCCGCTTCTACGAGGCGCGCACGGTCCACGAATCGTCGCTCTCGCCCTGCGTCCACGCCATCCTCGCCGCGCGTATCGGCGATCTGGACAAGGCCTACGAACTCTACCTGCGCACGGCGCGCCTGGACCTCGACGACTACAACCGCGAGGTCCGCGAGGGCTGCCATGTCACTTCGATGGCGGGTTCGTGGCTCTCGGTGGTCGAGGGTTTCGGGGGCATGCGCGTCCGCGACGGCGTGCTGTCGTTCGACCCGCAGCTGCCGGCCGCGTGGGAGTCCCTCTCGTTCAAGGTCAATTTCCGGGACCGGGTCCTGACGGTCCGGATCACCCGCAATGCGGTCGAGGTGGCGAACGAAGGTGTCCCCGTCGAACTTGAAATCCGCGGCGTGCGCCGGCTGATCGCGGACAAGGTAATTATGAATTGTGAACTATGAATTGTTTTTGGCCGCAGGCTGTCCTGTATGAAATGAACGTGCGCCAGCTCACGCCCGAAGGCACGCTGCGCGCGGCAACTTCAAAACTGCCTTTCCTCAAAGACCTCGGCGTCGACGCCGTGTGGCTCATGCCGGTCTATCCGATCGGGGAGGCCGGGCGCAAAGGCTCGCTCGGCTCCTACTATTCGATCCGCGACTACTGCGCCGTGAACCCCGAGCTGGGCACGATGGCCGATTTCGACGCCTTCGTCGCCGAGGCCCACCGCCTCGGCATGCGGGTCCTGCTCGACTGGGTGGCCAACCACACGGCGCGCGACGCGCGGTGGATCGCCGAAAAGCCCGCCTCGTGGTACGAACGCGACGCCGCGGGCCGTCCCGCCGTGCCGTGGGACTGGTCCGACACCGCCAAACTCAACTACGCCGACCACGACGTGTGGCGCGCGCAGGCCGACGCCATGGAGTTCTGGCTCACGCAGCACGACGTCGACGGATTCCGCTGCGACATGGCGATGCTGGTTCCCATCGAGTTCTGGAACGAGACCTCGCTGCGCCTGCGGCGTGTGAAGCCCGATCTGTTCATGCTGGCCGAGGCCGAGGAGCGGAATCTTTTCGAGGAGGGGGCTTTCGACGCCTGCTACGCCTGGCGGATGCACCACCTGATGAACGACGTGGCCCGGCAGCGCACCCGCGTCACGGCCCTGCGCGACTACATCTACGCCGACCGCGACGACTATCCCGACTCGGCCATGCGGCTGGCGTTCACGTCGAACCACGACGAGAATTCGTGGAACGGCTCCGAATTTTCCAGATTGGGCGATGCGCGCGAGATCATGGCGGTCTTCACGTTCGTCGTGCCGCGCGGCCTGCCGCTGATCTACACCGGGCAGGAGATCGGCTACGACCATTCGTTCGCCTTCTTCGACCGCGATCCGATTCCCCGTTACGAGGCCAACGCTTTCACCGGGTTCTACCGCCGCCTCACGGCGTTGCGCCACGACAACCCGGCCCTGGCTGCGGGGGAGCGGGGCGGCGCGATGACCGAGATCCGCAACAACGCCGAGGACTGCCTGATGACGCTGGTCCGCGAGACGGCTGACAACCGCGTCGTTGCGGTGATGAACCTCTCGCCCTACGCCATCCATGCCGATTACTATACGGGCATCTACGCCGGGATGTACACCGACGCCATGACGGGCGAGCCTTACGAGCTTCGCGGCCGCGTCGAGGAGGATATGGCCCCGTGGAGCTACCGGATATTGTGTAATTAAAAATTGAGAATTAAGAATTAAAAATTATTATTTGCGAATGATTGGCTGTTGTAATGCTCTTTGCAGCCCGACTGTTCGGGCCGTTGTGATGCAGCCTGCGTTATAATTTTTCATTTTTCATTTTTAATTCTTCATTTTCTTTATCTTTGCCGCATGAGAAACATTGCGATCCTTTGCCTGCTGCTCGCCTGCACGCTGCCCGCCCTTGCGGGAACCTACCGCGCGGACGAGATTCCCAATGTTCAGCGTATGGACCGGCGGCGCTATGTCTCCGATCCCGACGGTATCCTGTCGCCTGCCGCCGTGGCGCATATCGACTCCGTCTGCGCCTCGCTGCGTGAGCGGGGCCTCGCGCAGGTCGCCGTCGTCGCCGTCGACGACATCGCGGGCGGCGATACGTTCTCGTTCGCCGTCGATCTGTTCCGCAGCTGGGGCGTAGGCTCGGCCAAAAGCAATAACGGACTGGGCATCCTGCTGGTGAAGGACCTGCGCGAGATACGCTTCGTCACGGGCGGCGGCCTCGAAGGCATCCTTCCCGACGCGCTCTGCAAACGCATTCAGCTCAACTATATGCTTCCGGCCTTCCGCGAGGGGGATTACAGCGCGGGCATGGTCGCCGGGGTGGGGGCTGCGGCCACGATCCTCGAAGGCGGCGAGGTCGATCTGGGCGGCGACGCCGACGAGGACCTTCCGGCATGGATGATCTTCACGATCGTCTTCGGCTTCGTGATCTTCCCGCTGGGCATGGTGCTGGCGAACTACTATTTCTCCCGCCGTTGCCCGAAGTGCCGTAAGCTGACGCTGAAACAGCAGTCGCAGCAGGTGTTGAGCGTCACGCGGAACTACCGGCTGGTCGAATATACGTATGTCTGCCCGAACTGCGGTGCGGTCGTGAAGCGGCGTTCGCGCAACCTGCGCGACGACAATTTCGGCGGCGGGGCCGGGGGCGGCACGATCATCGGCGGCGGCTTCGGACGCGGCATGGGCGGCGGCATGGGCGGCGGCTTCGGAGGAGGCTCCTTCGGCGGCGGCGGAGCCGGTTCGCGCTGGTAGTTTAAGGTGCAGAGTTCCGGGGCGTTGCATGTTGGGCTGAAAAGCGTCTGCAATTCGGTTGCGTCGCGACAAGCCCTTCCCCTGAAGGAAGGGTTTGGGACGGGGTCTGGCTTGTAAACGGCGCCGGAGGCTGCGACTGCGGCGGTTTGATGCGAAATGAGTTTAAATATATAAATAGCTTCTGTTATGAAAAAATGGATTTGGATCGGCGTAGTCGCCGTGGTGGCGATCTTCTTTTATGCGACCTATAACGGTTTTGTGAACAGGGAGGAGGGGCTTAAAAGCGCCTGGTCCAATGTCGAGACGCAGTACCAGCGGCGTGCGGACCTGATTCCCAATCTGGTCAACACCGTGAAGGGCTACGCGGCCCACGAGACGCAGACCCTGAACGAGGTTACCGAGGCGCGCGCCCGGGCCACGTCGATCAACCTTTCGGCCGACGACCTGACGCCCGAGCGGCTCGCACAGTTCCAGCGGGCGCAGGCCGAGGTGCGCTCCGCGCTGGGTCGCCTGATCGCCGTGTCGGAGAGCTATCCCGACCTGAAGGCCAACCAGAATTTCCTCGAATTGCAGGCCCAGCTCGAAGGGACCGAGAACCGCATTGCCGTCGCCCGCAAGGACTTCAACGCCGCGGCGCAGCAGTACAACGTTTCGGTGCGCCGCTTCCCGGCCAACCTCGTCGCGCGGATGTTCGGCTTCGGCCAGAAGCCCTATTTCGAGTCGGCCGAAGGGGCCGCGGCCGCTCCGCAGGTCACCTTCTAAATGATCTCGGAACGTTCCCGCGGTTATGTGCTGGGAGCCATAGCCGCGGCCAGCTACGGACTGAATCCGCTCTTTGCGCTGCCGCTTTACGGCGCGGGCCTGGGAGTGGATTCCGTGCTGTTCTACCGCTATGTGCTGGCTGTGGTGATGCTGGGTGCGCTGATGCTGTTCCGGCGGCAGTCGTTCGCCCTGCGGCGGCGCGACGTCCTGCCGCTTGCGGCTATGGGCGTGCTCTTCTCCGTCTCGTCGCTGCTGCTTTTCGAGAGTTACAACCTCATGGACGCCGGCATCGCCTCGACGATCCTGTTCGTCTATCCGGTGATGGTCGCGGTCATCATGGCCGTGGGTTTCCGCGAGCGGGTCACCGCCGCCACGGTCGTCTCGATCGCCCTGGCGTGCGGGGGCATCTCGCTGCTCTACAAAGGGGGCGACGGCGCGACGCTCAACCTCGCGGGCGTCGTGCTGGTCTTCCTTTCGGCGCTCTCCTATGCGGTCTGGATCGTCGCCGTCAACCGCTCGTCGCTCAAGGACCTTCCGACCGAGAAACTCACCTTCTACTGTCTGGTTTTCGGCTCGCTGGTCTATGTCGTTCGGCTGCGGGGCTGTGCCGATCTGCAACCCGTCCCTTCGCCCCTGATGTGGGTCAACGCCGTTGCGCTGGCGCTTTTCCCGACGATCGTTTCGCTGGTCGCGATGGCCGGGGCCATCCGCCGCATCGGCTCCACGCCCACGGCGATCCTCGGGGCGCTGGAACCCGTCACGGCGTTGTTTTTCGGCGTCGCGGTCTTCGGCGAGCGGTTCACGCTGCGCATCGGAACCGGCGTTTTGCTGATCCTCGTCGCCGTGACGCTCATCATCGCCGGCAAATCAATCCGCATCCCCACCTCCGTCACGCACCTGGCCCGGTGGATGGCCCGTCCGCGCCTGCCGCGCTGGGCCGTGCGCTGGGCGCGCCGCCTGCCGCTGCCGCGTATCCGCCGTACCCGCTGACGGATTTTGCAAAAACGCGCCGGCGCCGGAGGAATCTCCTCCGACGCCGGCGCGTTTGTCTTCGTACCGTTACAGCCGGCTCTTTTCGTCGGCCGACCCCGCCTCGACGGCTTTGCGCTTGAAGGCCTTCCCCGACTTGAAGTTGTAGGTCAGCCCGATTCGGAACGAGCGGTTGCTCCACGTCTGCCGGGCGTTCATCGTGCGGACGAATCCGTCGCCGTGCGCTCCGATCACCTGTCCCTGGTCCAGAAGGTTCTGCACCGAGAATGAGGCGGTGAACCGGTCGCCGAAGCGTTTCTTCACGCCGGCCTGCAACCGGTGGTCGGGTTCGACCCAGCAGTTGCCCAGGTCGATGCGGCTCTGATAGTTGTACGAGAGGTCGATGTAGAATTTAGCCGGGAGCGTGAAGGTCGTCGAGATGCTGCCGAATGCCCAGTTGTAGAAAGTTTCGGCGCCGTGCTGCTCGACGCGCTCACCGTGGCGCATGTAGGTGAAGTTGGCGTTCAGTTGCCACCATTTCGCGGGCTGGAAAGGCAGATTGACCGAGACGTAATAGTTTTTGGTGCGGTCGTAGTTGACCCATGCCAGTTGCAGCAGGTCGGGATTCTCCGGGTCGGCCTGTATCGTCTGCTGAATCTCGCCGCTGACGAGCTGCACGCCGGCCGTGAGGGTGTATTTGTGGGCGGCCACCAGCGTGAGGTTCACGTCCTGCTTGAACGCCGGGTCGAGCGACGGGTTTCCCGTCTGGTAGGTGTAGTCCGAAATCTGCATCCGCTGGGGGTTGAGGCACCAGAAGCGCGGCCGTTCGATGGTCCGGGCGTATTGGGCGATCAGCGACCATCCTTTCTCCTTCGAAAGGGCGAAGGAGACGTTGGCGTTTGGAAAGAGCGAGAAATAATCCTGTCCGACGCTTTTTCCCGTCGTGTGGGTGTATTCGCCGCGCAGACCAGCCACGAGGCCCCAGCGGCCGAGCTGCGCCGAGGCGACGGCGTAGGCCGCCGCGATGTTCTCCGTGTAGTCGATCGTGAAGCTCTGGTTGTCGTTGCGCGTCCATGCGTCGCCCTTGAGGTATTCGTAGAGCGCGTCGTTGTGCATGTCGTTGTAGGTGTATTTGGCTCCGGCCTTGAGCGTCCAGCGGGGCGAGAACCTCTTTTCGAGGGCCAGCGTCGCCGTGGCGATGTTGTAGACGCTCTCGGTGTTGTCGCGGTAGGTCGAATCCGCCGTCGCTCCCGGAGCCGTCATGCGGCTGAAGTTGTCGTTCTCGGAGTCGGTTTCGCGGCGCGTGTAGTCGGCAAGGAGTTTGAGCGTCGAGCCGAGCGTGTCGATCTTGCGGATGTAGTTGAACGTCGCCGAGTAGTTGTTGCGGATGTCGAGTTTGTCGAAATGGCTGTCCGTGCGTGTCACCGTGCCGGTGTTCCGGAAATCCGTGTAGGTGTCGTTCGGCTCCCCGTTCCGGTTGCGCCAGTACTCGAACTCCGCGCCGACGCTGTTCCTGTTGTCGATCTCGACCACCGCGCCGGCGCTGGCCCCGAGGCTGCGGTTGCGGCCTTTCATCGACGAATGTGCGTTCAGCTCCTTGTCCGCGGCCTCGTAGCGCGTCTGCTCGCCGGTGGTCGTCTCGTCCTTTCCGAAAGATCCCCATGCCGAGGCGTAGAAGTCCACGCGGCCCGAATGCAGGTTGATGTTGGCCGACGGATTGTACCTGTGTACGATCTCTCCCTGCGTCGTGTTGAACGCCACCGAGCCGTTGACGCCGTTCTCGCGGCGTTTTTTGAGCGTGATGCGGATGATGCCTCCCGCCGAGTCGGCATCGTAGTCGGCGCCCGAGGTGGGCACGACCTCTATTTTCTGAATCTCCTCGGCCCGGAGCGACCGCAGGTAGGTCAGCAGCTGTTCCGGCTCCATGCGCAGTTCGCGGTCGTTGACGTAGACCTTCGAGCCGCTCTTGCCGTTGATTGATATTTTCTCCCCGTCGATCCATACGCCGGGGGCGCGTTCCAGCAGTTCGATGCCGTCCTTGCCGATGGCCGCCGGGGCGTTCGCCACGTCGACCACGAACCGGTCGGCCTCGCGGCGCACCAGCCGGGCCTTTACCTCCACGCTTTCGATGTCGGTCGCCGAGGTCCGCATCACGAAATCGCCCAGGTGGTTCTCCTGCTCCACGCGCACCGGCTTTTTCACGGGGTCGAATCCGAGGTACTGAATCAGAAGCGTGTATTCGCCGGGAGCTGCTTTCAGCGCGAAACGTCCTTCGGCGTCGGTGGCCATGCCGGCCACCTGCTCGGTTCCTTTCAGCAGGACGACCGTTGCGTATTCGACGGCTTTTCCCTGTTCGTCCACCACGCGGCCCGTCGAGGGGCAGAGATGCGCCGCAAAGAGCCGGGTCGCGGCCGCTGCGAGCGTTACGATAAGGAGGATCAGTCTTTTCATAATATTCTGTTTTGCACTTTATTTGTCAGTGCAAAGATATGTAATAATATTTATACTATGTAAGACATAGTACTGTAAATTTCAGAAAATTTTCGATACTTATGTATATGGAGGCCCGCGGTTCTTGCGGGGGTGTTTTCCGGGTGTAAAGATACCCCCCCCCGGCTGCGAACCAAATTTTTCCGCAACTTTTTTTCGCGGTCCCGCTTTTTCGCCTCCTGAAAACAGGTGCAGTGAATATTTTGTTGAAAATTCGCCGACTGGCGGGGTAGGAATCCCGGGAAATAATTCCTAAATTTGCAGATTGAATTAATGTGGCTAATTGTCCCCGGACGTCTGATACGGGCTTTTTTCAACCGGCTGCGCCCTTTGCCGGGTCCCTCCCGGAGGCTGGAATCCGGGGCGGGCCGGATTTGTGGACGCGGCCCGCGGCCGCGGGTTCGGACAGTCTGTTTTACAAATGCTGTAATAGAACGATGATCGTATGTTAAGTGCTTTATACTACCTTTTGCTGGTGCTTTTGTGCACGCTTTTTATGATTCTGTCGGCCCTTGCGCTGGTCGTCTGCTATCCCTTCGACCGGGGGCGCCGGACGGTGCATGAACTGTCGCGCATCCTGGTGCGGATTTTCTTCTTCCTGCCGCCTTTCTGGCGGCAGCGGGTCATCGGCCGCGAACTGATCGACCGGAAGAAGCGCTACGTCATCGTCATCAACCACAACACGGTGATCGACATCCCGGCGCTCTACTACATTCCGCTCAATTTCCGCTGGGTGTCGAAGCGCGAGGTCTTCAAAACGCCCTTCTTCGGCCAGTTCCTCCTGCTGCACGGCGACATCTGCATCGACCGCGGCCACGCCGCCGAGGCGTTGGAACAGCTGGTCCGCGACGGGAAAAAGTGGATTTCGCGCGGGGCTTCGGTGGCGATTTTTCCCGAGGGCACGCGCTCGAAGGACGGTGAGATCCACCGCTTCAAGGCCGGGGCCTTCACGCTGGCCAAGGAGGCCGGCGCGGAGATCCTTCCCGTGGTGCTGGACGGAACCAAGACGCTGATCAAAAAGAACCTGGCATTCAACTGGGGCAACCGGATCACCGTCCGCGTGCTGCCTCCCGTTCCGGCCGAACGGGTCGCCGCGCTGGAGACGCATGAACTGATGCAGGAGGTGCATGAACGGATGTGCACGGCGCTGGGAGAAGTGAGAAACGAAAAGTTAAAAGTGAAAGATCAAAAGTGAAATGTCGCAAATAAAGGTTGGAACACGAAAAATTCAAAAAAAGTTGCGTTGAACTTCCCGCCGATTTTTTAATTTCTCACCTTTCACTTTTCACCTTAATTAAGTTATGGCAGATTTACTCAATAATACCAACTCGAACGCAAACAATTACGGCGACGACGCCATCGTGACCCTCTCGCCGAGGGAGCACATCCGCCTGCGACCCGGCATGTACGTCGGCGTGGTGGGCGACGGTTCGCAGCCCGACGAGGCGCTCTACGTGCTGATCAAGGAGGTCGTGGACAACTCGATCGACGAATTCATCATGGGCGCGGGCCGGCAGATCGACATCACGCTGGCCGACAACGTCGTTACGGTGCGCGACTACGGCCGCGGCATCCCCCTCAAGTCGCTCGCGGCGGCCGTCGGGCAGATGAACACGGGCGGCAAGTACGGAGGCGACGCCTTCAAGAAGACCGTGGGCCTGAACGGCGTGGGCGTCAAGGCCGTGAACATGCTTTCCGAAGAGTTTACGGCCCGTTCGGTCCGCGACGGCGAGGCCCGTACGGTGACCTTCGCCAAGGGTCTCGAAGTGAGCGACAGGTGGGAGAGCGGCGTCAACGAGAAGAACGGCACGTTCATCTCGTACCGCGTCGACAAGGAGATTTTCGGCGAATATGCCTACAACCTCGAATACGTCGAGCAGAAAATCCGCAATTACAGCTACCTGAACCTGGGTCTGACGCTCAATTTCAACGGCAAGAGCTACGTTTCGAAAAACGGTCTGCTGGACCTCGTGAACGACAACATGACCGAGGACCCGCTCTACCCGCCCATCCACCTCACGGGGGAGGACATCGAGGTGGTGATCACCCACGGCACGGGCTACGGCGAGAGTTACGACTCGTTCGTCAACGGCCAGCACACCACGCAGGGCGGCACGCACCAGACGGCCCTGCGCGCCGCCGTCGCCAAGACGGTCAAGGAGTTCTACCACAAGGACTACGACCCCTCGGACATCCGCACGTCGATCATCGCGGCCATTTCGATCAAGGTCACCGACCCGATCTTCGAGAACCAGATGAAGACCAAGTACGGTTCGAAGGAGGTCGAACCGGGGGTCTCGGTCAATAACTTCGTGGCCGACTTCCTCACCAAGCACCTCGACGACTACCTGCACAAGCACGCCGAGACGGCGCAGATTCTCCAGCGGAAGATCGTCGAGAACGAGAAGGAGCGCAAGGCGATCTCGGGCATCCAGAAGAAGGCCCGCGAGACGGCCAAGAAGGTGAGCCTGAACAACAAGAAACTGCGCGACTGCAAGATCCACCGCACGGACCGCAACGAGCTGGCCGAACAGTCGATGATCTTCATCACGGAGGGCAACTCGGCGTCGGGCTCCATCACCAAGAGCCGCGACGTGCGTACGCAGGCGGTCTTCTCGCTGCGCGGCAAGCCGCTGAACTGCTACGGGCTGACGAAGAAGGTGGTCTACGAGAACGAGGAGTTCAACCTCCTTCAGGCGGCGCTGAACATCGAGGAGGACATGGACAACCTGCGCTACAACAAGGTCGTCATCGCCACCGATGCCGATGTCGACGGCATGCACATCCGCCTCTTGATGATGACCTTCTTCCTGCAATTCTTCCCCGAGGTGATCCGCCAGGGGCATCTGTTCGTGCTGCAAACCCCGCTGTTCCGCGTGCGCAACAAGAAGGAGACGCTCTACTGCTATTCCGAGGAGGAGCGCCTGAAGGCCGTGGCCCGGTGCGGCGCGAACGCCGAGATCACGCGATTCAAGGGTCTGGGCGAGATTTCGCCCGACGAGTTCAAGGAGTTCATCGGCGAGAACATGCGCCTGGACAAGGTCCGCATCACCAAGGACGACCCGATCCACGACCTGCTGGAGTTTTATATGGGCAAGAATACGTATGAGCGTCAGGGCTTCATCATCGACAACCTGCGCATCGAGGAGGACATCGTCGAGCAGGACCTTGCGATTAATTAAAAATTAAGAATTAAAAATTAAAAATTCCGATTTCATGGCGGAAGAGAACGATAAGACGGGGCGCGACGAAGCGCTCAACGAGGACGCCTCGACTCCCGAAACCGCGGACGACGCGACGGACGAAACGCCTGTGGCCGAGGCTCCGGCCAAGGCGGGCAAATTCGACCGCCTGACGCAGGAGGAGGGCGGCGTCCGCAAGCTCACGGGCATGTATAAGAACTGGTTCCTGGACTACGCCTCGTACGTGATCCTCGAACGCGCCGTGCCACATGTCGAGGACGGACTGAAACCCGTCCAGCGGCGTATCCTTCATGCGATGAAGGTCGTCGACGACGGCCGTTACAACAAGGTCGCCAACCTCGTGGGCCAGACCATGCAGTACCACCCGCACGGCGACGCGTCGATCAAGGACGCGCTGGTGCAGCTGGGGCAGAAGGACCTGCTGATCGACTGTCAGGGCAACTGGGGCAACATCCTCACGGGTGACGAGGCCGCCGCGGGCCGTTATATCGAGGCTCGGCTGTCGAAATTCGCCCTCGACGTGGTCTTCAACAAGAAGACGACGGAGTGGATGCTGTCGTACGACGGCCGCAAGGAGGAACCCGTGACGCTGCCCATCAAGTTCCCGCTGCTGCTGGCACAGGGTTCGGACGGCATCGCCGTGGGACTGGCTTCGAAAATCCTGCCCCACAACTTCGTGGAGCTGATCAACGCCGCCATTGCGCACCTCCAGGGACGTGATTTCCAGCTTTACCCCGACTTCCCGACGGGCGGCATGGCCGACGTGAGCCGCTATAACGACGGCCTTCGCGGCGGCACGGTGAAGGTGCGGGCGAAGATTTCGAAGATCGACAAACGGACGCTTGCCATCACCGAGATTCCCTATACCACGACCACCGAGTCGATCAAGGATTCGATCATCAAGGCCAACGACAAGGGCAAGATCAAGATCCGAAAGGTCGACGACAATACGGCCGACAAGGTCGAAATCGTCATTCAGGTCTCGCCCGACGAGTCGTCGGACAAGACCATCGACGCGCTCTACGCCTTCACCGACTGCGAGGTGTCGATCGCCCCGAACTCGTGCGTCATCTGGGACGAGAAGCCGCACTTCCTCGGGGTTTCGGAGATCCTGCGCCGCTCGGCCGAGCACACCAAGTCGCTGCTGGGGCTGGAGCTGAAAATCCGGCTGGGCGAGTTGAGCGAGGCATGGCACGCCGCCTCGCTCGAACGCATCTTCATCGAGAACAGGCTCTACCAGCTGATCGAGGGGTGCAAGAGCCGCGAGGAGGCTTATTCCGCCGTGGATAAGGGTCTGGAACCCTTCAAGATGCGGCTGCGACGTGAAGTGACGCTTGAAGACGTGCAGAAGCTCACCGAGCTGAAATTTATCCGTATTTCGCGTTACGACAGCGAGAAGGCCGACAACGAGATCCGCCAGATCGAGGAGGACCTGAAGTCGACGCAGTACGACCTGGACCACCTCACCGAATACGCCGTGGCCTACTACGAGCGCATCCGCGACAAGTACGGCAAGGGCAGGGAGCGTCGCACCGAGTTGCGCGAATTCGACTCGATCGAGGCGACGAAGGTGGCCGTCACGAACGCCAAGCTGTACGTGGACCGGGCCGAAGGGTTCTTCGGCATCGGCAAATCCATGAAGGACGCGGAATTCGTCTGCGACTGCTCGGACATCGACGACGTGATCGTCTTCACGAAAGACGGGCGTTACGTGATCACCAAGGTTTCGGACAAGGCCTTCTTCGATAAAAACATCTATTATATCGGGGTCTTCAAACGCAACGACGACCGCACGATCTACAACGTTCTCTACCGCGACGGGAAGAACGGCGCGATCATGATGAAGCGTTGCGCCATCAAGGGCATCACGCGCGACAAGGAGTACGACATCACGAAGGGAACGCCCCGAAGCGAAATCCTCTACATGACGGTCAACCCCAACGGCGAGGCCGAGGTGCTGAAAGTCTACTTCAAGCCGCGCCCGCGGTTGAAGAAGGTGATCGTCGATCTCGACTTCTCGACGCTGGCCATCAAGGGGCGTCAGAGCCAGGGCAACCTCTTTTCGCGCTACGGCATCCACAAGATCGTGATGAAGGAGCGCGGCACGTCGACGCTCGGCAGCCAGGAAATCTGGTTCGACGACGACGTGCACCGGCTCAACACCGAAGGGCGGGGCTATGCGCTGGGTGCCTTCAAGGGCGAGGACAAGTTGCTGGTATGGACGCCCCGCACCTACTATATCACGGGCTACGACCTGCAACAGCACTTTCCCGACGATACGGTGCTGGTCGAACGCTACCGTCCCGAGCGGGTCTATGCGGTCTGCTATTTCGACCGCGAGCAGAACTATTACTATCTGAAACGCTTCCCGATCGAATCGAGCGACAAGACGCAGTTCTTCCTCGACGAGGAGGGAACGGGCGATTTCGTCTGCCGCACGGGACGTGCCGGAGCGCAGCTGGAAGTGACCTATGCCGGAGCACAGGCATCGCGGCCTGCGGAGCGCATAGAAGTCGACGGTTTCGTCGGTGTCAAGAGCCACCGTGCCAAGGGCAAGCGGGTGACGACCTTCGAGGTGGCGTCGCTGCACTTCGTCGAGCCCGAAGAGGAGCCGGCCGATTCTGCGGCGGGAGATGACCGCTCCGGTGACGCGCCTGCGGGCGGTCCGGCCGTTGCGACGGGAGCGGCTGCGGCGAATGAGGTCGGCGCAGCGTCGGGAATCGAACTGCCCGAGGGGCCTGCGGCGGTGCCGCCGCAGACGGACGACGTGGAGTTCACGATCGAACGCCCGCGCGGGGATCAGGACGACGTGATCGACGTGGAGCAGCTCAACCTGTTCTGAAAGGACGAATCCGAAAAAACGGCCGAAATGACGACGAAGGTCTTTCTGGTGGGGTATATGGGGTGCGGCAAGAGCACGCTGGCGCGTAAATTGTCGCGCCGTACAGGGGTGCGCGCCGTCGATACCGACGCCGAGGTCGAACGCATGGAGGGGGCGTCGGTCGGCGACATCTTCCGTTACGAGGGCGAGGAGCGCTTCCGCGAACTGGAACGTTCGGTGGTGGAGCGCGTGGCGGCTTCCGGCGAGGCCTGCATCGTCGCCACGGGCGGCGGCCTGCCCACGTGGAGCGACAACATGGAGATGCTGTCGAAGGCGGGTACGACGGTCTATCTGCGCCGTTCGGCGGAGCGGATCGCCGCGCGGCTGACGCCCTACGGACGGGCGAAACGCCCCAAATTGCAGGGGCTCGGCGATGCCGAGCTGGTGGAGTTCATGCGGCGCAACATCGCCGAGCGCGAACCCTACTACGCGCAGGCGGCGCTCGTGCTCGACTGCGACACGCTGAGCGACGAGGAGGCTGTGGAACGGATCATACATTATCTCGAAGGGAATGAATAACGCTCCGATAGGAATCTACGATTCGGGACTGGGCGGGCTGACCGTCTGGCGCGAGGTGCGGCGTCTGCTGCCGGAGGAGTCGCTGCTCTATCTGGGCGACGGCAAGAACTGCCCCTACGGCTCGCGCCCGCGCGAGGAGGTGCGTGCGCTTGCGGATGCAGCCGTCGCGCGGCTCGTGGAGGAGGGGTGCAAACTGGTCGTCGTGGCCTGCAATACGGCGACGGCCGCCGCGATCGATTTCCTGCGGGCGAACTATGCGGCGCTGCCGATCGTGGGTATGGAGCCTGCCGTGAAACCCGCCTGCCAGAATACGCGCAGCGGCGTGGTGGGGGTATTGGCGACCGAACGGAGTCTCGAAGGCGACCTGTTCCACCGCACGGCGGCGCGTTACGGCCACGACGTGACCATCATCGCCGAGCCGGGGCGGGGCTTCGTCGAGCTGGTGGAGAACGACCTCGAACAGACGCCCGAGGCGGATCGCGCCGTGGCGGCGGCGATGGCCGGAATGCTGGCGCGCGGCGCCGACCAGATCGTGCTGGGGTGTACGCACTATCCCTTCCTGATCGGAGCGATCCGCCGGGCTGCGGCCGGGCGCGGCGTGACGATCATCGATCCTGCGCCCGCCGTGGCGCGCCGCACGGCCCAGCTGCTCGACGCCCGCGGCCTGCGTGCGGAGGCGGGGCATCGTCCCGAATACGGCTTCCTGACCTTCGCCGACGCGGCCTACGGCGAACGGTTGCGCCGCAAGGCTTTCGCCTGCGACGTTGCATAAATGGAAAATGATCGTTACTTTTGTATCGATAAACGAACACTGACATGGCATCGACCCAATCCAAATCGGCAAAGGCCTCCGCAACGCGCTCCGACGGCGAGAGCGCACGGTGGATTTTCGGCCTGCTGCTGCTCTTTGCCGGAATCTTTCTGGTGGCGTCGGTGGTCTTCTACTACTTCGACTGGCGCGGCGATTACAGCGCGCTGCACGGCATCGGCAGCGAGAATCCCAATTTCGACGATTCGATCGACAACCCCTGCGGCCGTCTGGGCGCATGGACGGCCGAGATGCTTGTCGGCCGTTCGTTCGGTCTGTTCGGGATCGTTGTCCCGATCATCGTGACGATGATGGGCGCGCGCATCCTGCGCCGGCGGCCCGTCCTTTTCCACCACTCGGTGCTCAGCTCGCTGCTGGTGCTGATCCTGGGGTCGCTGACGCTCGGCGTCGCCTTCGACGACGGGTGGGGAATGTTCAACAGCGGCTGGGGCGGCGCCTGCGGCATCGAAATGGGACGCCTGCTGAGCGGAAGCATCGGTATGGTGGGGTGCTTCATCGTGTTGCTGGGCGGCTGGATTCTGACGGGCGTCTTCATCAACCGCAATTTCATCAATACGGTCAACCGCGCCGGCAACGTGCTGGTCGACAAGAGCGGCAAGCTGGTGGGAACGGTGGCGCAGAA
>ERZ840371.562-NODE-562-length-44575-cov-11.208109_pt1 | contig 44575 bp, 58 predicted proteins | sample MGYA00519937_ERZ840371 | MGnify/ENA primary metagenome ERZ840371 (study PRJEB31850, sample SAMEA3708873) | human gut metagenome | biome: human gut; feature: human-associated habitat; material: faeces | place: China | collected 2014 ... | reverse complement strand
CGGCGACGGCTCCGGCTACGGCTACGGCGACGGCTCCGGCGACGGCGACGGCTCCGGCGACGGCATTAAAAGTTTCAATGGAGAACCGGTCTATCGAATTGACGGCGTAAACACACTGATTCGCTCCATGCGCGGCAACACCGCGCATGGAGCAATCGTGAACAATGATTTGACGATCACACCGTGCTATATAGTCAAGCAGGGAAATGTTTTTGCACACGGCGAAACGCTGCGAGAAGCAATGGAGTCTCTTCGAGATAAGCTGTTTGAGGATATGCCGGAAGATGAACGCATTGCGATGTTCCTGCGCGAGACAGACGATGGAAGAACGTATCCGACGCAGTACTTTTACGACTGGCATCACCGCTTGACCGGTTCGTGTGACATGGGGCGAAAGCAGTTTGCCCGCGATCACGGGGTTGACCTCGAGCATGGCATGATGACGCTGACGGAGTTTTTGGAGTTGACGAAAGACGCTTACAGCGGCGATGTGATCCGAAAAGTAATTAGTAAGATGCAGGAGTTGGAGTGATGGAGAGATTGACAAAATATCTCGCAAGCGGCGCAGCGGATTACAATTATCCGGCAGGTTGTTACAGTGGCAATGATTGCAATGACCGTGTGGCAAAAAGCGCGTACAGACAGACGTGTGTGGAGCGTCTTGCAGCCTACGAGGAAACGGGGCTGACGCCGGAAGAGTCTAAACGAATGTCTAATATCCTGATGGATGTTGGAATTGATTATAATTGCAGTTGGGAGTATGTGAAAAACTGGCTGCTGGATGACCGTCTGCGTGAGCTGGACGAGGCCGACAAGGATGGACGCGTGGTGGTGCTTCCGTGCAAGGTGGGAGATACGGTGTATCGGCTATTTGCGGGGAATCCCGATAACCCTGTAATTGCAACGCTCAAAATAAACACCGTGGCCGAAGCGGTAAAGCTTATTGGCAAAATGGGGATGCACAAATACATCGGGACATTCCTCACCCGCGAGGAGGCGGAGAAAGCATTGGAGGCGATGAAGGATGAGTAAGGCTGTCATGCTGAGCGTCCGCCCCAAGTGGGTGGAGAAGATCGCCAACGGCGAAAAGACTATTGAGGTGCGAAAAACCAGACCGAAGCTGGACACGCCGTTCAAATGCTACATCTACTGCACGCTGCAAGGCTGTAACGAGTTTTTTCGAGTTGACCTCGGGGGTGATGTTGCCAAGTGGAACCGCGGCAAGTGGGCAGACCGCAAGGGCAAGATTATCGGCGAATTTACCTGCGACCGTATTTACGAGCTTGAGACCAAAGCGCGCGGCGGCAGCTACTACGTCAAGGGTGAAGACTGGCTGACGGCGTGCGAAGTAGCTCAACAGTCCTGCCTTACCCTCAAAGACATGCACGACTATCTGCACGCGCAAACGGGCTACGGCTGGCACATTACCGATTTGCGCATCTACGACGCGCCGAAGTGCTTGTTGAGTTTTGGGCGGAAAGGCTTTGCAGACGCGAGCCAAGCGTCTTCGGGGGGCGGAGAATGTTGCGATTGCGATAAGCGCGCGCCGCAGAGCTGGTGCTATGTGGAGGTGATGAAAGATGGCTGAATTGAAACCGTGCCCCTTTTGCGGCAACACAAAACTCAAGGTCGAGCGAAAGTCTCGTCTCGCTGGGTGGAATGGTCTTGATATGCGCGTAGAAATGCACACCTACTCTGTCCGATGCAACACCTGCCACGCGCGAGGTGGCGCTGTCGGGGGCCGAGTTATAAATGACACGTGGACACGCTGCGCTCAGCTTCCCGACTGGGCTACGACAGACAACGCTCTGGAAGAAAAAGCAATCGAAGCATGGAACAGGAGGGCGGACAATGGATGGAGGTGACAGCGATGCGAAATCCGTGTAAGGACTGCATCTATTTCCACAAAGAGAACAGGACTTGCCAGTCGAAAAAATGTGCCACTGGCGGCAGCGGAAAAGTGTCTTGGGTTGATAAGCTGTTTTGTTCTCCATGCAAAAAGAACGGAGGCGCTAAGCGATGAGGCTGATTGACGCTGATGAATTGGGTGTGGGGAGGTGCAGCAAAGATGTTCTCCCCGCGGCGTATTGTGCTGGTTGGAACGGCTTACTTGGCTTGATAGAAAAAGCCCCAACAGTAGATGCTATGGTCGTGACGCGGTGCAAGGACTGCAAGCACAGCACATTGCCGTCCGAGCTTACCCAGCGATACGGGAAGCCGGGGACGCTGACGTGTCACAACAGACATTCGCCATGCAACAGGCGCAATGTTGGTGAGAACGATTTTTGCAGCTACGGCGAGCCGAAGGAGGGGTAACGAATGGAATCTTTTGTTGAAGGCGTTGGAATGTTCTTTATAGCGATTGGCGGCATTGCAGCGATACTTGCAGCGTTATGCTTTTTATGGTGGCTGGTTGAGACTGCATGGATTGCAGCAAGTAACAGATTCCGCGATATTTGCAAGGCGGAAAGCCTGATTTTTGAATATCGACGAGAGCGCAAAGAATATCTGTGGTGGAAAGAGCACGTGAAAGGTAACGTATATGCTGACGATCACGATTAAAGCCAACGTCCCCGCCGCTGACGCGCAGGGCATCAAGGAGCGCATCGCAATGGATATTGAGCGATACGGTGACTGCAAGGTCGTTAAGGTCGAGAGCGACCGGGGGCGAGAAGAACAGCTACGAATGAAAGGAGCCAAATTATGAGCATCAACACCAAGAAGTACACCAAAGACCAGATGGCGAAGATGGTGGAGGACGCCGCCGAAAGGCAGGAAGCGGCGGAAGCCGAGGCGGCGGAACATTTTAAGGCCGGCGTAAAACTGGCCGAGGAAAATGAAAAGCTGCGCGGAGAGATCGGCACGCTGACGGAAAAGCTCACCCAGATGCACGGCGAGGCCATCACCCGCGAGAACGTGATCGCAAAGCAGAAAGCAGACGCGGACTGCCTGCGAAACAATCTCGATGCCACCGAGGCGGCACTTGGGCGGGCGAATGCGTGCATTGCTACCATGAAGGTGGAAAGAGACCAGCAAACGAAAGACCTTTTCGCATGGCGGAAAAGCGCGCAGAATCTGCATGACGACCTTTTGAATGCACGAGAGCGCGCACACTATGCAGAAGCCCACCCATGGAAAACCCTGTGGACGTGGCTCAAAAGGAAGCTCAAAATGGCATAAGAAGAGGCAGGGCGAAAGCCCTGCTTCTTTTTGCTGCGGGAGAGAGGGGAAGGGGGGATTATAGGGGGGATAGGGAGAGAGTGCTATACGCAGGATGTATCTATGTTGTGTGTATGTAACTATACAGAGGAGAGCGCAGAAAGGGAAGAGAAAGTTTCCGCGCCCGTGGTGAGAAATAAAAGATGTCGTGTTACCGTCGGAAATAGGAAGCTCGGTTCTCCGAGCGGGGATAAGAATGCTGCGCGATAAGGCCGAGGACGGGGGGCTTGCAGCATAAAAAAGAAAGGCGGTGGCGGCATGGCGAAAATTGGGCATCCTCCAAAATATGCGACGGTTGAAGAAATGCAGGCCGTCATTGACCGATACTTTGAAGATTGCAAGGGTGAGCCAATCATCGGGGACGACGGGATGCCGATTCTCGACAAATTCGGGCAGCCGTTTATCATTCATCAGCGACCGCCGACGGTGACGGGGCTGGCGCTCGCGCTTGGATTTACAAGCCGTCAAGCGCTGCTGAACTATCAGGCGAAGAAAGAGTTCGTTGACACGGTTACGCGCGCGAAGTCCCACATCGAGGCTTACGCAGAGGAACGCCTCTTCGACCGAGACGGTCAGCGTGGCGCGGAATTCAGCCTGAGATACAACTTCCGCTGGGTAAATGACGAGAAAAAGGACGACGGCGGAGAGAGCGTGTGCGGGGTGGCAGAGCTGCCCGCGGTAATGCCTGTTCCGCAGGACGCGGGAGGTGATGCAAATGGCGAAGCGTAGCGTGGTATGGAAGCCGCAGCCCAAGCAGGCACTCTTTATGAGCCGATGGGAGGATGAGGCTCTATACGGCGGCGCAGCCGGTTAGGCGGGGGGAAATCCGATGCGTTGGTCATCGAGGCATTGCGGCAGGTGGATATCCCGTATTACAAGGCGATCATTCTGAGAAAGACCTTCCCGCAGCTTGCCGAGCTCATTGACAAGACGCTGAACTACTACCCGCGTATTTATCCGGGCGCGCGCTACAACGGCAGCAGCCACACGTGGACATTTCCGAGCGGGGCGAAAATACTCTTCGGCTCGATGCAGTACGCAAAGGACAAAATCAAGTATCAAGGCCAAGCGTATGACTTTATTGCATTCGACGAGCTGACCCACTTTACGTGGGAGGAATACAGCTACCTCTTTTCCCGCAACCGACCGAACGGGCCGGGGACGCGTGTATACATCCGCAGCACGGCGAACCCCGGCGGCGTGGGGCACGGATGGGTCAAGGAACGTTTCATCACGGCAGCGCCGCCGATGAGGACCATCCGCGAGGATGCGGTCGTGCGCTTTCCGGATGGGCACGAAGAACATCGGCAGAAGAGCCGAATCTTCGTGCCGAGCACGGTATTCGACAATAAGATACTGCTCAAAAACGACGACAGCTATTTGACGCGCCTTGCGTCAATGCCGGAGGCAGAAAAGAACGCACTGCTCTACGGCGATTGGGATACGTTCTCCGGGCAGGTGTTTACCGAGTGGCGCAATGACAGCGAACACTACCGCGACCGCATCAATACGCACGTCATCGCGCCGTTTCATGTGCCGAAGGAGTGGCCGATCTGGTGCGCAATGGACTGGGGCTATTCAAGGCCGTTTGCCATCGGCTGGTTTGCGGTCGACCAAGACAGGAGGCTCTACCACATCCGGGAATATTACGGCTGCACGGGCACGCCGAACGAGGGCGTGAAGATGGAGCCGACGGCGGTTGCCCGCGAGATGAAGCGCATTGAGGCAGAAGACCCAAATCTCAAGGGGAGGAGCATCTTCCGTGTGGGCGATCCCGCCATTTGGGGTACGCAGGGCACGGAGAGCATCGGCGCTCTCTTTGAGCGCGAGCGTGTCTACTTTGAGAAGGGGGATAACGCCCGCATCGACGGTAAGATGCAGCTGCACAACCGATTCGCGTTCGATGAGAACGGCGTTCCGATGCTGTATATCTTCGATACGTGCAAAAATTTCATTCGCACGGTGCCAAACCTCGTTTACGACGAAAAGGACGTTGAGGACGTGAACACCGAGCAGGAGGATCATATCTACGACATGACACGCTATGTGTGCATGGAGAATCCCATTGCGGCACGGGTAAATAAGCCGCCGAAGCTGGTCTCGTACGACCCGCTGGACATCAATACGCCGAGCTACGACAGATACGCGTGGTTCCAACACAACTGACAGGAGGGGAAGACATGGCAGGGACGAGAAAATTCCCGCAGACGCAGCAGCAGGCCGACGCGGCTGGCGCTGCTGCGATGTTGGATGCAAAGGCAGAAGCGCCGCTTGTAGGCGCATTCCGCGACAGCGACGCGGCGATGAGCAGCGGCGTAGCCATCGGCAGCAAGGATATCGGTGACGCCGTAGAAACGCTGCAAAAGTACAAGCAGGGCAAGAGCAACTTCGAGAATCGCATTATCAGCGAGGAGCGCTGGTGGAAGCTGCGGCATTGGGAGGATATCCGACGCGGGGCGAAAGATGCGGGGGAATCGCCCGAGCCTGCGAGTGCATGGTTGTTTAACTCGATCATGAATAAGCACGCCGACGCGATGGACAATTACCCCGAGCCCGTATGCCTGCCTCGCGAACAGAGCGACGAGGAAAGCGCGCAGACGCTCTCGTCCGTGCTGCCGGTCATCATGGAATACAACGAATTTGACAGCACATACAGCTTCGAGTGGTGGGAAAAGCTCAAACACGGTGTGGCAATCTACGGCGTGTTCTGGGACAAGGAGAAAGACAATGGGCTCGGCGACATCGCTATCGAGGGTATTGACCCGCTGAATATCTTCTGGGAGCCGGGTGTTGAGGACATCCAGAAGAGCCGCAACGTGTTTACGGTGGCGCTCGTCGACCGCGACATCATCGAGGACGAATACCCGCAGTTTGCGGATAAGCTCAGCGGCAGCAGCATTGAAACGGCGAAATACGAGTACGACGACACGGTGGACACGAGCAACAAGGTCGCCGTGATCGACTGGTATTACCGCAAGAGGACCGCAGACGGGCGAACGGTGCTGCACTACGCGAAGTTCATCGACGAGGAGCATATCATCTACGCCAGCGAAAATGACCCAGAATATGCGGAGGGCGGCTTCTACGAAGACGGCGAATATCCGTTCGTGTTTGACGTGCTGTTCCCAGAAAAGGGCACACCTGCGGGATTCGGATATACGGCCATTGCAAAGGACCCGCAGCTCTACATCGACAAGCTGTGGGGCAACATCCTCGAAACTTCAATGATGGGCAGCAAGCGCCGGTACTTTGCGAGTGAAAGCCTGAACATCAACGAAGAAGAGTTCCTTGACTGGCGCAAGCCGATCATCCACGTGTCCGGCCAGATCGACGAGAGCAGGCTCCGCGAAGTAACGACGCGCCCGCTCGATTCCATCTACGCGAATATCGTGCAGATGAAGATCGACGAGATGAAGGAAACGAGCGCAAACCGCGACGTTTCCAACGGCGGCACGTCCTCCGGCGCGACAGCTGCTGCGGCGATCAGCGCATTGCAGGAAGCGGGCAACAAGGCGAGCCGCGATATGATTTCGGCGTGCTACCGCGCGCAGGCGAAGATCGTGAAGCTGTGCATCGAGCGCATGCGGCAGTTCTACGACGCAGCGCGTACTTTCCGCATCACGAATGAAATGCCCTACGAGTATGCGCAGATCGGCGTGAACGAGCTCGGCGATCAGGTGACTGGTGTGGATAGCCTCGGCAATGACCTGTTCCGCAGGCCGGTCTTTGACATCAAGATCAAGGCGCAGAAGAAGAATCCCTTCTCCCGTGCGGAACAGAACGAGCGGGCAAAAGAGCTGTATTCGCTGGGATTCTTCTCCCCAGACAGGGCACAGGAAAGCATGATTGCGCTCGACATGATGGACTTCGAAGGAATCGACAAGATCAAGAGCCAGGTCAACGAGGGCGCGACGCTCTACAACGTCGTGCAGCAGCAGAGCGATCAGCTGCAAAAGGCGCTCGCGGTTATCCAGCAGCTTACGGGACAGGACATGGGCATCGGAACGGCGGGCGGCACGCAGAGTGGCGGCTCGACACGTAAGAGCGGCAGCGGTGGAATTGAGAGCAAGAACGCTGACGCACAGAGCGCACAGACGCCGTACATGCAGAAGCTTGCCGAACAGTCTAAGCCGAACATGGACACGGGAAGCAGCGCGGCAATGCCGGGGGTGTAAGTGCATGACGATGGTTCACATCGAGCACGAAATTGGTCGATACATGATCCTGTGCGAAGGACATTCGGCGGACGAGAAATGCTGCAATTACATCACGGGTGTGATGTATGCCTTCGGCGGCTATGTGAAGAACATGGAAGCTGAGGGAGAGTGCGAGGTCTATGGCTTCGAGATAGACGATGGTGCGCCGCGCTTCCTCATCCACTGCGGCGGCGACGAGCGCATCGAGGCGGCATTCATCGCCGCGTGCATCGGGCTCAAGCAGCTGGAAGACCCGAGGCCGGACGCGATCTGCGTGCACGTCAAAGAGAATTAAAAAATTTTTCTCGCCCGTGGTGAGACGGAGGAAGCCGCATGTTACGCTTTAGGCGTGCGAGTGGCTTCCTCCTATTCATACGCCCGCGAGGGAGGGGCGGCGTTTTTCTTCATCTTTTCGCCGCTCTCCCCTCCCCTGCGGATGATGGGAAGCGCTGCACGGCCTACACGGAGGGCCGAATATCCGCGATTTGACAAGCAGGAGGGATACCATGAACCTCAAAACTACGCTTCGCGTGATCCTGAGTCTCTTTGATGGCGGCGCTGCCGCTGCGGGGGCCGCTGCCGGTGCATCGGGCGGCGCTGAGGGAGGCGCGAGCGCACAGGGCGAGACCACGAATGCAAGCTCTTCTCCCACCCGGAAGGGCAAAACGGGCGAATACGCCAACGTCGTGTTCGGCAAGCAGGAGACACCTGACGATACGGGGACCTCTTCTGGCGAGCCGAAGGGCGAGGGCGCGAAGATGCAGCAGCACGACGCCGGGGCTGCGGAAAAAGGCAGGGAAGACCTGAAAAAGGAGTTCCTTGACCTCGTAAACGGCAAATACAAGGACGTCTATACCGCGGAGACGCAGCGCATCATCAACCGCAGATTCGGCGAAGAGAAGGCCAAAGACCAGAAGATCGCAGATTCGCAGCCCATTATCGACACACTGATGCGCCATTATGGCGTGTCGGACGGCGATATGAGTAAGCTGCGTGCGGCTTTTGAGGGCGATGCGGCGCTCAACAGCGTGCTCTACAATGCGGAAGCGGAGAGCATGGGCATGAGCGTGGAACAGTACCGCGAGTATGCGCGGATGCAGCAGGAAAACGAAGCGCTCAAACGCCAGGAAGAAGACAGGCAGCGCCAGCAGAAAGCCGACGAGACTTATAACGACTGGATCCGTCAGGCGAGCGAGCTGGTCGGCACGGCGGACGCACCGGGCGAGTACCCTGACTTCGACCTCAAGCGCGAAGTCGCGGAGAATCCGCGTTTCATTGCGATGCTGCGTGCTGGCGTTCCTGTAAAAGACGCTTACGAGGTATCCCATTTAGGCGACATTCAGGCTCGTAGCGCGGCGAAAGCTGCGGCGGAGATGGAAAAGCGCGTGATGGACAATGTCCGCGCGAAAGGAATGCGCCCGAACGAGAATGGAACCACTTCCCAGCCGGGGGTCATTGTCAAGAGTGACCCGAGCAAATTCACGAAGGCCGACCGCGCAGAGATCGCAAGGCGCGTTCGGCGCGGCGAGCGCATCGTATTCTGATGCCCGCCTAATTTACCGACTGTAAGAAGGGAGACAAAACTCTATGAAGAAGTTCAAAGACATTTTCATTCTGCCCGTTATTCTGAGCCTGTTTGAGGGCCAGACGAACGTGACGACCGATGCCGGTCTCTCGGGCGAGATGAAGACCTACTACTGCGACACCCTGATCGACAACGCCGAACCCGAGCTGGTGCATGACCGCTTCGCGCAGAAGCGCAACATCCCCAAGGGCAAGGGCAAGGAAATCGAGTTCCGTAAGTATGATCCGCTGCCCAAGGCCTTGACGCCCATCACCGAAGGCGTGACGCCCAAGGGACGTAAGCTGTCCATGACCACGCTGACCGCGCAGGTCGACCAGTACGGCGATTTCGTCGAGATTTCCGATATCCTCGACCTGACCGCCATCGACAACAACCTGCAGGAAGCGACGGTGCTGCTCGGCTCTCAGGCGGGCCGCACGCTCGACACCATCACCCGCGAGGTCATCAACGGCGGCTCCAACGTCCAGTACGGCGAAGGTCAGGTGACGGGCCGTCATCTGCTCGTTGGCGGCGAGGCCGCGGGCAACCACTATTTCACGGTGCGCGCCGTCCGCAAGGCGGTTCGCTTCCTGAAAACCATGAACGCCCCGCGCTATGAGGGTTCTTACTGGGCCATCATTCACCCTGACTGTTCCTACGACATTCAGGATGACCCTGATTGGAAGCGCCCGCACGAGTACAAGGACACCAGCAACATCTACGACGACGAGATCGGCAAGATCGCGGGCGTCCGCTTTATCGAGACGACCGAAGCGAAGGTGTTCCACGCGGATGACCTGACTGAGGGCGCACGCGACCTGACCGTCAAGAGCGCATCCAGCAAGGTCTTGACCGTAAACGAGGCCATCACTACTGCTGACGCCGCAAAGTTGGCTGGCCGTGAGGTCGTCATCGGTGGTGCACTTCTTGAGATCGAGAGTGCCACGGCCGCGGGTGCTGGCAGCGCGACGATCACGTTGAAAGAAGCGCCTGCTGCCACCCCGACGGCGTCGACCACCATCTATCCGGGCGAAGCCGGTGCGAAGGGCCGCAACGTCTACTCCACCCTCATCATGGGCGCGGAGGCTTACGGTACGACCGAGCTGACCGGTGGTGGCCTTGAGCACATCGTCAAGCCGCTCGGCTCTGCCGGTACGGCTGACCCGCTGAACCAGCGTGCAACCGTCGGCTGGAAGGCGACCAAGGTCGCCGAACGTCTGGTTGAGGCGTATATGATTCGCGTGGAGACCACTTCTACGTTTGACGAGACCCCGCTGACCTAACCACCAAGGGGGCGGCTGTGAACGCCGCCCCCGCCACTGAAACGGAGGAAAGACCGATGAGCGAAGCAAAGAACGCCGTTGCGGCTGTGAACGCCGCCCCCGCGGGCGAGGAGTACGTCAGCGTCCGCCTGTTCAAGGACAGCGGCAAGTACAAGGATGACCTGCTGGTGTGCGTGAACGGCGAAAGCTGCCTGATTCAGCGCGGCGTGACCGTACAGGTCAAGAGAAAGTTCCTGTGGGCCATCCAGAACCAGATGAGACAGGATGCCTCGACCGCAAATCTCATCCAGACGATGAGCAGCGACTACGTTGAGAGCGCGAAGGCCCACAACGCGTAAGTGAATACGACCGCGAGACACGAAAAATGAGTTGCGACACGGCGCAGCAAGGGACGAAAAAGTCGCTCTTGCTGCGCCGTTTTCCATAAGAGAGGTGACAACATGGTTATTGAAAATGCTTACGCGCTCGAAGAGATCAAGCTCGGGCGCAGGGGCGAGAATCAGGCGCGCAAGGTCGTCTTTGACGTGCTGGGAAAGTGGCGCGAGGGCTATGGCGAGGGCGTGGCGAGCCTGATTGTGCAGCGAAACGGCGATGCGCAGCCGTATCCCGTGACGGTGACAGAAGAAGACGGCGCGCTCGTGTGGCTGGTATCGAGTGTTGATACGGCGGTGGCCGGTGAGGGCGCGGCAGAGCTGCGCTATACCGTTGGCGATACCATTGTGAAGAGCCAGATATATAAAACACGCGTGCGCGAAACGCTGGAAAACAGCGGAGAGGCACCGCCTCCGGCCTATCAAAGCTGGGTCGATGAAGTTTTGCGGGCGGCGGCGGATGCGGAGACGGCGGTTTCCAAGATGCCATACGTCGACGAGACCACGGGCAACTGGTTCAAGTGGGACGCCGCGGCGGGCGCTTTTGCCGACACGGGCGTTGCCGCGACCGGGCCGCAGGGCGAGGTCGGCCCCAAGGGCGACACCGGCGCACAGGGACCAAAGGGCGACACAGGCTCGACCGGCCCCAAGGGCGACACGGGCGCAACCGGCGCACAGGGTCCAAAAGGCGAGACCGGCGCAACCGGCGCGACCGGTCCGCAGGGCCCCAAAGGTGAAACCGGCGCGCGCGGCCCGCAGGGAGAGCAGGGCATTCAAGGCGAGATTGGCCCCGCTGGCCCGCAGGGCACAAAGGGCGACAAGGGCGATGCCTTTACCTATTCCGACTTCACGGCGGCACAGCTTGCCGCGCTGAAAGGCGACAAGGGCGATACCGGCCCCCAAGGAGAGAAAGGTGACATCGGCGCGACCGGACCGACCGGCCCCGAAGGTCCGCGCGGCCCGAAGGGCGAACAAGGCCAGCAGGGGCAGACCGGCCCGCAAGGAGAGACGGGGCCAGCAGGCCCCAAAGGGGACACCGGCAAAGGCTTCAAGGTGCTGGGCTATTACGGCACGAAGGCTGCGCTGGACGCCGCGCAGAAAGCGACCGCAGCGGCGGGCGATGCCTACGGCGTGGGCACGGCGGAGCCCTACGACATCTACATTTTCGACGGTATTACCGGCGAGTTCATCAACAACGGCCCCTTGCAGGGCGCGAAAGGTGACACGGGGCCCGAGGGTCCGCAGGGCCCGAAAGGCGATCCCGGCGAGACTGGTCCTCAAGGCCCTGCCGGGGCGGATGGAGCCCCCGGCAAGGACGGCGCAAAGGGCGCGGACGGCCTGCCTGGGAAAGACGGCGCAGACGGTGCGCCGGGTAAGGACGGGACAAACGGACGTGACGGCGTGACGTTCACGCCGAGCATGAGCGACGACGGCGACCTGTCGTGGACGAACGACGGCGGCAAGGCGAATCCGCAGACCGTGAACCTCAAGGGCCCGAAGGGCGACACGGGCGCACGGGGGCCTGCCGGCACTGACGGCGCGAAGGGAGATACCGGACCAGAGGGGCCAAGGGGTCCGCAGGGTGAACAGGGCCCGCAGGGCAAGACTGGTCCGCAAGGTGAAACCGGCCCGCAAGGCCTGACGGGCCCGCAGGGCCCTGCCGGTGCGGACGGCGCGAAAGGTGCGACCTTTACCCCTGCTGTGTCCGCGGCGGGAGACCTGAGTTGGACGAACGACGGCGGGCTTGCGAATCCCGCGACGGTCAACATCAAAGGCCCCAAGGGAGACCAGGGCGAGCGGGGCGAGAAAGGCGATACCGGTGCGACCGGCCCGCAGGGCCCCGCAGGCCCCGTGAACGTGCCCTCCACCACCTCTCTCATCAAGGGCAACGGCTCGGGCGGGCTGGTGGCGGCAACGCGCGGCAGCGACTATATCGCAAGCGGCAACATCACCAAGCAGACGCTGGTTGCATCGGAGACCACGCCCACCGAGAACTACGCTATCAACTGGTACTTTCAATAAGGAGGCGCTGAGATGGCAAGTGCAAAACTCGGCACCAAAGCCGTCGGCAGTATCGTCAAACTGAACGTCAACGGTGCAGCGAAAGAGTTTATCGTCGTCCATCAGGGCAAACCGAGTTCTCTGTACGACGAATCCTGCGACGGCACTTGGTTGCTGATGAAGGACATCTTCGAGGCCACACGATGGCACAGCTCGGATGTGAACAATCTGGAGAACAGCACCATCCACAGCATACTGAACAGCACGCTCTTGAACGCGTTTGAGAGCAACATCAGGGACGCAATCAAGCAGGTGAAGATTCCGTATCGCAAGAACGGCGGTTCCAGTGGCTCGGATCAGAGTGGTGCTAACGGCTTGCTCTGCAAGATTTTCCTGCTGTCCGGCTACGAGATTGGCTTCACGACCAGCGATAACCCCTACTTCCCGCAAGATGGTGCGAAGCTGTCCTACTTTGAATCTGGAACCGACACGTCCGCCAACAACAAGCGTATTGCGAAACTGAACGGCTCGGCCGACTACTGGGGGCTCCGTTCACCGTTCACCTACAGCACCAGCTTGGTGTGGCTCGTCAACTACGACGGCGTCGGCGAGACCAGCAAAGCATCCAACTCAACTGGCATCCGCCCCGCGCTCATTCTTCCGCCCGACATGGAAGTCGACAGCTCCGGCAATGTCACGCCACCCCCTCCCGCTACACACAAGACCCTCGTCAATGGCACAGCCTATGAAATTAAGGGTGGGAAGTGCCTCGTCAACGGCACGGTGTACAATATCCTCAAGGGCAGGACGCTCATCGGCGGGACAGGGTATGATATCAACTTTGAGCCGGATGTGAGCTTGACGTGGTACTTCAATCAGACACTTTCAATCCCTGTTTCTACTACGTCAACCACGTTTAGCACACGCGCACACTACGAAGGAGGCTCCAAAACAATTACAGGAATCCAAATAATAAACAGGGGGGACAATCCCAACATGTCATATTTGGGAAGCGGTTTTGCCCCCACTGCATGGGACCAGCGTCGCGGGTGGCGCGACACAGCATACCGCACCATTACTTTCGACGAAGCCCCCTCGGGCGATCTTCTGGCGTGGCTGCAAGAGAACGCCACGCCGCAATAGAAAGGAGCACACATGAGTATCCACATCAAAGTCAACAACACGGAATACCCCGCTACGGTCAACGGCAACCGTACTGACCGCTCGTGGGACGGACGTGACACCAAAACCATCTACCTCACCATGTCCCACGACGCCGTGGCGGCACTGCTGCCCGACAATACGCCGTGGAGCATCGTGCAGCGCGATATGGTGGACGTGCTGGACGAGCAGGGGAAGCCCACGGGCGAGACCAAGGAAGTCGTCAATGAGTACGACAACAGCGAGTACAGTCTTGCGGGCGACATCACCGACCACCGCGACGGCACGGTATCCATTAAGATGGGCAAGCCCACGGAAACGGAAAGCGCCAAAGCGACCGTTACCGCCCTTGCGGGTGGGCCGGTCACGTATGCCCGCGCGGTGAAACTGCGCCCCATTATCGAGCAGGCAGCGGTCAGCCTGAGCGACGGCGAGGCGGCGAGCGTGCCGGAACTCATCACGGCATGGGCGTACCCCGTGGCTTGCGCTAAGGGCGACCGCAGGAGCTACGGCGGCAAGGTGTACAAGTGCCGTCTGGGTCATACCTCGCAAGCCGACTATACGCCGGACAAGACGCCCAATCTCTGGACGATCATCAACGTCGACCACGCAGGCACGCAGGCAGACCCCATCCCCGCAGCGCGCGGCATGGAATACGAGTACGGCAAGTATTACCTCGACGGCGAGGACGGCAAGACGTACAAGTGCGAGCGTATCGGCGAGGCCGCGGGCGGCAAGATCGTCTTGCAGTATTTGCCGCATGAGCTGGCGGGGCAGTATTTCACGGAGGTCTAATGTATGAAAATGCTGAAAGCTATCCGTGACGCGGATGCGCTGCGGCCTAACAAATTGAGCACGCCGCGCAAGGCGGAAATCCTCATGGGGCTTGAGCACCGAATTGCCGAAATGATGGGGGTGGAAGCCCCCACCCTCAAGGTGAGCGTGGAGGATGACACCGCGAGTGTCGAAGACATGGAATTGCTGCTGCCGGACGGCCACAACGAGTGTTACCACCTGTATTTGGCAGCGCAGCTCGACGCTTACAATCAGGACAGCGCGCTCTATGCCAACGACCACGCCATTGCCAACGAGGCGGTGGCCGATGCTATGGCATGGTGGCGCAGGACCAACCGGAAAGAAAGCCGGGGCAACTGGAAGGTGTGATGACAAGTGCCGACGACATTTCAGCTGGTGGAGACGACCTTCCCGAACGGCGAAGGCAAAGACACGCAGGAGCAGATCAACGGGGTCTACGACTACCTTTTCGTGCTTCTGGAACAGCTTCGGTATACGCTTTTCAATCTGGACGGGAGCAACATCAATCAGAATGCACTGAGCGAGTTTATCAAGAATATTTCCGAGCCGATCTACGCCAAGATCGAAGATACGGACAAGAACGTAAATGAAATTTCCATTACAGCGAAAGGATTAGATGCTCGACTTAGCGATGCTGAGGGGGACATCACGCAGCTTGACACAACGGCAAAGGGCTTGCAGGCGAGCATTTCGAACCTCGACGGCGCGATCACAAACATCAAGGCCGACGTGAACGGCATCCGCGCGACGGTAAGCACCAAGATCGACGCGACGCAGGCACAGAGCATTTTCGACCAGAGCGCGACCGGCTTCACGCTGGGCGCGACGAGCGGCGAGAACGGCACGATCTTCAAACTCAACTACAACGGCGTGCAGGTGGCGAGCACGGGGACTGTCGATCTGCACGTCAAGGCAGTCAACATCGACGGCACTCTGACGGCGGGCGCGCTGCGCGGCGGGAGCGTAAGCCTGCTGGCCGGAGATACCCCTGTCGGCAGCATGGATCTTGCCTACACGGGCACGGGGCAGGTCGGCGTCGGTCTGACGGCGACCTATGGCGGCATGAAGATGCACGCAGCGGGAAATATCTTTCTTGAATCCAAGCTGGGGCCGTTTGCATTGATCGGAAAAGACGATGCCAGCGACTACCCTGTCGTCTCGCTCGGCGGCGGCTATCTGGTGCTGAGCGGCAACTACACGTTCGGCGCTTCGCCGCCGAGCAACGCGCCGTATGGCACGGTGTTTTTCATCGAGGAGTAAGGCATGGCGAGCTTTTATTGTACGCTATCACCGGTCGACGGAGACGGGACGCAGCTCAGCGTGTACGCCAAGTTTACGGGCGGCTCGGATGATTACACCTTTAAGCGGCTCATCGACGTGCGCATCACCGGCGTCGGAACATTTGAGTTCAATTCCACGGCAGTCGGCGGCGGGGAGAGCACATTCGTCGGCACGATCACGGGGCTATCGCCGGGGACGACATACGAGTGGGTGTGCAACCTCTATTATTGGGGCGGTGACTGGATCGTATCGGATTACTCCGACGAGGGTACCGCCACAACGTACAGCGGCGGCGGTGGCGGCGGCGGAAGCAGCGCGAAGGCGGTTATCAATGTCGGGACGTATGCCTATCCGAACTGGAAGAGATACCGCGCGATCGTCAACATCGGGACGTATTCCAACACAAATTGGCTATCGGTTCGACCGGTCAACAATTACGGGAGCTATTCGCAACCCGATTGGAGGTAAAGAGCATGAATGAAAAGATCAAGCAGGAAGCGGCGCACGCGATGCGCCTGATCGGCATTTTGAACGTCAACGGTGATGCCGTCGACGTGGTGGCAGCGGTGCGACAGTCGCTTCGCAATATTGCGATGATCTGCGACGGCACGGAAGCACCGGAGAAGAAAGAAAGCGAGGGGCCGGATGAGACTGCCTGAGATCACGGCGTATATGAATCGGCGCGTGCAGCAGGAGAAATTTGGCGGGATCAACCACACATTCGGCGCGGCGGGCGGCGAGCTCTACGACATGAAAAACCTGTCGGCGCGATACTTCCCGCTTCTTGCCCCCCGTGCGCGGCGCTATACCGTCCGAAAGGGTATGGGCAAGGCGAACGGCATTTTCAGCGCAGGCAAGCTCTACGAGGTATACGGAACGAAGCTCTACATCAACGGCGAAGAGAAGACGACGGTCGCAGACAGCGAAAAGACTTTCTGTGCGCTGGGAGAACGCGTGCTCATCTTCCCTGATAAGATTGTGTGCGAAAAAGACGGCACGATCAAGCCGATGGAGGCGAGCTACGCCGCGGCGGGGCTGAAATTCGGGAATGGCACGTATGCCGACGAAAAGGCGGCGGCAAACAGCATCACGACGACCGGCGCGGCGTTCCCATTCAACGTGGGCGACGCGGTGACGATCTCTGGCTGCACAAAGGAGCCCTACAACAACCGCACGCCCATCATCCGCGAGATCAGCGAGGACAAAAAGACGCTGCGCTTTTATGAAAATACTTTCCGCCTGCCCGATGGGCAGGAAAGCATCACGGAGCCCGGAACAGTCACGCTCAAGCGCAGCGTTCCCGATATGGACTTCGTCTGCACGAACGAAAACCGCGTGTGGGGCTGCAAGGGCGACAGCATCTTTGCTTCAAAGCTCGGCGACCCGTACAACTGGAATGTGTTTGACGGGCTATCCACGGACGCGTTCAGCGTGGAGAGCGGCACGGCGGGAGCGTTCACGGCGTGCGTGAGCTACCTTGGCTACCCGTGCTTTTTCAAAGAAGACAAAATATTCAAGATGTACGGCACGATTCCGACAAACTTCCAGCTCATGTCGAGTGCTGTTCTCGGCGTGATGAAGGGCAGCCACAAGAGCCTTGCTGTGGCGGGTGAAACGCTCTATTACCTCTCAAAGGTCGGCGTCATGGCGTACAGCGGAGGAATGCCGCGCTGCATCTCCCGCACGCTGGGCGACGATGTGCGCCTCTCCGACGCGGTGGGAGGAAGCGACGGCCTCAACTACTACGTGAGCCTGAAAGAGGATGGCAAGGCGGCGCTGTACTGCTACAGCAGCGAGAACGGCGTGTGGCATAAGGAAGATGCGCTTGCCGTGGTGCAAATGGCCTATTCGGGCGGTATCATGGCCTTAGTAGACGGCGGGTGCGTGCTGCTGGGGAATCCGGCAGATATCCCGACCGGCGCAACACGCGAGGGAGCTGTTATTAGCGAGGCGGAGTTTGCTGACTATGACGGCGGCTCATTCGACGCGAAGCGCGTGCAGCGCGTACGGGCGCGGCTGGAATGCGAAAAGGGCGCAACGGTCGTGTTCCTTGTCAAGTTCGACGGCGGCGCGTGGGAAGAGGTCGACCGCTGCGGGGCACAGGAGAAAGACGTTTTCACGCTCAACTGCCCGATCCGCCGCTGCGACCACTTTAGATTAAAAATCAAAGCCACAGGAGAATACCGGCTCTATGCGCTCGAGTACGAATACGTGACGGGCGGCAGAAAGTGAGGGGACAATGGCAGATAATTTCAAACACAAGAATACAGACCTGACGCTCATCAACGATTCGGGCGACCTTGATCTCATCCGGCAGTATACCGAGGCCTACAACAAGGCATATGCCGAGGGAGACAAGGCGGGCCAGCAGGCGGCGCACGACGCGGCGGAGAAAATTCGTGCGAAGTACGACTATTCCGGCGGCGTGGACGGCAGCAAGTACATCAAACTCGGAACGGGTGCGAGCCCTGCAAAGGCTGACACGAGCTGGCTCGATAAGCTGGGCGACAGCAGCTACAACTACGATCAGAGCGGACAGATCGGCGCAAAGCTCGACGCGCTGCTGAATCGCACGCCGTTTTCCTACGACGCGGTGAGCGACCCACTCTATCAGCAGTACCGAAAGCAGTATACGCGCGAGGCAGACCGCAGCGCGGAGGATGTGCTCGGCAAGGCGGCAGTGATGACGGGCGGGATGCCGTCCACGGCGGCGGTGGCAGCGAGCCAGCAGGCGAGCGACTACCAGATGAGCCAGATGACGGACAAGATCCCCGAATTACAGCAGCTTGCCTATAGCATGTATCAGGATAAATTGAGCGGCGACCGCGCCGACCTGAATACGCTCATCGGCCTTGAGGACAACAACTACAACCGCTGGCTGGCTGACCGCAATTACCTCTATCAGCTTGCGCGCGATCAGGTGGGCGACCAGCAGACGGCGGATGCGCTGGCGTATCAGAAGCAGCAGGACAAGCTGAACTATAACTACCAGAAGGAACGCGACGCCATCGATGATGCACGATACAATGCGGAATGGCAGTATAAATTGCAGCAGGCCGCGCAGCAGGCCGCGAGAAGAAATACCCGCGTCAGCACCACGCCTACGGGCGGCGGCGAGGCGGATTATGATGGCTTGTTCGCAGCGGCGCAGGCAAGCGGCTATCCCAAGAGCTTTATCTCCAACAACTATAAGAAGTACGGCTTTTCCTCTTCAAGCAGTTTGTATGACGATTATGAGAGCTGGCTCGAGGGGCAGGGCGGCGGCAGCGGAAGCGGCAGCAGCGGCAAGACACTGCCGCAGGGTCAGTTTATTGCTCTACTGAGCGGATTCAACACGTCGCTGAAAAACGGTGAAGGCGAGCGTATCCTTTCGACGCTCGACAAGGCATGGCCGCTGATGACGAGTGATCAGAAGGCAGAAATGCAGAAGCTGCTGACGCAGTACGGCTATTCCTACGAGGAGGGCTAAATGGGACGATTAGTAAAAGCGAATCCGGAAGTGGAAGCGAGCAAGGGCCAGACAACGGTTGTTGGAACCGGCACGCACGGCAGGCTTGTGAGAACGGGGGATGTGCAGCACACATCCCCTACGGGCAATGTGGTGCAGAAGAAGCCGACAGTGCAACCGAGCAAGGCGGCAACGATTCCCGCAAAGGCGAGCAGCCCCATGTTCCGCACGCGGCAGAATGTCGTGACGCCAAAAAATCAAAGCGCGCTTGCGCAGAATCTTGCGCAGGGGGCCTTACAGAAGAAGGACGCGAAGAACTACCAGAGCAAAGAAGCGTTCGAACAGCACGTGCAGGAGGTAAAAGCCCCCACGGTCGCGCAGCGCGTCGGCAACACCGTCAAGGGCGCGGCGAAAACCTATGGCGCGGGCTTTGTCAATCTCGGCGGCGTGGTGGCGCAGGGGCAGGGCGGCACAGCGATGTCACCGGTCTATCGCGCTCAGGCGGAGACGTTGGACCAGCAGATTGCGGCATTGGAAGCGACGCTGAGCGATCCGTCGATGACGGCGCAGGATATTGCCGACACGAAAGAGGCGATTGCCATCGCTCGCAGCGAGCGTGAGAAGTACGGCAAGATCATCGAGAGCGGGGAAAAGGCCGCAGTGGGAGCCTATGACATCGCTGACAGGCTGGCCGACAGCGGCGCAAAGGATATCAACAAGGCGAAAAGCGGGCTCGGCAAGGCCGGACAACTCGCCGTTGACGCGGGCGTCGCGGGTGCGCAGATGGGGATGGATATTGCCCTCACGCCTTTTATGGGCGGCAGCGCGCTCTTCCCGATGTTCATGCGCAGCGCGGGTGGAGGCGCGCAGCAGGCGCGCAGAGCGGGCGCAACGCGCGAGCAGCAGGTCAACTATGGCCTTGCGAGCGGTGCACTCAGCGTGGCAACCGAGAAGATCGGCAACGCGGCAGCACCGTTCAAGAAGATGTTCGGCAAGGGCTTCCTTGATGACGTCATCGAAAGAGCGACGCAGAATCTGACCCGCAGCGCGGCGGGAAAGATCGCATTGTCGTTTCTGGAAGAAGGCGGCGAGGAGGCCATCGAAGACCTCATTCAGCCTGCCTTGCAGATGATCTATAACGGCAAGACGCTTGGTGGGAGCTATAGCGAGCTGGAAGCATCGGAAATTCTGAACGACTTCCTCGTTGGCGGTATCCTCGGCGGGCTTGGCGGCGGCGTGGAGGCCATCGGCAACCGAGGTGGGCGCTATTATGACAGTCGTACCGAGCTGCCGAAGACGCAGACAGAGACGCGCAGCGACGCGGAGATTGTGAACGGTATTGCTGACCGGCTCTTTGCGCGCTACGACAGCATGATCGGTGAGAGCGGGCGAAAGGCGATTCGCGGCTCGTACCAGGATGGCAAGGACACGGCGCAGCACGTCGCGGACTTTTTGCCCGCCTACAACGCGGGAGTGGAGGGCAAGGCGAACCCGAACCCGACGAATGAGACGGCCTATGCAGGCTATATTGCCGGGCAAAACGACGCGAAGAAAGCGGCAGGAACGGGCGAGCACATTGACAGCCGCACGAAGGAAAACGTATCGGGCAGAAACGTGAACGCTTTCCAGTTCGACCACCCCGAGCTGCACAGCTATTATAGCGCGGCGGCAGAGCAGATCGCAGGTATCGCCGATATGAGCCTTTCACGCGGGCAGCAGAAGGGTGCACGGCAGCGGACAGCAAACGGATACCAGCGAAGCAATCAGATATTCGAGACCCCCGCCATGCGCAAGGCGATGGACGAGGGTCTGACGCGCACGCAAATCATTGATGCAGCGCAGCGCATCATCAACGATAACGGGCAGGAGAACGTCAAAGCGGCGAAAACGCTCGAGATCGTTCTTGACGACATGCTGACGAATGGGTACACTGCTGTTGATGGAACGGCGGTTTCCCCCAATACGGATTATATTGCAGCAAAGCAGCAGATCGCAGGCGCAGAGGCGCAGGCGACCGGCTTTGACAAGTATGTAACTGACAACCGCCTTGCCCTCGAGACAGGAGAGGTGACAATGGACGAGCTGCGCGCAGAATACGCGCAGCAGGAAGGAGCCGAACATGGAGAAGCAGTACATTTACGCGAAGGCAGCGAACGGGATAACGGTGCGAATCCCCGCGGAGAAGTACGAGGCGTGGAAGAAAGCACAGGACGAGATCAGAGCCGGAAGAAAGGGAGACACTTCGCAGACAGCGAAGCAGCTGCGCTCGATTATGGAGAAAAAGTAAGCACTGCGAGCTTCGGCATCGGCAGAGGCGCGGTCAATGACAGCGTCTATCTTGTGAAGAACGAGACGGCGGAAATGCGCAAGGCGAAGGACCTCGCCAAAGAGCGCGGTCTGCGCGTGACGTTTTTTGCCGGGAATAATCTGACGTTCCGTGACAAGAGCGGGAAAGCGTTCCAGGTGCGCGGCTACGTTTCAGGTGACCGCGTATTTATCCGTGCGGATCATCCGGAATTTACGTCGTACCAGATCATGCGGCATGAGGCCGGACATGATATGATCGCAAAGGGCGAAGTCGATTTGAACGAGGTACGCACGCGCATCGATAAGACCTTTACCAGCGGTGAGGTCGACTCCCTCTGCACGGCGTATGAAGATGCTTATGCCGGCACCGAAATGACGGCGCAGGAAATCTGGGAAGAGATCGTTTGTGATAGCCTCGGCGATATGAACATTTTCGCTGACAGCGAGATCAGCGATGCGGCAGCATTCCTTCTTGCACATATCAAGGTGGAGAGTGAAACCGTTGCGCAGGAAAGCACGCGTGCGCCGCCAAGCAAAATAAATGGCAGGGCGAGCATTGAAGAGGCTGCCGATGGCAAAAAATATGTCCGCGCCGACAGACAGGTCATTTTTGGAAATGACCCGCAGAGTTGGAGCGAACAGCTGGAAGACTATATTAACGGAAAAATCCGCCGTGGACAAGACGTTAAGCTTATCGGCGCGGATGGCGACGAATTGGCCCTGACTGCGACCTCGGCAGGGAAACTGAGCGACAACCACACCAGCGATGGGCGTACTATGAGCGAGGCGGTATTTGAGCGAAAAGTAAATGCAGCATCGCATATTGACGAGTTGGCGCAGATTTCTGTCAAGGGGGATAGAAACGTTGTAGATCATAACAGCCGCCATGGGGGCATGGCAAGTCGCGGGTGGAATTATCGCACGGCGTTTTTCAAAGATTTTGATGGGAAGTATTACAAGATCACAATCTCGACAGCGCAGAGTGCAGACGGTAAGATGATCTATAATATTGGGCAGATGCAAGAAAGAAGCATCCCCCAAATTGACGGCTCTTCCGCTGCGAACAGCGGCGCTCTGCGGGGGGATGCTTCTGTAGATAGTCTATCTCGTGGCGTACAAAATGTCAAGCTGAAGTTCAGCATGGAAACGCCGGTCGAAGAGACTGACAAGCTGATCGCCGTCCACAACAAGGATGAGTCCAGCATCATGTCCGCGCTGAAGCTGGGCGGATTACCCATGCCCTCTATTGCGGTGGTCAAGGCCAGCGAGGGCCATTCCAAGTACGGCCCCATCTCCCTGGTGTTCAACAAGGCCACCATCGACCCGCAGGCGGACAGCCGGAACAAGGTTTACGGCGGGGACGCCTGGACGCCGACTTCTCCACGCCTGGAATACGAGGTGAACAGCGACGCGGAGAAACGACTGCGGAGCAAATACTACGAGCTGGTGAAACGCGTCGGCTACGACAATGCCCGCCCCCTCTACAATTATGCCAACGAGCTGGAGGACGCATTGAACAGCAACGGCGGCGAGGCCGGGCTGCTGGAGCGACACAAAGATGATGCCCAGATGATGAATCTGTTCTTGGCAGACAGTGGCCAGAACATGGTGCAAAACATCAACACGGAGACCGTGACGCGGTTGGATGATGAAAAAATAAAGCTGTATGACCACCTTATCCAAAGGCTGGGGGAGGATGTCATCGGGGAGATGCGCCCGGTCGGTGGCGAAAGCCCCATGCTGGCGCGAAAACGCTGGGTAGAGGCACACGGCGCAGAACTGGAGGCCGCGTACAGCAGCTATCTGGCTGAACACGGCATTGAGAGCGAGGCCCTGCCCGCCAAGAAGCTGATGCCAGAGCTGGTCCGCGCAAGGAACTACCTGGCGAACGGGCCGGAGACCCGCCGGATGGAATTTGACGCGGAAGCAACGCACAAGGCTATCCGTGAAGCGGTTGACCCCGCAAAGTACGAGGCGTGGTTGCACAACCTTTTTGACGGCGTAGAGGGCCGAAAGGGCCTTTACAACGGCAAGGAGGTCATCGACCGCAACGGGAACAGGCGTGCATGGGGGCAGCTCCACTATGCCTACACTTTGGAGAATATCGTCAAGGCGATGCGGGATGCGCAGAGCGAACGCGGACAAGGCTTCTGGGGTGTTTCGGCTACCGGCATCCAGGCTCTTGCAACACCGAGCTACAAAAGCATCCAGGACATCAAGTCGGACAGCGGGCGGCTGGGCCTTGAGGAAGGAAGTGAATACGACGCAAAGGTAAAGCTGGTGGACGAGGCCATCAACAATGTGCTGGGGAAAATCGTTAAGAAAACCGGCGGCACAATGGACTACGACTATGCTGCCACGGCCTTAAAGAACGCTGCGGGCGGGAAAAAGACCGTGGATGCTATCATCAAGAGCTTTGCCGCTGACGGGTATAAAATCAGCAGCAAGACAGCGCAGGACATCCAAGGCATCTTTAAGGCGGCCCTGGAAATCCCTACGGGCTACTTTGAGGCAAAGCCCCAGCGTGCCGTTGGCTTCGATGAAGTCCTTGCCGCCGTTATCCCAGACAATAGCAGCGAGCGGCTGAAAGCCGCATTGCAGGATGCCGGGGTCAACACGGTGGAATATATCGCCGGAGATGAGGCGGACCGTTTAGCAAAAGTCAACAGCGTGAATGATGCGGCATTCTCCCGTGAGATCCCCGAGGCGAACTATGAAGCGTTGAAAGAGAAGTACGGATATATCCCTGCGGGCGAGCGCGCGTACCGAGAGGTACAAGTGCCGAAGAAAACGGCGGACGACAAATACGTCAGCCGCACGATCCGCACGGTGCTGGAAGCAAAGGCAACGCCGGACGCAATGGTGCCGACGTTGGAACGAATGGTGGCAAAAGGAGATTTCTCCTACGACCGCTATACGGACAAGCAGGCCATCAGTGACGCAGAAAGCCGCATCAAAACCGAAGGCTGGCAAAAGACCTTGAATAAATGGAAAAATTCCACCAAAGAGGGAATCAGCAAGGAGAATACGGCGATTGGCTGGGCGCTCTACAACAATGCAGCAAACAGCGGTGATGTGGAGACAGCTATCGATGTGCTCGACACCATCGTAAAGCGCCAGAGAAATGCGGCACAGGCGTTGCAGGCAACGCGGCTGCTCAAGCAGCAGGACCCCGGTACGCAGCTTTATGCGGCGCAGCGCAGCGTGGAGAACTTGACAGAAGATCTCAAAAAGCAGTACGGGGAAAAGGCCCCTGATCTGAAGATTGACCGCGACCTCGCTGAGAAGTTCCTGAACGCAAAGGACGACGATGCGCGCACCGAGGCGATGAAGGAAATCTATCGCGATATCGGCAGACAGATGCCGAGCCGCTTCATTGACAAATGGAACGCTTGGCGCTACTTTTCGATGCTTGGTAATCCACGCACGCATGTGCGCAACATCGTTGGCAACGTAGGATTTGTTCCTGCTGTCACGGTAAAGAACGTCATCGGCGCAGGCATTGAGAGCGCTGCGAACGCGGTGAGCGGCGGCAAAGTCGGACGCACGAAGGCAATCCTGACGACGAAGGACGCAGGGCTTATCAAGGCGGCATGGAGTGACTATGCCAACATTCGCGAGCAGGCTCTCGGCAGCGGCAAGTACAATGATAATGTCAATGTGCGACAGGAAATCGAGGAAGGGCGCACGATCTTCAAACCAAAGCTGCTGGAAGCGATGCGCAAATCTAACAGCACGGCGCTGGATGCGGAAGACGCATGGTTCTCCAAGCCGCATTACGCGGCGGCGCTGGCGCAATTCTGCAAAGCAAATGGCATTACCGCGGAGCAGGTCGCTGGCGGGAAAGGCATTGAAGCGGCACGCGAATACGCGATCAGAGAGGCGCAGAAAGCAACCTATCGAGACACCAATGCGTTTTCACAGATGATCTCCGATCTCGGCAGATACCGCGGGGATAACAAGATGAAACGCCTCGGAAGCACCCTCGCCGAAGGAATCCTGCCGTTCCGCAAGACACCAGCCAACATTCTGGTGCGCGGCGTGGAATACAGCCCTATTGGTTTCCTCAAAAGCATAAGCTATGACCTTGTGCAGGTGCAGAAGGGTAATATGCAGGCGACCGAAATGATCGACCGTGCCGCCGCCGGTCTGACCGGCACGGGGCTGATGATGCTCGGCCTTTATATGGCGAAAGAGGGCATTCTTCGCGGCAGCGGCGGTGATGACGAGAAGAAGAAAAAGTTCGACGAGCTGCAAGGGCATCAGGAATATGCGATGGAGCTGCCAAATGGCACGAGTATTACGCTGGATTGGCTTGCGCCGGAAGCGCTTCCGTTTTTCGTCGGGGCAAACCTTTACGAGCAAATGCAGGCGAACAACGGGTATCTCACTATGAGTGATATGCTTCAGGCAGCAAGCAACGTGACGGACCCGCTTCTTTCCATGAGCTGTCTGCAAAGCCTGAACGACGTTTTTGACGCGGTGGGGTATGCGTCCTCCGGGGACACAAACGCACTAACCAGTGCGGTAGCAAGCGCGGCGACGAGTTATTTGACGCAGGGTATCCCGACGGTCTTCGGGCAGGCGGAGCGCACGGGCGAAAGCGAGCGCATGACGACCTATACGGATAAGAACAAATTCCTGACGCCGGATATGCAATATGCGCTCGGCAAGGCCAGCGCGCGTATTCCGGGCGTTGACTACGGGCAGATTCCCTTTATCGACGCATGGGGGCGCACGGAAAACTCCGGAGGCGTGGTCGCGCGGGCATTTAACAATTTTGCGAATCCCGCGTATACCTCGAAGGTAAGCGGCAGCAAAATGGAAGATGAATTGAGCCGCCTGTATGAGGCGACCGGTGAAACCAAAGTCCTGCCGCAGCGCGCACCGAAATCTTTTACCGTGAATAAGGAAAACAAACAGTTGACCGGCGAGGAATACGTCAAGTACGCCACAAAGCGCGGGCAGACTTCCTATAAGATCGTCAGCGAGCTCACGGGACTTGCGAGCTATAAGTCCATGAGCGACGGCGATAAGGCAGATGCCGTTGCGAAAGCCTACGAATATGCCAACATCGTTGGGAAAATGAGCGTGAGCAATTACCAAACGGACGGGTGGGCGGCAAAGGCCATAGATACCGTCAAAAAAACGGGCGTTTCAGAAGCCCAGTATATTGCGCTCTATCTGGCGAAAGGCGGGATCAAAAGCCTGAAGGACAAAAACGGTGACACCATCAGCAACAGTGAAGGCTTGCAGATCATGGAGCTTGTTTATCAGCAGAAGGGGCTTTCCGATAAACAGCGTGCAGCCCTCTTTGAGGACTTCGGCGTCGGAAAGAGCATTCGCCATTGGAACCGCGCGCGGGTGGACGAGCAGCTTGCAATCATGAGGAAGAAAGCGGCGTAAAGAAAAAGAACCTGTCGGATCACCGGCAGGTTCTTTTGCCCCGTGGTGAATTTGCGGAGGCGGCATGATAGGCTCAATGGAGAACACCATAAAAATAAGGGGGCGTGAAAAATGGATAATGCAAAGCACTACGATGACGCAGAGATCGCGCTGATTGAAAGCAGGTGCAAGAGCAATACGCATCGAATCAATGAGTTGCAGGAGCACCAGACGGCGCTTGACAGGCTGGCAACGTCGGTCGAAGTGCTGGCGACCAAGCAGGAGACCGTTGAGGGCGACGTCAAGGAGATCAAAGAGGACGTGAAAGCCATCACGGGCAAGGCGGGGAAACGTTGGGACAGTCTGGTCGACAAGGCCCTCGCGGTGCTGGCGGGTGCGTTTATCGCGTGGCTGCTGAGTGGGGCGGTCGGATGAAGCGCCTTATCAAAAAGGCATCGAAATTGCGAACGAGGAACACCATTTTGATTATCGTTGGCATTTTCATCGCCGCTTTTGTGATCTACACGGTCATCTTTTACAGCATTAAGGGGTGGCAGTGGGACAACATCTTCCCGTATCTACTGGGTACGGGCGGCATCATTGAAGCCTTTACCGGGCTTCTGACACTGGTGGAAATTATCGTTGGACGAAAACGAAAGGAGAAGGACAATGAAGTTTGAAATGAGTAACAAGGTGTACGATGTGCTCAAGTGGCTCGTGCTCATCGTACTGCCCGCGTGCAGCGGCCTGTACGCCGCCCTCGCGGGCGTGTGGGGTTGGGGCTACACCGAGCAGGTGACGACCACCATCAGTGCTGTGGCGCTGTTTATCGGCGCGCTCATCGGTGTGTCGACGTCCAGCTACAACAAAAGCAAGGACGAGGACGGCAAGGGTGACAGCGATGTATCACAGTAGGGACATTGCTGACCTGCGGGCGGACGTGCGTGCAAACTGCGTCATTTTCCTCGACCTCTGCAAGGAGGCGGGACTTCCGGTGCTTGTGACCGAGACAGTACGAGATGACGAGTACCAGCGCTATCTTGCCTCGAACGGCTACGCGGCAAAGACCGCGACGCGCCCGACGTTCCACGGCGTCAAGGCGGGTTTGGCGTTCGATATCTGCAAAAACGTCAAGGGGCATGAGTACGACGATCCGACGTTTTTCGCCCGCTGCGGGCAGATCGGCAAGCAGGTCGGCTTTTCGTGGGGGGGCGACTGGAAGAAATTCCCCGACCGCCCGCATTTCCAGTGGGACAACCACCTCAAACACACAGGGAGCATGATCTTGGCGGGGAAGTATCCGCCAGAAATGGAGGAGTACATGGATCAGGCAACGTTTAACAAGATGATGGATACTTACCTTACGCAGCTGCGCACCAAACCCGTCTCCACGTGGGCAGCGAAGGACTGGGCGGCGGCAAAGGCAGCAGGCATCACGGACGGCAGCGCCCCGCAGGGGCTTATCACGCGGCAGGAAGCCGTGACGATGATCCAGAGAGCGACAAAATAACGGTGTCCGATTTGGGCACGGGAAGGAGCGGGCGGCGAAAGCCCACGCGCAAGCGCCTCTGCAAGCCCTACACGGGCATGAACAGTCAGCACAGGTCTATCCGTGCGCAATTATCCTCTATGGCTCCCAAGCGGGCCGTGGCGTATATCCTGTCATTTGAGTTACCAGATGACGAGGCGGCGTGCATCATCGAGTGCGACGTGCGGCGCAAGAGTTGTGTGCAAGTTGCATTTGAAAGAAATCTCTCTGTCGATGCGGTGAAAAAATACCGCCGCCGCGCGTATCATAAAATTGCATCTGAACTATATGAAAAAAGAAACGGCCTTTCCATTTGGTAAGGGCCGTTTCTTTTTTGTGAAAAGGCAGGCCAGGATCGACCTGTAAGCACAAAATACCATTTTTCGAGCAAAAACGCAAGCAGAATCATTCGACATTTTCCGACGCACTTTGCATACACTTTACAGGCACTTTGGGGGGCCTGTTTTTTTGTACCATGAGAGCAACAAAGGAGGTGCGCGCATGGGATACTTTGGCAATCCTTATCAGCCCCAGCCGATGGGGTATAACCCCTACGGTGGATATGCCCCTGCAGGCCCACAGAACGGCGCAGGAGCGATGCAGGCGTTCGCGGGTCAAATTACCCGCGTGAACGGGAGAAACGGCGCAGAGGCGTTCAGGCTCGCTCCGAACAGCTCTATTTTGCTGATGGATGAGAACGACCCCATTGTCTGGCTCAAACAAACGGACGGTGCGGGGTATGCCACCGTTACGCCGTACACAGTCGCACCGTATCATGCGGCTGCGCCGGTAGACGTCAACAGTCTTGAAAACCGCGTGAAGAGATTGGAGGAAATACTCAATGCCAAATCCGATGATGCAGATGCTGCAGAGAAGCAGCAGAAGACCAAATAACCCTCTTGCGATGTTGGGAGAATTTCGCAAGTTTGCGCGAGGCGTGACGCCCCAGAAAGCGCAGCAGGAAGTCGAAAGACTTTTGCAGTCCGGGCAGATGTCTCAGGCTCAGTTCCAGCAGCTCCAAGAGCAGGCAAAGGAGTTCATGCAATTTCTGAAATAAGCCGGTGCGCAACGGTTTATTTATAAAATCTTTCAGGAAGGAGTTTTGACACATGGATAGTGGTATGTCTCTCAGCGATATCGCCGCGGTCACCCGCGGTGCGAACGATGAGAACGGCTGGGGTTCCGGTTGGTTCCTCATTGTCGTGCTCTTCCTCTTCATGTTCGGCTTTGGCGGCAACGGATGGAATCGCCAGGGCGAGTTTGGCCAGTACGCCACGGCTGCGTCGCAGCAGGAGATCCTTTTCGGCCAGCAGTTTGGCCAGCTGAACGACCGCTTGACCAACATCGGCAACGGCATCTGCAATCTCGGCTACGAGATGCAGGGCGGCATCGGTCAGCTGGGCAAGGAGGTCGCGCTCGCACAGAACGGCACGAACATGGCCATCATGCAGACCGGCAACGACATCCAGCGCCAGATGGCAGACTGCTGCTGCACCACGCAGCGCGGCCTTGACGCCATCAACGCCAACATCGACGCTAAATTCGCAGCGCTCGAAAAGAGCCAGCTCGAAGGCCGCATCGCACAGCTTGAGCAGGCCAACAACCAACTCTATCTGCGCGAGCAGATGTGCGGTGTCGTTCGCTATCCCAGCGGCTACACCTACAGCGCGGGCAACTCCCCGTTCTGTGGCTGCGGTTGCGGAAACGGCAACATTTGACGCCCTATTCGGCGAGGCAAGCGGGGCGGCAACAGCTGCTCCGCTTTTTAATTTTTTAGGAGGGTAAAAATATGAGCAAGTCTGCAATTTACACGACCAACGTCAGCAATCCCACCGTTGCGGCCGGCGGCATCGTGCCGGTCGGCTCGACGACGCGCCGCTATGGCTGCAACATCCGTCAGGACGGCAACGCGATTACACTGTGTGGGCAGGGATATTACCTTGTCAATGTCAGCGCGACAGTCGCACCCACGGCTGCCGGTACGGTCAGCCTGACCGCACAGAAGGACGGCGTCGCCATCATCGGCGCTACGGCAGCTCAGACGGTCGCAGCAAACGGCGTGGCAAACCTCACTATTACAGCTATTATCCGTAACGCCTGCGGCTGTGACGGCTCTCTTCTGTCGCTGGCGCTCGACGGCGTAGCATCGGTCGTCAACAACCTTGCGGTCACGGTCGAAAAACTGTGAACGACGATTCAGATGCTCTGCTGCTCGGGATAATTTTGCTGCTATTTGCTAATGCCATAAATAATGTCGAAGCTGCAGAAAGCGAGGAAGAAAATGAAACTCATTGAAAAACTGTCGGCGATGGTCGACGAGGAAATCGAGGACGCGATGAAGTACGCGAAATGCGCCCTCGAATACAAGGATGAATGCCCTGCTCTTGCGAAGACGTTTTACGAGCTTTCCGGCGAAGAGATGCATCACATGACGATGCTCCACGCCGAGGTCGCTGGCGTCATCCAGAAGTACAAGCAGGAGAAGGGCGAGCCGCCCGAGGGCATGAAGTGTCTCTATGACTATCTGCACAGGAAGCAGATCGAGAGAGCTGCCGAGGTTCGGACGATGCAAGGGATGTTTCGCGAGGGATGAGCGATCCTAAAAAATGATGCACTATTAGCCAAAAGGCCTCTGCCCACAATTGGTAGAGGCCTTTTATGCGAGGGTAACTGCGGGGGTAACAAGATAGAAATATTGGGCATAATCGAGAATTTGCTAGAATAGTCTAAATATGAAAAAACCTCGGAACCACAACGGTTTCGAGGTTTTTCTTGGTCCGAGTGGCGAGACTTGAACTCACGGCCTCTTGACCCCCAGTCACCGAAAAGTGACGGAATATCAACGGAAAATCGCTCGATGGGGGTAACAAGGGGGTAACGAGGAAACTATATCGCATCTGTGATTTTTCGGAGGTCTGTCAGGTTGACATCCTGATAATAGCGCAGCATTTCAGGACTTGCATGACCGATCAGTTCGAGCTTGTCCTTGTCCGACGCCTGAATGTTTTTCATCAGCGTTGCGAACGTATGACGGCATGTATGGGGGGAATACTTGTGCCGCTTGTTTTCGATTGGATTGTCGATGCCGATTGCCTTTAATGTGGGATAGAAAACCTCGTCGCGGAAATAGTCATACCTGAACGCTTTCCCCTCTTCGTTACAGAATAGCGCGCCGGATATCTTATCTTTTGACAGCCGGTCTATGATGGGCTGAATCTTGGGTGATATCGTGACGGTTCTATTCTTGCCCGCTTCGGTCTTGATACCAGCGCGAAGCACCTTTTCTTTCTTGTCGTAGGTATCAATCGACAGGCCGAGAAATTCTGTAGGGCGGAAGCCGAGGTAACACATGCAGTAGATATAGTCGGCGTATGGAATCACGCCGCACGCCTCTTTTATCTTCTCGATCTGGTCGGCATCAAAGCTCGCGCGCGGCGCGGCGTTTTCGCCGGTGACGGTGAGATATGGGGCCATACTCATAGGGGCGTATCCGCGCGGAACGGCATACTTGTAGATCAGGCTGCACACGGTGCGCATATTCTTTTTCGTCTGTTTGGCGCGCGGGCAGTCATCAATGCATTCTTGAATGTCATCAATCTCGACCGCGGCCAGCTTCATAAATTCGATCGGTGCAAAATACTTTTCGGCAGCGGCGTAGCAATTCAGCGTGGACTTGTCGGCGCGATGCGTTGGGAACCAAAGCTCATATGCCTTGCGCCAAGTGATATCCTTTTCACGGGGCTTTTGCGTCCGCAGCATAGGAATATATTCTAAGGCTTCTCGTTTTGTGCGGAAGCCGCATTTTTTTGCTTTCACACGGGTCAGCTTGCCGTCCTCTTCACGATAGCCTTTTGTGATTTCTGCTACCCATGAAGAGCCGCGCTTATAGACCGTCCCCGTCCCGTTGCCGCGCTTTGTGGCTTTTCGGTCGACAGATGCTTGCTTTTTGCCGCACATAGGACAAAACAGCGCGCCATCCGGCAGCGCTGCTTTACATTTGATGCAATTCGCCATGTCAGCCCCTCCAAAATCCGTAATCTATACAATGAAAATCAATGTACACGCACCACACAGTGAGAAAAACGATGATGAGGAACATTATAGCAATCACGCCGTTGCGGATACGAACACCGCGCCGCATGATCTCAATGGTATCAGCCTTTGCGTCAACGTGGCGTTCCAGCTCATCGTTGCGCGCCTGCAAGGTTTCCTCGGTCGGCGTCAAGTGTTCGGTAATTCCGAATATTTCGTCAAGGGATATGCCGAGCACCTTGCAGATCGGCGCGACGGTATAGATGGACGGAGCTTTCGACAGCTTGGAAAAGAAGTTCTGGACGGTGGACAGCGGCACGCCGGAAGCGTCGGAAATGTCCTGATAGGTCAGTTTCAGTTCTTCTTTACGGATTCTACACAGTTCTTGAATGTTCATTTACATCACCTTAACTTTTTCCGGTTTCTGCCCGTTTGGGGTGCCAAAAGTGGGTCTGTCGAACGCGGTCGAATGCCGTCGTGTTGCAAAGTCTTGGTATTGAAGTGGTAAGGTAAAGCGCGATATGGTCAAAACAAGCAGCGGCGACCGCTCCCCGCTGCTGCTGAAAAGCCCTCGCCGGTGTTGCAGAGGCGGCGAGGGCTTTGCTTAAATATCCGGGAAATAATCTTTCGACACTTCATCGGTGCTCATATTCCCGTTGGATACTTTATAGAGAGTTAGCGTCCACCCGTAAACCATTTCGTCATCTGCGGTGAATTCAAACGTTTCGTTGCATTTGAAATACTCGGTGCTTTCTCCAAACTTATACTCTTTTCCGTACCAGTCCGGACCATACGCATAATAGATCGCGTATGTGCCGAGCGGCACATCTACTTCGGCACTTCTTGCCGACACGAGGAAAGACATTGCCCCGTTGGATATTGCCTCTCCGTCGATTGGTTTTAACACGATATAGAAATTGGAATCTCCAGCGGTTTGCACTGTCAAAGGTGCGACCTGATCGCCGGACGGGTATGTGACAATCTGCCCATTGCGAAAGCTCACAGGTTGCAGTGGGACGAGACTGCCGCCTCCACTACTAACCGTTTCAGTTGGAGGCTTTACTGGCGGAGAATCATTCATGTCGGACTCGTTCAATGGCCCGGAACTTTCAATTGAAACCCAGATGATACCGCAGATGACGGCTGCGAAAAGCAGCGGCTTTAATGCTACCAACAGGATATCAACTTCCGGAGAGCGCTGCTTTCTGCTGATCCGCTTTCGCCTGTTTCTCTTGGATTCGTTTTCTAAAACCATCTGCCGATAGACGCGGTATTGCTCGACGGTCATTCCCATCATGAACGCGTCGTATTCTTCTTGCGTCATTTGCGTTAAGTCGGGAGATTCGTCAAATTCATCAACTGTTGGTTCAACGGAATGATCATGGATATCGCGTGAGGCGGATTCCGGATCAACCTGCGTCGAGGCTTCTGATACCGCCTCATCAGGGGCAGGCTGCTTTGACTTATAGGACACCGCCTTAATGACTTTCTTTACTTTGCGGTGCTGGTAGTGCGCTTGCTTTTCAAAATAATTCGGGTCGGTATACAATCCCACGCGCAAGACCTCCTAATACTATTTTCTATGTTGAAGCCATGAGCTTATGAGAGATAATAGGTGAAACAACTTGAACGGAGGATACATAGATGCAACGCTTATATCAAGACGCAAAAGCCAACGCCGATAATATTACTGCAGAAGACCGCGCATTCCTCGAGGCGATTCAAGATGCAGAAAAGCGGAGAGCAGTCATTGAACTGCTGAAAGGAGCAAAAAGATGAAGATTTTATTTTGCATTTGCACAGCATTATCCATGTTCTTTAGCGTGTGGGCTGTTCTCGGGCAAATCAAACTGCGTAAAATGAAAGACAGGTTAAATGAGTTTGAATGCTGCCAATATCCCCAGCAGAAGAGAGCCGCCAGCGAAGAGCATCGATGCAAAGGATACCCATTTGTTGACAATAGCATGGTGTTCCATTTTTGCATTTTCTTCACGGATGTACTTTTGTTCGCGGCGCTTCTCCTCATGTTCTGCGCTTAACTTTGAGTAATAAGCCCGCCCGATGGGGGTGATTTTAACTGACGAATACGGGGCAAGCGACCCAGAGATATACCCGCTGTGCAGTAGCAGTTGCAATGAACCGGACGTCTCCTGCACGGATTTGTCAGTATTCATCAGCGCCGACCATTCCATTTCGCCGCCACTCTCGGAGAGGGCTTTTAGAACGTTAAATTCAGACATACTTATTCCCCCTTGATCCCAAGCAGCGTGCGGATCGCCTCTTTTGTGCGGGCGTCCGCAACGTGGTACGCCTGCAACAATTCAAAATCGGTATAGTTTAAACCGTCGTTCTTCGGGACGGCGGTCTCTTTTTCTGCGCCCTGCTTCGGGAGGGCGGGAAGCTCGTCGCCGTCCAACTCGGCAAGCGTGATGCCGAAATGGTCGGCGATCTTCTGGCGGGTCTTTGGGTGCGGAACAACTACGCCGTTTTTCCAGTTAGAAACGCTTTGTAAGTTTACACCAAGTATTTTAGCAAATCGATACGAAGAGTATCTTGCGCTATCCATGCAATAGTTAAAATTTCTGGCAAATCCCATAAAAATCACAGTCTAACTTAGGTTATTTTGACGGTCTAATTTAGGTTGACTAATGGTCTAACTTCGACTATAATTAGATTCGTGGACAGGTAATAAGAAACCAGACCACCCCGACAAATCGAGCTGGCGCGAATCAATGTTTGTAGCAAAACTTAGAGTAACACCAATGCTCCAATTTGTCAACATTTTAATCAAATTTGGAGGCGAAAAAGATGGGGTTCCCTGAAAACCTTGCTCGGCTACAGGCTGAGCGCGGCGAGACGAATTATCGTCTTGCGAAAGAGATCGATGTCTCGCAGACGTCGATCAAGAGCTGGAAAGATGGCGCTTGCTACCCGCACCCGCGCCACATCAAACGGCTTGCCAAGCACTTCAAGGTAAAGGAAGAAGCGCTTACGGGTAAGGAGGACACATGAACGAGCTAATCAAGATCACTTACAACAATGACCGCCCTGCTGTCTCTGCGCGAGACCTGCACGATTTTCTCGAAGTGAAGACGGCTTATAAAGACTGGTTCCCGAGAATGTGCGAGTACGGGTTCACCGAGGGCGAAGATTTCAACCCGCTCAAAATTGAGCGAGTTCAAAACGAGGGTGAGCGCATGGTTGCTCGAACGGTTGACGACGCAGTGCTCACCATCGACATGGCGAAAGAGCTTTGCATGATCCAGCGCAATGAAAAGGGCAAGCAGGCTCGCCAGTATTTTCTTCAAATCGAAAAGGACTGGAACAGCCCGGAGAAAGTCATGGCCCGCGCGCTGCAAATCGCAGGGGACAAGCTCAAGCGGCTTGAAAGCAAGGTCGAGGCCGACGCGCCGAAGGTGCTTTTTGCCGATGCGGTCAGCGCAAGCAAGACTTCGATCCTCGTCGGCGAGCTGGCGAAGCTGCTGAAACAAAACGGCGTTGACATCGGGCAGCACCGACTGTTCCGTTGGATGCGCGAAAACGGCTATCTGATTCGCCGGAACGGCACGGACTTCAATATGCCAACACAAAAATCAATGGACTTGGGGCTTTTCACCGTTAAGGAAACGGCAATCACCCATTCTGACGGTACGGTGACGGTGAGCAAGACCACGAAAGTCACCGGCAAAGGCCAGCAGTATTTCATCCAGAAGTTTCTTGGAGAGGAAGGAACACGCAAATGAGCATAAATGAGTTTGCCGGTAAAGTCGATTCCATAGGGTGTGATCTTTCTGGTGTGACCGACACACTGTCCCTCTGCATCGCAGGGGCAATTCAAGAAGGCGAACTCTCTGAGACCGGAGACTGCCGGTTTTACGGGGCACTGATTCAGATTGAAATGGCGTTACGGCGCGTGGAAGAGGAATTGTGCTGTGAAGCTCAAGCGGCATTGGACAGCAAGGAGGAACGCACATGACGGTGGAAGAAATGCTTGCATCGGACAAGCCGGTGCTGACACCGGCGGATATCGCGCCGGTACTCGGGCGGAAGCCCTATTCGATCAGCATTGCGGCGAAAGACCACCCCGAACAGCTCGGATTTCCGGTCAGCCGCATCGGAACGATCACGGTCATCCCGCGGCTTTCGTTCCTGAAATTTCTTGGATATGAGGTGGAGGCATGATCGACACGTTGTTTTTCGGCGGCATCGCCGCTGCGGTGATCGCGCTGAACGGCTGCGACTTTGCAACCTCCCTCGCCGTCATCGGCGCATGCGCGGTGTGCAAGGCGCTGTATGAGCTGCTGCCGTATATCGACAGGGGGTGCAGACGATGAGACGGCACGACAAGCGCACGAGAGAGCAGCGCAAGGCGGATGAGGCGATGCTTTTTGCCGGTATCTGCCTGCTGCTGGCGGCGGTGCTCATCGCGGTCTCGGCGATGATGTGATGTACCGCTGCGAATGGTGCGGGCTGACCTTTGACGAGCCCGACGTCTTGCGCAGGCGCGAGAACCTTGACGGTGAGCGCGGCGTGGAGACGCAAACGATACTATGCTGCCCCTTCTGCGGGGTGGAAGACATCGAGGTAACAAAAGATGAAGATGCAGAAGATATCGACGCTCGGGATGAGCCGCGAAGACTGGCTTGAAGAGCGCAAGAAGAGCCTCGGCGGCAGCGACATGGGCGCCGTGCTGGGGCTAAACCGCTACCGTTCGCCTTATACGGTATGGGCGGAGAAGACCGGCAGGATCGGCGAAGAGCCGGAAAACGAGGCGATGCGCGTCGGGCGCGACCTTGAGCCGTATGTGGCAAGCCGCTTTGAAGAGGCGAGCCGCAAGAGCGTGCGCCGCATGAATTACCTGCTGCGCCGCGAGGACTGCCCTCATCTGCACGCTAACATCGACCGGCAGATCCTTGGCGAAAGCTCCGGGCTTGAGTGCAAGACGGCAAGCGCGCTGAATCTCAAGCGCTATGAGGGTGGGGATTTCCCCGAGAGCTACTATGCGCAGTGCGTGACGTATCTCGCCGTAACGGGCTGGGAACGCTGGTTCTTGGCGGCGCTGGTGCTGGGCAAGGGCTTTTATTGCTACCAGATCACGACCGTCCCCGATGACTATGTTCCCGGATGGTGCGAGAGCAGCGTGTATGTCAGCCCCGACGAGATTGCAGCGTTGAAACGCTGCGCCGCGGACTTCTGGCACGACTACGTGGAGGCTGACAGCCCGCCGCCGATGGACGGTGATGCGAGCACGACCGAGGCGCTTGAGACCATCTACGAGGGAGGCGGCGGTGAAGTTGAGCTGTTCGGGCGCGAGAGGCTTGTCGAGCAGTACCAGTACTTGATGAGCCGCAAGAAAGCCATCGAGAAGGGCGCGGACGCCATCAAGCAGCAGCTCATGAACGACCTTGGTGACAATGAGCGCGGATACTGCGGGCGCTTCACGGTCGACTGGAAGGGGCAGAGCCGCCAGACGTTCGACGCGAGGGCGTTTGCAAAGGATCACCCCGAAATGGATCTGAGCGGCTACTACAAAACGACAAATTTCCGCAAATTTGCGGTGAAGGAGGACAAAGAAAGATGAAGGAAGGATTGATTCAGAACGCGCAGGCGATGCAAAAAGCACCGCAGCAGAAGCAGGTATCCGTCATGGCGTTGTTGAACGATCTGCTTGACCGCGACGGCATGCGCAAGCGCTTTGACGAGTTGCTTGGCAAGCGCGCGCCGCAGTTTATTTCGTCCATCGTTTCGATGGTCAATGCAGACAAGAATTTGCAGCAAGCCTTTTATGAATCCCCGATGACGGTCATTCAGTCCGCGTTGAAAGCGGCGATGTTTGATCTCCCCATCGACCCGAGTTTGGGCTATGCCTTCATTGCGCCATTCAAGAACTACAAGAAGGATATTGGCGCAAAAAAGATGGAAGCGACATTCATTCTCGGCTGGAAAGGTATGCACCAGCTTGCACTTCGCACGGGTGCATATAAGACCATAAACGTCGTGGACGTGCGTGAGGGCGAATTGAAGAGTTACAACCGTCTGACCGAAGAGGTTGACATTGATTTCGTGGAGGACGAGGACGCGCGCGAGGCACTTCCTGTCATCGGATACGTCGGGTATTACCGTCTTATCAATGGGGCCGAAAAGACAGTTTACATGAGCGTCAAGGCCATCACCGCACATGAAAAGAAATTCCGAAAAGGTGAATATCAGGGCAAGGGCTGGCGCGATGATTGGGACGCTATGGCGCGCAAGACTGTCTACCGCGTTTTGATTGGAAAATGGGGTGTTATGTCCATCGACTACCAGACGCGCGGCGCGGGAAAACAACTCGCCGACGTGATCGCCGCAGATGCGCAGGAAGAGGAAACAATTGACGCCAACTACACCGTGGATGAGACGACCGGCGAGGTCATCGAAAGCGACGGTGACGCACAGTGAGCATGAATCGCGTGTGCCTGATGGGACGCATCGGGCGTGACTTGGAGCTGAAAAAGACGAACAGCGGCGTATCCGTTGTGTCGTTCCCTCTTGCCGTTGACCGCAACGGCAAGGAGGGCGGCACAGACTGGATCGACATTGTCGCATGGCGCGGCACGGCAGAAGTGCTCTGCAACTACGCTGATAAAGGTCGCATGATCGGCGTCGAAGGGCGCTTGCAGATGCGCGACTGGACGGACAAGAACGGCAACAAGCGCAGGAGCTACGAGGTGCAGGCTGACAGCGTGTATTTCGCAGACAACAGGCGCTCGGAGGGGAATGATACCACCGCGCCGCAATACGCCGCAGAGAGCGCCGCAGGCGGCTTTGCAGAGGTCAGCGAGGACGACGGCGAGCTGCCGTTTTAAGGCGGTGGCGGTATGGGAGCTGCATCTACAAGGTGCTATGTAAAGGCATATTACGACTGGATCGAGCAAACAGCAGCACTGGAAGATGACGAAAAAGGCCGTCTGTTTGTTGCGATTTTAGAATATGCCAGGTCGGGTGAAATTCCAGACAACCTCGGGAGAGAATCCCTTTTATTTCCGGTATTTAAGTCGGTCGTTGACCGTGACGCTCAAAAATCTGATGCGCTGGCTCAGAATGGAGCGGCTGGCGGCAGAGCACCAAAAGCAAATGCAAGCAAATGTAAGCAAACGCAAGCAAATGCAAGCAAATGTAAGCCTACTAATAACATAAGACATAAGACAGAAGACGAAGAACATAAGACAGAAAACGATATACCCTCTGAATCCCCCTCTACGAGGTACGCATTCGAGCGTTTTTGGTCAGTTTACCCGCGAAAAATCGGGAAACAGTCTGCTAAGAGAGCTTTCGAGCGGGTCAAAGTCCCACTCGAAACACTTGTGACCGCAGTGGAGCGGCAGAAGTGCAGCGACCAATGGACGCAGAACAACGGGCAGTTTATTCCACACCCCGCTACATGGCTGAATCAAGGCCGGTGGGACGATGAGCTACCCGAGAGCGGCAGAGGGTATCACTACGACTACGGCAACACGGAGGGAAGCCTATGAACGTTGACGCATTGATCGACAGCATCGCGAAAAAGGCCGAGCCTGTTCGTGATCTGGTCGATTACGAGAAAGACGGGCTGCTGTACTGCGGCCATTGCAACACGCCGAAGCAGTGCCGCATCCCCATCGGCGGGAATGTCCGCCTTGTCGGGTGCCAGTGTGCTTGCGCGGCGCGAGAGTACGAGGCCGAGAAAAAAGCTCGCGCTGACCGTGAGAAGCGACTACGCATCGAAACGCTGCGTGCTGACGGAATCCGCGACAAGAGCCTGACGGCGTGCCGGTTCGACAAGGCGACGATGAGTGACGAGATCGTCAAATGCAAACGCTATGCCGACGCATGGGACGATATGCGGCGCGAGAACAATGGGCTTCTGCTGTGGGGCAACACCGGCAACGGGAAGACCTTCGCGGCGGCGTGTATCGCCAACGAGCTGATTGACCGCGGGATCCCGGCGATGATTACGAGCTTCCCGCGAATCCTCAACGCGGGATACGACAAGAAAGAAATCGTCGAGCAGGTGCACTATTACCCGCTGATGGTAATCGATGATCTCGGCGCAGAGCGCAGCAGTGAGTACGCAATGGAGACGGTTTACACGGTCATTGACGAGCGATACAAGGCCAAGAAGCCGCTGATCGTCACCACAAACCTGACGCTTGACGAGCTGTGCAGGCCGAAAGACATGGCCTATCAGCGCATCTATGACCGCATCCTCGAGATGTGCACGCCACTGGTATTCAAGGGCGATAGCATGAGACGCGACAAGGCAAATCAGCGCATGAGGCACGTCAAATCGGTGTTGGCAGGCGGTGCGCCGTGAGCGGGTATCGCGGGGGCATTTTCAAGTGCCCGTTTTACTCGCGGGACTACCGCGACTATCTCAACTGCGAGGGCGCCCAAGTCAAACTGCCGAAAGAAGAGCTGGACGAATATACGCGGCGCTACTGCGCCAACGAAGAATGGCGACACTGCCCGATCGCCCGGGCACTGACGCTGCACTACGAAAGGACGGAGAACCGATGAGCGAAAGAAACAGAGACAAGGTAAAACGGCTTGAGCACGAGCTCGGAAGATACCGGAAAAAAGTCGGCGAGCTGATGGAAGCGAATGCGAAGCTGCGCGAGGGTATGAAGGGGCTGAACCAGCTGCGCATGGCGTTCGACGCTTGGATTATCCAGATCGCGCTTGCCTACGGCGAGGCAGGGAAGGACCCCGACACGGGAGAAGAGATCCCGCGCATGAAGGCGCTCCACCTCGAAAGGCCGAAGGTGATCCCGCTGCTTGGGAAATACAGGATTGACCGACGCGTCGATGAGAAGAACGTGATGCATATTGCGGTTGGCCTGCGGGACGACCCCGCGGACAGCAAGGAGGAGGCACACGATGGCGCTGACATCAGCTGACCTTGCACGGCTCGGGCCGCAGGCGCAGAAGCAGGTGCTTGACAAGCTGGCAGGCACGCAAAAGCCGAAGAAAAGCAAATACGGGAACCGAAAGGTCGTGCGCGATGGCATCAAGTTTGATTCCGAGCGCGAGGCGGCGCGATTCACCGAGCTGAAAGTGCTGCGTGCGATGGGCAGGATTCGCGATTTGCGGCTGCAAGTGAATTTTACCCTCGTGGAGGGCTACAAGACCATCGAGGGGAAACGCATCAAGCCGATGGTCTACCGCGCGGATTTTGTTTACGAGCGAGCGACCGAGCCGGACTGCAACGGCACGGTGTATTGGCTGCAAGAGGTCGAGGACGCGAAGGGCGTGAAAACGAAGGACTATCTGCTGAAAAAGAAACTGATGCAGGACAAGTACGGCATCACGATCCGCGAGGTGTGAGATGAGCTTTGAGCACTGCCATAGCTGCAAGCCGCCAACGCGGCACGTAGGCTGTCACGGCGATTGCCCGTACTATCAGGCGGATATCGCCAAGGACAACGAGGCGAAGGAAGAAGAAGCTCGCCAAACGCAGGAACGCGGTGCCTATTGGGGCGCGCGGCAGTTTAAGACGAGGCGCTATCAACGAACGAAATGAGGGAGCGAAAAAGATGAATGCAAAAGACACTGCGGAGCGGATCCGCAACCTGAGAAAAGCAAGGGGCATGAGCCAATCGCAGTTTGCCGCCATGTGTGGCATTGAGCAAGGGCAGCTGTGCAATTACGAGTGCGGGCGCATTATGCCGACTATCCCGCTGTGCGAACGTATCTGCGAAGCCGTAGGGCTCCGTGTGATCGACTTTTTGAGCGAGGATAAAGCGCCGAAGGGGCCTATCCCGACCGAGCAGCGCATCGGCGAGCATGTGAAAGCCCTGCGGTTGATGCGTGGGATGAACCAGACGGAACTTGCAGACAAGTCCGGCGTCGCAGACAGAACGATTTCGTCTATCGAGCGCGGCGAGCGATACGGTATAGTCACAACGTATCTCTATCTTGCCGAAGCGCTGGACGTGTCCATCGGGGCACTGTTAGGAGGGGAATGATATGAGCCGATTTGTTATGAGCAAGACGCCATGGGAGCGCTGCCCGTATCCGGGCCTCAAAGCGGCGTTGGAGAAAACCGACTACAACCAAACCACGCTTGCCGAGTCGACCGGCATTTCGGCGACCAACGTGAGCCGGTACGTCAAGGGCGACGTGGATGTGACCGTGCGGGCGTTCCTCGCGTTGGAGGATTTGACCGGGATGACGTTCCGGGAGTTGTTCGGGGAATGCGAGGGGCGCCGATGAAGGTTTTAGTTGCTTGCGAGGAATCGCAGGAGGTATGCAAAGCGTTCCGCGCGTTTGGGCACGAGGCGTATTCATGCGACATTCAGGAGCCGTCCGGCGGCCATCCTGAGTGGCATATCCTGGGCGACGCGTTGGGGGCCATTAAGGGTGGCGCCGTTACCACGATGGATGGGGCGGCACATGATGTAGGCAAATGGGATTTGCTGATCGCGCACCCGCCGTGTACATACCTGACTGTTACCGGGAATCGCTGGTTTAACACGGAAAGATATGGGGAAAAGGCGGTCAGACGGTTGCAGTTGCGGGAAGAAGCTGCGATGTTTTTCCTGGCCTTTGTAAATGCCAACGTTTGTAAAATCGCGGTAGAAAATCCGGTCGGATATATGTCTACACACTATCGTAAGCCTGATTGTATTATCCAGCCGTATGAATTCGGACACCACGCAAGAAAAAAGACTTGCCTATGGCTAAAAGGCTTACCCGCTTTGCGACCGACAAACATTGTAGATGCGGGAGATATTTTGCCAGGCGGATACAGTGTGGGGGCAAGCGCAAACTATGCAAAAGACGAGACCGGTAAGATTATGCGATGGAATGACCCGCGTACGGCAAAAGCAAGGAGCAAAACCTTCCCCGGCATCGCCAAAGCTATGGCGGAGCAATGGGGCGGAGACATTAGGGAGGACGAAGCAGAATGAACAAAGACTTAATGTTTTCATCAAGATCTGAAATGTGGGAAACACCGAAAGCATTTTTCGACGATCTCGATGAACTGTTCCATTTCACGCTGGACGCTTGCGCAACGTCAGAAAACGCAAAATGCGAACGCTATTTCACCCCAGAGATGGACGGACTGAAACAGGACTGGGACGGCGTTGTGTGGTGCAATCCCCCATACGGACGCGGCGTTGGGGCGTGGGTAGAGAAAGCGCATCGAACCGCCGAGGAATCAGACGCAACGGTTGTGATGCTGCTTCCGGCGCGGACGGATACCGCTTGGTTCCACGATTACTGCTACAACGACAAATATGCAACCATCAATTTCGTGCGTGGGAGATTAAAGTTCGGCGGAGAAAAGAACAGTGCCCCATTCCCAAGCATGGTGGTGATTTTTCGCCGACCCGCGAAAGCGCTACATTAGGGAGGCTCAGAGAGAGCTTCAAATTTTAACAAAAATCAGGAGGAATTTCATCATGAACAACAATCAGGACTATATCGTTCGCTGCGACCGCGCAGGCGTATTTTTCGGCAAGATCAAGGAGAGAAACGGCTCCGAAGTCACCATGACTGATGTGCGTAAGCTGTGGAGCTGGGACGGCGCGTGCGCCGTGGAGCAGCTGGCGCAGGACGGCACAAAAGCACCGGGCAACTGCCGTTTTACCGTGACGGTCCCGGAAATGACCGTGCTGGGGGCAATCCAGATTATCCTGTGCACGGATGCGGCATCTGCGTCGATTCGAGGCGTAAAGGAGTGGAAGAGATGACGCTTGATGAGAAGATCAAAGCCTTTCTGACTGTGAGCGACGGCTACGACTCCGGCTCCGGCTACGGCGACGGCGACGGCTCCGGCGACGGCTCCGGCTCCGGCTCCGGCTACGACTCCGGCTCCGGCTACGGCTCCGGCTACGGCGACGGCTCCGGCTACGGCTACGGCGACGGCTCCGGCTACGGCTACGGCGACGGCTCCGGCTACGGCTCCGGCGACGGCTCCGGCTACGGCTACGGCGACGGCTCCGGCGACGGCGACGGCTCC
>ERZ840371.556-NODE-556-length-44860-cov-9.442071_pt1 | contig 44860 bp, 42 predicted proteins | sample MGYA00519937_ERZ840371 | MGnify/ENA primary metagenome ERZ840371 (study PRJEB31850, sample SAMEA3708873) | human gut metagenome | biome: human gut; feature: human-associated habitat; material: faeces | place: China | collected 2014 ... | reverse complement strand
CAGCTCCCCGTCCACATAGACGGCGCCGGAGACAAAGTCGATGTCCACCGTCTGGCCCTCCGTGGCGATCACCCGCTTCACGATGGGCTCCCCGTCCTTGAAGCTCTCCTTCCGGATGATGACGATGTCCCCGGCCTCAAATCCACCGCACAGGTGGGCGTTCATCACCAGCAGGCAGTCCTGATGCTGGAGCGTCTCCCGCATGGAGGGGCCGGACACCAGCACCACCCGCGCCGCAAAGGTGAACAGCAGCACCGTTGCTGTCACGGCGCACACCAGCACCTGCACCCACTCGTACAGCCCGCGGAGGGAAAGCGCGTCCCTGTTGAGCCGTTTTCCTCCCCGCACGTGACCGCCTCCTCCAGCACCGCAGTTTTTCACAATAACGTATGCTAGTATATCAAAGAACCGTCAAAATCACAAGATGCCGGGGAAATTTTGTGTGACAAGAAAAAAGAGAGGCTTTCGCCTCTCTTTCGTCTTGGATCACAGCTTTTCCTTGACCTTGGCGCCCTTGCCCACGCGGCCGCGCAGATAGTACAGCTTTGCTCTGCGGACCTTACCGTGGCGAACCACTTCGACCTTGTCGATAATAGGCGAGTTGACCGGGAAAATTTTCTCCACACCAACGCCGTAAGACACGCGGCGGACGGTGAAAGTCTCCTCAACGCCGCCATGCTTCTTGGCAATGACGGTGCCCTCAAACACCTGGATACGCTCGCGAGAGCCTTCCTTAACCTTCACGTGTACGCGAACAGTGTCGCCCACCTGAACGTTGGCGGTTTCCTTCTGCAGGGCTTCTTTGTTCAGTTCCTTGATGAGATCCATGGATTTTTTCCTCCTGTTAATAGGCGTTCATGCCGCTTTTTATGCGCATTGGCACACTTTTAGCCGGCGCACGACAGAGGACCGCCCTTTGTAAGCCATGATAGAATACCATAGAATCTGTCAAATTGCAAGGATTATTTTAGAGTTCTTCCGAAATTTCTTCCGATTTCGTCTCTCCGGCAAACCAATCCGGGTGGTTGTACAGCTCCGGGAAGGAGTGGAACACGCCACGGTGCTTAAAGCCGGGGAAGGTGTCCAACTGCAAGCCGTTGATCCCCTGAAAAATACTCTTTTCGATGTTGGGATTCGTCTTTTTCAGCTCCCGCAGCAGCATTTTGATCTCCTGCCGCTTGCTGCGGCCCACGCCGTCCCCCGCCGCCTCCCGCTCCTCCGTGAACCGGCAGGCGCACTGGAGGAATTGCAGGTGGTTGTAGTTCTTCCATGCGATGATGGCGTCCTCGTGGACGCAGTACAGGGGCCGGATCAGTTCCATGCCGGGGAAATTCTTGCTGCGGAGCTTGGGGGGCATGGCCTGAAGCTGTCCGCCGTAGAACAGGCCCATGACAGTGGTCTCGATGACGTCGGAAAAGTGGTGGCCCAGCGCGATCTTGTTGCATCCCAGTTCCTGAGCCTTGGCATACAGGAAGCCCCGGCGCATCCGGGCGCAGAGATAGCAGGGGTTCTTCTCCACGCTGACGGTGACATTGAAAATGTCGCTGTCGAAAATCGTGATGGGAATCCCCAGCAGGGCGGCGTTATCCTCGATGAGTTTTCGATTCTCCGGCTTGTAGCCGGGGTCCATCACCATAAAGACCAGCTCAAAGGGCTGAGAGGTATGGCGCTGCAATTCCTGCATCAGCTTGGCCAGGATCACGGAGTCCTTGCCGCCGGAGATGCACACGGCGATCCTGTCCCCCGGCTCGATCAGCTCGTACCGCTTCACAGCGGCGATAAAGGGATTCCAGATGGATTTGCGATAGGTTTTGATAAGACTGCGCTCGGCAGTCTCCTGCGGTGTCAGTTCCCGGGACATACGTTTTGATCCTCTCTTACTGTTACAGCCAGATGGCTCCTAATTTCAAAATGGACGCCGTCATCCGCCGGAGCCACGGGCGGTTCTCCCAGTCCTCCAGTGTATAAAGCTGGCTGTCCTCCACGATGTGGTCCATATCCTCCAAAAGCTCCTCGATCACCGGCATGTGGTAGAGCATCACCGCGTCCTCATAGTGAAGCTGGAAGCTGCGGTAGTCCATATTGGTGCTGCCGATCAGGGCCGCTTCCCGGTCCGCCATGGCGCTTTTGGCATGGACAAAGCCGGGGGTATATTTGTAGATCTTGACGCCGTGACGCAGCAGTTCTCCCCAGTAGGTCTCCGCCACCAGATACACCAGTTTTTTATCCGGGATAGCGGGGATCATCAGCCGCACATCCACCCCGGCGTCCGCCGCGATGCACAGCGCCTCCTGGATGGATTCCTCCACGGCGTAATACGGCGTGGTGATATACAGCATCCGCTTGGCAGAGGCGATGAGCTGAAGATAGACAGCCTCCACCGGATTGTCCGGGTTATTCAGCGGCCCATCCTCAAAGGGCTGGCAGAAGCCCTCCACCGCCGGACCTTCCCGGCGGGAGCGGTAGTAATCGTCCTCGTTGGGAAAATGACGGCCCAGCATCTTCCACATCTGCATGAACTGCACAGCAAAGCCCCAGGCCCCGTCCCCCGTCAGGCGAACGGTGCTGTCCTTCCAGTAGCCGAAGCGCTCGATCCGGTTGGCGTACTCGTCTCCGATGTTGATACCGCCGGCGTAGGCCACATAACCGTCGATAACAGTGATCTTCCGGTGGTCACGGTAATTGAAGTACAGGCGGTTGATATACCGGTGGACGGGGTTGAAGATCTCCACCTCGATCCCCGCGTCTTTGATGGCTTGCAGCGTCCCGTCAGACAGACGGGTCAAGGTGCCGAAATCGTCGATAATCAGGTGGATCTCCACCCCGGCGGCGGCACGTTCCTTCAATACGGCGAAGATCTCGTCCCAGACAGTCCCCTCCGCCAAAATATAATACTCCATGAAGATATAGGTCTCCGCCTGCCGCAGATGCTCCACCAGATCCCGGAAGAAGGACTCCCCCTCACCGAAATAGGCGGCGTCCGTATTGCGGTACAGCCAGAATTGCCGCTTCTGGAGATAGGCGGCCAAGCGGCCCCACGCAGGGCTGCGGCGGGTCAGGGCGGTCTGATTCAGGTCGCTGAGCATTTTTGCGCTCTCCCGCTGGGGGATCGGCGGCACCGGCTTCAAACTCAGCTGCTTGGCCTGATGCGTGCCGCCCCATAGACAGAACAGGAGCATACCTGCCACCGGCAAAATCAGCAGCAAGCACATCCAGCTCAGCTTATAAGACGGACTGCCGCTGCGTTGGTAAACCCGAATGGCCACCGCCGCGCCGATCAGCTGGAGAAATCCGTACACAAAGCTGGCCTTTTCTTTCAGGAAACGGGTCAGCAGAAGGGTCACCGCGATCTGCGCCAGCACCGTCAGGGCGCAGAGCATCAGACTGGCCGCTGCGGAGATCCGCCGCTCCGTGCGTTCCTGATTCCTATGGGACATTCTGCCCATACCGTCACCTCCCGGATTCAAATAAATCTCTATTATAATTATAGCAACACAACCGGCAATCTTCAACTATATTTGAAAAAAGCGCATGGCCATTCCAGCCATGCGCTTTTCATTCAGCGGTAATTCTTACGCAGCAGATCCTGCTTGATGTCCCAGAGCTTCTGGCTCAGGTCCACATAGTAGTTGTGGGGATTCTCAAAACGCTTTACCTCGTCCCACAGGGTATCGATCTGCTCCCGGCAGTACTTCTGGATCTCCGACAGCGTGGGCTGCTGGTACACCAGTTCGCCATGGTCAAAGATCTTCTCCTGCAGAGGTTTGATGGTGTAGTCCGTATAGGTCCGCCGCTTCCAGGTAGCATCCGGATCGAACAGTTCCAGAGGCTGACCCTCCTCGATCACTTCATCCCACACGGTGATGTAGTCCGCCTCCGCCTTGCCGGTGGCCTTGTCAAAGATCCGGTAGACCTTCTTGAAATGGGGGTTGGTGATCTTGCCCACATTTTCGCTGATCTTGATCTTCGGCACGATAGTGCCGTCCTCTTTCTCAATGGCCGCCAGCTTATAGACACCGCCGAACACCGGGTCGCTCTTGGAGGTGATCATCCGCTCGCCCACGCCGAAGAGGTCCACCTTGGCCCCCTGACGGAGGATGTCCTGAATGATGTACTCATCCAGGGAGTTGGACGCGGAGATCTTGCAGCTCTCCCAACCGGCCTCATCCAGCATCTGCCGGGCCTCCCGGGTGAGATAGGCGATGTCGCCGGAATCCAGACGGATGGTGCACTTGGTAATGCCCTTGGGCCGCAGCACCTCGTTGAAGGCCTTGATAGCGTTGGGAACACCGGATTTCAGGGTATTGTAGGTGTCTACCAGCAGCGTGGCGTTGGTGGGGAACACCTCGCAGTAGGTCTTGAAGGCCTCATACTCCGAGTCGAACATCTGCACCCAGGCATGGGCCATGGTGCCGCCGGCGGGAACGCCGAAAAGCTGGTCGGAAATGGTGCAGGCCGTACCGGCGCAGCCGCCGATATAGGCAGCCCGGGCGCCGGAGATGGCGGCGTCCGTGCCCTGTGCCCGGCGGGAACCGAACTCCAGGATCACGCGCCCCTCCGCCGCCCGGACAATGCGGTTGGTCTTGGTGGCCACAAGGCTCTGGTGGTTGAAGATCAGCAGCAGGAAGGTCTCCACCAGCTGCGCCTGAATAGCCGGAGCCCGGACAGTGATGATCGGCTCCCGGGGGAAGATGGGAGTACCCTCCGGGATGGCCCAGACGTCACCCGTGAATTTGAAATCGCGGAGATAGTCCAGAAACCGCTCGGAAAACAGATCCTTGCTCCGGAGATATTCAATGTCCTCCTCAGAAAAATGCAGATCCTGAATATAGGCGATGATCCGCTCCAGACCGGCGCAGATGGCATAGCCGCCGTGGTCCGGAACATCACGGAAAAAGATGTCGAAATAGGTGATCCGATCCTTCAGCCCCGCTTCCAGATAACCATTTCCCATGGTCAATTCGTAAAAGTCGCAGAGCATCGTCATATTGAGTTTATCTGTGATATCCATCGTGTGTCTCCTTCTCGTTACACCACAAGTTACCACACATTATAGCTATCTCCCCGGATAAAAGCAATTCTTTTATCAATTTTTTCACAAATAAACATTGACAAGGCACCTCTGCTCCCCTATCATAACTAAGACGGCGGCCGACTTTCGCGTATCCCTCACCTGCCGGCCCCCTTTGGAAAGGAAACAAGCCATGGAAGTGATCTTAGGCATTGATATCGGCGGCTCTACTACAAAGATCGTAGGGCTGCGGACCGACGGCAGCGTGGTCTCCATGCTCCGGGTCCGGGCAGAGGATCAGGTCACCAGCCTGTACGGTGCACTGGGCAACTACCTGACCAGCAACGGTCTCTCCCTCGGAGATGTGCGCCGGGTCGTTCTGACCGGCGTTGGCGCCAGCTATGTGGACGGGGATGTGTTCGGCCTGCCCACCTGCCGGGTGGATGAATTTCAGGCCAGCGGCACCGGTGCGCTGGCTCTGTCCGGTCAGACCTCCGGCGTAGTTGTGACGATGGGTACCGGCACCGCCTTTTTGTGGGCGGAAGCCGGAAAAGAAGTGCGGCACCTTTGCGGCAGCGGTATCGGCGGCGGCACGCTGGGTGGTCTCTGCCGCAAGCTGGTGGGTATGGAACGCTTCTACCAGATCAAAAAGCTGGCCGCTCAGGGGGATCTGAGCCATGTGGATCTCACCATCAGCGACATTGCCCGGGACCCTGCCTCCACGCTGGACCCCAACATGACCGCTGCCAACTTCGGTGATCTCTCTGAGGACGCCACCCCCGCCGATCTGGCCGCCGGCGCGGTAAATCTGGTCCTTCAGGCCATCGGCACTATGACGGTGCTGGCCTGTCAGAGCTGCCATACGGACACCGTGATCGTCACCGGCTCCATGACCACGCTGGATCAGGCGGAGCCAAACTTTGCGGCTTTCGAAAAGCTCTACGGCATCCATTACGTGATCCCGGAAAGCGCCACCTTCGCTACCGCTATCGGTGCCGGACTTTGCAGCCTGCGGCAGAAATCTGTAAAGTAATACAGCTTTAAAGTCATTGCATTAACTAATTTTATGCATCCGCATAGGAAATCAAGCAAAACAGCTCCCCGGTATTCACCGGGGAGCTGTTTCATATTGGATCGGATCGGATTTACTCCTGATCGTCATCAGAGTCCTCTTCCAGAGAGCTCATGTCGAACTCCAGCTTCTCACCGCAGTTGGGGCAGATGACCTCGCCATCCTCCAGCACGGACTCATCGAAGTAGATGGTCTCCTCGCAGGTGGGGCAGGTGGTGGCGTAGCAGTCCTCGTCCTCCTCAGCGTCATCCTCATAGTACTCGTCGTTGAAAGACTCCTCGTCATCCTCGTCATACACGATGTCCTCGATATCCTCCAGATCATCGCTGACAACGTCCAGACCGTCCTCCAGCTCGCCCTGAGCATTCCACAGGTCCTCCAGCTCCAGGCCGATGTCCTCCAGAATGTCCACCATAGCGGACAGGATCTTGCCCTCGTTGGTCTCCGTGTCGATCTTCATGCCTTCCATCAGGCCCTTCAGATACGCAACCTTCTCAGTGATCTCCATAGTGATCGCTCCTTTCAAAATATCAATCTTGGAAATAAAGGGAGGATTATCGTTATAATCCCCCCTTCAGCGTGTCAAAAAAACCTTTTTGCCCCGCTGAGACCATTTTCAGAGCTTTTTAAAAGCTCTGAAAATGCAGGATTTTTAATGGCGCAGAACACCCTTCTTGGGTTTCCCGCGCACACCCTTCCTTACCGTCGCGGAAAATCTACCGCTTTATCAATCGTCTCAAAAGGGGGGATTATCGTTATAATCCCCCCTTCAAAACTTATTCCTTCACGCGGCCCAGGTACTCGCCGGTGCGGGTATCCACCTGGATCTTCTCGCCCTCGTTGATGAACAGAGGCACCTTGATGATGGCGCCGGTCTCCAGAGTGGCGGGCTTGGTGACGTTGGTGGCGGTATCGCCTCTCACGCCGGGCTCGGTAGCAGTGACTTCCAGCTCCATGAAGTTGGGAGCCTCCACGCTGAACACGCTGCCCTTGTAGCTGACCAGAGTGCACATGGTGTTCTCTTTGACGAACTGGAAGCCGTCGCCCAGAACATCCTTGTTCAGCGGGGTCATGTCATAGGTCTCGGGGTCCATGAAGTAGTACAGATCGCCGTCGTTGTAGCTGTACTCGGCGTTTCTGCGCTCCACAGTGCCGTTCTCGAACTTGGCGCTGGGGTTGAAGGACTCCTCACGGATCGCGCCGGTCATCACGTTCTTGTACTTGGTACGCACGAAAGCGGCGCCCTTGCCGGGCTTGACGTGCTGGAAGTCCACGACCAGCATGGGCTTACCGTCCATCTCAAATACAACACCCTTACGGAAATCGCCTGCGGAAATAGGCATAGTTAAATCCTCCTCACAAATCTTTACGAGAAAACGACCGTGAAGTGGACATTTTCTCAATTCTTTCCTGTCTTATATAATTTGACCGATGATATTTTAACCTATCTTGTCCGTTATTGCAAGTGGTTTTCCGGTTATTTTGTGTTTTCCCCCGGATTTTTTTGGCATTTATAGGGGCAGGCCCTTTTAAACGGGCGCTGCAGCAGGTGCAGAACACGGTTCCATATCCCAACGGGTCCCCCCAGCGGCTCCACCATCCACGCCCGGACGCCCGCCCGGTGGGCCGCCAGCATATCGGTCAACAGCTTATCTCCCAGCATGGCGGTGTGGGCCGGATCTGTCCCTGTCCGCTCCATAGCGGCCCGCAGGCCCTTTGGACTGGGCTTTCCGGCATGGCCCTGATAGCCGATGCCCAGATCTCCGCAGAACTCGGTCACGCGAACGCCGGAGCGGTTGTTCGACACGATCATCACGGTGATCCCGGCGTCCTTCAAGCCGTTGATCCACTGCCGCAGCCCCTCGTCCGGGCGGCGGACCGCCTTGGGCGCCAGTGTATAGTCCAGATCCGTCAGCAGCAACGTCACGCCCTGACTTTGCAGAAAGGCGGGGGTGATATCCCGGTAGCTGTCAAAAAGAATGTCCGGCGTCAGCATAAGCCGCCCTCCTCTCACATAAGAATAAATGCAGTATATCAGAATTACGGCCGCTTCACAAGGGGGAACCGCCATGCAGCTCTATCTGACCGTCCGCCCGGAGGACACGCGAACCGCCTCCGCCTATCCGGTGGGGCTGGCCCACGCCGCCTACCGCATCGGGGAGGGGTCCTCCCTGTTGAGCCGGAATTTACTGACACCGGCCCGGTCCGGGCCGATGGCCCCGTTGCCGGGGCTGCTGGTTCTCAGTGACCGTTCCGCGCCGTCCATTGACCGTCCGGCGGCACTGGCCGAGGCCGTGCTCCGGGAATGCGCCCGCCGCAGCTATGGCGGAATCGTTCTGGATTTTGACGAGCCGTCCCGGGAGGATCGCCGCTGCTTTGCTGCCCTATTGGGGCAGCAGTGCGCCAAAAGCCGAAAGTTCTTCTGCCTTCCCCCGTCCTACGCCGGGGCTGTCGAGCGTCCCACCGTTATTGTGAACACAGCCATCTCCGGCGGCAGCTTTGAAACCCACATCCGGGAGGAGCTCGCCCGCTACGGCGGCGGACGGAACGTGGTTTTTGACTTACAGCGGCTGCGGATGGACTTCCGTCTCCCCGCCCGGAGCGGTCAGGGAGAGCCGCTGACGCAGGCGGCGCTGGACGCGCTCTTGAAGGAGCGTCAGCCCGCCGTATTTTTCTCCAAGGACCTGTTTGCCCGCTACTTTACCTACACCAAGGACGGCGAGGCCCACTTCATCCTCTTTGACGACGCCGACACGCTGCGGCAAAAACTGCGTCTTGGGCGGCAGTTGGGCGTGGCCGCCGCGTTTTTCCAGTGGCCGGAGGTCTGCGACATCGCCGACTCGCTGTTCCGCCGCAAGTAAAAAAGAAGTACCGCACCTCTCGGTGCGGTACTTTTGCTTCTTAGTAGAAACGCTTCTTGTTCTTACGAGCAGCCTCAGACTTCTTGCGACGCTTCACGCTGGGGCTTTCATAATGCTCTCTCTTGCGAACCTCGGCGATAACGCCTGCCTTAGCGCAGCTACGCTTGAAACGCTTCAGTGCGCTATCGATGGATTCGCCTTCCTTGACATGAATCTCAGACATTTATATTTCCCTCCCTCCGAGACATCCGGTTACATCCTGGATGCTTAGGGGCTACGTATAGCCTTAACATACGCTATTATAGGAAATAATCAGGAGAAAGTCAAGGATTTTTTCTCAAATCCGAAAAATTTGATGGTTTCCCGCATTTGAGCCGATCGTTTTCCCTTACCGGGGCTTTACGATCAGGTTGATCAGACGGTTCTTGACCAGAATGGTCTTGACGATCTGCATCCCCTCGGCGGCCTTCTGCACCTTGTCCACAGCCAGCGCGGCGGCCTTCACAGCCTCCTCATCGCTGTCCACCGGCATGGTGACGGTGCCCTTCATCTTACCGTTGACCTGAATGGCCATCTCCACAGAGGAAGCCACGGTCTTGCTGGCGTCATATACCGGCCACTCCGCCTGGCAGCACATTTTGCCGGTCTTTGCGGCAAAGCCCAACTGCTCCCACAGCTCCTCGGTGATGTGGGGGGCAAAGGGATTCAGCAGGCGCAGCAGGATGCCCATGTCGCCCTTTGTCACGCCGTTGGCGGTCATTTCATTGACAGCGGTCATCATGGCGGCGATGGCGGTGTTCATCTTCAACGTGTCGATATCGTCGGTGACTTTCTTGATGGCCTTGTGGAGAACGGCCTCGTTGGCGGGGGTCAGCTCACGGCTGTCCGCCGCGGACTCCGCCAGATTCCAGACCTTATCCAGGAAGCGCTTGGAGCCCTTCACCGCGTCGGTAGACCAGGTGGCCGCCTGCTCGAAGTCGCCCACGAACATGATATACAGACGCATGGTATCTGCACCGTACTGGGCCACAATGTCGTTGGGGTTCACCACGTTGCCCCGGGACTTGGACATCTTCTCGCCGCCCTCGCCCAGGATCATGCCGTGACTGGTGCGTTTGGCGTAAGGCTCCTTGGTGGGCACGGCGCCGATGTCATAGAGGAACTTGTGCCAGAACCGGGAGTAAAGCAGATGCAGGGTGGTGTGTTCCATGCCGCCGTTGTACCAGTCCACAGGAGACCAGTATTCCAGCGCCTCCTTGGAGGCCAAGGCCTTATCATTGTGGGGGTCCATATACCGCAGGAAGTACCAGCAGGAGCCGGCCCACTGGGGCATGGTATCCGTTTCACGCTGGGCAGGGCCACCGCACTTGGGGCAGGTGGTGTTCACCCAGTCCGTCATCTTGGAGAGGGGAGATTCGCCGTCGTCGGTGAGTTCGTAGCTTTCCACCTCCGGCAGCAGCAGGGGAAGCTGCTCCTCCGGCAGGGGCACCCAGCCGCACTTGTCGCACTTCACCAGAGGGATCGGCTCGCCCCAGTAGCGCTGACGGCTGAACACCCAGTCACGGAGCTTAAAGTTGGTCTTGGGATGGCCGATGCCATGCTCCGTGACCCACTTCTTCATGGTGGGGATAGCCTCCTTGACGGTGAGGCCGTTGAGGAAGTCGGAGTTGACCATGATGCCGGTATCGTCCTTCAGGACGAAGGCGCACTTGGTCACGTCGCCGCCCTTGACTACCTCCACGATGGGCAGACCGAAGGCGGTGGCGAAGTCCCAGTCGCGCTGATCGTGGCCGGGCACACCCATGACGATGCCGGTGCCGTAGCCCATCAGCACATAGTCGGAAACGAAAATGGGAATGTGCTTACCGGTGACGGGATGGACGGCCTCGATGCCTTCCAGCCGGACGCCGGTCTTTTCCTTGTTCAGCTCGCCGCGCTCAAAGTCGGACTTCCGGGCAGCCTCCTGCCGGTAGGCCTCCACAGCGTCCCAGTTGGTCAGCTGATCCTTCCACTGGGCAAGGTAGGGATGCTCGGGAGAGATGACCATATAAGTCACACCGAACAACGTGTCGCACCGGGTGGTGTAGACCGTCAGCTTGTCGCCGTTGGTGGCGGTGAAGTCCACCTCGGTACCCTCGCTGCGGCCGATCCAGTTGCGCTGCTGGATCTTGACCCGCTCGATATAGTCCACATCGTCCAGATCGTCGATCAGGCGGTCGGCATACTTGGTGATGGCCAGCATCCACTGGCTCTTTTCCTTGCGGATGACCTCGCTACCGCAGCGCTCGCAGACGCCCTCCACAACTTCCTCGTTGGCCAGCACGCACTTGCAGCTGGTGCACCAGTTCACGGGCATGGATGCCTTATAGGCAAGGCCCTTCTTGAACAGCTGGAGGAAGATCCACTGGGTCCACTTGTAGTAGCTGGGGTCGGTGGTGTCTACCACCCGGTCCCAGTCAAAGGAGTAGCCCAGCATGTGAAGCTGCTTGGTGAAGTTGGCAATGTTCTGCTTGGTAACGATGGCGGGATGGATGTGGTTCTTGATGGCGTAGTTCTCCGTGGGCAGGCCAAAGGCATCAAAGCCGATGGGGAACAGCACGTTGTAGCCCTGCATCCGCTTCTTGCGGCAGATGATGTCCATGGCGGTGAAGGGACGGGCGTGGCCCACATGGAGGCCCTGACCGGAGGGATAGGGGAACTCGATGAGGCCGTAGAACTTCTCCCGGGTCTTGTCCCCGGTGACAGCGGTGAAGGGCTTTTCCTCCAGCCACTTCTCCTGCCATTTCTTTTCAATGGCTGTAAAATCGTACTTCATGGTTGACTCCTTTTATCTGAAATGTTCTGCATTTTGATTGATTTGATCTCAGGACCGCTTTTGTATCCGCCGCTTGACGCGCCACCAGACCATCTGAACGGCCAGTGCGAACAACGCCGCCGCACACAGCATCTGAAGCGCTGCCGCGGGTTCAAAGGTCCCGCCCCATTTCTCCGTTCCGAACACGGACAGGCAGGCACAGGATACCAGCAGGGACAGAGCGTTTCCCAAAAACAGGGCTTTCAGGCTGTTTTTATGGTATGCCCATTTCATCAGCGTAATCACGCCGATGATAGACAGGAAATTCGCCAATGCTCCGCCCGTTTCCCCATGTCCCCAAAATCCCAGATACGCATAGGGAACGCCATAGGCCAGAAAAGGAACGGGGGAAGCCCACAGCTTTTTCATCCTGCAACACCTCACGCTTTCCGCCGAATAAAGAAAACGCCCCTAAGCCTTACGGCTCAGGGGCGTTGAAAACGCGGTACCACCCTGTTTCCGCCGGTTTCCCGGCGCTCGGTGCGGCAGATAACGATGCCAGCCGTTCCGCCCTACTGCTGTTCAGGCGAAAGACTCCGGGGCCAGTCCTCCCAGGCTCCCCCACCGGCTTGCAGCAAACGCCGGCTCTCTGAAGGCGGGATACCAAGGCTTTTTCCCCATCTCAGTCGATACGGATTTATTTTATGCGCAAACCGCCGGTTTGTCAAGTCCTCTTACCGGCCGCAGCAGGCAAAACCATTCCAAATCAGGCCCGTTTTTCCAGATTGCCGCTGTATTTCTCCCGGAAGTCGGCAAAGGTGCCGTTGTCCAGTGCCTCCCGGATCTTGGCCATCAGTTCGTTGTAGAACCAGAGGTTGTGCAGCACCGCCAGACGCAGGGCCAGCACCTCGTCCGCCTTGAACAGGTGGCGCAGGTAGGCCCGGGAATGGCTCCGGCACACCGGGCAGTTGCAGCTTTCGCTGATGGGCCGGTCATCGGTGATATACTTCTCGTTCATGATGTTCACGGTGCCCTCCCAGGTAAAGAGCTTTCCGTGACGGCCGTTCCGTGAGGGCATCACGCAGTCGAAGAAGTCCACGCCCCGGGCTACGGCCTCAATGATGTTGCTGGGAGTCCCCACGCCCATGAGATACCGGGGCTTCTCCTTGGGAGCAAAGGGCTCTACCACGTCGATCATCTCGTACATGATCTCCGCCGGCTCGCCCACCGCCAGACCGCCGATGGCGTAGCCGTCGCAGTCGATCTTGGCGATCTCCTGCATGTGCCACGCCCGCAGGTCCGCAAAGGTAGCGCCCTGATTGATGCCGAACAGCATCTGGTGGGGATTCACCGTATCCGGCAGACTGTTGAGCCGGTCATGCTCCACCTTGCAGCGCTGGAGCCAGCGGAGAGTCCGCTCCACCGATGCCTTGGCGTACTCGTACCGGGCCGGGTTCTCCACGCACTCGTCAAAGGCCATGGCGATGTCACTGCCCAGATTGGACTGGATCTGCATGGATTCCTCCGGGCCCATAAAGATCCGGTGCCCGTCGATATGGCTGGCGAAGGTGACGCCCTCCTCCTTGATCTTCCGCAGAGAGGCCAGCGAAAACACCTGAAACCCGCCGGAGTCCGTGAGGATCGGCCCATCCCAATTCATAAATTTATGGAGGCCGCCCATCTGCCGCACCACCTTGTCACCGGGACGGAGATGCAGGTGGTAGGTGTTGGACAGCTCGATCTGGCAGCCCACATTTTTCAAATCCAACGCCGAAACGCCGCCCTTGATGGCCGCCTGCGTACCCACATTCATAAACACCGGGGTCTGCACCGTACCGCCGTGGGCGCAGGAGAATTCGCCCCGCCGGGCCTTCCCCTCTGTTTTCAAGATCTTAAACATAGCCACATTCCTTTTCGTTTATTGCAAATGCCCTTACATTATAATATAGGGTACCGGAATGTGCAAGAGCGTTATCATCCGCAAAAGCTGGCGATTTGGCAAAAACGCACCGGGAGACACTGTCTCCCGGTGCGTTTGGGATAAAATCAATCAGTCAAAACTGAATTAGGCCTTGCCGGCGCAGCCGAGGACGTCCACCAGCTTGTGACGGACCAGCTCCTTGATGTTGGCACGGGCGGGCTTCAGGTACTCGCGGGGATCGAACTTATCGGGATGCTCTGCCATGAACTTACGGATGGTGCCGGTCATGGCCAAACGCAGGTCGGAGTCGATGTTGATCTTGCAGACGGACAGCTTGGCAGCCTGACGCAGCTGCTCCTCGGGCACGCCGATGGCGTTGGGCATCTGACCGCCGAACTCGTTGACCATCTTCACATACTCCTGAGGCACGGAAGAAGAGCCGTGGAGCACGATGGGGAAGCCGGGCAGGCGCTTGGAGACCTCTTCCAGAACGTCGAAACGCAGGGGAGGGGGAACCAGAATGCCCTTTTCATTGCGGGTGCACTGCTCGGGCTTGAACTTATAAGCGCCGTGAGAGGTGCCGATGGCGATGGCCAGAGAGTCGCAGCCGGTCTTGGACACGAACTCCTCGACCTCCTCGGGGCGGGTATAGGAGGCCTCGTGAGCGGCGACCTTCACCTCGTCCTCGATGCCGGCCAGAGTGCCCAGCTCGGCCTCGACCACAACGCCGTGATCGTGGGCATACTCTACGACCTTCTTGGTGATCTCGATGTTCTCGGCAAAGGGCTTGCCAGAAGCATCGATCATGACGGAGGTGAAGCCGCCGTCAATGCAGCTCTTGCAGGTCTCGAAGTCCGGGCCGTGGTCCAGATGCAGAACGATGGGGATATCGGGGCAGCACTCCACAGCGGCCTCAACCAGCTTCACCAAATAGGTGTGGTTGGCATAGGCGCGGGCGCCCTTGGAAACCTGCAGGATCACGGGAGCGTGCTCCTCCTGGCAAGCCTCGGTGATGCCCTGCACGATCTCCATATTGTTGACGTTGAACGCGCCGATGGCATAGCCGCCATCATAGGCTTTCTTGAACATTTCAGTAGAAGTAACCAGTGGCATACGAACATCCTCCTATAAAATATAACTTTCTATTTGGGGATCTATCCGTTTTTCATCCCGGAAGCCCTTGTGAACATATTGACAATTTTTTAGATTTCTGGGAGGAAAACGTTTTTCTTTTATCATAATATCACAAAAAAAATAAATTGCAAGTATTTACTTTCTAAAATTTCGATGATATGATACAGGTATCTTATTTTGAATCGTCAGGAGGATTTTCATATGAGCGAATTGAAAGGCGCCTGTATCTTCGGTCAGTCCGGCGGTCCCACTTCCGTCATCAACGCCAGTGCCTACGGCGTGATCGCAACTGCCCTGAAGAACCCCAACATCACCCGGGTCCTGGGTGCAGAGCACGGCATCAAGGGTGTTCTGAATGACCGTCTGTTCGACATGGGTCAGGAGGATCCCGCCGAGTTGGAGCTGCTGAAGTACACTCCTTCCTCTGCTCTGGGTTCCTGCCGCTATAAAATGGCGGACCCCGATGTGGATGACACGGATTACAAGCGCATTCTGGAGATCTTCAAGAAGTATGACGTCCGTTACTTCTTCTATAACGGCGGTAACGACTCCATGGATACCTGCAACAAGATCTCCAAGTATATGCAGAAGGTCGGCTACGACTGCCGCGTGATGGGCGTGCCCAAGACCATCGACAACGATCTGTTCGGCACCGACCACTGCCCCGGCTTCGCCTCCGCCGCCAAGTACATCGCCACCTCCTGCATGGAGGTCTATCAGGACGCCCGCGTCTATGACACCGGCATGGTCTGCATCATGGAGATCATGGGTCGTCACGCCGGCTGGCTGGCTGGCGCTGCTGCTCTGGCTACCGCTTACGGCGCAGGTCCCGACCTGGTGTACCTCCCCGAGGTGGACTTCGACATGGACAAGTTCCTGGCCGACGTGGACCGCATCTATAAGGAAAAGGGCAACTGCATGGTGGCCGTTTCCGAGGGTATCCACTATGCTGACGGCACCTTCGTCTCTGAGGCCAAGGCCTCTGCCACCGACGGCTTCGGCCACGCTCAGCTGGGCGGTCTGGCTGCTCACCTGGCCTCTGTGGTCAAGGAAAAGACCGGTGCCAAGGTCCGCGGCATCGAGCTGAGCCTGCTGCAGCGCTGCGGCGCACATCTGGCCTCCGAGACCGACATTGAGGAGTCCGTCATGAGCGGCAAGGCCGCCGTGGAGAACGCCGTGGCCGGCATCACCGATAAGATGGTCGGCTTCCAGTGCACCCGTGACAACGGTAAGTACGTCTGCAAGACGGAGCTGCTGAACCTCACCGACGTGGCCAACACGGAGAAGAAGGTTCCTCTGGAGTGGATCAACAGGGAGCACAACGGCGTGGAGCAGCCCTTCATCGACTATGTGCTGCCCCTGATCCAGGGTGAGCCTAACCTGCCCAAGGTGGATTCCCTGCCCCGCTTCGCCAAGCTGAAGAAGGTTCTGGCAAAGTAAGTCTCCCCCTTTAGAATTGTAAAACGCAGCCGCCTGATGGATACTCCATCAGGCGGCTGATTTGTTGCTTTACTGCTTTCTTTTCATTTTTTCGATTTACTGGTTTCTCTTATAGATGGCCCACAGGCCCTTCATCAGCAGTGTTTTATCGTAAAGGATCTTATTCCGGCAGAATTTCACGATAAAGGGCGCGCTGCCGCCGGTGGCCACGATGTGCAGCTCCTTTCCGGGAAATTCCCCCCGGATGCGGTCGATGATGCCGTCCAGCATGGCGGCGGTGCCGTATACGATGCCGGAGCGCATACAGTCCTCCGTGCTTTTGCCGATCAGGTTTTTCGGGGCCTGAAGGGAAATGGCCGGGAGCTGGGCCGCCCGCCGGGAGAGGGCCTCCAGAGAGACGTTGACCCCCGGCAGCAGAAGGCCGCCCTCATAGGTCCGTCCCTCGGAAATGACACCGATGGTAGTGGCGGTACCCATGTCGATGGTGATGATGGGCGCGGTGAACTGTTCCAGCGCCGACACAGCGTCCGCCACAATGTCCGCCCCCACCTGACTTTGGACCGCCAGGCGGATATTCAGTCCCGTTTTCACGCCGGGGCCCACCACCACAGGCGGCTTGCCCAGCAGACGGGTCAGCGCTTTCTCCATCATAAAGTTCAGCGGCGGCACCACGCTGCACAGAATGGAATCCGTCACATCCTCATAGCGGAAATGGTAAAGCTGAAACAGGTTCATCAGATCCACGCAGATCTGATCCGCCGTCTTTCGGTAGTCCGTATCCAAGGATGCTAAAAAGCGCAGCTCCCCATCCAGCCCAAACAGGCCGGTGGAAATCGTGGAGTTGCCGATATCGACCGCCAACAGCATACAAAGCCGCCTCCTCTCACACAATGTATCGTTCCGTTTCATCATACCACGGAGGGATTTCTCTTGCAAGTGGCACGGGCCTTGATTATAATGGCATCGAGCCGTCATTCTATGCGTCAGGAGGGACTTTTATGGAGCTGACCCGGTACGCTTCCCCGCTGGGAACTATATTTTTAGCCGCCGACAACGGTGCGCTGGCCGGTCTGTGGCTGGAAGGGCAGAAATATTTTGCCGCCACGCTGGACGAAGCCGCCGTGGAATGGGACGATCTGCCCGTGTTCCGTCAGGCCGCCGCGTGGCTGGACGCCTATTTTGCCAAGCAGCCTCTCCCGGATCTGCCGCCGCTGGCTCCCAGAGGCAGCGATTTCCGTCAGGCGGTGTGGCGGCTGCTGTTGGAGATCCCCTACGGTCAGGTAACTACCTACGGCGCGCTGGCCCAGATTCTCCGGGACCGAGGAATTTCCGCTGCGGCCCAGGCGGTCGGCGGCGCGGTGGGGCACAACCCCATTTCTATCCTCATCCCCTGTCACCGGGTAGTAGGAGCGGACGGCAGTCTCACCGGCTACGCCGGAGGCGTGGAGAAAAAGCGCTTTCTGCTGGCATTGGAGGGCGTGGATATGACAAATCTCTACATGCCCAAGCGGGGCACGGCCCTGTGACCGTTCCGGTGTTCTTTATATTTGCAGACAAATGCCCCCGGCGGGAATATTCCCGCCGGGGCATTTTTATTTGCCTTTACAGGATAATGCAGATCAGCCCGCCGCTGCCCTCGTTGATGATGCGGGTCAGTGTCTCCTGCAGCTTTTTTCGGGCATCCTCCGGCATCCGCTTCAGCTTGGTTTGCAGATCGTCGCTGACCACCTCGTGAAAGCTGCGGCCGAAGATGTTGGACTGCCAGATCTTACTGGTGTCCCCTTCAAACTCCTGAAGCAGATAATTCACCATGTCCTCAGACTGCTTCTCATTACCCACGATGGGGCTGACCGCCGTCTCAATATCCGCCCGGATCATGTGGATACTGGGGGCGCTGGCCTTCAGGCGGACGCCGTACCTCCCTCCCTGCTTCATGATCTCCGGTTCCTCCAGCTTCAATTCGTCGATTCCCGGCACCACGATGCCATAGCCCGTTTCCCGGACATCCCGCAGCGCCCCGGCCACCTTGTCATATTCCGTCTTGACGCCAGCCAGCTTTGTCAGCAGGCTCATGAGGTCACCGTCATCCCCCACATCAAAGCCGGACTGCTCCGAGAGCGTCCGGTAGAACATCTCCCGGGGCAGACTCACCCGTGCGGCGGCTACGCCGGTGCCAAGGTCGATGGCCGTGATGAGCGCCTCGCTGATGTTCTCGTTTTCTCCCAGTTTCTTCACTGCGCCGTCAATCTCCCGGATGTGGTGCAGCTCCGCCATGCTCTGCCGGATGGCGTCATAGATTCCCGCCTTTACCGGATGCTCTCCCGGCAAAGCGTCCACCCAAGGCGGCAGGAAAATATCCAGTTCCCGCATGGGGAACTCATACAGCACCGCCTTCAGGATCTCCCCTACATCTTCCTCCTCCAGCCGCAAACAGTTTACCGGCACACACTTCACCTGATACCGGCTGGCGATGTCCCCGGCCAAGGCCAGAGTCCGGTCCGATTTGGGGTCCTCGCTGTTCAGCAGGACGATAAACGGCTTTCCCAGCTCCTGCAATTCCCGGATCACCCGCTCCTCCGGTTCCAGATAATCCTCTCTGGGAATGTCGGAAATGCTGCCGTCTGTGGTGATGACGATGCCGATGGTGGAATGCTCCGCGATGACCTTCCGGGTGCCGATCTCCGCCGCCTCCGTCATGGGGATAGGATGATCGTACCACGGCGTTGTGACCATCCGGGGCTGATCATCCTCCGTCTGGCCCAAGGCCCCCCGGACCATGTAGCCCACGCAGTCAATGAGACGGACGGAAAAGGCCGCGCCCCCCTCCAACTGGATCTGGGCCGCCTCCTCCGGCACGAACTTCGGTTCCGCCGTCATCACCGTGCGGCCGGAGCCGCTCTGGGGCAACTCGTCTCTGGCCCGCTCCCGGCGGTACACATTGTCAATATTGGGAATGATCTGTGTCTCCATGAACCGCTTGATAAAGGTGGATTTCCCTGTCCGCACCGGCCCTACCACACCGATATAGATGTCGCCCGCAGTGCGGGTGGCAATATTCTGATAGATCGAGGTATTCATAGCATCCCGTCCTTTTTCCGCTTTTATAGTCCATTTCTATGAGACAGCCCGGAAAAGTATGACAGCCCGTCTGCCTTTGTTCATTCCCACCAAATCACCCGCCGCACGTTCGGCGCATTTTGTCGTTTTCACTTCTTTACATTACCAATTTATCATGGTAAACTACTACCACAATAAATCAATTGCTCAAACAATTCTTCAGAAGGAATGGAACATGAAAAAGTTGACTGCATTTGTACTCTCTGCTATGATGGTTTTGTCTCTGGCTGCCTGCGGTGCCAAGACCGAGACCCCCGCTGATACCAGCACCCCCGCCGCCGATGCCACCAAGCCTGCTGAAGTCGCCAAGCTGACCTACGCAGTGGAAGCCGGTTCCGCCGGTGAGGAAGTGGCACTGGCCAACGGCTACAACGTTGTATCCGTAGACTCTCAGGCCAAGGCACTGATGGAAGTACAGGCCGGCACCGCCGATGCCGCTATCATCGACTCCCTCATGGCCGGCGCCATGGTGGGTGAAGGCACCAGCTATCCCGATCTGACCATCACCGATCAGAAGCTCACCGAGGAGCTGTACGGCGTCGGCTGTCGCAAGGGCAGCGATTTGGCCTCCTTCATCAACTCCGTGATGGCTGACGCTTACGCCGACGGCGTTCTGGAAGCAACCGCCGAGACCTACGGCGTACAGGCCGCTCTGGTGGAGCAGCCCGCATCCGAGTTCACCGCTTCCGAATCCGACAGCGACGTGCAGTACATCAAGGACAAGGGCACGCTGGTCATCGGCATCACCGAGTTTGAGCCCATGGACTATCAGGACGCTGACGGCAACTGGATCGGCTTCGACGCCGACATGGCCAAGCTGGTAGCGGAAAAGCTGGGCGTGGAGCCTGTGTTTACCGTGATCAACTGGGACAACAAGGTCTTCGAGCTGAACGGCAAGGGCATCGATGTGGTCTGGAACGGCATGACCATCACCACCGCCGCCCAGGAATCCATGGAGTGCACCAACGCCTACTGCAACAACGCTCAGGTCATTGTGACCAAGTAATTCCGCAAATCATACAGCAAAGGCAGAGAGCGGTCGCTCTCTGCCTTTGAGCGGCATATTTCCCGCATACGCTTTCCTTCCTCCCCCTTCGTTCCCCCCATTATCACTACATAGAGGAGAATTTTTTCATGTTCTGGACTGTTACCCTCTCCATCCTGCAAGGCTGTAGTCAGGCGGTCAAGCTGTTTTTCCTGACGCTGCTGTTCGCGCTGCCCCTTGGTCTGGTAGTGGCTTTCGGCTCCATGAGCAAGTGGGCGCCCTTCCGGGCTTTGGCCTACCGGCAGCAGGAAGCGCGGGGCTTTGCCCGCTGGCTCTCCCAGCTCCGGCCCCTGTCTGCCCTGACCAACGTCATCGTCTGGGTTATCCGGGGTACGCCGCTGATTCTCCAGCTCATCATCATCTTCTACGGTCCCGGCACCTGGTTTGGCACAAATCCGTGGAACGCCTTCCGGGACGGACGCATGACTGCCTGCTGCATCGCCTTTATCATCAACTACGCCTGCTATTTCTCCGTGATCTACCGGGGCGGCATTGAGGGCGTCCCGGCAGGTCAGCGGGAAGCCGGTGAGGTGCTGGGCCTAACCAAGCGGCAGATCTTCTTCAAGATCACCCTTTTGCAGATGGTCAAGCGGGTCATCCCCCCCATGTCCAATGAGATCATCACGCTGGTGAAGGACACCTCTCTGGCCCGGACCATCGCCATCATTGAGATCACCATGGCCGGCGAAGCTTTTATGAAGTCCAAGGGCATCACCTGGCCTCTGTTCTATACCGGCGTGTTCTATCTGGCCTTTGTGGGTCTTTTGACGCTCCTGTTCAGCTTCATCGAGCGCAAGCTCAGCTATTTTAAGTAAGGGAGGGCTTTGAAATGTCGATCTTAACTGTACAGCATCTGGAAAAGCATTTTGAAAACACAAAGGTCCTCAACGACATCAGCTTCTCTCTGGAGGAGGGGCAGGCCCTTTCCATCATCGGTTCCTCCGGCAGCGGCAAGACCACGCTGCTGCGGTGTCTGAACTTTCTGGAAACGCCGGACGCCGGCACCATCACCGTACAGGACAAGGTGCTGTTTGACGCCGACCATCACGCAAACTGCTCCGAAAAGGAGATCCGGAAAAACCGGCTCCACTTCGGCATGGTGTTCCAGTCCTTCAACCTTTTTCCCCAGTATACGGCTTTGGAAAACGTGACCCTCGCCCGGGAACTGATGGCCAAGGACAGCGGTGAGAGTAAGGAAGCCATCCGTGCCGCCGGAATGGAGCTGCTGGACCAGATGGGCCTTGCGGACCGTGCCGGGCACTATCCGCATCAGCTTTCCGGCGGTCAGCAGCAGCGGGTGGCCATCGCCCGGGCACTGGCGCTCCACCCGGATATTCTCTGCTTTGACGAGCCAACCTCCGCGCTGGATCCGGAGCTGACCGGCGAGGTACTGAAGGTTATCCGTGGTCTGGCGGAACAGAAAACCACCATGATCATCGTCACTCACGAGATGGCCTTCGCCCGGGACGTGGCGGATCAGGTGATCTTCATGGACGGCGGCTTCATCGTGGAACAGGGCGATCCCAAGCAGGTCATCGACCACCCTCAGGAGGAGCGCACCAAGCAGTTTCTGGCCCGCTTCGCGGAAAACAACTGATATGACCAGGCCCCGTGCCTTGAACAGCCCCCATTTGTCGGACGATCCGGCAAATGGGGGCTGTTCTCTATCAAGCTATTTACCGAAACTAATAGGTCTGTACCGTCCCATGTTCCGTTCCTCTAAATCACAAGTCTTATTGGACCGGGTAACTGCATCCGAGCAAAAACACCGCGCTTGCGGGAACGGCAAATCTGTATCAGGTCTGCGGTTCCGCTTTCGCGCCGCACATCAAAAAAAGGCTTGCCATCTGCAATACGCAGACAGCAAGCCCTTTTGGCTGCTTAAATCGAACAGTCCGACCAGACTTAGTTCTTCTCGTCCTCGTCGGCCTTGGGAGCCTCCACAGCGGGAGTCTCTTCCTTCTTTTCGGCCTTCTTCTCCTTCTTCTCGGCCTCGGGCTGCTCACCGGTCTGGACGCCCACCTGGGACACGGCCCACTTGGTCAGCTCCATGCGGACACGGTCATCGCTGGTCTCAATCACAATGGTGTTGGGGTTCACCATAACGATCTTGCCCACAATGCCGCCGATGGTGGTGATCATATCACCCTTCTTCAGGCTGTCACGCATGTTCTGTGCCTGCTTCTTCCGCTTGTTCTCAGGACGGATCATGAAGAAATACATCACCGCCATGAGGGCAACAATCATAATCATACTTTCCATAGTTCAAGGTTCTCCTTCAGTGTTGAAATCAGAATGTATCTATTATATCAAAGCTGACACTATTTGCAAGCCTTTTCTCAAGAAAGCTGTCTGCAATTTCATTTCCGTGGTCTGAAACAACGAACACCGATGCGCATCACCCTCGCGGGGCCAGATAGATCAGGTTTCGGTCCGTGAGGAAATTCGACACACTGTAAAGCACTACGGCGGTGTCGATGCCCTGCTCCGCCATGTAGTCCGCCACGGAGGCGTGGCAGTACCGCAGGTCCACCAGATGCACCTCGGAAAAGCGCTGGGCCAGAAAGGGCGCCAGCGAATCGGAATAGGAGTCCCGGATCAGCAGCAGCTTGCTGCCGTCAGTGATCGCCGGGTTTTCAAGGACGCACAATGGCTGATTGCCGCCGAGGAAGGAGCTGTATTTATCCTTGCGCTCCAGATAGCTGCGGTCATACAGCCGCCCCGGCTCCTCCTTGCCGGATTTCCACGATGTGACCCGCAGATCGTCCTCAGACACCCAATACTCTATGGTATCCGGGGCAAGCCAATGGATACCGGAGGTGGAGTACAGGGTGCCGTTGAAGTCCGTACTGGCAACTTCCGGTGTAAAGTCAGTTTCCTTTAATGGCTCCTTCCCCAAGGCGGCCAACAGCGCATTGGCTCCGTAGAACGCCCCACGGGTGGTCCAATGGTGGTCGGTCCGGTAATAGATAGGTTCCCCCGCGTGTTCCGTCAAGGCTCCCAGCAGATCCACCGTGGGCAGGCCCGTTTTCTCCGCCGCGTTTTGGATAAACGCAGCCTGATCGAAGCTGGGCGCGCCCTGCGGCAGCCTGTCCTTCCAGACCTCTGCCGCCGAGGGGATCAACCCCAAAAGCACCCGGCCATGAGATGCTTCTCCAAACCGCTTCACATCGTCCAAATTCTTTTCCATCTGAAGCCTGTCCGGTTCGTCCACCTTGGCGATAAGGGTATCGCCGCAGAGGTAGACGCCGTTGAATTCCCGCTTGCCCAACAACTGCTCACACCGGGCCTTCAGGCCCGTCCAGTCGTCCCGCAGAGGGAACTGGTCGGCAAAATAGTCCTCCATCCCCGCGGTAAAACTGCCGTTTTTCAGGGTTTCCAAAGAAAAGTCCGGGAACTGGGCCAGCGTCCGGTTTTCCGTTTCAGAGCGCGCCCGGTCCGGCAGCGCAATGTGCCACGCCAGCAATCCTGCCAGAAACAGGCAGAAAATCCCCGTGGTCAGCCGTCCCTTGTTCGCCATGCGGTTCCCTCCCTTCTTGGGCAAAATAAAGAATCAGAATCGGAAATACAAAAATGGGTTGTAGCTGCCGTCTACCAAGTAGGCCGTGCAGATCACCAGCCCCGCCGCCATCAGCAGCGGCCCCAGCAGGTCTCTCGTCCGCTCCGGCAGACGGTTCCAGACCTTCCGGGGCAGGCGGGTGGAGCCAACCGTTAAAATCAGCAGCGTCAGACCATAGGCTATCAGGTAGTAGCCGTCAGCGGCGCTCCACAGCGTTCCGCTGCCGAAGCAGGTTTTGAAATACCCGGTGCAGACGGTGAGGTCCTCCATGGCGAACACGCCCCAGCCCACGAACACCACCACAAGCGTGTAGAAATGCCGCAGCCACGATGGCAGCTTTTGGAGGAAGTCCCGCAGCAGATACTTTTCCAGCATGAGCCACACAAAGAAGTGCAGGCCCCAGAGGATGAAGTTCCAGCTCGCCCCGTGCCAGAAGCCGGTGCAGAACCAGACAAGGAAAATATTCCGTACCGTCCGCCATGTCCCCTTCCGGCTGCCGCCCAAGGGGATATACAGATATTCCCGGAACCATGTGGTCAGGGAAATGTGCCACCACCGCCAGAACTCCGTCACGGAGGCAGCGGTATAGGGGTAGTTGAAGTTTTCCGGGAAGTGAAAGCCCAGCATCTGCCCCATGCCGATGGCCATGTCGGAATAGCCGGAGAAGTCGAAGTAGATCTGAAAGCCGAAGGCCGCGATGCCCAGCCAGCCGCCGACGGCCGTCAGCGTCCCGGCAGACTGCGCCGCCAGCTCCGCGTCCCACAGTGCACCGATGCTGTTGGCCAGCAGCACTTTTTTCGCAAGGCCCACGGTGAACCGCCGTGCCCCGGCGGCGAACGCCGATGCCGTGTTCGTCCGGTGAATCAGCTCCGCCGCAACATCCTTATAGCGGACGATAGGCCCCGCCACCAGCTGCGGGAACATGGTCACATAGGCGCCGAAGGACACCATGTTCCGCTGGGCGGGCGCGTCCTGCCGGTAGACATCAATGGTATAGCTCATGGTCTGAAAGGTAAAAAAGGAAATGCCGATGGGCAGAGGCAGTCCCAGGGTGGGAATGGAAACGCCGGGGATCAGAGAGAGGTTGGCGGCGAAGAAATCCCAATATTTAAAAAAGCCCAGCAGTCCCAAATTCAGCAGCACGCTCTCCGCCACGAACCACCGTGCCAGCTTGTTCCGGCTGCGGTACTTCTCCACCAGAAGACCGTGGGTATAGTCGATGAGGATGGACAGCACCATGATACTGATATAGACCGGCTCACCCCAGCCGTAGAACACCAGGCTGGTCAGCAGCAGCGCCAGGTTCCGCCACCGAAGAGGAACGGCAAAGTAGATCGCCAGTGTGATCGGCAAAAAACCGAACAAAAAGGGTAAGCTGCTGAAACGCATGGGCTGTTCACCTCCTTTTTCTGTAAAGCATCTCTACTTGAGCGCCGTTGAAATGCAGCGTTTTTTCGTTTCTACATAGCAAACCAGCCGTGGTGTCACGGCTGGTTGTTCCGCGTCAGACTGTTACGCGCCAAACTGTGCGTTCCAGGCGTCCTCGATCTCCGTCTGGTGCTCGCCGGAGGCGATCATTGCCACATAGGCGCCGTTTTGCAGCACCTTGGCAGCCTTCCACTGGTCAATGGTCTCAGGATAGAAGGCATCCCCGTCCGCCTGACTGTCGATCCGGGTCTGGAGGATCTTCACCGCCTGCGCGGCATCCTGCTCACTGTCGGCTTGCAGGAACACATACTCGCTTACGGCGTAGGACATCACCGGGGCCTTGGCCAGAAGCTGCTTGGCGGGGATGTCCCCCAGACCGGGATAGTACATCTCCAGCATTTCACCGTCCAGATCCATCATATCGTCGCCCCAGCCGTATTGCTCCGCCAGAGCATTATAAAATCCGGTCAGATCCACGTCATTGGCAGTTTCTGTTTTGCTGCCGCAGGCGGTCAGCAGGCCGCACAGGGTCAGGGCCACAGCCGCCAGCGCAAACAATTTCTTCATAGTGCCTCCTTATAAACGTCCCTCAAGGGCGTTCATTTTCTTTCTATTGTGTTCTCTGCTTGCTAATATACACGATTTGCGTTATAATAGTCAAGAAACAAGCGGTAACAATCCGATTACAGAAAAGAGGTTTTTTCATGTACAGCTTCCGCAACGATTACAGCGAAGGCGCGCATCCCCAGGTTCTTCAGGCTCTGACGGACACCAATCTGGTCCAAACCTGCGGCTACGGCGTGGACCCCATCTGTGAGGAGGCCCGTGACCTGATCCGGACGGTCTGCGCCGCTCCCGAGGCAGACGTTCACTTCCTGGTCGGCGGCACCCAGACCAACCTGACGGTCATCACGGCGCTGCTGGCCTCCTATGAGGCGGTGATCGCCGCCCACACCGGCCACGTCAACTGCCATGAGACCGGCGCCATCGAAGCCACCGGCCACAAGGTCTGCGTGGAGACCTCCCCGGACGGCAAGGTGACTCCCGCTATGGTGGAGGCCGTTCTGGCCCGTCATGACGGCTCGGAGCACATGGTCTCCCCTAAGATGGTCTACATTTCCGATACCACTGAGATCGGCACCGTCTACACCAAGGCGGAGCTGACCGCTCTGCGGCACTGCTGCGATGAGCACGGCCTGCTGCTGTTCCTGGACGGCGCCCGTCTTGGCTCCGCCCTCACCTCCCCGGAAAGCGATCTGACACTGGCGGATCTGGCGGCGCTGACGGATGTGTTCACCATCGGCGGCACCAAGAACGGCGCGCTGTTTGGCGAGGCCGTGGTGCTGACGGTCCCCTGCCCCCACTTCCGCTGGCACATCAAGCAGCGGGGCGGTATGCTGGCCAAGGGCCGGCTGCTGGGCGTACAGTTCCAGGCGCTGCTGAAGGACGATCTCTACTTCGACATCGGCCGTCACGCCAATGACATGGCTTTCCGTCTGCGGGACGGCTTCAAGGCGCTGGGCTATGAGTTCCCGGTCCCCTCCCCCTCCAACCAGCAGTTCCCGGTCATGAAGATCCAGACCGCCGAAAAGCTGGCCGCCATGGGCTTTGAGTTCCAGGTGGAGCGGGTCATCGACGAGGAGCACATTATGTACCGCTTCGTCACAAGCTGGGCCACTCCCGAAAGCGCTATTGACGATCTGCTGAACACTCTGGCTCAGTGCCAGTAATCGCGATTTCCGGCAAAATAGCTCATAAATCCCCTGCTCTTTTGAAAAAAGGGCAGGGGATTCTTCTTTTTGCGACAAGTTCCTCTTGACACGAACAGCTGTTCGATGTATGATAGTGGCAGATAGAGAACATTTGTTCGATTGGAGGAACGTGCTATGATCGGTTGGAGCTTTTTCTTTATGCTGGTGGGCGTATCCACGCTGGCAGCCCAAGTATTTCGGGTGGTAGACTATATTGAACAGCCCGCCCGTCATACCCGCCGCCACGCTGCGGCGCGGTGAAGATGGACGTTCTTGCCAAGCTGGAGATCCTGACGGACGCAGCCAAGTATGACGCCGCCTGTACCTCCAGCGGCGTCCGCCGCGGGTTCCGGCAGGGCTATATCGGCAACACCACCTCGTCCATCGCCGGCTGCTGCCATACCTTCTCCGCTGATGGGCGGTGCGTCACGCTGCTGAAGGTGCTGATGAGCAACTGCTGTGTCTATGACTGCGTCTATTGCGTCAACCGCCGGAGCAACGATACCCGGCGGGCGGCGTTTACGCCGCAGGAGCTGGCGGACCTGACCATCAACTTCTACCGGCGGAATTATATTGAAGGGCTGTTCCTCTCCTCTGGGGTACTGCGGAATCCGGACTACACCATGGAGCAGATGATCCGGGCCATCCGCATCCTTCGGGAAGAATACCGCTTCAACGGCTATATCCACGCCAAGGCCATCCCCGGCGCCGCCCCGGAGCTGGTGGAGCAGCTGGGCCTTTTGGCCGACCGGCTGAGCTGCAATATCGAACTGCCCTCAGAGGCAGGACTGCGGACTCTGGCCCCGGAAAAGACGAAGGCCGCTGTACTGGCTCCTATGCGGCAGATCCAAGTCAGAAGTATTCAAAATAAAGAAGAACTGGTCAAGTACCGCCACACGCCCAAGTTCGCCCCGGCGGGCCAGAGCACCCAGATGATCGTGGGTGCCACGCCGGACAGCGACCTCCACATTCTGCGGCTGACGCAGGGGCTTTATGACCGGTATCAGCTGAAACGGGTATTTTTCTCCGCCTATGTGCCGGTAGTAGAGAGTGCCCTTCTCCCCTCCAAGGAAACCAAACCGCCCCTGCTGCGGGAACATCGGCTCTATCAGGCGGACTGGCTGCTGCGATTTTACGGGTTTCGGGCGGAGGAGCTACTGGATGAGCAGACCCCTTCCTTTGACCCCCGTCTGGACCCCAAATGTTGCTGGGCCTTGCGGCATCCGGATTTTTTCCCCGTAGAGGTGAACCGGGCGGATTACGAAGCGCTGCTGCGCGTCCCCGGTCTGGGGGTAGTATCCGCCCGCCGCATCCTGACTGCCCGGCGATCCGGCCCCCTGCGGCTGGAAAATCTGCCGAAATTAGGTGTGGTCATGAAGCGGGCGCAGTATTTCCTCACCGCCAATGGCCGCATGGCCGACGGTCTGCGCTTCACGCAAGACAGCCTTCTGCGAAACCTCATCGCCGTGGAGCAGTCCCTGCTGCCCCAGCCGGAGATGCGACAGCTTTCTCTGTTCGACGATGCCGTTTAAGTCCGGAGGTGCCCTATGAACGAAATGATCTACACCTATGACGGCAGCTTCGAGGGCTTTCTCTGCTGCATTTTTGACAGCTACGCCAACAAAGAAGTCCTCACCGCCATTACCGACGATGAGGACTCTGCGCCTATTCTGTTTCCCGTCCGGGCAATCCGCACCGACAGCGGCCACGCCGGACGGGTTCTGCGAAAATTGCACAAGCTCTCCCCCTACGGAGAGGAGCTGGTACGTCGGGGATTTCTCACCTGCATGGAGGAACGCGAGATCCGCCTGTACCGGCTGGTGGTAAAGCTGCTGCGGGAAGGTCCCAGTTTTCTGCGGAACTTTTCCGACGAGACGCTTCATCCGGTAGCGACAGCCGTCCGGCATCTCAACGGCGAAGCCCATCTTTTAAAAGGCTTTCTCCGCTTCTCCGATCTGGGCGGCATTCTGGGAAGCGAGATCGAACCGAAAAATAGGGTCCTCCCCATTCTGCGGGGCCACTTCTGTGCCCGCTATCAAAACGAGAAATTTTTCATTTATGACCGCACCCACCACGAGGCGCTGTTTTACGCCGCCGGCAAGGCCGTCATTCGCCCGTTGGCGGACTTTCAGATGGCGCCGCCGAATGAAACGGAGGCCGCCTACCGGCTGCTTTGGAAGCGGTTTTACGATACCGTGGCTATTCGGGAGCGGGAAAATCCGAAACTGCGAATGACCCACATGCCAAAGCGTTATTGGTCCACCATGACGGAATTTCAGGATAATCCCTATTTCACTCCGCAAAGCTCTGCCGCAGCCGATCCAGTCCCCGGCGTTCCAGCCGGGAAACCTGCACTTGGGACACCCCCAGCACCCGGGCAGCCCGCTCCTGCGTCAGCCCCTTGAAATAGCGGAGCAGAATCGTCATGCGCTCCTTTTCCGGCAGTTGATCCACCGCCTCCCGCAGGGCGATGCGCTCCACAAGTCCCTCCTCCGGGGCCTCTGTGCCCAGCAGCCCTTCCAGCGCAAGGCCGTCCGCTGTTTCCCGCTGCAAGGAATCCGGTGCCTCTGTGGCCAGATCCACTTGGGCGATCTCCTCCGGTGTCCATCCGGTCTGGGCCGACAGTTCGGAGAGGGACGGCTCCCGCCCCAACTCCTGCCGCAGCCGCTCCCGCAGGGCATACAGAGTCAGTGCCTGCTCCCGGATGCTCCGTCCCACCTTGATGGTGCCGTCATCCCGGAGAAACCGCCGGATCTCCCCGGCGATCTTGGGGACGGCATAGGTGGAAAAGCAGGTGCCGTAGGAAAAATCAAACCCCCGGATCGCTTTCAGAAACCCAAGACATCCCAGCTGGTACAGATCGTCCGGCTCCACTCCCCGGCCGTAATACCGGCGGACCACACTCCAGATCAGGCCGTTGTTTTCCAGCACTGCCTGCTCACATGCGTCCCGGTCCCCCTCCTGAGCCGCCCGCAGCAGCTCCATGGCGCCATTCATCGCTTGATCCGGGGGGCGATCTTCTTTTTCATCACCACGGTGGTACCCCGGCCAGCCACGGACCGCACCTTTAAACTATCCATAAAGCTCTCCATGATGGTGAAGCCCATGCCGCTGCGTTCCTCTCCTCCGGTGGTGAACATGGGCTGCCGGGCCTTTTCCACATCCGGGATGCCCCGGCCGTAGTCCCGCACCGTGATCTCCAGCACTTGTCCGGTACAGATCCGGACCTTCACCGTCACCTTGCCGATCCGGTCCGGGTACGCATGGACGATGGCGTTGGTGGCCGCCTCAGAAACGGCGGTCTTGATGTCCTCCAGCTCGTTGAGAGTGGGGTCCATCTGTGCCGCGAAGCAGGCCACCGCGGAGCGGATAAACCCCTCGTTGCTGCTCTGGCTGGGAAACTGCAAAGTGACTTCATTTTCCGTCTTTATTTTCATTATGTAAACCTCCCGTTATTGAATGGAAACCAGCCGCCCGATGCCGGCAGCGTCCAGAACACGGCGGGCCTGCTCCGGCACGTTCCGGAGCACAACGCTGCCCTCCATCAGCTGCATCCGCTGCTGAGACCGAAGGATCAGGGCGATCCCGGAGCTGTCCATAAAGGTCACGCCCGCAAAGTCTAAGATCAGACTTCGGGGAAGGGCCGCATCAATGGCGATCTCCACTTCCTTCAAGGCATTTCTGGCCCCGTGATGGTCCATTTCTCCGCTGAATTCCAGCAGCAGCTCCCGGTCTGTGTCCCGCGCTCGTATATCCATACTATTCCCTCTTTTGTCGAATTTTATCCCCATTTGTCAAATCAGCTCAGAAGGTACTCTGCTCCGATCAGATCTGTTGGGGAATGGCTTGTCTTACGGTGATGGTAGCATATTCGCCGGACAGGTTTCTGTCGAAGCCGGGTGCGACTGTCATATTTTTTATGTAAATCTCTGCCGGTTATCTCTCACCTGCCGTATCACGGTCAAAATCGACGGAAAACGTTCCCTTAATGCGCCCATGGCCCTGCCTTCGGGCCCATAATAGCGCACTTGAAATTTGCAGCAAAAAAAGCGGCCCATGCGTAAAACGCATAGGCCGCTTTTTCGTGCAGTCAAAGCAGATTAGATCCAGTTTTCAAAAACAGTTTTTCCGTTAGTACACCGCTTCGCCGGTATAAACCAGCTTGGCGTCGCCGGTGAGGGTGATCTTCTCGTCGGTGTAGTTCACCACCAGATCACCGCCGGCAGCCCGGACGGTCACATCCCGTCCCTTTTCGCACATACCGTTGGCCACGGCCGCCACCACAGCGGCGCAGGCACCGGTGCCGCTGGCCATGATCTCGCCGCTGCCCCGCTCCCAGACCCGCATTTTGATGGTGCTGGGATTCACCACGCGAATGAACTCTGCGTTGATCCGCTCCGGGAAATAGGGAGCCTGCTCAAACCGGGGACCGAGGAACTCCACATCCACATCGTCGATCCGGGGGCAGAAGGCCACGCAATGGGGCTCTCCCACGTCTACGCAGGTGATGTTGAAGGACTGTCCGCCGATATACACCGGGTAATCCACCACCGTCTTTTCCGCGATGGCAAACCGGAAGGCCGCCGCATCCAGAGAGGCACGGCCCATATCCACACAGGCGGAAGTCACAAGACCGTTGGCGGTGTAGAGGTGTACCTCCCGGACGCCGGCACCGGTCTCGATCCGCATATCTTCCTTTTTCACCAGACCGTTGTCATACAGGTACTTGCCCATGCAGCGCAGGGCGTTGCCCGCCGTGGCGCTCTCGCTGCCGTCGGCGTTGAACAGCCGGATCTTCGCATCGGCAATGTCGGAATGCTCCATCAGGACGATCCCGTCGGCGCCGATGCCGTAGTGCCGGTCACAGAAGGTGACGCACAGGGACTCCGGGCAGGTGATCTCGCCGTGGAAGTTTTCCAGGAAGATGTAATCGTTTCCGCAGGTCTGCAGCTTGGAGAATTTCAGCTTCTGACGCTCGCTGCGGAGGTGGCAGATGTCGATGAGCTCCGTGTTCCGCTGGTTGTAGCGGCTGGCCAGAATATCCGTCAGCGCATTGGCGGTATCCAAAGAGGTCAGGCACGGAATCCCCAGCTGGACGCAGCGGTGGTTCAGATGGATGAAGTCCCGGATATAGATGGGCTCCGTGGAGCCGGTGAGGATCACATAGTCGATCCGGCCGTTTTCAAGAAGCTGGAACACCCGGTTGTCCTTCCCCAGCTTGCCCACGATTTCCACATCGGTACCCAGACGGGAGATCTCTCTGGCGGTGCCGTCGGTGGCGTAGAGCTTGTAGCCCATTTCGTCCAGCTTCCGGGCGATGTTGACGATCTCCGGCTGATCCCGGTGGTTCACGGAGATCAGCACGCCGCCGCGGGTCTCCTTCTCCACCTTGTATCCGGCAGAGACAAGGCCCTTGAACAGGGCCTCCTGCATATTTTTGCCAAGGCCCAGCACCTCGCCAGTGGATTTCATCTCCGGGGAGAGGGCAGCGTTGGCATCGGTGATTTTCTCAAAGGAGAACACAGGCACCTTCACGGCCACATAGGGGGGCTGGCGGTACAGACCAGTGCCGTAGCCCAGAGATGCCAGAGGCTGACCCACCATGACGCGGGTAGCCAGATCCACCATGGGTACGCCGGTGACCTTGGAAATGTAGGGCACCGTGCGGCTGGCGCGGGGGTTCACCTCAATGACGTACAGCTCGTTCTGGTAGATCAGATACTGAATATTGATGAGGCCATGGGTTCCCAGAGACAGGGCCAGCTTTTCCGAGCAGTCCACAATGACCTTCAGCATCTTATCTCCGATGGAGAAGGGCGGATAGACAGCGATGGAGTCGCCGGAGTGGACACCGGTGCGCTCGATGTGCTGCATGATGCCGGGGATCAGGACGTCCTTGCCGTCGGAAATGACGTCCACTTCCAGTTCCTTGCCCATGAGGTACTGGTCCACCAGCACCGGGTTTTCGATCTTGCCGGAGAGAATGACCTCCATATAGGTCCGCACGTCCTCGTCATTGTGAGCGATGACCATGTTCTGGCCGCCGATGACGTAGGAGGGGCGTAGCAGCACGGGATAGCCCAGCTCATGAGCGGCGTCCAGCGCCTCCTGCATACCGGTGATGGCCCGGCCCTGAGGCCGCTTGATAGAGAACCGCTCCAGCAGGGCATCGAACCGTTCCCGGTCCTCTGCCATGTCGATGGACTCAGCGCTGGTACCCAAAATGGGGATACCGTGGCTGTCCAGGAACTTGGTGAGCTTGATGGCCGTCTGGCCGCCGAAGGCCACCACCACGCCCACGGGCTTCTCCACCTCGATGATGTGCATGACATCCTCGGGGAACAGAGGCTCAAAGTACAGACGGTCGGCGGTATCATAGTCCGTGGAGACGGTCTCGGGGTTGTTGTTGACGATGACTACCTCGTAGCCCAGCTCCTTCAGCGTCCAGACGCAGTGGACGGAGGAATAGTCGAACTCGATGCCCTGACCGATGCGGATGGGGCCGGAGCCAAGCACCATAATGACCGGCTTGCCGCTGCGGGGGAAGGTCCGGGATTCGCAGAACTTATCAAAAGTGGAATAGAAATAGGGAGTCTCGGCATCGAACTCCGCGCCGCAGGTATCCACCATCTTGTAGACGGCGTCTTTCTTTTCACAGGGCAGCGCGGCAGCGCCGGAGAGTCGCTTGAGGGTATCGTCGGGATAGCCCATCTTCTTGCCGGTCTCATAATGCTCAACAGTGAGGCCGTCCTTTTCCAAAGCCTTTTCAAATTCCGCCATTTTCTTCAGCTTTGCAAGGAACCAGCGGTCGATCCGGGTGATGCTGAAGATCTCGTCGATGGACGTACCGCCCTTCAGGGCCTCAAAGATGGTGAACAGCCGGTGGTCATCCACCCGGCGGAGCCGCTCCCAGATGGGGGCATGGTCCTCGGGATCGTTTTTGCGGTTCAGGCTGTCCAGACCCACTTCCGCGCCGCGGACGGCCTTCATCAGTGCCATCTCAAAGCTGGGGGCGATGGCCATCACCTCGCCGGTGGCCTTCATCTGGGTGCCCAGCTTGCGGCTGGCGTCGGCAAACTTGTCGAAGGGCCACTTGGGCATCTTCACCACGATGTAGTCCAGCGTGGGCTCAAAGCAGGCGCAGGTTTTTCCGGTGATATCGTTTTTGATCTCGTCCAGGGTGTAGCCCAGGGCGATCTTGGTGGTGATCTTGGCAATGGGATAGCCGGTGGCCTTGGAGGCCAGGGCGGAGGAGCGGCTGACACGGGGGTTCACCTCGATGACCGCATACTCAAAGCTGTCCGGGTTCAGAGCCAGCTGCACGTTGCAGCCGCCCACGATGCCCAGATGGGTGATGATGTCCAGAGAGGCCTTCCGCAGCATCTGGAACTCCTTGTCCGCCAGGGTCTGGGTGGGAGCCACCACGATGGAGTCGCCGGTGTGAACGCCTACGGGGTCAAAGTTCTCCATGGAGCAGACGGCGATGACATTGCCCACGCCGTCCCGCATGGTCTCAAATTCGATCTCCTTCCAGCCGAAGATGGCCCGCTCCACCAGGATCTGCGTAATGGGAGAAGCGTCCAGACCGGTTTGGGCGATGATCCGCAGCTCCGCTTCGTTGGCAGCGGCGCCGCCGCCGGCGCCGCCCAGGGTAAAGGCGGGACGGACGATGACGGGATAACCGATCCGCTCGGCCACCTCTAAGGCACCCTCTACCGTTTCGGCAATATCGGAGGCGATGACCGGCTGACCGATCTCCGCCATGGCCTCCTTGAACAGCTCCCGGTCCTCGGCCCGGGAAATGGCCTTGGCATCGGTGCCCAGCAGGCGGACGCCCTGTTCCTCCAGGAAGCCCTCCTTATCCAGCTGCATGGCCAGCGTCAGGCCGGTCTGTCCGCCGAGGCCCGCCAGAATGCTGTCGGGCTTTTCCTTCTTGATGATGCGCTTGATGGTCTCCGTAGTCAGAGGCTCCAGATAGATCTCGTCCGCCATGGCCTGATCGGTCATGATGGTAGCGGGGTTGGAGTTGCACAGCACCACGTCCACCCCCGCCTCCTTCAGGATGCGGCAGGCCTGGGCGCCGGCGTAGTCAAACTCGGCGGCCTGGCCGATGACAATGGGGCCGGAGCCGATAACCAGGACTTTTTTGATACTTGTATCCAAAGGCATTAGACTCTGCCCCCTTTCATCAACTCTACAAACCGGTCAAAGAGGAAGGACGTATCCTTGGGGCCAGTACAAGCCTCAGGATGGAACTGGACGGTAAACGCCTTCAGCTCCGGATAGTCGATGCCCTCGCAGGTGCCGTCATTGGCGTTGACAAAGCGGACCTTGCCCAGCTTCACCGTGTCGCCGTCCACCGCGTAGCCGTGGTTCTGGCTGGTGATGTAAGTACGGACGCCGTTCAGATCCCGGACAGGCTGGTTCACGCCCCGGTGACCGTATTTCAGCTTATAGGTGCTGCCGCCGGCGGCCAGAGCCGTCAGCTGGTGGCCCAGGCAGATGCCGAACATGGGCACCTTGCCCAGAAGTTTGCGGATCTGCTCGATTTGATACGTGTTTTCCGCAGGATCGCCGGGGCCGTTGGACAGCATCACGCCGTCCGGATCCGCCGCCAGAATCTCCTCCGCGGAGGTGCCAGCAGGCAGAACGGTAACGGTGCAGCCCCGCTTTTGCAGCTCCCTGACGATGTTGCGCTTGGCGCCGTAATCCAGAAGGGAAACGCGGAAGCGCTCCTCCCCTTCCGCCGGATAGCGGTCGGGCTCCTTGCAGGAAACAGCCTCCACCACACCGGTGATGGCGTAGGTCTTGATGGGAGTCAGATCGGCGGGGATCTCGTCGCAGATGGCGGCATTCATCACGCCGTGCTCCCGGATGATGCGGGTCAGCTCCCGGGTATCTACGCCGCACAGCCCCGGCACGCCCTGCTCTTTCAAGTATGTATCCAGATCGCAGTCCGTCCGGAAATTGGAGGGTGTGTCGCAGTATTCCCGGACCACATAGCCCTTCACGCAGCAGGCGCCCTCGAAGTCCTCCCGGATGATGCCGTAGTTGCCGATGAGGGGATAGGTCTGCATAACGATCTGTCCGGCATAACTGGGGTCCGTCAGGGTCTCGACGTAGCCGCACATACCGGTGGTGAACACCAGCTCACCCACGGTGTCGGTCTCCGCACCGAACCGGACGCCCTCAAATACCTGACCGTCCTGTAAGATCAAATAACCTTTTTTCATCATAATCTCCTCAGGCCGTCTTATTTGCCGGCCTCAGTCTCGCAGTAGATGCAGCGGTAAACACGCTTGGCCGGATCGGTCAGCAGGAATTCCTGAGGCAGTTCCTGCTCCACAGAGGTGATGCAGCGGGGGTTCTTGCACTTCAGCACGCCCCGGATCCGCTCCGGCAGCTTGAGGCTCCGCTTCTCCCGAAGCTGGCCCTCGTGAATGATATTCACGGTGATGGTGGGGTCCACATAGCCGATCAGATCCCAATCAAGGTCCATCTCGCGGTCGATCTTGATGATGTCCTTCCGTCCCAGCTTGCCGCTGGTGACGTTCTTCAAAATAGCGACGGTGCAATCCAGCTTGTCCAGGCCCAGGATGTTGTACAGCTCCATGGCCTTACCGGCGGTGATGTGGTCAATCACGATGCCGTTCTGAATAGAATCAATAATCATGTCCGTTCTCTCCTCTCACTGAATACCCAGCAGCTTCATGATCAGCGCCATGCGGATGTAGCGGCCGTTCTGGGCCTGCTTGAAGTAGCAGGCACGGGGGTCATTGTCCACCGCCACGGAGATCTCATTGACGCGGGGCAGCGGATGCAGGATCCGCAGATCCTCCTTGGCGTTTTCCAGCTTCTCCGGGGTGAGGATGTAGCTGTCCTTCAAGCGGAGGTAATCCTCCTCGTTGAAGAAGCGCTCCTTCTGGACGCGGGTCATGTACAGAATGTCCAGATCCGGCATGACCTCCTCCAGAGAGGTAGACTGGGTGTAGGGAATATTCTTGGACTTGACGTACTGCTCCTTGACGTAGCGGGGCAGCTTCAGCTCCTCCGGGGAGACAAACACGAACCGGACGCCGGTGTAGCGGCTCATGGCAGCCACCAGAGAATGGACCGTCCGGCCAAACTTCAGGTCACCGCAGAAGCCGATGGTCAGGTTGTCGAAATGGCCCTTTTCCTTGTGGATGGTGATGAGGTCCGTTAGGGTCTGGGTGGGGTGGTTGTGGCCGCCGTCACCGGCGTTGATCACCGGCACCAGAGAGTGCTGCGTTGCCACCAGAGGTGCGCCCTCCTTGGGATGGCGCATGGCGATGATGTCGCAATAGGCGCTGACCACCCGGATGGTGTCCGCCACGCTCTCGCCCTTGGAGGCGGAGGAGCTGGCGGCGGAAGAAAAGCCCAGCACCTGTCCGCCAAGGGACAGCATGGCGCTCTCAAAGCTCAGGCGGGTACGGGTGGAAGGCTCAAAGAACAGCGTTGCCAGGATCTTGCCGTCGCACTTATGGGCATATTCGGCGGGATGCTCCATAATATCGCAGCCCGTTTTTACCAGCTCGTCGATCTCCTTGGTGGAGAGCTGCATAATGTCGATCAAATTTTCCATATCAGTTTTTCCCTCCATTGATCCAGCTTTCGTCAGACGGATTGTCCCGGAATTTCAGCAGACGGGACACATCCTCCGGCGCGATATAACCTTCCTCCGCGCCCACCTGGGCGATGGTATCCAGGTTCGTCAGGCTCACGTTCTTCACGCCGGCCTCCGCCATGCGCTCCACGCCCTTCTTCATGCCGTAGGTGAAGATGCTCACCACGCCCAGCACCTCAGCGCCCGCTTCCCGCAGGGCCTCCACGGTTTCCAGCACGCTGCCGCCGGTGGAGATCAGATCCTCCACGACCACGACCTTCTCGCCCTTGTCCAGACGGCCCTCGATGCGGTTCTGACGGCCGTGATCCTTATTGCCGGAACGGACATAGCCCATAGGCAGGCCCAGCAGGTGGGCGGCAATGGCGGCGTGGGCGATGCCAGCGGTGGCGGTGCCCATCAGGACCTCCGCCTCCGGGTACTCCCGCTTCACGGTATCGGCAATGGCCTGCTCCACCTCGTTCCGGGCTTCCGGAGCGGTGAGGATCAGTCGGTTATCGCAGTAGATGGGACTCTTGATGCCGCTGGCCCAGGTAAAGGGCTCCTGAGGGCGGAGAAAGACCGCCTTGATCTCCAGCAGACGCTTGGCAACGCGCACATTGATGCTGTCCATAGTTTGTTCTCCTTTATGTCAATTTTTTTGTTGATCCAATCGTTTCCGTTTCGCGGCTCAGCCCACGAACTCCGCCACGCAGCGGCGGTAGGCAGCCACGGGGTCCTCCGCCTGGGTGATGGGACGGCCCACCACGATGTAGTCGGAGCCAAGCTCCTTGGCCTTGGCCGGCGTGGTGACCCGCTTCTGGTCGCCCACATCTCCGTCAGCAAAGCGGACGCCGGGGGTCACGGTGAGGAAGTTCTTGCCGCAGCGCTCGTGGACCGCGCCTGCCTCCAGGGGAGAGCACACCACGCCGTCCAGTCCCACGATGGAGGCGATCTCCGCATAGTGCATCACCACTTCGGCAATGGGCTTTTCGATCCACAGCTCTTTTTCCAGCATGTCCTGATCCGTGGAGGTCAGCTGGGTCACAGCAATCAGCAGCGGGCGGGTACCATCCGGACGGGTCAGGCCCGCCAGAGCGGCGGACATCATGGCGCCGGTACCGGCGGCATGGACGTTCACCAGGTCCACATCCAGCGCGGACAGAGCGGCCATAGCCTTTTTCACGGTGTTGGGGATATCATGCAGCTTCAGATCCAGGAAGATCTTGTGGCCCCGGGCCCGGATCTCCCGGACGATGGAGGGGCCTTCGGCGTAGAACAGCTCCATGCCGATCTTCACAAAGGGCTTTTCCTCTGTGAAGCGGTCCAGAAATGCCAGTGTCTTTTCCTTGCTGTCAAAGTCCAGCGCAACGATAACGTCTTTACCCATGATGTGCTCCTCCTATGATCTCTGTCAGATTTTCCATGCCGTACCATTCCATCACGGCAGGCAGATTTTCGATAATGGTCTTGCAGGCATACGGCTCCACAAGGTTCGCCGCGCCCACGCCGATGGCGGTGGCGCCCGCCAGCATCAGCTCGATGACGTCCTCCGCCGTGGTGACGCCGCCCATGCCCACGATGGGGATGGACACTGCCTCGTAGACCTGATACACCATCCGCACTGCCAGCGGGAACATCCCCGGGCCGGACATACCGCCGGTGGTGTTGGCCAGCAGCGGACGGCGGCGCTTCAGATCGATCCGCATACCCGGCATGGTGTTGATGAGGCTCACGCCGTCGGCGCCCTCATCCTCGCAGGCCTTGGCAACGGCGGCGATGTTGGCCGCCGTGGGGGACAGCTTCAAAATGATGGGCTTTTTCGTCACCGCCCGGACGGCCTTCGTCACCTCGGCTGCGGACTTGGGATCCGCGCCGAAGGCCGCGCCGCCGCCGTGGACGTTGGGGCAGGAGATATTGACCTCCAGCCAGCCCACCTGCTCCTGGGCGTCCAGCTTCTCGCAGACCTCGGCGTATTCCGCCACGGAAAAGCCGCTGATATTCGCCATCACCGGCTTGTGAAATACCTGCTTGAGCTTCGGCAGCTCCGTTTCGATTACCGCGTCCACGCCGGGGTTTTGCAGGCCCACAGCATTCAGCAGTCCGCCGGCATACTCCGCGATGCGGGGGGTGGGGTTGCCGAAGCGGGGTTCCCGGGTGGTTCCCTTAAAGGAAAAGGTACCTAACATATTGATATCGTACAATTCCGCGAACTCATAGCCATAGCCGAAGGTGCCGCTGGCGGGGATAATGGGGTTGTCCATCTCAATACCGCAGAGGGTCACTTTTGTATTCACCATACGATCTCCTCCTTTTCCAGCACGGGGCCGTCCTTGCAGATCCGCTTATTGCCGTATTTCGTTTTGCAGGAGCAGCCCATGCAGGCGCCGAAGCCGCAGCCCATCCGCTCCTCAAAGCTGAACTGGCCGGAGGTCTTGCAGGCGCTGTATACCGCCTTCAGCATCGGCTCCGGGCCGCAGGTATAGAGATAGGTGTAGTCGGACACGGCGGCCATGCCATCGGTCACAAGGCCCTTGAGGCCGGCGCTGCCGTCGGCGGTGGCGATGATGACCTCCGCCCCCAGCGCCCGGAACTCCTCTGCCAGGAAGATCTCGGATTCCCGGTTGAAACCCAGCACCGCGGTGACGCACTTACCCTGTGCGGTCAGTCGCTTGGCGAGGCCGTACAGCGGCGGGATGCCCACGCCGCCGCCCACCAGCAGAGGGTGTTCCCCGCTGCGGGACACATCGTAACCGTTGCCAAGACCCGTCAGCACATCCAACTCCGTGCCGGGAGCCATGCCCGTCATGGCCTCGGTGCCGTGGCCCAAGACTTTATAAATAAGCGTCAATTCTCCGTTCTCCCAGTCGCACACGGAGATGGGACGGCGGAGGAAAAAGCCGGAGAGCTTCAGATTCACGAACTGGCCGGGGGCGGTGATGGCAGAGGTGTCCCCCGCCAGCCGCAGACGGTAGATCCCATCGGCCAGTCTTGTGTTTTCAGTCACTGTCAAGGTTGTTTGCTTCACGATCATTCTCCTTTCAGCAGACGGTTTTCGTCATACCAGACCGCCGTTTCGTCCACCGCCGTCAGCAGGCAGCGGCCTTGGACCTCCCATCCTGTAAAGGGTGTTGCCTTGCCCATGGAGAGGAAGTCTGCCGGGTCGATCCGATAGGTGTCATTCAGGTCGAACACAGTAAAACCGGTGTCTGTCGGGATGTTGAAGCGGCGGCAGGGAGCATCGTGGAGCAGTTCCATCAGCCGTTCCATAGAGATGACGTCGGGCTTCACAAGTTCAGTATACAACAACGGGAACGCCGTTTCCAGTCCTACAATGCCCATTGCGCTTTTTTCCAGTCCGCGGCCTTTTTCCTCGGCACTGTGAGGTGCATGGTCCGTGGCGATCATGTCGATGGTGCCGTCCGCCAGGCCCTCCAGCAGAGCCTCCCGGTCTCTCTTATCGCGCAGAGGCGGATTCATTTTGAAACGGCCGTCCTCCTGCAAGCAGGAGTCATCCAGCAGCAGGTAGTGAGGACCGGTCTCACAGGTGACGTTCAGACCCTCGGCCTTGGCCTTGCGGATCAGGTCCACGCTCTCCTTGGTGGAGATGTGGCAGACGTGATAGCCGCAGCCCGTCTCCCGCACCAGCTCCAGATCCCGCTGGATGGGCCGCCACTCGCTCTCGGAGCAGATGCCCCGGTGGCCGTGGGCCTTGGCGTAGGCGCCGTCATGGATATAGCCGCCCCGCAGGAGGGAATTGTCCTCGCAGTGGGCCACGATCAGCTTGCCCAGGCGTTTGGCCTCCAGCATGGCGCGGCACATCATGTCGCGGTCCTGAACGCCTTTTCCGTCATCGGAGAAGGCCACCACATAGGGGGCCATGGCGTCCAAGTCCGCCAGTTCCCCGCCCTGCTCGCCTTTCGTAATCGCCCCGTAGGGCAGGACCCGGATCACGGCGTCTTTTTGAATGGCGTCCAGCTCCGGCTGCAAGGTCTCCATGTTGTCCGGCACCGGATTCAGGTTCGGCATGGCGCATACGGTGGTATAGCCGCCGTGGGCCGCCGCTAAAGAGCCGGTACGGATGGTCTCCTTATAAGAAAAACCCGGCTCCCGAAGATGCACATGCACATCAACGAAACCGGGCAATATCACCAGCGAAGAAGCATCCACAGAAAAAACACCGCCCCCGCAGGAAACACGATCCCCAACGGAAGCGGTTCGATCACCGATCAGGAAATGGCCCGCGCCATAGCTCTGCGCATTCTTCAGTACGACGTTCACTCGGCTCGCCCCTTTCACACAAATTTTTTCTACCATACCATGCCGGCGCCCGCTTGTCAAGAGCAAACCGCCAAAACCGCCGGATTTTCCCGCGCGGCTTGCTGTAGAGCAGAAAAGGCGGTATAATATTATTTAATAGATAACAGACAGGGGGTCAGGCATGAAAAAAAGGATTTGCGCGCTGCTGCTGGCGGCGGTGCTGGTATATATGCCCTACGCGCTGGCGGCGGCGATTCTGACGCCGCAGAACCATCCGGCGGCGCAGGGGACGGCGTGGGCGGCCTATGAGCAGGAAGCGGCGGCGCAGACGCCCGGTGCGCAGCGCGTGCGCGTTCTGGAGCACAGCGACGAGGCGCTGCTGTGGCGGCTGCGGCTGATCGGGAGCGCGCGGGAGGAGATTATCTTCTCGAGCTTCGATCTCCGCGCCGACGAGAGTGGACAGGATGTGATGGCCGCGCTCCGCGAAGCGGCGGCGCGCGGCGTGCGCGTGCGCGTCCTCGTCGACGGGATGAACGCGCGGCTGAACCTGCAGGGGAGCGCCGCGCTGCAGGAGCTCGCCGCGGCGGAAAACGTCGAGGTGCGGCTTTATAACCCGGTGGATCTGCTGCGCCCGGGCGAGATCAACTACCGGATGCACGACAAGTACATCCTCGTCGACGGTTCTCTCTGCCTGCTCGGCGGGCGGAACACGAACGACCGCTTCCTCAGCCGCACGGGACAGGCAGAGAACGACGACCGCGATGTGCTGGTCTACGCGCCGCAGCCGGATGAACACTGCGCCGTGCGGCAGCTGGAGAACTATTTTGCCGCCATCTGGTCGCTCGAGGAGACGCGCCCTGTGACCGGGCGGGATTCCGGCGGCACGGCGCTTCTGGAGCGCTATGCGGCCCTGCGCAGCGGCTGGCCGGAGGCGTTCGAACCGGTCGACTGGAGCGGTGCGACGACCCCGGTTGACGGCGTGACGCTCCTGCATAACCCGGTCGGCGCAGAGAATAAGACGCCGGAGCTCTGGGACGCGCTGGTGCATCTCATGGAGCAGGGCGGGGATGTCCTCGTTCAGACACCTTATTTAATATGCAGCAGCGCGATGTATGACGACCTGCGCGCGCTTGGCGGTGGGCGGGAGCTTGCCTTCGTGACGAACTCTGTCGAGGGCGGCGCGAACCTCTTCGGCTGCGCGGATTACCTCGGTCAGAAGGAGAAAATCCTCGGCTGCGGAGTGGAGGTGTATGAAACGCTCTGCGGCCACTCACTGCACACGAAGGCGGTGCTCGTCGGCGACCGGCTGAGCGTGATCGGTTCATTCAACATGGATATGCGCAGCGCCTATCTCGACACGGAGCTGATGCTCGTGATCGACAGCCCGGAGATCAACGCCCAGCTGCGCGGTGTCATCGCGGACTATCAGGCGAGCAGCCGTCTCGTCCGCCCCGACGGGACGCAGACGGAGGGAACGGCCTACGTCGACGTCCCGCTCCCGGCGGGAAAGCGCGCGCTCTACGGCGTGCTGCGCTATCTCGTCCGCCCGATCCGGCATCTGCTGTGACAGCTTTATATGTATGATAAAAGAGCACCTGCTAAGGCAGGTGCTCTTCTTGCTTATGTAAAATCACGGTCTGTATTCGACCGACTGGATCTCCTGTGAGATGCGTGCGGCGTAGTCGATGACAAGCTGGCGCGCCTGCGCGTAGGACGCGTCGTCCATCCGCGACAGCGGCGCGGAGATCGAGATGGCGAACAGTGGCTTGCCGGGGGTGAAGAATACCGGGGCGGCCACGCAGCGCAGACCCGCGTTGAATGCCTCGTCGTCGAGCGCGCAGCCGTCGCGGCGCGCCTGATGCAGCATCGCGAGGAACTCGTCAACCGACGTGCCGATCTCCTCTTTGTTGTTCTCATAAATCCACTCGATGGAGGCGTCGCTCATGTAGCTGAGGAACACGCGGCCGACGCTGGTGCTGTAAGCCGGGAAGGGGGCGTAGAGCGGGAAGTTCGGCCGCAGGACGAAGTGGCTCTCCGCGTGATAAATATGTGTGATGTGGTCGCCGGCGCGGGCGGAGAGGTTGACCGTCTCACCGGTGAGCTTTCCAAGCTGGTCGACATAGCGGGAGGCGATCTGCTGGAACTGCTGATACTGGCCGCACTTCTCGGAGAGGTTCAGCAGCCGGGAGCCGAGCGCGTATTTCCGGTTTTCGCGGTTCTGCGTGAGCATGCCCACGAACTCCAGGCTCTGGATGATGCGGTGGACGGAGCTGACGGGCATGTCCACCATGGCCGCGATATCAGAGATGCCAAGCTCCTGCCGGTCGTTCTGGAAGCAGTCGATGATGTCAAAGGCCTTCAGAAGCGTCGACATATAGAGATTCTGATTCATAATGAGGGGCCTCCTTTATCGGATGCATCCATATTAGCACAATATTTTTCTAAATTCAAGACACTGAACGCACATTTTTTTTCTGAAAAAGTTGCTTAATAGTGGATATGAAAATATGTAAATCGGAAATGACAGCTTTTCAACCGATGAGAATTTAACGGATTTGACCGTCAAAATAGCGCAATTTGCGAAGAAAAATAGACGATTTTTGCGAGAAATAAAGTTAATTGTCGATCTTGCACAAAAACTATGCCAAAAAATTGCCGAAATTATTTTTCTGCAATACGGAAAATGATGTTGCAAGATTTTTTAAATGTGGTACGATGTGAACACAACAGAGATGCGGGATCCGGCCAAGCCGGATTGCGGCTCCTGAAAAGCAGCAAAGGAGAAAATAGAATGGATTTCACATTGACAAATGAACTGCTGATGCTCCGCAAAATGTATCGTGAGT
>ERZ840371.553-NODE-553-length-44894-cov-6.046121_pt1 | contig 44894 bp, 27 predicted proteins | sample MGYA00519937_ERZ840371 | MGnify/ENA primary metagenome ERZ840371 (study PRJEB31850, sample SAMEA3708873) | human gut metagenome | biome: human gut; feature: human-associated habitat; material: faeces | place: China | collected 2014 ... | reverse complement strand
TGGCGGCCGACAAAATGCGGATATTGTCCGCTACACGCGTTAGTTTGGAATTGGTCATCGACATATTGCAAAGTCTTTAGTCATCGGAATCCGCATCAACGCATATCGAAATCTATGATGATCGGGCGGTGATCCGAAGGATGCCAGAAATTGCGCAATTCCTGCGGATCTCGGACAGGCGTAGTGTACTCGTCGCTTACGACCCGCGCACTGACGATCCGATCGTAAAGCGGACGGGTGCAGTAAACATAATCTATCCGGAAACGCCGGCCGGTCGTCGTCTGGAATTCGCCGGGGTATTTCGCTGCGATCACATCCACATACGGCGTGTGCTGACATATGTAATCATGGACCAAAAAGGCGGTCGTATCCTCCGGAAATCCGTACTCGTAATTATCGACACGCGATTTGGAGTTGAAATCCCCCATCATCATCCATAGTTGCTTTTCCGCGCCGGCAACCGATCCGATCGTATGGTTGCACACGTATTCGATCTCCATCCGGCGAAACCTGTCGCCCTCGCGCGCCGCGGCGCTGGCCTTGCGTTCCAGCTTGTCGGCCAGACCGAAACCGTAGACCTGCGGCCATGTATGCAGCGAAACGATATTGACCGTATGACCGTTTTTCCGAATCTGCGCCCATCCCGCACCGTGAGAAACAATGCTGTCGGGAACGGCTCCGATCAGACGAGCCACGTTCTCGATCGGGTATTTCGACGTAATGACCTGCGGGAAATTGTCGCGGTGTCCGCCCTTATACCAATATTCATGTCCGTAGCGCCGGGCCAGTTCGCCCCAATGTTCCGGCAGATAGGCCTCTTCGGGTTTTATCTTCTCATCTGAAGCCGTTTTGTAGTTGGTTACCGATTCACACCACACACAGACGTCGGGGTTCTGGGCGCTCACCCAATTGACAAAACGCGTATAGTTGTCACCCTGCCCCGACCACATGCCGTTCTGGATATTCCAATAGAGCAAGCGCAGATTCGCTTCATCCGTTTGCCGCTGCGCGCATCCCGGAAACAGGGTCAGGATGAACAGGCCGGCGGCTGCGGCCGCTTTAATTGCTGTTTTCATTGCTGTAACCGCTCCGTTCAGTTTGCCGTATGATCGAACGTAAACTTCTCCCACGGAAGTTCGGCATCCTTCCCGTTGTCGAGGACGTCGTTGGCATGTACCAGCATCGGGAATTCCTGCAGGGAGACCTGACCCAATTCCGCCTTGCGGTAAATCGCCTTTGCAACCCGGCGCGCCACGACCAGCGATTCGAGGGTCACACCGGCCAGAATATCCATCGCTTCGGAATAACACTTCCCTTCACCGAGCAGAATACCGATTCTGCGGGTCCGACCGCCGTAAACCGTCACGTAAAGATCTCCGATACCGATGTTCTCGCAGTCTTCGGTCGCCTGCTGTATCTTAAGCAGCCGGCGCATCTCCTTGACCGCCTGATAGAATGCTCCGGCCTGCGAGTTGTAATGCAACCCGGCATCCGCGCCATGATGGCGGTTGACCAAACCGATGGTCATGGCGACGGCCAGCGCATACGCGTTTTTCAACGCTACGGCGCTCTCAAGACCGATCACGTCATGGGTCAGCGAAATGTGATAGTAAGAGGTCGAAAGCGTCTCTTTGAACAGTCGGAGGGAAGCGGTATCCCTGCCGCAGAAAGCTACCTCGGTCTGGTCGTGGAATACCAGTTCATAAGAGGTGCAGGGGCCGCCGACCGCGCAGACCTCTCGGTCGACGCCCCTTTTCTTCAGCTCCGACCGCCAATAATCGGGATAGGAAATCAACGTTCCGTCTTCGAGATTGATAAGCCCTTTGGTGACAGATAACACCGGCAACCGGGGATCAAGATTTACCAGTATCTCGTTCAGGAACCAATCCACACCGAACGACGAAACACCGCCGATAACGAAATCGGCTTCGGCGACTGCCTCTCTGTATTCCTCTATCTGATAATATTTTACTCCGACGGGGAACGCTCTGTCGAATTTGGGATGCTTGTTGCTGCGGCGGCATTCGTCGATGATGTCACGGTCGAGGTGCGTGCCTACCAAACGCACTTCATGACCGTTTTCGGCGGCGGGAAACGCCAGAGCGGACCCCATCATGCCGGAACCGATAATTGCGATTACTTTTTTCATGATAAATTTGAGTTATGAGATTGTGTCTTATCTGATCAGATTGCAGGCGCCATTACGGGCAGTTTCCACTGTCCGGAGCGCATCTAGATACGCTTTGATCCGGTCGGGAAAATTACTCGAAATAAAACCCACATTATGCTTGACGGCCCAGTCCACGACCTCCGGATTGTCTACGATCCAGAGTGTCGATTCTACGCCGATTTCATTCATACGGTCGATCAGTTCGGGCCGGTTCATAAACACATACATGCTGTAAGAGAGTTGAAAACCCTCCTTCTTAGCGACATCGGCATTGATGGGCGTCCAAAGCGAATTGGAAATATACAGTGTTTTGTTCTGCGGAGCCAAGCGCCGGAACTCCCTGCAGGCATGCTCGCTGAAGGACGTGAACTCCATTTGGTCCAGCATGTTCAGTTTCTTACAGAGCGACACGATCTCTTCGACGATCCGGGTTTCGATCTCAGGCGTCTTGTGTTTCTTCAATTCCAGAATCAACTTCGTTCCGGGGTCCTTCCGGCCCTGCTCCAGAAATTCGCGGAGCGTAGGTATCCGATTGCCGCCCGGCAATACGACCCGGCTGATCTCCGCATACGTGTCCCTTTGCGCGTCGAGCCGATCGCCGACTTTGGGACCGTGGACGACTATCAACTCCCCGTCAGAGGTCCGGTTGACGTCGAATTCCACGCCGTATACGCCCAGCTGCTGCGCATTGATCAGACTCGATATCGTATTTTCGTCTGATCCCGGCGTCGTGTAAAAGCCGCGGTGCGCGACCAGCCGGGGTTGTGCAAACACGAGCGCCGCTCCGACGAGCGCGATGCCCGTCAACAATAGTTTTTTCATTTTTCGAATAATTTAGAGTTAGTATCTTTCCGTGCTATTTTCCGTCGTTGTAACCGTTGTTTTTCAGAGTCACCGCCACGGAGGTACCATATCCGGCAAACATCCAATCTTCGAGATTATCGGCCGTGATCACCACTGCCGCGCCCTGTTTGTTCGTTACGGTTCCGGCGATCCGGCAATTGCTGACCGTAAAGCCCTTCTTGTTGGGACGCCCGGCAAGCATCCCCACCGATTTGCCGATGGGACAGCCGACATAGGCAGAAGCCGTGGTCCGGCAATCGTTCACAACGCTCGCGGCACCTCCGTTGTTACCGTATATGCCGCCGAAGAAGTTGTTGGCACCGGCCTGCGCAGCCGAAATCCGTCCGCTGAAAGTGCATCCTTCGACCAGCCCGACACACTCCTTGTCGGCCATGGCCATGATACCGCCTATCACGACGTCGCGTTTGGTGGCGTCCGTACTCTCGATCGCTCCGGAAAACGTGCATCCGCTGATCCGGTAAGCGCCCTGCGTTTGGGCCACGATACCCGAAGCGCGCACTTTCGACGGCCCGGCAATGCTGATCGTACCCGTACTGGAGCATTCTTCGACGATAAGCCGGTAATTCGACGTCTCGCCCGGAACGAGCTGCCGGCTGATCGTTTTGCCCGCAATGCCGCCCATGAAATTCCAGCCCGAATTACTGCCCGCATTGTCAAAGTCGGCCGTGTTGTGGCAGTCGGCGATCGTGTACAGCCCGTCGTCTTCCTGAACAGCTCCGACAAAGCCTCCGATCATATAAAGAGCAGGCGATGAAAACGAGATATTTCCGGTGTTCCGGCAGTTGCGAAGCGTCACGCCGTTGAAAGCCTTTCCGACGAATCCGCTCAGGATCATGGTGCGCGGCGTGACATCGGCAGCGTCTGCGACAACGATTTCCGCCCTGTTCGTACAATTCTCGATCGCCGCATTGTCGGTTTCGGCCGCGAACGCCCCCAGATGAATTTCGCTGTCGTCGCTGCGTACCGATTCGAAGCGTCCGGCGACGGTCAGGTTCCGTACCGTGCCGCTGAGACGTTTGAACAGACCGATCTGCTGCGCGTCGCCGCGATAACCGATCGTGAGCGTCTTGCCGTTTCCGTTGAACGTGCCCGAAAAATTCGACAAAGGCACGAACCCGTTCAGCGTCAGATCGCAATGGAGCACCACCTCGCCGTTGCCGTCGAGAAAACGGCGCCCCGTCGGATCGCTGGCGAGCGATTCCTCGAAAGCCTCGAAATCCGCCTCGCTGCGAATGCCGTCGTACACCTTGTAAGCATGGTCGATCTTCCCGATCAGCCACTTGGGATAATTCGAACATAACGTGCGGAAACGTTTGTAATTCGCAATGTAATAATTCACGGCAGCGGTCGAATAAACGGCATTGCCGTCTCCCGCCCGCTGGTCAACATTGTAGACCGACAGAGCCACACCCGCCTTCTCGTACTCTTCGAGCGAGCGGGACCCCTTTCCGCCCGCCGCCGCATCCATTCCGCTTGCCGCCGAAAGGTTGGCCCACCCGAAGCCGAGCGTGCCGTACTCCTTCCCGGAGCGCGACGAGTTCATGCCGATAGGCACTTCGGCGATTACGGCGCAATTGTGCGCAGCCTTCATCGCATCGAGGTTGAATCCCGTGCAGATCAGTTCGACGAAATGCTTCGCCTTCATTTCAGTGACGATCTCGCACGCACGGCGCGCCGCATTGATCACATATTCGGGCTGGGCATAGGGTTTGTCCACACGCTTAACGTCGAGCACCAGACGCGTACAGTTGCCCTCGACCATCACCCGGCGGATAAACTCTTCGAGGGTGGGCAGTTCCTCACCGTTCGACAACCGCCCTGCAGCGCGCAACTCTGCCACGGTAGCCGTCCACGGCTGCAGGTTATTGACCTTGCAGTCGCCGTTGGCATGCGCCACGATGATGTCGTTGTCCTTAGTCCAGTAAATGTCGCATTCCATACCGTAGCATCCCAGACTCATGGCGTACTCCAACGCCGCCATCGAGTTGTCCGGCGCACCGCATTCGGCAGCTCCTCCGCGATGGGCAACGACCGTATTGGAACACGCCGCCGGCTTCATGAATCCGTCGTCGACCGGAATGCTCGGATCGGGAATCCTGCTCCAGTCGGGCTGATCGGGCCATTCGTCCTTCGTACAACCGACGAAGGCGGCGGCCAATGTCAACATGCATATGATTTTTCGTATCATGATTCTTTTTTTGATTTGTTCCTTATTTATAATTCTTCACGCAGCGTATCGCAGCGCCCGAACCGTTGCCCAGATCGAACCCGTCGTTCAGCGTCATGTCGGTTTTGGTGTGTCCGCTGATGTATATGCGCCAGAACGAAGTTTTCTTGGAGGTATACTGCCCCAGAAGCGGAATCCACGCATAAAACCGGGGATCGCCGGAGGTAGCGCCGTAATTATATCCGGTATCGTAGAGGCGCCATCCCTGAATGAACATGTTGAACCCGAAATCGGGCGCCAGCGGCGATATGGGCGATCCGGAGGAATAGGTATTCCATGAAGCGTCGAACAGAATCGTAGACAGATTGGCGATCAAACCTCCGCCGATGGCCTTATAGCTGGCCGACGACTCGGCGATTTCGTACCGCGAACCCTTCGAAGCCTGCGCTGCGGCCCAGATCAGATCTTTCCAGTCCTGAAGGTTGGCGATATGCCAGCCATAGGGACAAATCCCCTGTATCTGCATCTTCAACACGGGATGCTCGGCCTCGGCCTTCGCATCGTCGTCCGCCGCAGCGAGCGTCGCCATGAGGATGTTTTCGATCGTGACGGCGGTTCCGGTCGCATCGACCAGCACGGCACCCGGCTCGCCGTAAGGCGAAGCGATCTGATAGGCCTTGTTCAATGCACCGTTGGGCTGCCCCGTAACAGCCTCGAAAGAGGAATACAACCGGCCGTATTTGGAAGCCAGCGGGGTTCCGTCATTCGCCCGAAGTTCCTCGATGCCTCCGCCGTTTTCGGCCGTATCATAAGCCGGATTGCGAACGTCGTAGGGCACAGTCGTATCGCTGGGCTTGCCGTATCCGCCGGTTTTGGAGCCACCGACGAGTCCCGATCCGAGCTTGACGGCTCCGATGCCGGGTCCGCCGTTCCAATGCAGGCTGACGGTCATCCATGTCTTGACTCCGCCGGACGCCGTCGGGTAATCCTTCGTAGGATAGTTCGCAAGTTCTTCGTCGGGCATGCAATTGGGCGTACTGTTCTGACGTATCCAGTTCCACGTACCCGCAGCGAAATCCACCGTCAGCGTACGATAACCGTTCGCTTCGATCTTCAAATCCGAAGCCGTAACATTCCGGGCCCAGTTCTTCAGCTCGCCGTCGGCACCGAGATACCAACTCGGATCGCCGGCCCGTGAATCCTTGTTGATGCAGATCAGATTGTCCTCCGTGGCGAAGAAGAATCCGCTGACACGATAGGAGTCGTCCGACTCGCGCTTCATCTGCAACGCCGTGGCAGCCTCCTCGCCCAGCGCAGAGCCGTAAACATAATAGTATTCCGCCTTCCTAAGCTGCACGACGGGAATGTCCACCGCCGCTTTGCTCGTTTCGTCGTCGCCCACGGTGATCGTCAGCGTCGCCCGGCGATCCCGTTCCATGTCGTCCCACGGCTCGGCGGTCAACGTCAGCAAACCTTCGCCGCGGTGCTCGGCCGTCAACCAGCCCTCGGCGCCGCCCTCCTCGTAAGCGATCGCATAGGCATACTTGTCGCCCATATTCGTGGTATAGGCCAGATCGACAGGATCGCCCTGAAAAGATATCTCTACCGATTCGAGCGCCGGCACCACCTCAGCATCGGCCAGCTCGCCGTACTGGAACAGTTCGTAATCCTGCACCGTACCGTCCTCGGCTGTAATGCGCACCGTACACCGGCGTCCGTATCCCGTATTGGGCAATGCAGTCAACTCGAAACCGGATTGCGTCACGGCGACGGTATTCGGTCCGGCAATCTCCGTATACTGCGAAACGACGGGTACACGCTGGATCGTCGCCCACGGCCCGGTCTCATCGACCGAGGGCATCCAGTCGACGAGTTCCGCCTCCCACTCCATGCGGGATACGCGGGTGCCGACCTTGACCAGCACCACCGACGTGACATTGCTGTTGCCCGACACGGACGCAGTTCCGTCCGCTTCGAACGCTTCGATTTCAGGACTGATGCGAATCCGCGTCGTCCGGTCCTCCAAATCTGTATGATCCTCGTAGCAGGCTGTCAGAAGCAGCGTCGCCGCAGTCGCCAGCCCCGCCATATATTTCTTGAAATTCAGTCTCATGTTCCGTAATTTTAGGTTTTCGATCAATACCATCCCTCCGTTTGGGCAAGGTTCGAATTTTTGTCGCGGGCACTCTTGCTGATGGGCCACAACAGGATGTTGGCGGCATCCTTGCGCGCCTTCAGGTCCGCGTTGTACTCCCAAATCCGATCGAGGCGGATCAATGCCCACCAGACAACGCCTTCACAAGGAAACTCCAGCAAGTATTCGTTGCACAACGCCTTCAAGACATCGCCTTGCGTGGCGGAAGTATAGAAGTTCTCCTTCCCGTACGCCCGTTTGGCGATGATATTCAGCGAAGCCAGCGCCCCCGCATAGTCCCTGCGGTAATATTTCAACTCGGCATCCAGCATCACGGCAAGGGCATAACGATAGTAGAGGATGTCGCAATCCCGAATCATCGGACTGCTGTCCGCATTGCCGATGAACTTGTTCGGCCACGTAACCACCGCCCGGTTTTCCCTTCCGTAGGGTCCCTCGCCGAGATTGGTTCTCACACGCGAGTCGTTGTTTTCCGTCTGACTTTTGTGCAGCAATTCAAGGTACTCGTCGCCATAGTCCAGATATTGCACAGTCGTATTCGTCGGCACGGTCGCTTGGGCATTGGGATCGATCGCACCATCGGAGAAGGCGAAGTAGGTCGAGAATCCCCCGGTCTTGTTTTCATCGCGGCTGTTGTAGAGCGCGAATACTACCTCGGTCGAATTCTTATTGTTCGAACCGTAGCCATCGAAGATCTTGGCATAATCAGTCAGCAGCCGGTTGTCGCCGGCCTTGACTCCGACGGCAGCAAGCGCCTCTTCGGCCATTGTCAGATAGTCGTCGCCGCCCTTCTGCACCGCATACATCCATAGCGCGTATTCGGCCTTGAGCATGTTGACGGCATCCGCGGTCGCCAAGTATTTATCCGTACCGAGACTGCCCGCATTTTCGACAGCCCGGTCGATGTCGGTCCCGATCTGGGCGTATACCGAGGCTTTGGGTGCACGAATCGGATAGGCTTCGGGCTGTGCGACCGACTCGATGGGATTCAGGTTCAAAGGAACGTCGCCCCACAACCGCACGGCCCAGAAATAGAGATAGGCACGGGCGAACGACGCCTGTCCGATCGCCCAGCTTCGTTTCGTATCGGTCATGGCGACCGCAGGCGCGTATTTGAGCACGGCATTGGCCTGATCGATCGCCGTATAAAGTTTCGACCAGCTGACGGCGTTCGTCGTGGAGGACATGGTATTCTGCACCACGCTCCGCAGGTCCGCGAGCCAGATCGTCTCCGTGCGGCTGTTCCGCCACATGTACTCGCCCACGCGCAGCTCTCCCCAAGTCAGGACGTTGACCTGATCCTGAACAAAGTTGTCCCGCATGGCGGAGTAGATGCCGTAAGTGGAGTTCTCGACCTGAATAGACGTCTTCCACATATTGCTCACGGAGAGTTTGTTGTCCTGCATGATGTCCAAATCGCCGTGACAGGAGACAACTCCCGCAGCAATCCATACGAGCAGGAGCGATCTTATGTTTTTATAGTTCATGGTTGGTTGTTTTAAGGTCTGAAACGTTAGAAAACCAGTTTGAGGCTGAAGATGATCTTGCGCGGAACCGGCATCATATTGGCGGTGATGTCGGAGTTGGAATTGCTGGTCGACACGGGCGTATACATGCCTGCACCCGCATTGGATCCGATACCGCTTTCGGGGCTGATGGCCCCCGTAACTCCCGTCCAATAACAAAGCGTATTCCCGGTTACGCCCACCGTCACTTTCCGGATGCCGATTTTGCGCAGCCAGTGTTCGGGCAGGTCGTAGTAGAGCGAAACGTCGCGCAGACACAAATAGTCGGCTTTTTCAACCATGAAATTCGATTGGCGCCAGTTGCGGTTGCCCCAGTCGGAATCGTTAGGGAAAAAGCGGGCGTACTTGGCATCCGTATCGCCGGGATGCTGCCAGCAGTCGTACGCGATACGGCCGATCGTCGAATTGCAGTTGCCCATGGTGTTGCGCAGCAGATGCGCCTTCATGCCGTTGATGATCGAATGTCCCAGCGCAAAGTCGCAGTAGACGTTCAACGAAAGCCGTTTGTAGCGGAACGTATTGTTGATACCTCCCGTCGAGTGCGGCATGACATTGCCCAGATAGAATTGGTCCTCGTCGTTGATGATCTCCTCGCCGTCCCTGCGCGCGGAGCCTTTGCGGTTGCGCCATTCATAGTCGCCGGCATCTTTGCGCCCCTTGACCATACGTCCGTCGCCTACGCGGTAACCGTTCGACTGTTCGTCGTAAAGAGCCGCGTCAGCCTCGGCCTCCGTCTGGATGATGTGGTCGATCTTATAGCCGTATATGCGTCCCAGCGGTTCGCCCACGGCAGTACCGCCGAAGCGGTAACCGCTCTCGGAAGCTTTGTATCCGCCGATACGGTATGCACGCCGCCCCGTCGCACGGCCGTCCGCATCGATCTCGTCATAGGCATATTCTCCGGGCAGCGACAACACCTTGTTGCGGGTAAACGAATACGTAATGTCGGTCGTCCAGCTGAAATGCTCCCTGCGGATATTCACCGAACTAAGCTCGACTTCCACGCCGTAGAACCGGGCGCTGCCCACGTTCGCCTTGACCGACGAATAGGGTCCCGTATCGGGTACGGAGATGGAAAACAGCATATTGTCCGTATGTTTGTTGTAGTAGTCGAACACAAACCGCAGCCGGTCGCCGAAAAATCCCAAATCCATACCGAGATCAAGCTGTGTGGTAGTCTCCCACTTCAGGGCCGAATTCGCCATGGCGGACGGCAACAATGTAGTGTGCCCGTGGTACGTGCCGGTCGCGAATGCGCCGTATGCATCGTAAAGCCCGATGCCGTTGTTACCGGTCTGTCCGTAGGAGGCGCGCAACTTGAAGGTGTTGGCCGTCTTCTTGGCATTGCGCCAGAACGGTTCCTCCGAAATGACCCATGCCACCGAACCGGCCGGGAAATAGCCCCATTGATTGCCGACGGCAAATTTGGAGGACCCGTCGGCACGAAACGTTCCCGAAACGATGTAACGGTCGTCATAATTGTACGATGCCCGCGCGAAATAGGAGATCATCGCCTGCTTCTCGTCCTGATTGCTCGCCGTGAAGATCGAACCGGAGCCGAGCACAGGCACATCGTCCGACGAAGCCCCTTTCGCATTGGCTTTCACCTTCCAGTAATTCTGGGACATATACTCATAACCGCCGGTAACGTTCAGCGTATGCACGTCGCAGAACGTCTTGTTGTAATTGAGATGAGCCGTAAAGATGTCCCGGATGGTTTGTTCGCGGGTTTCGGTGGTGTTGCGCTCCAGCGAGACGTTATTGGGAGTGCCGTTGCGCTCTCCGTAGGCATAATAACTTCCCCGGTAGGAGTTGTCGAAATAGTTGTACTGCGCGAAAGCCGTCAATCCGTCGGTGATGTTCCATTTGAGTCCGAACGTCCCCGAAGCCCGGTTGATGGCCTGCTCGCGGTCGTAGAACGACTCGTACCATCCCGCACTATGGGCGTTGCCGTTGGAACTCAGCTGACACCAGTCGCCGTTGTCGTCGAATTCGCGCGCCGTGGGTGCGGCTATGATGCCCCGGCCGATGGCCTGATAGTAGTTGTCGATGAGCGGATGCTTTTTCTGGCGCGACAAGTCGAACGTAGTCGACGCCTCCAGATTCTTCGTAATCTTGAACGACGTGCTGCCGTGCAAGGTGAAGACCTTGTAGCTGCTCATCGCAACCATGCCGTCGTCGCCGTGATAACTGACCGACGCGGCATATTTCAGTTTGTCGGTTCCTCCGTTTACACCGATGTACTCCTTGTGCCAGAATGCGTCGGTGAACCACTGCGACTGCCAGTCGGTATCGGTGAAGATAATCACCTTGTTAGCATCCAGCGGATCGTACATCCATTGATAACCTGCCGGGACCGGCTGCCCGTAATCGAGATAACGGGTCGAATAGTTGGCATTCGGCGCCGTGTTTCCCGTACCGTAGGCATTGGGACCCGAAAGCATGGTCTTCGCATTGTGCTCAATGCCGTTCGCATAGGCTTTGCTGATAACGGGACGAAGAAAACTGATGTATTCGCGGGCATTCATGAAATCCCATTTGCGCGAAGGAGACGAACAGCCCAGCTGGAGGTCGAACACGATCTGGGGACCCTTTGCCAACGAACCTTTTTTGGTCGTGACCAGAATTACGCCGTTGGATGCCCTAGCGCCGTAGATACTGGCCGAGGCGGCGTCCTTGAGCACCTCCATCGACTCGATGTCGTTCGTATTGATACCGGTCAGGTCCTCGCGCAAAGCCCCGTCCACGATGTAGATCGGATCGTTGCCCATCGTGATGGACGATCCGCCGCGAATCATCATGCGGGGAGACTCTCCGGCTATAGCGTTGCTCGTCTGTACGTGCAGTCCCGCAACCCGGCCTTTCAGCGCATCGCCCACGGTCGCGGCCGGTGCATTGTCGAGGACCTCGCCGCTGACTTTAGAGATGGCTGTCGAGAGCGTACGGCGCGACTGCGTGCCGTAACCGATCACCACCACTTCATTCACCAGCGTCGAGCTTTCGGCCAGCGTCACGTCGATCTCCGTCCGGACTCCTACCTTTTCCCGGCGCTCGTCGTAACCGATATACGAGAAGACCAGCGTATCCCCGGACTTCGCCCTGATCCGGAAATTTCCGGAGGCATCGGTCGTCGTCCCGACCATCGTACCGTCGATCAGCACGGTGACGCCGACGAGCGGCAGTCCGTTCGGACCTTTCACCTGTCCGGTTACGGATGATTCCTGCGGCGAGTCTTCGGACGAAGGCTGAGACGGGACTTTCGTAATCAGAATACTTTTATCGTTGATGATGCAGTTCACGTCCTGCCCTGCAAAAATACGGTCCACAACCGCCTGCAGCTCTTCGTTCCGGGCATGGATGTCCACCGGAGCCTTCATGTCCACATCGTCGGCCTTGACCGAGAGTGAATATCCCTGCTGCTGCAGGGCGATCACCGCCTGCTGAATCGTTGCGTTCTTCAGGTTCAGGCTGATCCTCCGCGTTTGGGCATGCAGCGGAACGGCCCATACCATGCACACCGCGGCGCAAAGAATCCATAACCGGCTCCGGGTGTGAAAAGTAAATGTTTTTTTCATAGATGAAGTTTTAGGTTTATAGGTTGTGTTTTTCGGATGGTCATTTCTTATAAAGGTGGATGATCTCCCCTTCGCGGCGGTGTTTCATATCGCCGTTCTGTTCCAGAATGGAGAGAATCTCGTCCAGCGTTTCGTGATTTATGAAAACAGAATAATAGCGTTCGTCGGCCAGCTGCTGGCTGTCGATAACGATCTTCACGTCAAACGTGCGTTCGAGCTGCCGGGCTATATCCGAGAGCCGCGAATTGATGAACGTCAGGTGACCGTCGTCTATGCCGTTGGCGAACGTCCCGCCGGGGAACCGCATCGACGTGACGCGCCCCGATCGTTTGTCGACCTTGACCATGTCGCCCGGAGTCATCTGGATCTTGCAGTTCTGCTGCAGATTCTTGGTTTGCATGTCTATCGCACCCGAAAGCAAGGCGACTTCCACTTCGCTGTCATTCACATAGGAACTGACCCGGAACGAGGTGCCGTGCACCAGAATATCGACGTCGTCGGCCGAGAGCACGAAACTGCGCTTGGGATTTTTGGCGATATCGGCATAAGCTTCTCCGCAGAGAAACACCCGCCGCTCTTTTCCGGCGAACCGGTCGGGATAGATCAGCCTGCTCCCGGAATTGATGACGATCTGCGAACCGTCGGCCAGAACCACGCTCCGGGTCTGACCGTAAGGGGCGTAGATTTCCTGCCACTTGGGAGCGGAGTTCATATGCCCGATCAGCGCATAGAGCGCAACGGCCAAAACGGGAATAGCTATCATTGCCACCATGACTGCCGCTCTTCTGAACACCGGACGGACACCCTGCGGCGACGGCAGCGAGACACTCCGGAACCCGATGCGTTCCCGTACGCGGGCATATGCCTTCTGCACCCGGTCCTGAGACATTTCGGGAGACAGCGCATCCCAGTACTCCCGCATCAGCCGTTGTTTCGTCTCTCCGTCGAACGGAGCTGCGAACCACTCGGCAAACTCTTTACGCGTACTGCGGGGCTGGCGATAACTCAGATAAATACTGATGATTTTTCGGATTCTCGACATAGTGGTATTTCGATTGTTTGGGTTTCAAATTCTCCTGCGGAAAGAGAAGCGGGCGCTCCCTGCCGCTTTCCGGGGGAGGGGCGGAAAAGCCCGGTCCCCGTCTCTGTTTATAAGACACACCGGAACGGTTCGACACACAACGACAAACACTTTTTTTCGGGATTACCCGGCGAATGAGATCAGTGCATAAAGAAAAGAAGCGAGAAAACGGCTAATGCCTCGCGTAGTTTTTTCAATGCGAGCGTCAGGTGGTTTTCGACCGTTCGTTTCGATATCTTGAGTTCGTCGGCAATGGCCTGATTGTCCATCCCCGCATAACGGCTCATTTCGAATATCCGGCGGCGTTGTTCGGGCATCCGGCAGACGACAAGCCGGATGAAAAGCTCTTTTTCACGGGAATAGTATTCCTTTTCGAACGATTCGTCCGGCAGCGTTTCCTCGATCTGAATATATTGTTCCCAATCAATATTGGTCATCTGGCGAATCGCATTGAGAGCGGCGTTACGCGCCATGCGATAAACATATCCGTTGAACGAAGCGACCCGCCCCTGAAAGATGTCGCGCCGTTCCCAAATCTTCAGAAAAATGTCCTGCGCAATGTCTTCCGCAGTGCTCTCTTCCTTGACGATACAGCCGACGAACGCGCAGACACGGGGATAATATCTCCCGAACAACTCTCCGAAAGCATCCTCGTTGCCTGCGGACAATCGTTGCATCAGTTCGTATTCGGAATCCAACGGCATCTGTTTTCCGGGATAATGGTGTGAAGGCAAACAAATATAAAAAAAATTATCGACTCGAATTCCTTTCGTATTCGGCTGTGAATTTTTTTGCCGCACCGTAACCGTCGGGAGCGGCTTTCCAGATAGTCGTCAACGTCAGCAACCCCAAAACGGCGAAGACAAGAATTACGGCGTAGATGGAATTCCACCCGTAACGGTCGGCGATAAACCCCAGCCCGACGCCGGAGATCAGCGTACTGGCATAACCGAATACGCCGAGTATCCCGTTGGCAGTGGCCGACGCCTCTTTGGTCGCCTGATTCGACATGGCGATACCGAGCAGCGCCTGCGGTCCGTAGATAAAAAAAGCAATCAGCATGAAAGGAACGGCCATTACCCACGGAGAGACGGTATCGGGAATGCACCAGAATACGATCGTCATGACGATGGTCCCAAGCATACAGAAAACACATGTGCGGTGTGCACGGCTGCCGAACAGCCGGTCAGTCGCCCATCCTGCGATCACCATGCCCAGATTTCCGCCGATAAATTCGAATGCCGCCACCATGATTCCGGCTACAGCGACCGATATCCCTTTGGTATGAGGCAGAAGCATCATCCCCCAGTCGAGCAATGAGAACCGGACGATGTAAACAAAAAAATTGGAGACTGAAAGCACCCAGACGATCGGATTCCCGAATACCATACGGCGCAGGAAGGCCGCATGATAGGCCTTGTCCGATTTCCGGACAGGTTTCTGCTCTTCGCCCGGAACCTTCATCTGCTCAAGTTCGGGCAGCCCCACCGAAGAAGGTTTGTCGCGCAGTGCAAGGTACAAAGCGACCGCTCCCAAAAGCGAAAACGCCGCAGGAATGAGAAAACAAAGCCGCCATGCGCTGTTGTCGAAATGGTGTACCAGCACGGCGCCCATTACAAAGATCAACCCGGCCCCAATCGAGTGCGACATGTTCCAGATCGACATTTTGCGGGCCAGTTCGTTGGCCGGCACCCAGTGAGTCATGAGGGGCGGGACGGGTGGAACTCCCATGCCTTGAAAATAACCGTTCAACAGCAAAATCGAACCCATGATGATCGTCAGCGCCGTAATGTACTCCTGCCCGCCGGCCGTTCCGGCGACGAGCATCGCCATTTTATCACTGAATCCGAATCCGATATTGACCAGCGCACTGAGCGCAAGTCCCAGAGACATGACCTTCCGGGCGCTTACACGGTCGGCGATGAATCCGTTAATAAAGCGGGACAGACCGTAAATAATACCGTTCAAGGTCAGAAACAGCCCCAGTTGGGCCTTGGTTATGCCGAATGTAACCTCGATGCTCGGCATGGCGGTATTGAAATTCTTGCGGACAAAATAATAGAGCGCATAACCGACCATCGTCACGACGATTGTGCGGGTCTGCCAGTACTTGAATTTCTTCGTTTGTTCGGGAGTCATTGTGTCTTGAATTAGCAGGTTCATCCATCATGTCTATATATTAGGACACATGAAGCACACACTACACACAAAGACTTCTGCCATTTGAAGTATGAAAAATCATCACTCCCGAAGAAAGCCGCATCTTCGACGAGTCGTGTCTGACAACGCCCCCTTACCGAAAATACATTTAACGATAAGACAGTTGAAGTCATGCTCCAATCCGGCTTCGCAGAGCAGTTCATTGGAATTCATTAAGCCGGAAAGAATATTTACAAACCACATTTTTCAATATTTTGGTCATTTCCGACTGTCGATTTGCGGTTGGTATTCATATATCTAAAAAAAACGCGATTTGAAAGCGGCTCCGGACTCGCTCGCTTCAAATGAGCGAAAAATCCGCACCGGAAAATTCCTACCCAAAGGTTTCAGAATTCCTCGTTACGGCTTCCGAAAATGAAACGGTTCCTGATGGAATATTACAACTGTCCCGTCCTGAAAAGGTTTACAGTGATTGATAATTAAATATGAGCATTTTGGTCCAAAAAATATTGTCCTGATATAAGTTTACATATGACTTCCGAATAACCGTTTTTCGGCTCCAATGATGTTTGAACTTCCCGGTTCTATGTTCCGCTTCAAAGGGCGTAAGCCAATCGCAACTGGCATGAGGTCTGAGTGAATTGCAAAAGATAACGATTTCATCGATGCGCTCTTTTGGTGCCTGAAAACTTTCAAAACATTCTTCGTAGATCCATTCGCTTTTCAGAATACCGTTCACCCGTTCGGCAACAGCATTCTCATACAGATCGCTCTTTTCAGTCATGTTGATGCGAATCCTATTATCGGTCAACAATTTCACATATTCTTTCGAACAATATTGGCATCCTCTGTCCGAGTGATGGATTAGCCCTTGCCGTCTTTGCTACGGAGTGTGGTCTATGGCCATCTTCAGAGCACGGAGCGCTCCGTCCCGTTCCAAAGTCGTATTCAGATCATAGCCAATAGGCATCCCTTATCAGAACCAGATATGCAAATCCCTCTTTCAAAGAAATATACGTAATATCTCCGGCCCATAAACGATGCGGCCGTTCGAGGTCGAAACCTCGGATCAGGTTCGAATATTTGCATCCAGCGCCGCGAGCAGGTCGTAAGCTATTTCTTCCGACGTTTGACTAAAAGATTGTTTTCCGAAAGCAGCGTAAATAACCGATCCCGGCTGATCGGCAATCCGTCTTATTGCAGCAAATGTCACAGTTTGCAGCCGCCGAGCCGGAGAATCAGTTTTCGGTAGTAACCCATCCGCTTCAAAAGAAAGGTATCGGACAAGGCTACTTGCTTATTACGCCATAAATGTATATAATAGGCCTGACGGGTATAGCCCGAACAACCTGCATAGAAACGACAGGCAAAATGCCGGTTGCCAACCACGCCCCAAATCTATGCCCGCATCACCAACGACAAGATCGGACAGGATATGACGGCATTGAGCAAAAAACTCAACAGCGCCTTCAAGGTCACGCAGTAATCCGGCGCGACTCCGGAATACCGTATATATCTAATATCCCCGTCATCTGTTTCCACCGGCAGGGAATTAAACACCGGAGATGGAAATACGCAAGGCCATGCGAATCGCTCGAAGGGCGAGCCTTGTGGATTTCCATCCCCAGCGTTTTGCTGGTCGCTACCGTCGCACACTCTGCGGACCGGACGGCAGCCGCTTCACAACACACGCATATCAGAAACCAAATAGTTGCAACAGAGATTTCTTTCGCGGCCTGCTTCGATAAACTGCCGTATAAATGCAGATTTGTTTAGATATTTATTTCTTGAATTATATATTTCTCTGTTTCTGCATCGAATCATCCGCATGTCCGGGTGATTATTCCGATAAATATTTGTCCAACCGTCTGTTTCTTTATCTGAATATTTGTTTCAATGGCAATATACAACCGACCGAAATACTTTGATTCCGGTGCCCGCTCCAGTCCGTTCGGCGGGCTTTTTTTCCGTGCCGGGCGGTTGTAATATTGCATCGGGAACCGACCCGGCCTCAGGACCCGTCAAGGAGGGCTTCCGAAACTTTCGGCAGCAATTCTTCGTCGCGTATTTTTCCCATCGCCAGAGGGTAGCGAGCTGTGTTTTTGTCCGACAACCTTCGGTTTGTCCGACAAAAACGCTCGCTCTGCGAGGCCGGGCGTTCTCCCGAGTCGAACGCCTTTTTAACCGATACCATGGATAACAATCAAAAACTGACTGACAAGACTGAAAAGAAGCCCCGAACACCGAGTTATAAATACTCTTCCCGGCTCAATGAAGAGCAGCATATCCGCTTCAACGAACTGCTCTGTAAGGCCGGATCAGAGCATAACCGCAGTCGTTTTATCGTCAAAAGAATCTTCGGCGAGGAGTTCGTCGTCACCAGACGTGATCCGTCGAAGGTGCAGTTCGTCGCCCGTTTGAATGACTTTTATTTCCAGTTTCAGAAACTCGCCAACAACTACAATCAGGTTGTGAAAGCCATCAATTCGCACTTTTCCAACGTCGCGATCCCGCATCAGGTCCGCACTATTGGAGCAGCAGACGAGAGAATTAAAAGCCCTTAGTATCGAGATTCTGAACCTTGCAAAATGCGCTGCGGAATGGTTGCGAATATAAAATCGGACTATTGGGGGTATTTAATAAATGAAGACGTTCATATCTAATTTTATTTCATAACTATCATAAAGTTTATACAAGTTTGGAAAATTATTATGCTGAACAGTCGCAATAATGGAATATTTCCATACATTTGCCTACCGGATAACTTCAGAAACTCATGCCAAATACCCTCGTTACAAGTAATCCAGCCAACGAAGGACCGAATATCCTGTCCAGCTTGTATAACAGGTATGTCAATACCCTCTACACCTACGGTGTAGGATTGGGATTTTCTCAGGATATATGCATGGATGCGATTCATGACGTTTTTTGCAAACTGGCCCTCAATGAATCACGAGTTGAAAAACTTATCAACGAAGGTCGCGAGAAATTCTATCTTTTTTGCTGTCTGAAAAATCGGCTCATCGATATCTCTCGACGGGAGGGCCGGACGGATAAACTCGACTCGAAAACCTCAGTTTTTGGATTCGAAATATCGATCGAGGAATCAATTACGGACGAGGAAGAACGCAAAAATCTGAAAGCAAAAGTCGAAGAACTCATGTCGGAGCTCACTCCGAGTCAAAAGGAAGCGGTATATCTCCGCTATATGCAGGAAATGAGCTACGAAGAAATCGCCCAACTCCTGAATATCACTCCGGAATCAGTCCGCAAAAATGTATTCCGGGCGATGAATAAAATGCGTTTGGCAGCAAAAAGAAATCCAGCACTCACGGTCGTGCTGCTCCTTTTTCACATTTAATTCCGGGAAACTGTCCACAAAAAATAAGTTCGTTCGTTTTTATTAAAACAGAACTTATCGGATGATTATGCAGAACTGGGAAAATACACCCGACTACCCGGATTTCCTGAATGACAAAAAGTTCATAGCCTGGCGACTCCAGCGGACGCCGGAATTGAACAACTATTGGGCTCGATTCCGGAAGGAACATCCGGAATGTTCCGAAGAACTGGACCGAGCCATCGACAAATTCCAAGCAGTCCGGATAAACAACGTGCAACTTTCCGAGACACAGCTAACCGACCTGTGGGAGCGCATCCGAACCAGCGCCCGGAAACAACAACAGATAAGGAAACGTACGCTTGTCCGGCGCTTGTCTGTAGCCGCAAGCATCCTGCTCGCCCTCGCGTCTGGATTTTACCTGACAAACCGCAGCCCAAAGTCAGCACCGGCAATCCCGATCATTGGAGAACGGTTCCCGGAGCAGGAGATCCGCCTTCATGCAGGACAGGAAGTTGTCGCACTCGCTCGAGATGCCGAAATCGTCGTCGACAACAAAGGACGCATTTCAATAGCGAACGAACAAATTCCCATCGCATCCCCCATCAGGAAGAACAATAAACTCGTCGTTCCCTATGGCAAACGGGCGACCCTTACGCTGGCCGACGGTACGAAGGTATGGCTCAACTCCGGAACGGAACTCGAATTCCCGGGAGAATTTACCGGAAGGACCCGCGACATCTCGGTTAGCGGAGAGATATACCTCGAAGTGGCGAAAAATCCCGACCACCCTTTCTATGTCCATGCCAATGGGCTCGACATTAAGGTACTGGGGACTTCATTCAACGTTTCAGCATATGCCGACAGCCCGCAATGCGCGGTGGTTCTGGTTTCGGGCAAGGTTGCCATCGAGGCCGAAAACGGCGAGTCGATGGAAATAGCACCCAACCAAATGGCAGCCTATGACACTCGGCATGGCATCATCCGTTCAGAGGTGGACGTAGCCGAATACATCAGTTGGAAAGACAATGTCCTGCTGTTCGACCGTACTACGATCGCCGAGATTCTGCAGAAGATCGGCCGGTATTACAACATCTCGTTCGAAATCAACGACAGAACGCTTTCCGAACAGACTTGTACAGGCAAACTCTACCTGGCATCAAACATCGATGACATCATGCTGGCCCTGACCGTTCTGTCGAACACATCCTACAAACGCGAAGACAATACTGTATACATAACCCAGAAAAACAACCTGCCTATGAAGCCATAAAAGAAAAAAAGAAAAATCGGATGGAAGTGCTAGTTCCATCCGACATGGATTCAGATCCACTCCCGAACCACTAACAGTTACCAGGATGTAAACCTAAACTTGATGCAAATATATGAAAGAAAGATTTAACTCTGTCTTATGTATTGCTAAAAAGACCTTTGTACCTTTCAAAATTTTAAAAAGCGGCCTCATTTTATGCTTTTCAGCCCTTATCCTGTCGGCCGCAGCACACCCCGTCCCGTCCGAGATTGCGCCATCGGAAAAAATCACCCTCTCTGTCAGTAACACACCGCTTCGGCAGCTTTTCAAGGCTATTGAAGAACAGAGCGGATACGTTTTTCTCATCTCAGACGCATCGGATACCGAACTCGATAGGCGCGTGACACTTCGGGTCAGCGGTGCGGAACTGTCGGACGCACTGAAAGAGGCTCTTGCCGATACCGGCCTCGCCTATCTCATCACTGAACGGCAAATCACCATCTACAACAAGAGCACCCCGGCACCCAAAGCCGCGCCGAAGCCGGTGTCACAGCAGAACGATGCAAAACAAGGTATCGTGGTGAACGGTAACGTCTCTGACAACCGGGGCGAACCGCTTCCCGGTGTGACTGTCCTGGTCAAGGGAACCACCAACGGCGTGGCAACCGGCCTCGACGGCAGTTTCTCGATCAAGGTTCCCAGCCGCGAATCCGTCCTCCAATTCAGCTATGTAGGCTACATCGCCCGGGAAGAGCGCGTAGACAACCGCCGGATCATCAACATCGAGCTGGTTGAAGACGTGGGACAGCTCAAAGAGGTCGTGGTCGTGGGTTTCGGCGTGCAAGAAAAAGCAAGTGTCATCGGCGCTATCGCCACCATTGAACCCAAATCGCTGGGAGCGACCTCCAAGATTGCCCTCAGTCAATCTTTGGCCGGTAACATTCCAGGCATCATCGCAGTACAGCGTTCCGGTGAATTGGGTAATGACCGGGCCGATTTCTGGATTCGAGGCATCAGTACCTTTGCTGAAGGCGGTGCCCGCAATCCGTTGGTTATCGTTGATGGTGTGGAACGCGATTTCAACGCGATCGACCCGCAGGAAATCGAATCCTTCTCGGTCATGAAGGACGCCAGCGCAACGGCGGTCTACGGTGTTCGGGGCGCCAACGGCGTTATCGCCATCACGACCAAGAAGGGCGTCGAAGGACGTCCGAAAATCAACGTCAACGTTGAGACTTCGCTCAAGCAGCCGACCGTAACACCCGATTTCGTAGACGCGGGTACATTCATGAAAATTGGGAACCTGTTTCACCAGCAGGGTGGCGGCATCGGTTATCTGTTCAGCGAAGAGCGCATCAACAACACGATCAACCGCACGGATCCGGACCTCTATCCCGATGTAAACTGGGTGAAATCGCTCACCAAGAAATACACCAACTACTCGCGCGTGAATCTCAACGTCACGGGCGGCGCACCGAAAGTCCGTTATTTTGTGTCGGCCTCCTACCACAACGAAGGCGGTCTTTACAAGACCGACACCGACCGCGAATGGGATTCGAACATCCGGCTCAACAAAGTCAATTTCCGGAGCAACACTGATGTCGACATCACCCCCACGACCAATATCAATCTTAACATCGGTTCACAGTTCCAGCAAGTCAACGGTCCCATCACTTCGGTCGATGATCTCTGGCGCATGATGATCGAGATGGCTCCCAACCTAGTCCCCATGCGTTATTCCGACGGACAGATTTCACGGACCATCTCCTCGAATACGCCCTATGCCTGGCTGACCCAGTGGGGTTATCGCAAATCGGCCAATAACTCGCTTAATTCGACGGCTTCGCTGACCCAGAAACTTGATTTCGTGACCAAAGGACTCAGCGCCCGGGTGCTGTTCGCCTATGACATCAACACTTATAACAGTTTAGCCGGAAAGTTCACCCCCGATATGCTCTACGCTACGGGACGCGACGAAGAGGGTAACTTGGTAGGTACCCGCTTCGAAGGAAGCCCGTTCCTCGACAAGTCGAAATCAAGCTGGATGGACTACACCACTTACCTCGAAGCGACTGTCAACTACGAACGCTCGTTCGGTGACCATCGTGTTACCGCAATGTTGCTCTACAACCAGCGGGAATACAATGTAGCCTCCGGATCGGGCGAATACACCATTCTGCCCTATCAGAACCAGGGGCTCGCTGGACGCCTGACCTATAATTACAAATACAAGTACTTTATCGAAGGCAATTTCGGATGGAACGGTTCCGAGAATTTCGCATCGGGCAAACGCTTCGGTTTCTTCCCGGCCGTCGCCGTAGGCTGGTATATTTCCGAGGAACCCTTCTGGGATGGCATCAAAAAGGTCCTGCCCAAGTTCAAGATCCGCGGTTCGATCGGTACGGTCGGCAACGACAAGCTCGGCAGCACCCGCTTCGCCTACATCACCGAAGTGGTCAATGGAGCCTCTTACAACTTCGGCTCGGTATCGACCTACAATCCCGTGACGGGACTTACCGAAGGCAAGTTCGGCGCTCCAAACCTCACCTGGGAGACCGAAACAAAGCGTGATATAGGACTGGAAATCAACCTGTTGAGTGGCGTTGATATCAACATCGACTATTTCTACAACAACCGCAAGGACATCTTCACCCAGCGGCGGATCATTCCCGGAACGGCCGGTTTCACACAGGCGCCGTGGGCCAACCTCGGAAAGATGGAGAACCGGGGTCTCGATTTCAGCGTTGTCTACCGTTTCCATAACGAGAATTGGGACATTTCGGCCATCGGCAATTTCACCTACGCCCGCAACAAGATTACCGACTGGGATGAACCGGTGCCACGATTTCCGAATCTCTATAAGACCAATCATCGTCTCGACCAGCAGTTCGGCTTGATCGCCGAGCGCCTCTATACGACCGAGGACTTCGATGCCAGCGGCAAGTTGCTGCGCCAACATGCTATTCCCGAACTAGGACTCGATGTGAAGCCCGGCGACATCAAGTACACGGATGTCAACGGTGACGGAATCATCAGTACCGACGACTTCACGGCCATCGGCTATTCGGACAATCCCGAAATCGTCTACGGATTTGGTGTCAATGCGGCTTACAAAGGCTTCGACTTCGGTATCCGCTTCCAGGGTGTAGCACATACGACACGTATGATCAACGATTTGCAGATTCTTCCCTTCACCCAGGGACAGGACAAGGGCAATATCTACCGGGACATCGCCAACAGCATGTGGACCGAGAGCAATCCCCGTCAGGATGTCTTTCTGCCTCGTATGCGCAACGGTTACAACGGCCATAATTTCCAGAACTCGACCTGGTGGCAGCGTGACATGGGCTTCCTCCGCATTAAGGACATCGTATTGGGATACTCCTTCAAAGCATCGTTCCTCAACAAACTGCGCATCGAACGCGCCCGCATCTACGCTATCGGAAACAACCTGTTCACATTCAGTGACTTCGATCTATGGGACGTAGAGCTGGGTACGACCAACGGTTCGAAATACCCGATCATGCGAAGCGTCTCGATCGGTCTGGAAGTCAATTTTTAATCTTAGAGAGATGAAAAACATGAAGAAACTCCTTATCATACCGATACTTGCTTTTAGCTTATTTTCCTGCGACTCGCATTTCAGCGAGCCGACGAACGTCCGGGATCTGAACTACACCTTCTCCAACGGTTCGGCTGTCATGGCTTGGCTTGCCGACTCCTACAACTATATGCCCAATTCGTTCTTTTGCACGCTGACCGCCACGGTCGATTACGCTGAAAACGATTGGAAATGGAGCAACGCCTATATCATGATGTCGGACGAAGCCGATCTCAACACCACCCGCGAATGCTACAAGTCGTTCCGCATGAACCTTGGAGACTGGAACGCCTCAGAAGGAGGATTCGGTGAAAAATGGGTTCCGCTCTACCAGCAGATCCGCCACCTGCACGTCTTTCTCGACAATGTAAAGGTCGTCCCGGGCCAGAAAGAGATCGACTCGCAGGATAAGGTCGAGGCACTAAAGGTCGAGGCGCGCTTCCTGATCGCCTACTTTCACACGCTGCTTTTCGAACAGTTCGGCCCCATTCCGATCATTCGTGGAGCGGTCGATGTGAACACTCCCACTGAGGAACTGAAGGTCGAACGCAACAGTGTCGACGAAGTGGTCGACTGGCTCGATACGGAGTTATTGTCGATAGCCAACGCCCTGCCCAAAACCATCACCAACGATTTTTACGGCGCCAAACCCACGCAGGCTGCAGCGCTGGCCGTACGTGCCCGCCTGCTGCTCTATGCAGCCAGCCCGCTCTTCAACTCGCCGGACAACTACATCAGCCTCCGCGAGTTCTACACTCTGGCCAACCGGGACGGCAAACGTCTCTTCCCGCAGAATTACGACGAAACGAAGTGGAAGCGCGCAGCCGACGCGGCAAAACTGCTCATAGATACGCAGACTCAGCATGAGTTGATGGGCGCCACGGCCGAAGGCGTACCCAATACCTTCGAAGATGCCTACAAGTACTACCGTTCGGTTTTCACCGAGCCGATGAACAAGGAGGTGCTTTTCGCTCGCTCGTTGATGGTATGGACCAATTGGACAGATTTCGACGAGTATCTGCAAACGGCTTGTCCTAAGCAATACGGCGCAGGCGGCATGCAGGGCATTACGCAAAAACTTATTGACGCATTCTACCTCGACGACGGCACGCAGGCCGAAGAAGGCAATCCGCATTACGATGAAACGGGATTCACGACCGGCCGCGACCAGATTACGTTAAACAAGCTGATTGCGAAAGACGACTACAAGATCGATGAGGTTTACAATATGTATCAGAACCGGGAAGCCCGTTTCTATGCCTCCGTTTTCTTTAACGGCCGCAAATGGGAATCGGAAAATGCCAAACTCAACGGCGTAGTCCAGCCGGCAGACTTCATGCTCGGAGGGCTTTCGGGCGGTCCGGGTTACGTGCCGGCAACCGGAGTCATGCCCTACAAATACGTCGCCGCCGAAGACTACAAGGGTAAGTCTCAGATCAAGCGTCCCATTCTGTTCCGTCTCGCGGAGGTTTATCTGAGCTATGCCGAGGCGCTCAACCAGTACGCTCCGGGCGATCCCGATATCCTGAAATACCTGAATAAAGTACGCAATCGTGCCGGACTTCCTAATTACGAAGAAACGTTCCCCGACAAGACCTCGCAGGAGGACTTGAAACAGGCGATCCTGCGTGAACGTATGATCGAGATGAACTGGGAGGGAACCCGTTACTTCGATACCCGCCGCCACCTCATCGCTGAAACCGAAGACAGCGGCCCGTTCTACGGCATGAACATCAACGGCGACAGCAAGACATCCTTCTACAAGCGGACTATCTTCGAAAACCGGGTGTTCAAAAAGGCGTTCTATCTCTATCCCATTCCGCAGAGCGAGATCGACGTGAACGAAAAACTGGTTCAGAATCCCTATTGGAAATAATGCAAAGCCTACCTTATGAAACAGACGAAATATTTATTCCGATTCACGGCGCTGCTGTTCTGCGTGTTCCTGATGGCGGTGTCTTGCAGCAAAGACGATCCTTCGGTGCTGAAATACGACGGTTTCACATTCACAGCCGAACAAGAAAGCCTTTCCATCGAAACCGGCTCCTCCGACATGATCTCGGGCAAATTGATCGCAGCTAACGGCCTGAATCTTATTCACATCAAAACGGGTGCATGGACCTCAGGGGGCCAGACTGATGAGCAGACCGTGGAGATCTACGGATCGCCCAAAACTTATAGTTTCTCCTTCGAAGTGATTGTTCCTTACGATGCCGAACAGGATAATTCTGTGGAACTGACCTTTGAAGACTATAAGGGTGAAAAACTCAGTCATACCATTCCGATCACCGTCGGCAAAGACCAGGTTCCCCCGGTCGTGACAGTCAACAAACCCACGGACGACAACAAGGTCTTCTCCCCCGAGGAAAAGGTCCCCTTCGACATCAAAGTGACGGACGAAAAACGGCTCGGCAAAGCTATTCTCTCCTGCGAGGCGATCGGATTTTCGAAGAACTACACTCCGGCCCGGCCCGACGATAAATTCATCAACATCGCAGACGAATTGCTGATTCCGGACCTCGGCGATTATACGTTCCTGCTCGAAGCCTACGACGCACAGGGCAACCGCACGGCCCGGAATATCGAAGTCCAGATCAAGGAGAGCAGCAAGCCCGCCATCGTCAACCAGATGACCTCGCCCATTCTGGGTGTGGCAGGCGGCACGATGCCTGTTTCGTTCCGGATTTCGACCGACATCGAACACGTCATCACGGAAATCACTGTCAATATCGCTTCAGGCGACGTGACGGCCTCCCGGACGCTGACGCCCAACCTGCAGATCGTCGATCTGGAGGACTTCCTGGAGATTCCCGCCTCGGCCGACGCCCACGACAACGACCTGGCGATCACCGTAACGGCCAAGAACGACATCGGCGAAAGTTCGCAGTGGAGCGGCCTGTCGAGTATCGTCAAGGGTATGTACGTCACCGGCAATGCCACAATCGGCAAGGACAACGCCGGTTATTCAATGCCCATGACGCAGATCGCGGGCTCCAATACGTTCACGTTCAAGACTTACGTCGAATCGACGGGCGACGGTCTGACTTTCTGGAGCGGCGCCGTCACCAAGGACGACCAACACAAGCCGACCGCCAAGCGCATCTTCTCGTGGGGCAAAGGCTCCGGGGATAACATAGCCATGGGTTCGGCGACGCCTGTCGCCATTCCTGCCCGAGGATACTACGTCGTAACAATGGACCCCATCGCAGGAACCTGCTCTGTGACTGCCGACACGAATGTTCCGACCGAAGGCAACCCCGTCTGGGCACAGATTAATGATGCCAAGCGTTATCAGAACGGCGAATGGAAAACCCTTTCGTGGGCCTGGACGCAGTTCGATCAGTTCCCCGACAATCCCCACCGTTATTACATCGACCTGAAAACGGCCGGAGGTAACGCTTGGGAGCGGGTTGTGATCGGCCTCTCTGGACAAAGCGGATCGTCGGGAATCATCTACGGAATCCCCACCGGCGGCGGATACAAATACTCCTTCGACGGATGGGCCAGCGGTCTCGAGATCAAGAGCGTCTGGAACGAAGCCGGCAAACTCTCGGAAAAGGGAGAGTTACCCGTCGGCACGACGTTCCGCATGGTGGTTGATACCTATCTGCTTCAGGTAGGCTGGGCTCCGATCGAGAAATATGTCTACCCGGCTCCTGCAGCCCAATAAAATCCGGAGGAAAGCAGCCTCCGCACGAATCGGCGGAGGTTGCTTTTTCTCGAAATCCTGTAAACACAACCGGACGACGCAATCTCCAACCATTCCATAAACAAGAACCGGCATTTTCCGGTTGCAATTACCTAATTATGAAAAAAATCATGTTGCTTACATTCCTGATTCCACTGCTGCTTGCCTGCAGTAGCGAGAAAGGCGGCGAGCCCTATATTCCACCCGTAACTCCGCCGGAGAACGATACGAAAAAACAAATCATGTTCCAAATCGACGAAGGCATGAACGGCGAACTGATCATGCACTTCAAAGATAACCTGAATGCACTCGACAATGCCCTCGAAAACATCTGCGACGCCATTTCACCGCTTCAAGAGAAATATACCGTCTCAGTCAATATCTACCCGACATGGCTCTACAAGGAGAGCGGTTACGGCAATGGTTCCGCCGATGTCGGCATCAATCGCCTCGATCCGGCTCTGCTTCATGTTTTTGATTATCTGAAAACCAAGGATATTGGCATTTACCTCGAACTCTACTCGTCTGGCATTTATACCAGTCAAAACGGCGAAGTAGGCAACCAACCTCTCGTCAAGGAACGTTACGGAGAACAGAAAATCGTGAAAGGCATCTCTCTCGACCTGGATTGTCTGGAAGATATTTTCACAAAATACGACATCGTGAAAGGTGTCCGGTTTCACGAGTTAATCGGAACTCACGAAATCGGTCTCAACGGCAATCCCCACGGATTCACGGTAGATTTTGATTTTCTCACCGAAGTCGCCGAGGTCTGCAAAAAGCACGACCGGCGGCTGGTATGGGGCGACCATTCCTGGTTCCTCGCCTACACCGAGTCGGGAAAATACGGCATGTGGCTCGATCATCTGCGCAAGGCTTGTGAAATCCTCGGCGACAACATCACGGTCAACTACAGCAACAACGGTTGGGGCGGGCAGCAGTATGCGCTGCAATACACCTACAACATGGCCGACTTCTGCAACAACAACCGCTGGGGTTACAGCGTGCAGAGCTGGTGGTGGCAGGAAAAGGACGCTCAGGCTCTTCCCAAATGGGAAAACGGCGACACCCGCTGGTACAGCGATGCCTATTTCGATATGCCCGCCGAGCTGATGGCCGCTTTCACGCTCGAAACATTCCGCCGCGGCGGCGATCTGGTTCAGTATGAACCTGCGGTCTACGCTTTTAATTTCTACCATCCCGGATCAAAGGAGGAAGATCGCATCGGCCAGTATGAGCAGATGCCCGATTATTCGGGCCGCATGACGACCAAACGGCTTATCGACATATTGCTGCGCTACGACACCGACCGAGGGGCTTTTCCGTCGATGAATCCGGCGGACTATTATGCCTCTTCGCAATCGGAGATGATGGGCAACAGTTGGCGCGAAAAGCCCAAAACCTACAACCAAACCACCGTCACGGCTCTGGGTGACCGGATAAAGGTTTTCGATACCTATTGCAGTACCCCCGGAACGTGGTATAACAACGACGCCAACCGTTACCTGAACCAAGTGTTCTCCGGCAATGTCGTCGATGCTATACGTGCCAAAACCGATTTCCGACTTATCGACGAGGTGCTCGTTGTTAAAAAGGAGGGTAACTTGCAGGCCGCATTCTACAACCACATGAGTGCCTATTACGTGAATTGCGACAACCTGGTGGCCTCCAACTCCGACGGCGACTTCGCAGGGCTGGTATCGCTGAATCTCAAGCGCAATTACCCGGGACGGAATAGCGCGTTTTTCGGCGATCCCGACGAAATCGTAGTCGCCCGCAGCAACGGACAGCAGGTCCTGTTCACGGTCTATGAGAAAACATTCGTGAACAACGGTGCGACCCGCCGTAATTTCACCTACACGGTGGATAATACGCTCACGGCACAGGTCAATGCACAGTTTGGCAGCATCGCGGCCGGCGATTTCATCGCCTTGTTGGGCATGCGGTCACGGAATTTCCTCTACCAAGACAACACTCGTCCAGAGGACAACCTGCTGCTCGCAACACGGACGCCGGACGACAAGGTGCTCATAAGCGGTGAAATCCGGGGTGAGGTGGCAAATATCCCTATTTCCAAGACACTCGACATCAACGCTTCGTCGGTCCGCGACATCAAATGTGCAGACGCCGACTTGAATTACGTTGATGAGCTCGCCGTGCTGAAAACCGACGGTACGGTAAACTTCTTCGAATGCCGAATGAGCTCCGGGTACGATTTTGTCTATCAATCGAGCCTCACCGGGCTCGGCAACAATGTGCGCAAGATATTGGCAACCCGTTGGACAACCTATTATAAAGAGTAGTCATGAAGACAACATACGGATTGCTTTTTCTCGCACTGCTCTCAGGTGTGCCCGGCCTTTGTGCGCAAAAGCAGCCGCTCGCCTACGTGAACATGATGGTCGGGACGACGGGTGAGCACCGCACCGAATACGGGGGAACCACTCCTGCCGTGAGTGAGCCGTTCGGCATGACGCAATGGTGCGCTGCCACCCGTCTCAACGGGATCTCTCGCACGATGTACCACTATGAGGACGATCGTCTGATCGGCTTCATGGCCACACACCAGCCCGCTATTTGGATGGGTGATTACGGATTTATGACGCTGATGCCCCAGACCGGAACGCTGAAAATCACGCCCGAAGCGCGCGGTGCGAAACTCGACCACACAGCCGAACGTGCCACGCCTTATGCCTACGGCGTCTCCTACAACGACGGCGGAGCAGGAAGCATTGGCGTCGAGTTCACTGCCACTTCGCGCTGTTCGTTCTTCCGGATAGCCTATCCTGCGGGTGAGAAGGCCCTGCTTTTCCTCGAAGCCGGGCGCGAAAAGGAGGGCGGCTCTATTGAGATCGACCCCGAAAACAATGAAATCCGCATCTGCAACCGCGAGCGGCACGACAGCCATCTGGGACCGCGGCTCTGTAACCTCAAAGGATGCTACGTGCTCCGGTTTTCACAGCCTTTTGCGGCCAGCGGGACCTGGAAGGGTACGACCGTAAATAAGGACGGCCGCTACGAATGCGGGTCCTCCGTGGGCGGCTACGTCGAATTCGCCCCAGGAACCGAATGTGTGGAAATCCGCATCGGATCGTCGTTCATTGACTTCGGACAGGCCACCGAAAACCTCAGCCGGGAAATTCCCGCCGGAGAATCCTTTGCCGCGGTGCGCAGCCGCGTCAGGGACCGATGGGCCCGGTCGTTGGAGAAAGTCACGCTCAAGGGGGCTTCGGAAGAGGATATGCACAATTTTTACACGGCATTTTTCCGCACGCTGCAATACCCCCGCGAATTTTCCGAGTACGGCCGCTATTACAGCGCTTTCGACGATAAGATCCACGACGGCACGTCGTACAATGCCTACTCGCTCTGGGACACTTTCCGGGCCCAGCATCCCTGGTTGTTGCTCGTGGCGCCGGAGCGGATCGGCGGTATGATTTCGGCGCTGGTGCAGATGTACCGCGAAGGCGGATGGATTCCCAAGTGGCCCAATCCCTCTTATACGAATATCATGATCGGCACGCACGGTGACGCGGTCATCGCTGACGCCTATGTCAACGGCTACCGTGATTACGACGTGGAGGAAGCCTACCGCGCCATCCGCAAGAATGCGTTCACCCCGCCCGACAACGACGAGCAGTACCGCTGGGGCGACCGACACTTCTGGAACGGGTGCTACGAGGCGCGAGGTGGTCTTACGAACTACCTGCGGCAGGGTTTCGTCGCCTCGGACAAAGCCAACGAATCGGTGGCCCGGACGCTCGAATTCGCCCTCGACGACTATTGCATAGCCCGGATGGCCGAGGGCCTGGGGCACACCGAGGATGCTCGACTGCTGATGCGGCGCGCACAGAACTACCGGAATCTCTACGACCCTGAAACCGGCTTTTTCCGCGCCCGCCGTTCCGACGGGGCGTGGGATCGCGGCGACGAAGGATTCACCGAAGGAGCCAATTGGACTTATCGTTTCTGCGTGATGCAGGACCCCGAAGGCATGATCGAGTTGATGGGCGGTCGGGAAGCTTTCATGCGGGAGTTGGACCGAAATTTCGACGAGGGACACTACCGTCATGACAACGAGCCGGGGCATCATTACGTCTACCTCTATAACCACTGCGGACGCCTTGACAAAACCCAGCGACGCATTCCGGGAATCCTCCGCGACAACTACAAAAACCGTCCTGACGGACTGAGCGGCAACGACGACTGCGGGCAGATGTCGGCCTGGTATCTTTTCAGTTCGCTCGGATTCTATCCGCTCACACCCGCCTCGGGCGAATATGCACTGGGGATTCCCCGTTTTTCGGAAGCAACGCTCGAGCTTCCGAACGGAAAACGGCTCACCGTCAAAGCGAGAGGCCTGCATCGGACGGAAACGTTGACCCGCGTGCTTTTCAACGGCCGGGAACTCGAGACACCGTTCATAAAGGTCCGTGATATTCTCGGCGGCGGAACGCTCGAATTTCTGCCCGCCAAAACCGATAAATGATGAATCTTATGGACAGACGCTCTTTTCTGAAGATCATCGGTGCCGGAACGGTCGCCGGAGCGCTCAACCCCCTCCAACTGGCCTCGTGCACCAATACGAAAGGTTCCGGAGGAACCCGTTTTCGGCAACTGGACCCGCTTGATTTCGATGTCGCCGTCGTGGGTGCGGGCGCAGCAGGCATACCGGCCGCAATCGCGGCGGCACGCGGCGGAGCACGGGTCGTGCTCATCGAGGAGGACACCGTCCCTGGAGGCGCCCCGGTCGATATGTACGTCACGTTCGTATGCGGCGATCCGCGCGTAGGTATCTTCAACGACATGATGCAGGAACTCAATCGCCGTTACCCGCTCAAAGGTACACCCATCTCGGGATTTGGGAAATACGGCTGGACGGGGAACTATCACTTCTGGTTGCCGTCGGCTTTCCAGACAGTCGTATGCGAGATGCTCGCCCGTGAGGAGAACATTACGCTGATGTGCGGAGCAACGGTCATTGACACACTTACGCACGACGCCGGAAACCGGACCAAGGTGGAGGGTGTACGCATCTTAAGGGGGTATAATACCCTGCAGGACATTCGGGCCAAAATCACAGTCGACGCCACTGGCACGGGGTTGGTTGCTGCACAAGCCGGCTGTGAGTTCATGTATGGACGCGAAGCCCGGTCGGATTACAATGAAAGCGTAGGCATCGAAAAAGGCGACAGCCAGCCGCAGCATTGTACACTGATGTACATTACCCAACGCCTGCGCCGTGACGCCCGGTTGCCGTTCGACAAAATTCCCCGCTGGGATGCTCTCGAAGCGGACTTTCGCTGGATTGACGCCAAAGACGACCCGCAGGCTATGGAAAGGCGCGACGCCGGCATCTTCCTGCGCTGGGGTCAGTCCGTCGTGTGTCCCGATACGCTCGACTCGATTGCCATCGCCGAGGCGCACGGTGAGATTCTCCGGAAAATCCAGCCCGAACTCGACGCACTCCACGACGCCGGATTCGGCGTGCATCTCGCTCCGAAACTCGGCGTGCGCGAATGCCGGCGCATTAAAGGCGAAACGGTTATCACCTACGACCATATCGCACAAGGAACCATGCCCGACGACAAGATCGCCGACGCCCGGTACTCGATCGACTCCTGGGGACTGAAAGACCTGCCCGTACACCTTAAGCAGGTTCCGCCTTACGGCATTCCCTACCGCGCGGTCGTTCCGCTGGCCACCGAGGGATTGCTGCTCGCCGGACGCATCATCAGCGGCACGCACATCGCAGCCAGTTCCTACCGCGTGCAACCCATCTGTGCAGCCATTGGCGAAGCAGTGGGTACGGCTGCGGCCATGCTCGCCGAAAAAAAAATTCCTGTAAGGGAGATCGACCTGCGAAAGTTGCAGGCCGCGCTGGACGCCAAAGGGCTGTTCGACGTTTATAAAAATTCCGACAACCACTAAAAATGAAACGCATCCATGAGAAAAGGAACTATTTATTCAATATTCATCGTATTGGCGGGCCTGCTGCTCCTGAGTTGGACCGGCTGTACCCGCACTCCTCGGCACACCTTTGAAATCACCGGAACCAGTTTCCTCATTGACGGAAAAGAGACAGTCCTGCGCAGCGGAGAGCTGCATTTCGACCGTATTCCCCGCGAATATTGGCGGCATCGGCTCCAGATGGCCAAAGCCATGGGACTCAACACAATCAGCATTTACTTGTTCTGGAACAAAGTGGAGCCGCAGCCCGACCGGATCGATCGACAAAACCTCGCCGACATGACGGAGTTCGTGAAAATGTGTCAGGAAGAGGAGTTGTGGGTCATTTTGCGCCCGGGGCCTTACGTCTGTGCAGAATGGGACATGGGCGGCCTCCCGTGGTGGCTGTTGAAAAAAGACAGTATCGAATTGCGCTCGCGCGACCCTTATTTCCTCGAACGGACCCGTAAGTACCTTCGCTTGGTCGGAGAAACGCTTGCCCCGTTGCAGGTTACTGAAGGAGGCCCGATTCTCATGGTCCAGGTCGAAAACGAATACGGCCACTACGGCACTGACACCGAATATCTCGGACTTATCAAACAGTACATCACCGAAGCAGGTTTCTGTGTGCCGCTCTTCCAGTGTGACTACTACACCCGCTTCGTCGACCGCCACGACGACCTTTTCTGTATGGCCAATTTCGGCACCACGGAAGACCCTGCCGCGGCACTCGACTCGCTGCGGAGTGTCATGCCCGCAGGACCGTTGATGGTGGCCGAGTACTATCCGGGATGGCTCGACCATTGGGGAGAGCCCCATGGCACGGTAGCGACGGAAAAGGTGCTCAAAAACCTGCGCCATTTCCTCGACCATGGAGCTTCATTCAATTTCTACATGCTCCACGGCGGAACCTCGTTCGGTATGTGGGCTGGCGCCAACCATCCCACCGGACCCGGAGGGCGCTATCAGCCCACCACATCTAGCTATGACTACGACGCTCCGATCAGCGAGGCCGGATGGGATACGCCGAAATACCATGCTATCCGGGACCTCATCGCCGGCTATCTGCCCGACGGAGAGATGCTTCCAGAGGTCCCGGCACGCCCCGAAGTCATGGAGCTGCCCGAATTTACACTCACCGAATCGGCTGTACTGACTGACAACCTGCGGCAAATCGTCTCTGATGAAGTGCCGCGCAACATGGAGGCCTACAACCAGGGATTCGGCTGCATCGTCTACAAGACGACCCTCCCGGCAGGAGGTCCGGCGACACTACAATTCGATCGAATCAATGACTTTACAGTAGTTCTCCTCGACAATGTGCCGCTCACGACTATCGACCGCCGCCTGGGCCAGAACTCGTGCGAACTTCCGGCACGGAATACTGAAACCAAGTTGACGCTGGTGGTTGAAGCTATGGGACGTGTTAATTCCGATGCCTGGCTTCCCGACCGCAAGGGCATCCTCGGGGACGTTCTGCTGAAAGATGCCGAAGGAACCCGTTCCCTGCGTAATTGGAATGTTTGTCCCGTTGCACTAGACAATGAAAAGGCTCCTGAACAGATCGCCTACGCTCCGGGCGTACGACAGCAGGAACCGGCATTTTACCGGGGAGTGTTCGAGACCGCAGCATGTAGTGACACTTTCCTCGATATGAGCAACTGGGGCAAGGGATTGGTCTGGGTGAATGGCCATTGTCTCGGACGCTATTGGAACATCGGTCCGACGCAGACGATGTATCTGCCGGGACCGTGGCTCAAGGCGGGCAAGAACGAAATCGTTGTATTCGATCTTCTCTCACCCCGGAAACCCTCTTTGTGCGGTCGTACGACGCCGATTCTCGACCGGTTGCAAAGCCGGAACGACTGATCGGAAACGGAACAACCCGCACCCGCAAATCTTCGATGTCCCCAATAAGTAAAAACGATGATCAGAAAATCATTACTGATATTTTTCGCCTCACTCGGACTTGCCTGTCAGAACCGGGAACTGTGCCGTGAGCGTCTGGATTTCACAGCGGAATGGAAATTTGCGCTTAATTCAGATTCAGACTTTTCAGCCCCGGAGGCGGATGATTCCAACTGGCGTAAACTGCATCTGCCGCACGATTGGAGTATCGAAGGTGAATTCGATAAGGACACCCCCGCCTCTCCCGGAGGCGGGGCCCTGCCCGGAGGAATAGGTTGGTATCGGAAATCATTCGTCATTCCGGATAGCGACCGTGGCAAACGGATCTTTATTGATTTCGACGGCATTTACCAAAAGAGTACGGTGTGGCTCAACGGACACATGCTGGGGTACCGTCCTAACGGATACGTGTCGTTTCGCTACGACCTTACTCCTTACCTGAATTACGGGGCCGAATCCAACATTTTGGCGGTCAAAGTCAACAACTCAGAACAGCCCAATTCTCGCTGGTATTCCGGGTCTGGCATCTATCGAAATGTGTGGTTGGTAAAAACAAATGATGTCCATATCGACAATTGGGGAACTTTTGTAACCTCACCTGAAATCTCGACCGAAAAGGCGGTGGTCGCCGTGTGTACGACAATTTGTAATGAAAATCCTGAATGCCAGGAAGTCCGTTTGAGGACAACAGTCATAGATGCAAACGGTAAGAAGGTCGTCTGCAAAAGCGATGACGCCGAGATTGTCTCTGGCGGAAAATGTGTGGTCGGACAAATGCTGGACGTTGTAAAACCCCGATTATGGTCAGTAAAGGATCCGTACCTTTACAAGGTCATTTCTGAGGTTATGGCTGACGATAAAGTTATCGACCGTTATGAAACTCCGCTGGGCATCCGTTCGCTGCATTTCGATGCGGAAAAGGGATTCTTCCTCAACGAAGAGTCTCTGAAAATTCTCGGGGTATGTCTTCATCATGATCTGGGTTGCCTAGGGACGGCTGTCAACAAACGCGCCTTGGAACGCCAATTGGAGATACTGAAAGCAATGGGGTGTAATGCTGTCCGGACCTCCCATAACCCGCCGGCTCCGGAATTATTGGACCTTTGCGACCGGATGGGGATATTGGTTCAGGACGAAACATTCGACATGTGGCGGAAGCGAAAGAGCCGGTATGATTACAGCCACGATTTTCCGGAATGGCACGAACGGGATCTGACGGACCATATTCTGCGGGACCGCAACCACCCGTCAGTTTTCATGTGGAGCATCGGCAACGAGGTGCACGAACAATTCAACAGAACGAATACCGATACGCTGACTCTGCAGCAGGCTAATGTTCTGTTGAACATCCGGCATGACAGTCCTGCCGGCAGAGAGGACACCACAGTCAACATTAACTCGTGGATCACCGCCCATCTGGCTCGGATCGTGAGGAATCTAGACACCACGCGGGTGATTACTTCCGGTAATAATTTTGCTGCATCCGAAAACAACCTGTTCCGCTCCGACGAGATGGATGTCTACGGATTCAATTACAATTTGGGCGCTTACCGGGATTTCCCGGAGAATTTCCCCGGAAAATGCTTCATTGCTTCGGAAACGACTTCTGCTTTTGCCACTCGGGGCCATTACATCATGCCTTCGGACAAACGCTATGCATGGCCCGAGACCTGGGACCAACAATTTGACCGGCCGGTTCATGCCTGTTCGTCTTACGACAACAACTGCGCACTCTGGGGTTCGACACACGAGGAAACCTGGCGTGCGGTGAAGCAGCTTTCCTATTGTTCGGGACTTTTCGTTTGGACAGGTTTCGACTACCTGGGTGAACCCACGCCTTTCTGGTGGCCCTCTCGCAGCTCCTATTTCGGTATTGTCGATCTGGCTGGATTCCCCAAAGACGCTTACTATATGTACCAGAGCGAGTGGACAGACCGAACAATGCTCCATCTTTTTCCGCACTGGAATTGGCCCGAAGGTGAGCCTGTTGACGTGTGGGCCTACTATAACAATGCAGACGAGGTTGAGTTATTCCTAAACGGCAAAAGCCTTGGCTCGAAGAAAAAGGAGTCCGGACAGTTCCATGTCTGGTGGCGCGTACCCTTCACGCCCGGAACTATAAAAGCAGTGTCCCGCAAGAATGGACGAGATGTATTGATCCGGGAAATCCATACAGCAGGTCCGGCAGCAGCTATCCGACTGACGGCTGATCGTAACGCGATCGAGGCTGATGGCAAGGATCTGTCGTTCATAACGGTGGAAATTATCGATAAGAACGGCAATCTTGTTCCCGATGCCGACGATCTCATTCGATTCGACGTTCAGGGGTGCTGTTTCATAGCAGGCGTGGACAACGGTAGCCAAACCAGTACGGAACCCTTCAAGGCGTCGCAGCGCAAGGCATTTTATGGGAAAGCCCTCATAGTCCTGCAGAATAATGGGAAACGGGGTAAAGCGACTCTGACCGCAACTTCAGAAGGTCTTAATTCTGCCACTTTAACCGTTCGGGCTCGATGAGTAGAATCCTGCAAAAATCGATCTTTCCTATAAAAACATTCACTGTTAGACTGCTTATTTTCAATGCTCTTGCTCGTCCTTGACCGGAGGGAATGATACGAAACAGCGGGGCGACAAAACTAAAGAAAGCAGAAGCTCTTAGAAATTGGATGTTTATTATAACTTTCTATGATTTGGACAAATAGTTGCCCATCAAGATCATAGGAATATAGCATCGGATTCAAAAAATATAGCAAGCCAAAATTTGTCGGTTATCTCCATACCCCATTTGTCTAATACATTTTAAGTTTTCAGAAACAAGTTACCTTATCTCAGTTCAATTATCCAGTAATTTGAAAAAATAATAAAATTATCGAAAATCCCAGCTCCATTTGTTGAACCCCATGCGTCTATAAACTTACGGAGATACTCATTCTGCGACATACCATCAGGTTCTTTTGCCCGCATTCTGTATCAATGCTATTGGTTTATCATTATGAAGATCCAAAAGATTTCGTAACTTCATATTCAATGTTAGAATTGGTTGACAGGATGGAAGGCAGATGAAAAAAAGCACATACGACCATTTTCCAATAGAGTTGTAACTTTTAGCTATGACTCTATTTGAAAATATGCGATACTCTGTATATTCTTTAAATAAGCTGTTTAATTTACCCATCCCGAAAATTTTTCGTATCTTGCAGTCGTTATTTGAAATGCGGTATTTGAGCGCAATAAGCTGAAAATAAACCGTTGCTTTCTCGTTACCTATATCCTATGCAAAAATGTAACGACCCGATAAATCAAGTCGTTACATCACTTTAATCCCGAACCCGCAAGGGTCCGGGACTTCACAGGCGCGGCGTCTACGCCTTGCGCCGTTCGATTTCGCTGATATTTTCAATTTTCTTCTTCCGGAGGAAACCGTAGACCCCGTCGAGGTGCTCGGTGACGCGGCCGTGGGAGAATTCGTAGATTTTGGGTGTCAGCCCGTCGAGAAAATCGCGGTCGTGGGAGACGACGATCAGCGTGCCGTCGAAAGCCATCAGCGCCTCCTTGAGAATCTCCTTGGTCTTCAGGTCGAGGTGGTTGGTCGGCTCGTCGAGGATCAGCAGGTTGACCGGTTCCAGCAACAGCTTGATCATCGCCAGACGCGTCCGTTCGCCGCCCGACAACACCTTTACGAGCTTCTCGCTGGCCTCCTTGCCGAACATGAAGGCCCCCAGAATGTCGCGGATACGGGTCCGGATGTCGCCCACGGCGATGTCATCGACGGTCTTGAAGACGGTGATCGACTCGTCGAGCCCCGACGCCTCGTTCTGCGCGAAGTAACCGATCCGGACGTTATGGCCGATCCGGATCTCGCCCTCGAAGTCGATCTGCCCCATGATGGCCTTGACCATCGTCGACTTGCCCTCGCCGTTGCGCCCCACGAAAGCCACCTTGTCGCCGCGCCCGATGGTGATCGACACGTCGCTGAACACCCGGTGGTCGCCGTACGCCTTGCCCAGTTCGGAGGTGATGACCGGATAGGAACCCGAACGCGGGGCGGGCGGAAAGCGCAGGTTCAGCGCCGACCGGTCCTCCTCGTCCACCTCGATGAGTTCCAGTTTTTCGAGCATCCGCACGCGCGACTGCACCTGATTGGTCTTCGAATAGGTCCCCTTGAAACGCTCGATGAACTCGCGGGTCTCGGCGATCATCTTCTGCTGGTTGTCGTAGGCCGCCTGCTGCTGCTCGCGACGCTCCCTGCGGAGTTCGAGGTAATGGGAGTAGTTGACCTTGTAGTCGTAGATGCGTCCGCGGGCGATCTCGATGGTGCGCGTGGTGATGTGGTCCACGAAAGCCTTGTCGTGGGAAATGACCATTACGGCCTTGGCGTTGTTCATCAGGAAATCCTCCAGCCACTCGATCGACTCGATGTCGAGGTGGTTCGTCGGCTCGTCCAAGAGCAGCAGGTCGGGTTTCTGCAACAGCAGCTTGGCCAGCTCGATGCGCATGCGCCAGCCGCCCGAGAATTCGGAGGTCTGGCGCGTGAAGTCGCTCCGTTCGAAGCCCAGCCCCAGCAGAATGCGCTCCACGTCTTCCTGGTAGTTGGTGAGGTCCACGGCATAGAACTTCTCGGAGATGGCCGTGACCTCCTCGATCAGCCGCATGTACGACTCGCTTTCGTAGTCGGTGCGGGTCGTGAGCTGCTCGTTGAGCGCCGCGATCCGCCGCTCGATTTCGAACAGGTGTTCGAAGGCCCGCGACGCCTCCTCGACGAGCGTGCGCCCGTCCTCCACCTGAAGGTGCTGGGGCAGATACCCCACTTTCCCGCCTTCGCCCACGGTCACGCGCCCCCGCGTGGCCGAACGCACTCCGGCGATGATCTTCAGCAGGGTCGATTTGCCCGCTCCGTTTTTGCCCATCAGGGCGATCCGGTCCTTGTCGCCGATCGTGAAGGAGATGTCTTTGAAAAGCGTCGTGCCGCTGAACTCTACGGTGAGGCCGTCTATTGAAATCATAAGTTGTCGCAAATTGAGCCGCAAAGGTACGAATAAGCGATGGCAATGTCAAATTTACTTGAACATTGCCGAGCGGGAGTATTTAAGGCGAAGCCAAAGGTACGAAAAGTCGGGTGCAGAAGCGAACGCCGGTTTGCTTCCGCCCCGACGGAGCGGTCCCGGAATCCGGACTGCGGGGAGGGGCTTTCCGGGCGATGAAAATGCCGTCACGGCGCAGAAAAAGCCGCTTCGCAGGGCGAAGCGGCATGAATCGGACCCGAAACGGGGCGTCTTATTCGGTCCAGCGGCTGCGGATCAGCTCCAGGAACCATTCCGGACAGCGGCACGGACGCCGCGAATCGCTGTGGATGAAGCCCAGCTGGGTCATACCCGTATTGAGCAGGTCGCCCCGCTCGTTGTAGATTTCGTAGAAGAAATTGATGCGTGTCGAGGGCATTTCCCGGAGGATGATGCGCACGGTCAGCAGTTCGTCGAAATAGGCCGGCTTGCGATATTTCGACTGCACTTCGAGAATCGGCATCATAATGCCCCGCCGTTCGACCTCGGCGAACGACATGCCCAGCGCGCGCAGGAACTCGCTGCGGGCGGCTTCGTAGTAGCAGATGTAATTCGAATGGTGGCAAATGGCCATCTGGTCGGTGTGCTTGTACCACACGCGTATCTGACAATCGTGACTTAACATGTTTTTTTATTTTTCGGTTTGCAGGGAATATCCAAGTAACAATTCGGCCTCTGCGGTTTTCCCCTCATCCAGCAGCCGGCGGATCACGGTCGAACTGACATGCTCGCCGTCGACCCTGCACGGACCCACCTTCACGACGCGGAGCCGTCCCGACGCCGCGAGCGTGTCGCAGTCGATCCGGTCGTGGCCGAAACGGTGGTTGTAGCCCGCGACGAGCGTTTCGGCGCCGACCTTTCCGATCAGGTAATCGTCCGCGAACTCCTCTCCGGACAAGGCGCTGAACGCCCTGTCGAAGGGAATGACGATCACGTTATCCACCCCCAGCTCTTCCAGCAGGGCCGTTTTCTCGTCGAGCGTCGTCAGCAGCCGCAGCCCTTCGGCCTTTCCCAGCGTGATGCGCGGGTGCGGCTCGAAGGTCAGCACAATGCTTTCGCCGCCGTTGGCGCGGGCCTCGGCGATCAGCCGCCCGATCAGGGCGCGGTGGCCCAGGTGCACGCCGTCGTACGACCCGACGGTGACCGCCGGACGGACGAAGTGCGGAAGTGCGTCGAAACCGTGAAATACCCTCATCTCTCTCTCCCTCTCCGGCACACGGTTACGAATTGCTCCCGTCGCTCTCCTTGACGAAGTAGGCGACTTTTTCGAGCAGCGTGGTGATGTCGTAATTCTCGACGATGATCCCCTGCGGGAAGTTCAGCGGCGTGGAGGTGAAATTCAGCACTCCCCGTATGCCGGCATTGATGATCGGCAGCACGAGATTCGGAGCCACCTTCGTCGGCGAGGAGACGATGACGATCGAGATGTCCTTGTCCTCGACCACCTCCTCGAAAGAGTCCATATGGTAGCACGGGATGCCGTCGATCGTCTTGCCGACCTTTTCGGGGTCGACGTCGAACGCCGCGGTGATCTTCAGCTTGAGCCCCTTGCCGTTGAAATATTTGGTGATGGCCTGGCCCAGATGGCCCATGCCCAGCACGGCGATGTTCATGGGCGAGGGGCTGTCGAGGATGCGGCTGATGTACTCGATCAGCACCTGCACGTCATAGCCCTTCTTCGTGTCGCTCGAGAAACCGATCAGCATCAGGTCGCGGCGCACCTGCACGGCCGTGATACCGTGGATGCCGGCCAGTACGTGCGAAAAAATATGCGTGATGCCCTGCCGATGGCTGGCGAGCAGCGTGCGGCGGTACTCGCTCAATCGCTCGATGGTTTTCTCGGGAATCGTATTCGTCAAAGTTGCCATGGCTCTGTCATTCGATGGTTATGGTGAAGTCGCTGTTGTAGTTGACCTGCGTCCAGTTGCGGTTGACGTGGTTCTCGCGGCCTTCGTTCTGCCCGAACCGATAGGTCGTCTGCAACGGCGTGTAGCGGCGGTCTTCGAGGTCGTACTCGATGTCGCCGTACATGGCCGGGGCGAAGATCATCGCCGTGTCGTAGCCCCGGTAGGAAAAGAGGGTCGGCAGCGCGCCGAACGAACGGATGTAGGCGTCGTCGAACGCCCGCACGGTCTCCGAGTCGCGTTTGGCGTGGTAGGTCGAGAAGAAGATCACGCGGTTCTTGAAGAACATCGCGCGGTCGACGGTGTTGTAGCGGTTCCAGCGGGTGTTGCCCAGCACCACGAAGCGGGGCGCCGTGCGGCCGCGGCTCGTAAGGCTCGTATCGGCCGAGGCCAGAGCCGCGAGAATGCGGTCGATGTCCACCTCGTTGTCGGAGAGGATGATGAAAACGTTGTCGTCCGTATTCTCCAGCAGCGGCGTGAGGTCGCTCGGGCTGTCGGCCGAGCGGGCCGTGGGATGCTCGTATTTATAGGTATAGCGGCGATACTCCGAATCGCCCAGCAGCGCGAGCATCTCGCGCTCGAACTCCTTGTCGGCAGACTCGGTGCAGATCAGCGTCACGCGCTTGTCGCCGTTCACCAGATCGCCCGCCTTCTCGTACTTGCGCGAAGGGTCGGGCGCGAGCTGGAACAGCACGTCGCTGTTCATCCCCTCGATATTGGCCAGCGGCGACACCACGGGAATCTTTTTCTCCTCGGCGAAGCGGATCACCGGATACAGCCCCTCCTCGTAGACGGGGCCGACGATCAGGTCGGCTTTCCGGAAGGCGTCGCTTTCGACGATTTCGCGGATGCGCGCCGTGTCGCGGGCCGTGTTGTAGAGGTCCACGTTCACCGAACGTCCGTATTTGAGCTTCACGCTGTCCAGCCCCAGCAGAAAACCCTGATAGAACTCCAGGTAGTTGCCGTTAGGCTCGCCGCCCGTGGCGAGGGGCAGCAGCAGCGCCACGTCGAGCGGGTCGCCGGCCCGGAGCGCCCGGAAGTCGATCTGCACGACCTGCTGCCCGGTCTCCGGCACGCTGTCCTGCCGTTGGAGGCTGTCGGCGCCCTCCGGAATCTGTCCGGCCTCGGGCGCGGGAATCTTGACCATGGCCCCGGCCTTGAGGTCCGCGGGTTTCAGTCCGCCGTTGAGCGCGCTGAATTCCGCCTCGGTGATCCCGAAGCGGCGCGAGAGCGAATAGAACGTCTCGCCCGGATGGACGATGTGGTAGGCCGTGCCTTCCTCGGCCACGCTGTTCAGCGACTGCCGGTACTCCTCCCACTGCTCCTTCGTTCCGGCTTCGTCCTCCGAGCCGATCTGTTTCCTGCGGATCAGGATGCGTTCGCCGAGGCGCATGTGCAGCGGGTCGAGGTTCGGGTTGTCCTCCAGAAGGGTTTTCACCGGAATCTCGTACTGCCGCGAAATGGCGTAGAGCGTCTCGCCCTTCGACACGAAATGGAAGTCGAAGGTCTTGCGCAGCTTCTTGTCCGACTTGGGTTCGGGAACGTCGGCCACGAAGGGGATCTTGATGTTCTCGGCGGTTTTCAGGCCGCGGGCGATCGAGGGGTTGTTTTCGAGAATCACCTTCTCGCCCACCCCGTAGGTTTTCGAAAGCCCGTAGAGCGTCTCGCCCGCCTGCACCGTGTGGATGTAGTATTTCGCACCGTTGATGTAGACGATCGTTGCGGACTTCCCCGCCGCAACGGCGCAGAAAGCCCACACGATCATCAGAGCTGCGGCACAGAGTCGTTTCATCGTCATTTCATTTTATCGCGCATCCGGATTTCGGTGATGACCTTCTTGGTGTAGAGCGGGAAATCGCCGTTCATCATCCAGGCGTAGTAGCTCGGCTCGATGCGGAACACCTCGGCCACCGAACGGCCCTTGTACTTGCCGAACCCGAAGACCTCCTCGCCCTTCTCGTTGTAGAGGATGCGCCCGGCGTAGTCGGCCGATTCGGCGCGGCACGAGTATTCGGCCAGCTTGTCGATGTCGTTCTCCAGATCGTCGTAACGGTCCAGCTGGGCCTTCAGCACCTCGTAGGTGGCTTTCGTGTCGGCCTCGGCCGAGTGGGCCTCCTCCAGGTCCTTGTCGCAGTAGAACTTGTAGGCCGCGACCAGCGTGCGCTGCTCCTTCTTGTGGAAGATGTTCTGCACGTCGATGAACTTGCGGCGTTTGAAGTCCACGTCCACGCCGGCGCGCAGGAACTCCTCGACCAGCACCGGCAGGTCGAAGCGGTTCGAGTTGAAGCCGCCGAAGTCGCAGCCGCGGATGAACTGTTCGAGCGACCGCGCGACCTGCGCGAACGTCGGGCAGTCCCTCACGTCGTCGTCCGTGATGCCGTGTATGGCCGAGGCCTCCTCGGGGATGTGCATCCCGGGATTGAGCCGCCGGGTTTTGGTGATCTCCTCGCCGTCGGGCATGACCTTGACCATCGAGATCTCCACGATGCGGTCC
>ERZ840371.548-NODE-548-length-45037-cov-3.379285_pt1 | contig 45037 bp, 43 predicted proteins | sample MGYA00519937_ERZ840371 | MGnify/ENA primary metagenome ERZ840371 (study PRJEB31850, sample SAMEA3708873) | human gut metagenome | biome: human gut; feature: human-associated habitat; material: faeces | place: China | collected 2014 ... | reverse complement strand
TTCGGGGCGACAGTGAAGACCAGGCGCACCGGATCGGCCTTGCCACCGATGCCGAGCGGGTGGATTTCCAGCTTCGGCTTGGCGATGGTGCCGATGGACGGGGAGACTTCCAGCATGTGGGAGCCCATGTCGAACTCGTTGCCCGGCACGAAGTTGTAGGAGCTCTTCATCTGCGGATTGTAAAGCAGATGCAGTTCGGGCGTCGGCGCGCCGCCCGTCCCCTCCGCCAGCAGGACGCTTCGCAGGTACCCTGCGCCGGAGGAGGCGTCGTTGGGATTCGAGGCGTCGAAAATCAACTGGATCGCCGCACCGTCCGGCTCGCCGGAACCGGCCGTCCGCCGGTCGTAGTCGTCGGCGAAGACGACCACGGCCCCGACTTCTCCCGTGCGCAGTACTTCGTCCGCCTCGTCCTGGCGGATGTACCCTCCGAAAGTGAAATAGGGATTGGCCGCGATGCGCTCCACCTGCCGGCGCACCGCTTCGGTCGGATGGGACGCGACGACGGCGAAGTCGATGTTGTTGACCTCGACCGAAATGGCGAAGCCGAACAGCAGCAGCTGCACCACGGGCATCAGCAGCACGATGAGCATCGTGCGCCGGTCGCGCAGGATGTGCAGCGTCTCCTTTCGGACGAACGAGAAGAATCCTTTCATCTTATTCCGAGCGTTTGGCCGTGCGGGCCAGGATGCGGAATACCTCGTCCATCGACCCTGCGGCATATTGTTCTTTCAATTCGGCCGGAGTTCCCAGCGCGCGGATCCGCCCGTCGACCATGATCGACACCCGCGAGCAGTACTCCGCCTCGTCCATGTAGTGCGTCGTGACGAAAACCGTGATGCCCCGTTCCGACGCGTCGTAGATCAGCTCCCAGAACTGCCGCCGCGTAGCCGGATCGCCCCCTCCGGTCGGCTCGTCGAGGAAGACGATGCGCGGCTCGTGGAAGATCGCTACCGAGAAAGCCAGTTTCTGCTTCCAGCCGAGCGGCAGCGCGCTTACCAGCGTGTTGCGTTCTTCGGCGAATCCGAGCTGGCGCAGCACCCGGTCGGTCTTTTCGGCGATCTGCCGGCTTCCCATGCCGTAGATGCCGCCGAAGAGTTTCAGGTTTTCGTATACAGTAAGGTCGTCGTAGAGGGAGAACTTCTGGCTCATGTAGCCTATGTGCCTCTTCACCTGCTCCGCCTCGTGATACACATCGTAGCCCGCCACCCGCGCGCTGCCGTCGGATGGGCGGCTCAGTCCGCAGAGCATGCGCATTGCCGTGGTCTTGCCGGCACCGTTGGCACCGAGAAACCCGAATATCTCGCCTTCATGCACCTTGAATGTGATATGGTCCGTGGCTATGAAGTCGCCGAACTGCTTGGTCAGTCCGTCCGCTTCTATTACATATTTATCTGTCTTCATTTGTAGATGTCTGTTGTCATTTGTCTGTGCCTGCTTTCATTCGTTCGTGTCTGCTTTCATTAATGACATGAAACAGTCCTCGATGGTGGCGCTGACGGGAAAGACGCTCACGTTGTGATGCCCCTTTCCGTTCAGATATGCCGTCATGCTTTGAGTCGTCAGCCGCTCTCCCACCGTGATGTGATAGGTCTCGCCGAACGAGAAGGCGGTGTTCACCTCCGGATGGCGGCGCAGGTCGGTGAGCAGCCTGTGCATCTCGTCACTTTTCACAGCCCAAAGCCTTTCCTTATATGCACCGATGATGCCCGCGGGGGTGTCGATGCGCAAGAAACCGCCGTCCTGTATCAAGGAGATGCGGTCGCATTGCACAGCCTCATCCATGTATGGCGTGGAGACAAGCACGGTGATGCCGTGTTCACGCTTCAGTTTCCACAACATTTCCCAAAACTCTTTCCTCGAAACGGGGTCCACGCCCGTTGTCGGCTCGTCTAAGAAAAGCACCCGCGGGGCATGTATCAGCGCACACGACAGGGCGAGCTTCTGCTTCATGCCGCCCGACAGCTTGCCTGCCCTGCGCTTCCGGAACGGCTCAATCTGCCGGTAGATGTCTTCCACAAGGTGGTAGTTCTCTTTTACGGTCGTGCCGAAGATGGTGGCGAAGAAGTCAAGATTCTCCTCCACAGACAAGTCCTGATAGAGCGAGAACCGCCCGGGCATGTAGCCTATCCGTCGTCTTATCGACTTGAAATCAGCCACCACGTCCAGCCCGTCGACCGATGCCGTTCCACCATCGGGCAGCATAAGTGTCGTGAGAATACGGAACAGTGTGGTCTTGCCGGCACCGTCGGGTCCGATGATACCGAATATCTCACCTTCTTCGACATCGAATGTCACCCCTTTAAGTGCCTTCACCCTACCCCTGTCGTAAGACTTCGTGAGGTTTCTTACGCTTACTGTTGACATAGCCGCTTTTCAATTAAAAATTAAAAATTAAGAATTAAGAATTAAATCTTCACGTCTCCGTACATGCCCCGCTTGATGAGTCCGTCGTTCTTTACCGCAATCTTTATGGCATAGACAAGGTTTGAGCGCTCGTCACGCGTCTGTATGGTTTTGGGCGTGAACTCCGCCTCGCTGCTTATCCACGACACCGTGCCCTCATACGCCTTGCGTTCCTTGGTGCCCTGATCAGCGTAGACCGTCACCTTCTGTCCTATCTTCAGTCCGGTCAGCTGCTCGGCAGTGATGTATGCCCTCAGCTTCATGTCCGACACGTCGCCCACCTTGAACAGCGCACGTCCCGGCACGGCATACTCTCCCCTTTCGGCGTATTTCGAGAGGATTACACCATCGATGGGCGACGTTATCCTTGCCTGCCGCATCATGTCGTCCACCTGACTTATCTGCGCGTCGAAGCCGGCCGACTGTCCGTCTATGCTTTGGTTGGCTGTGGACACCTGTTCATTGGTGGCGGCGAGCTGCTTCTGCAGGGTGGCTATCTGATAGCCGATGTCGTCCACCTGCTTCTGTGTGGCGGCGCCGTCCTTGAGCAGTGCCTTAAAACGTGCCTGCTCCGACTGTAGGTTGGCTATCTGCTGGCGCAGTGATGCCACCTGCCGCCCGGTGTCGAGCCTGCGGCTTGCGGCAGCGTCCTTTCCGGCGTCAAGCTGCTGCCTTTTCAGGGTGAGCTGCGTCATGTCGAGTTCGCCGAGAAGCTGGTCCGCCTTCACGGTCTGTCCCTCCTCTATGTTAAGCGACACGATTTCGCCCGTCCCCTTTGCCGAGACTATTACTTCCGTGGTCTCAAACACTCCCGACGCATCGTATTCCGCGTCTTTGCCTCCGCAGGCGGTGAGCATCGTTGCCGCCAATGCCGGGATAAGTATTATTGCTTTCTTCATATTTGTTGTTGTTTTATCGTCCGTACTTTGTTTTTCGCTTTCCCGCCGTGGCTTAAAAGCGTTTATATTAATTGTTCTTTGTGTATTTCAGGTTATAGCTCTCCTGCAACATCAGTATGGTGTGGGTGGCGAGGTCTATGCGCGACTGGTTCTCGCGGGTTAGCTCCTGCAGCAGGTTGTCGGTGTCTATTATCCCATGCTCAAGTTTTGACTCGGCGGCTCGGCGAACGTCACTGCGCAGGGATACTATTTCATGGTCGGCGGCTATCATCTTCCGGTATTTTGCCATGCCGTCGGTATGCTGTATCCCAGCCATGCGGTTGTTGAAAAGAAACGTCTCGCGGGCGGTCTCCACCGTTCCGCGGCGTGCGGCGAGCTTGGCCCGGTCGTTCTTCCGGGTGTACAGGGCACCGATGTTCCACGACAGTCTGACGCCGGCCATTCCGTTCAGTGTCCACGTGCGGTTGAACATCGCGTCAAACTGGTCATATCCCGGATAGCCGTAGTAGCCCTGCGCGAAAACACTCAGCCGTGGAAGCAGGCGTGCGTCCAGCAGACGCTCCTGCGCATCAGCAAGCTTTGTCTGGCGGTCGAAGAGTAGTAGCTCGGGGCGGTTGCAGTCTTGTGACGTCACGACGACATCCTGCGGCATGGCGAGGTCTGTGACGGACTTGCCGATGAACACCGACAGCATGTCCATGAGGCTTTTCCTCGATGAGGCAAGCTCCACGGACTGCTGCTCCGCCTTCAGCTTTTCAGCCATCATGGTGCTTACGTCGCTCTGCATGGCAATGCCGTGGGCGAGCATCGACTTCAGCTTGTCGAGATTTGACCGGAGGAGCGTCTGCAAGTCCGTGTTCAGCTTTATCTTCTCGTCGAGAAGTAAAGCTCCGAAATAGAGGTCGTTCACTCTTTGGCGGATGGCGTAGAGGTCGGTTGAGGTCTGTGCCGTCTGTACCTCCCCCTCCATCCGCGCCACGTTCTTCTGTCCGCTGATGAGTCCGCCGTCATATACCGTCTGACTGATGTCGATGCCTATGCGGTATTGGTCTTTCCGCAGCCCTTTCGAGCTGAATCCCTGCTGTGCGAGCACCTTTTTCAGAGGGTCGGGAAGTGCCATGATGTCGCTCTGATACGTTGCCTGAGCCACGGCCGAGACCTGCGGAAGCCATCCTTTCGAGATGTTGCCCACGGTGTAGTCTGTGGTCTGTCTTATCAGGTCGTACTGCCTTATGAGCGGATAGTTTTCTTGTGCCAGACGCTGACATTCATCAAGCGTCACCGTCTGCGCCTGTGCCGACAGCGGCAGGAGCGCCATTATTAATAATGTAGTGATATGCTTCATAATTGCGTGATGTTTATCTTCTGCAAAGATAGGATGATTTTATGAGCTTTCTGTTTCAATATCCTTATTTTAATTGTCGATATTGTACGATTGTGCGTATAATCATCAAACCGTTCGGATTTTTATGCCTACCTTTGCATATATGAAAGGAAACGTACTGAACGATTTTTCATTGCAGACTACAGACTTCAGCAGCATCAGCAACCTTGACGATGTGGCGTTTATCAACGAACATATCGGAATGGGTATGAACGTCGGGGCATACCGCGACAACTTCATCAGGCCGGGGCAACCTTACCGGTTCGTGGAGGGACGAATACTGTGGGTCACAGAAGGAAGCGCGGATTTTGAACTGACATTAGAGGAATACCACATTAAGAAAGGAGACATCGTGCTACTGGCTCCCGAGACCATAATGGAACTGAAGTCGTGCAGCGACGACTACAACATGATGGGCATAATATATAAGGAAGATATCTCCGTCACAAAAAACATCATCATCCATGCCGGAGAAGAGGACTGGCACGAGACCCGCCGCCTCGCCGGCATCCTTTGGGACATGGCCCGCCGCAAACCTTTCAGGCAAGAAACGGTGCGACTACTCGTGTCGGCCATAATCAGCGACATACAGCACATAAGCCGTGCGGAGCAGAAAGTGCATCAGACAAAAAGGAAAAGCCGGCAGGAAGAGACGTTCGGCAAGTTCAAGAGACTGGTGAACGAGCACTGCTGCCAGTACCGCACCATCCCGTTCTATGCCGACCGGCTCGCCCTCACGCCGCACTATCTGTCCACACTGATAACGAAAGTGAGTGGACAGAGCGTGATGTACTGGATAAACCGCGCCACGCTGATACATGCCAAGGTTATGCTGAAAAGCAAGGACATGCTTGTGAGCGAAGTTGCCGACAGGCTGAACTTCCCGAGCCAATCCGCCTTCGGCTCATTCTTCAAGAGGGAGACAGGTATGTCGCCCGGTGAATATCAGAAGGCGGATTAGGGATTGGGGATTGCAGTTGTTTTTTATTTAAAACGGCTATATCCTAAACAGGAAATAATGTCACAATGTGACACGATTTCCAATTATAGAACAAACTCTAACGAATGGGGCGTACCGCCCGGTACGGCATAGCTGTATTTAATCTTTCTTGCCAAATGAATTTTAATAAAAGCCTAAACAGCGAGCAATAATTTCTATATCGAAAAACATATCTGGCTCGACAGCAAATACGGGAGTAATGACAGGTCGTAAACAATTATAATACATACCCGTTGGCGGAATTATTATCGGCACACATCTTTCTAACTATTATATTCTGCCTGCTTTTGCTTACGGTTTTCAATCACGTGTATCTGATTTTCAAAAGATGCCCTTTGGGAGTTTAAAAGGTTACCTTTGGACTTCTTAAATGCCATGTTTCAGAGTCTCAAATGCCATGTTTCGGATTGTAAGATGAATGGTAACAGACAGGTATTAATTCTACTAACAGGTAATATATACTATTATCATTCATGATGCTTGCCCATGAAATCGTCGGAGCGTACGCGCAATACGCATGTGCGGACGAACGATGCGGTCGGGAACGTAATGCACTGAAACATATCTTTTTAGGTTGTGGTTCTACATATTTTTCGTATTTTTGCAAATAGATTGAGTTTTAACTTTTAATAGAGATGCGTATGAATATAAACAAGGAATGAACGCTTGTGGATAAATCATTGCGAGACAATGGCATCCCGCCGGAGAATTTTAAACAAAACATTAACAACGGAAAAGCGTTTCCATTCTCAACTTTATAGATTTTGAGCTTTTAGCTCTTGTTCTCTTTCTCATTGAATACCGCCAATATTCGCTATACGGGGACAAGCAGACTGGAAGTTCACGCTTATATGGTGTGGATATTCTATCGCTTGTAGTATAGCAGGTCAATTGGCGGTAACCGAATGAGAAAGCAAGTAATAGGAATGGTTGCACGCCTTTTTCATATCAAAAAATTTTATTAATGAATCTATCGAACACTAATTTCGTGCTGAAGGGTCTGAGGGCCGCTTTCGTCATGCTTTTTTTCTGCTGCCTGACGATGCAGGCGCAAAACAGGTATTTCACGGTGAAGGGGAAGGGCGTCAACGTGAGGAAAGCTCCCGTTTCGGGGAGTGTGATAGGCAAGGTGTCGCCGCCCTGTTCGTTCTATTCGGAAGAGAAGGACGGATGGGTAGAACTATGGCACGACGGGCAGAGGGGCTATATATCAAGCCAGTTTGTGGAGGAAGTGGAGCTTGCCGACTTCTCGCGCAAGCATCTCGGCCAGTATATGGGCATACCGTCTCCGCTCTACAGCGACGGCTACTGTTTGGTAACACTGAAGGAAAAAGACGGATATGTATTGATGAGTATCGGTGATTATTCGGCACCACAGGATGGAGGGTTCCGCAATCAGATGTTTTGGACTTACGCCGGGATTCCGGAGAAGAACGGCGTGCGGTTCACGCATGAGCTTTATCCATATCATGAAGACATGCCCGTGGGGGAGCAGATGACTGGCAAGGCGAAGATGGACGACTATGTCCTTGTGGCGGGAAAGGACGGAACTCTATATACTCCGGACCAGACACTGGAACCGCAGGAGACGGCACGGGATGCGGAAGACCTGCCGCTGACGGAGCGAAGCCTGTTCATGCTGCGCGGTGATGTAAAGTCCGTGTACTATCTGCGCTCTTATTCCGAGACGTATCTTCGGGACAATAAGGATGCCCCATTTTCAAATTTCGCCCATATATACAACTTCTCCGAAGAGGGGGATTTGACAGGTGTCTCCTTGTATGACGGCAATATCAACAAGATGGCGGAATATACCTTCGCGCGGCAGGGCGACAATGTAATAGTTTCCGACACGATACATTCATTTCATGCCGAATACGTGCGGGATATTTCTAATTTCGAAATATCGTACAACGGAGACTGGTCACGCGATGACGGAAGTGCAGGCTCGATTGGAAACACTTATGCGTTTGACATGAAGGGGAGAATGGCTGAACAGTCTTTCGACCGCTGCGCTCCGCCTTTCCTTTCCTATGGTGATGGCGATGGTGACTATCAGCGATACCGGTACGGCGCGGATTCAACGCTACCCGATAACATTTATTTTGATGTCAGCTATGGTGGCGATGGCTGGTTTCTCCAAGCAGACATAAAAGACATGAAAATCGACACGCAAGGCAATTGGACGGAGCGCAAGGCGTTTGACGAAGGCGGCAACCTGCTGTTCATGGAAAAGCGCAAGATAAGCTATTACGGAACTCCGCAAACGGATGGGGCTGATAACGCCGGGGTTGCCGACAACAATATCCATGCAACCGCGGAGCAAAATCCGGAGTATCCGGGCGGCGCTGCGGCAATGATGGCTTTCATTGCCAGTAACCTTAAATACCCCGCACTGTGTCAGGAGAACGGCATCAAGGGTCGTGTGGTGCTGAAATTTGTCGTGGAGACGGACGGTAGTATCGGGGAAATAAAGACCGTGTCAAGTCCTCATTACCTTTTGGAAAAGGAGGCCGTCCGCATCGTGCGCAAGATGCCGAAATGGAAACCGGGAAGACAAAGCGGCAGGTCTGTAAGGGCTTGGTACACAGTTCCCGTGAACTTCACGCTGAATTAGGCTGCTCTTCCGGTACTTCTGATTTTATATCCACCCTTCCTAAATGAAAAGCCGTGTTCATTTGGGAAGGGCTTATTTTACTGTTTGCATTGTATAAACAGGACCGATGTATTTTTTCATTTCAACAACTTCCTGTCGCCGCCGTCGCCACTCTCCAGCACGCTCATCTGCTGTATGGCAATCCGGTTGAGCCTTACGAGGCGTTCGCCCTGCGGCAGGCCCTGGCTGATGAACACGGCATTAAGGTTCTCCATGTTCGAGAGACAGATAAGCTCATTGATGGTGGCATAGTCGCGGAGTTGCCCTTGCGGTCGGGATTGGCCTCGCGCCACTGACGGGCCGTCATGCCGAACATCGCCACGTTCAGCACGTCGGCCTCGTTGGCGTAGATGATGTTTGCCTGCGCCTGCGTTACTTCCGAAGGTATGAGGTTCTGCATGATGGCGTCGGTGTGTATGCGGTAGTTTATCTTCGACAGCTCGCGCTTGGCCGACCAGCCGAGCTGCGCCTGCTCCTCGGCTTTCAGGCGCTGGAACTCTTTGAGCAGGTAAAGCTTAAATTGCGATGACACCCAACTGGCGAATTCAAAGGCGATGTCCTTATGGGCATACGTGCCGCCATAACGCCCGGCTTTGGCAATGATGCCCCGTGAATTTGTCTTTTCCACCCATTGTTTCACTGAAAGGATGAAACGGTTTAGTCCGGCTTCATTTTTAATTCCCTCGAATTCGGGGGAATTAAAATTCGGATTGTACATTTCTTCCCATATTCCCAAGAACTCGATAGTGTTCTTGTTGCGTAGCCATTTTTCAATAAGTGCGAGCCCGTTCTCTATATTTCTCACCATATCAGTCAGAGAAATATAGTCTTTCTCGTCGTATGTTACAACGGTTATCTCTGTGTCCTGTACTTTTATCTTTGCCATAATATATTCTTATTCTTTGTCTCTCAGCCACAAAGGTAGCCAAAATCCATGAGGATGTCTCCTCATCGGGGAGCTATCTTGCTGTTTTTCGTTCAGCCTTAGCACTTTGCGGACTGCATTGCGCAGTTTTCAACGGAATTGTTATACCTTTGTAGGCGGTAGAAGAAAGGGCGAACAATGAGTAAAAGGGCGAAATTCTTTCAGTTCATGCGGTATGTCTCGGTATTCGCTGTCACAACCGTTCTTGTCGTTATGGCGACAGCGAGTTTGGGAGTGGGCGGATATGATACAGACTGGGCTGTGTTTTTCTTTATCATCGTCTCCGCCTCCCTGTTTTTCATCACATTGCCTGTTGTCGGCTTTTGGATTTATTCTTTTATAAAATCTATTAAGCGACGTACCAAGGTTGACCGCATGTTGCTGTATTTCCATATAGCCGACTTGCTCCTGATTGGTCTGATAGTGTATTGGAATAATAGTCCGGCACTGGATTGCAACGCAGAGATAATGGCACGGCACTATGATGCCGAAGGCTCTTGGATGAGAAATATTGCGGATTGCGAACGCCTTGTTCTGCCTGACAGCACTCGGCTTGTCATAGAATTTGGCGAAAGCGGAACTATCCCGCAAGCCGATTATTTGGACGGGCAATACTTGAAGATATTGAAGAATCATTTAGACGATGTGGGCTGCATCGGAATAGAAATAGACAATTATCATCATTTAAGATACACGATATTCCGGTTCCGCCGTGTGGGGATGGGGATGTATTCGTTTCGGCTGTATGACAAGCCTCTCACCCGTGAACAGCAGGACAGTCTGAATGCCAACGAGTGTCTGATTGTATATAACGATTCGACAGTTTTTGAGTATGATGGCGGAGTCTTTGGCGTCCAGCATTTTGTCGGCAAAGAGGAATATATGGCAAAGAGAAGAAAATAAGGGTTGAAGATATTGAGGCGGACTAAAACTTAATACAAAAATAGAGAGAATAGAAATATGGCAATACCTGCAAACATCAGATATATACCGCCGTCTGAGCGGGATGGTGGGCTTTTGAACAGGCTGGCGGCGCTTTGGGAGGCATCCGTGCGTGCCACTCATCATTTCCTGCGCGAGGCGGACATTGAGAATCTGAAGCCATACGTGACGGAAGGACTGGCAGGCATCAGGCATCTTTATGTGGCCACCGATGCCACCGCTCCGACAGCCTTTATCGGCATACAAGACGAGAAGATTGAGATGCTTTTCGTCTTGCCACAGCATTTGCGCAAAGGCATCGGCAAACGGCTGGTGGACATGGCGGTAAGGAACCACGGTGCCATATTTGTCGATGTGAACGAGCAGAACCCTGAGGCAAGGGCTTTTTATGAGAAGTTGGGCTTCGTGGAGTTCGGCAGGACGGAGATGGATGAGCAAGGCAATTTGTTCCCGATAATTGAAATGAGGCGGAAGGATTTTCCTATACAGACAAGGGATTTAACGACAAAACGAACTTGAAAAGTTGACTAATCTATTTTAGAAAAGTGTCGATACCCGCAAAACACTGAAATAAAAAAATTATAATCATGCCAAACATATCAATAGAGACAGACAGGCTGCTGCTGAGGGAAATGAGCCTTTCGGACATGGAGGCATTATCCTCGATATTGCAGGACGAGAATGTGATGTATGCCTATAACGGGGCTTTCAGCGACGAGGAGACTCTTGCGTGGATGCAAAAGCAGCTGCAACGGTACAGAGAGCACGGTTTCGGCTTGTGGGGCATGTTCCTGAAAGGCACCGGCGAGATGATTGGACAATGTGGCATCACGATGCAGGAATACAAGGGAGGGCAAGTGCCTGAAATCGGCTATCTGCTGGCTCATAAATACTGGCACAAAGGCTATGCCACGGAAGCCGCTGCCGCCTGTCGCGAGTACGGGTTTGACGTGCTGCGTTTTGATGCTCTGTATTCCATTATCCGGGATACGAATACCGCCTCGCAGAATGTCGCGCTCCGCAACGGCATGACCTTGACAGATACTATTGTCAAGTATTATCGCGGAGTGGATATGCCCCATACGGTCTTTTGCGTCAGGAAAGATGATGCTAAATCAAATAATAATAAGAATATAAAAGAAATGGAAACGCAACCGAACCCTGACACAATTTTCCCCGTAAGGGGCTGCGATACCGTTACATACGTAAAACCGACCGTGAAGAACCCGAACATAATCGTGGGTGACTTCACCTATTTCAGCGACACCGACTTTGAGCGGCACGTGCTGCATCATTATGACTTCATCGGCGACCGGCTGGTTATCGGAAAGTTCTGCCAGATAGCATCGGGCGTGAGGTTCATAATGAACGGAGCGAACCATCAGATGAACGCGGCGTCGACCTATCCTTTCTACATCATGGAGGGGTGGACCGAGATGCCACCGGCAGCAGATGACCTTCCGCTGAAAGGTGACACCATCGTTGGCAACGACGTGTGGATTGGGCAGAACGCGACCATACTGCCGGGTGTCCGTATCGGCGACGGTGCCATCATCGGGCTCGGCAGCATCGTAGGTCACGACGTGGAGCCGTACACGATTGTCGCGGGCAACCCCGCCAAGGTAATCAGAAAGCGCTTTGACGATGAGTTAATCGGTTTGCTGGAGAAATTGCGATGGTGGGACAGAAGCATCGGCGAAATCCAACGGTTGATTCCTTTATTGACCGACAGCGATTTGACGAGAGTGAAGAAGAGTATCATTAAAATCCTTGAACAAAATGGATAAAAGCAAGATTTATCCCCGCACGGGCGACATACAGACCGTCTACCTCAAGTCGGTCGTCACCCGGAAGACAATAGAGGTGGGCGACTTCACCATCTACAACGACTTCGTGAACGACCCGCGCGACTTCGAGAAGAACAACGTGCTCTATCATTATCCCATAAACGGCGACCGCCTTGTCATCGGCAAGTTTTGCTCGATAGCCTGCGGCGCGAAGTTCATCTTCAACTGTGCCAACCATACTTTAAAATCGCTCTCCACATACACCTTCCCGCTGTTTTTTGAGGAATGGGATCTGCCCAAGTCGGAGCTTGCCTCGGCGTGGGACAACAAGGGCGACATCATCGTGGGCAACGACGTGTGGATTGGCTATGACGCCATTATCATGGCGGGAGTGACCATAGGCGATGGCGCCATCATCGGCACGCGTGCCGTCGTAACCAAAGACGTCGCACCGTATTCTATCGTCGGCGGAGTTCCGGCGCGCGAAATCCGCAAGCGCTTTGCGCCCGAGGTCGTGGAGCGGCTGAGGGAGCTGCAATGGTGGGACTGGCCGGAGGAGAAGATACGCAAGGCAATCCCGGCTATACAGGCGGGGGATGTGGAGACGTTGGAAAAATTTAATTCTATAGTAATATGAGAAATCGCAGAATAATCATGATGTGGCTTTCAGCTACGATAGCGGTGATGTTTGCATTGCCGTTTTGTGTTGCCAGGCTCGCTTCGGAATGTTCGGGAATGGCATTGTGCATGATGCTGTTCTTCATTGTCAATCCGATCTATTCTGCCATACTTGGATTCCGCTGCGGCAGGGATGTCCGTCAGATGTGGAGTTTGCCCTTGATCTCATCTATAACATTTCTTGCCGGAGCATGGTTGTTCTTCGACATCAGGGAGGTGTGGTTTATCATATACGCCGCAACTTATCTGGCTATAGGATGGGTGGCTATGGGGATAAACAGATATCTGAATAACAAACGTTAATAAATAAGACCATTGGAACATGGATATAAAGCACTACATGATAGTTGATTTGGAGAAGCGGGGCGACAAACGAATGTTTCTGACAGAGCAGGTCGCTACCATAGCTATGAACAATAACGGCTTTTGGAAAGTACGCTTTCTGTCATCTCCCCGTGTGTTCAACTATAATCATTCTCGGCTGCTTTATCTTAGTAATCCGGAAGCCATAGATATTGAAGAAAAAGATTTGACTTATTTTATAAACAATACACAAAAGAACGGCTGGCATACAAGTCCACCCATCCGTATGTTTAAGAGTATATGTCCGAGAATCTTGTAATAGAAATTGAGTTCCATGCGGAAGTTCTGACTTCTTTTCATCCGTTCGCTTATAATAAAGTTATCCCACAATGCACCCCGCTCAGCCTCCGTACGTTCGTTGTAAGGACGGAAGTCGCGCAACACGGCATTGAAGAATTTACTGGAAATTTCTTCAACTGCATTGAAAAGTTTTCCACTTTCCTTGTATTTCTTATCTAATTTAATACGCTCAAATCTTGGAAAAGTGTAAAAAACGCCCCTGTTTTATATTGGAAAAATGTAAAAATCAGAGGTAAAATCCATTGGAAAAATGTAATTTCCTATATCTTTTCTTATTTATTTAAAGCAAAAGTTGTAATTTTGTAACCAAAAGCATAATGTTATGATTCGACGCAAAGCTGACAAACTTATTAGTGATTTTCTGCTTAACGACAGGCGTGCACTGTTGGTGACAGGAGCACGACAGGTAGGCAAGACATTCTCTATACGGAAAGTAGGCCGGGAATGTTTTAATAATGTTGTGGAGGTGAACTTTATAGAACATCCTGACGCTGCAGACCTATTCAGTAATGCAACAAGTGCAAAAGAACTGCTGCTCCGTTTGTCAGCTTTCACTCACAAGCCATTAGTGCCAGGCAAGACATTGGTGTTTTTCGATGAGGTTCAGGTGTGTAAGGATATCATAACCGCCATCAAGTTTCTTGTGGATGAAGGCAGTTACAAGTATGTGATGAGCGGTTCTCTGTTGGGTGTGGAGCTGGACAATCTGCGTAGTGTCCCCGTTGGCTATATGGACGAGATAGAGATGTGTCCTGTTGACCTTCAGGAATTCTTTGAGGCAATAGGAATAGGAAATGATGTGATAAAGCATTTACGCAAATGTTTTGAGGAGAAAAGTCCAGTTGATGATTTTATTCACCAGCGGATGCTCGAAGCCGTCAGACTCTATCTCATTGTAGGTGGCATGCCTGCCGCCGTGCAGAAATATTTGGACACAAATAATCTCAGGAGAGTGTTTGAAGAACAGCGTGGTATTATCCGTACTTACAAGAGAGATATCACACAATATGCCCTCAATCGAAAATTGCAGATAGAAGAAATTTATGACCTTGTGCCGTCTGAACTAAATGCCAAGAACAAGCGTTTTATCTTGAAAAATCTGAATGAGAAAGCCCGGTTTAGCAAATACGAGGACGGTTTTCTTTGGTTGAAAGATGCTGGGGTTGCTATTCCGACATTCAATGTTGAGGAACCACGTATTCCGCTGTTGTTGAGCAAACAACGCAACCTGTTCAAACTGTTCTCAAATGATGTAGGGCTTCTTGCTGCCATGTATGGAGGAAACATTCAAACACAGTTGTTAGGCAAAGACGCCAATATCAACTTCGGTTCCGTTTACGAGAATCTCGTGGCGCAAGAGCTGTATGCACATGGCTTTGCCATGGGACATTCCCTCTATTATTTCAACAACAAAAAGCAAGGAGAACTGGATTTCGTGATAGAATATGACAATCATGTTCTGCCAATAGAAGTGAAGTCAGCCAAAGATTACGACCGCCACAACGCCCTGTCGAATGTTATGGGCAACCAAGAATATGGCATTCCGTTTGCATACGTGTTCTGCCAGGAAAATGTTCATATCAAAGGCAACATCACATATCTGCCAATTTATCTGATAACATTCTTGGAGCAAACGCAAGTTGGCGAGAGTATATTCCTCTTTGATTTGCGGGGACTGAACACTTAAACTGTTTTCTAAATATGACACCCAAAAACATTCTCAACATCACCAACCGCGCCGACTTTCGCGAATGGCTGGCAGCGAACAGCACCACAGAGGAGGAGTGCTGGATAGAGGCAAGGCGGGGCAAGACGCCGCCGGAGGATGTCCTGTGGTATCTTGATGCCGTAGAAGAGGCTTTGTGCTTCGGATGGATAGACTCGACGGTGAAGACTGTCGGCGGCGTGACGCTCCAGCGCTTCGGACCGCGGAGCAGAAAAGGGATGTGGACCGAACTGAACAAGGAGCGTTGCCGGCGGCTCGAACGGCTCGGCCTGATGACCGAGGCGGGACGTGCAGCTTGTCCTGATCTCAATGCGGAGTTTGTCGTCATGCCCGAAATCCTCGCCGCCTTCAAGGCCAATCCGATGGCATGGCAGAACTTTGTCGGTTTTCCGCCGCTATACCAAAGGGTGAGAATTGATAATATCCAAAGGGTAGTTTCAAAACCCGAACTGTTCAAGAGCCGCCTGACAAAACTAATAGAAGCGAGCGAACGTGGAGAAATGATTGGCGACTGGCACGACTGCGGCCGCCTGTTGGACTATTCCTTGTCAAATAACGATATTGACAGGCAAAATATGTTTGTTTTAGGGATTTAGCAGAGATAAAAAGCTTGTCTCTAACCATTTATTGCATATTTTCAGCTATTTGCACGAAAGTTTACAATTATTTTTGCACCTTTGTAGGTGGAATACGTTACGGCGACAGACAAATAATATTCTAAAAAATGCATGATAATATATCGCATTTTCACTCGTTAGAAGAACTGATACGTGCTCTTGACAGGGAGCGCAGACTGATTCATGCGCTTTTTCAAGACAGGAAGAAACTGTCATTCCGCTATGAGCTTGCACGCGAATTGGCAAGTAAGAAGGATGAAAGTATTGAATTCTTGAGGCGTTATGGCATAATACGCGAAAATGCTGACTTCGTGGAATTGGAAGATGTGTATCTGAAGTTCTTTGAGGATGTGCTGGAGGTGAACGAGGAAATCAATGTTGCCAGCGTAAAGGAAAGCATCGGAAATCTAAACAATGCCATAGAGTATTATCTCAGCGAAAACAACCCTAATAGGAAATATGGCTATCTGCGCGATGTGAAGCGAATTCTCCGCAGCATAGCTCTCACCACCCTGAGAAATGTTATTGACCTGAAACGCAATATTGACAATACTTACAAGAACGAACCGACCTTTGCCATAAAGAAAAAGAAACTTGTTCATCTGGACGAGAAGCGTAAGGACATTGCCGCACTTATCAACGAATGCGAGAAAGTGATTGACGAGAAACAGTCAACGTTCTTTATGGTGGCTATGGATGTGCAGTTGAAGGACATCGTGACGGACGTGAAACTGCAGTTGCGTGAGGTATATCATAATCTGCTTGAGCTTGACCGTCAAATTATCAACTATCTGAACCTGATAGAGTATCAGAACCGTCTGTTTCAGAAAGTGCAGAAACTAAAATACCTGCGTGACCAGATGCTACTTGAGATAAATACAGACATACAGGCAAAACTACAAACAAGAAATCCTGTATGGATGGAACCTCGTCCGAGATATACGCTTAAAGTCTCACTCTCCATGCTACGTAATACGGAAGAAGGACTGAAGGTGTTGCAAGATGTTGCCAAAGGAAAAGGCAACAGCCGCCTGAAGAAAGGAAATCTTGCAGAGCCACTGACCGCGGACGAACTTACAGAACAGCAGCAGATGCTGCCGATGGTGGATGTAGGCGAGGTAAAGAACGCGTTTATGGCATCCAGCGACAATCTGTTTCACTTCGTAATGAACTACTCCGGCTATAGAATCCCGATGGATGACGAAGCCAAACTGGTACTGTTCTGCCAGATTGCCACGCAATATTTAGACGAGCTGCATGTCAATGAGGAATACCGCCAATATGGCGAAATAGAATATCCTATAATCTATCCAAATTTAATAAACATCTAAAACAAAGACTCACCATGCGTTATACAAAAGAAATATTCGACATATTGAGCAAGGGAGGCTTTATTTCCCAAAACTCCATCTCCCAACAACGTTCACACCTGTACGATGCTATTGAGGATGACTTTCAGGACTATATGGAATACTATCGCGGCATAGGTTTCACGCTTGAGGGCGGCAATGGCTACTACTATTTCTCCAGGACAGAGAGTAAGGTGGATTTGACGGACAAAGTGCAACGTCTTGCCCAATGGATAGACCGTGTCGATTTCCTCAAGACATTCAACAATACGTTTGGCTCCGGGTTCACATTCCGCAAGTCAAACATACTGGAGAAATTCTCAAGCGACATTGAACTTAAGGAAAAGGCACGCAACCTTTATACTGACGTGAAGACAAACGAAGAGAAGATAGAGAAACTTACAGGTGACTTGGAGCGCCAAGGTTTCGTTGAACTTGAAAACGAGCTTGACGGAACATACAAGGTGACAGCCGCCTTCCACTACATAGAAGAACTTATAGATTGTCTCACCATCATTGAAACTGAAGAAGCATGAGAGCCTTACGGAAAATAATATTTGTGAACAGTGCCAACATACGCTATGCCGAGGTAAAACTGGACGGCAATGTACACTTCATAGGTACACAGGGCGTAGGTAAAAGCACCTTGCTCAGAGCCATTTTGTTTTTCTATAATGCGGACAAGCTCCACCTGGGCATTCCAAAGGAAATGAAGTCATTTGATGAGTTCTATCTGCCTCATGCCAATTCATATATGGTGTATGAGGTAGAGCATGAACATGGTCCGTTTTCCATCATCGTGTTCCGTTCCTCCGGCAGGGCATGCTACAGATTTGTCGATGCCGCCTATCGGAAAGAATGGTTAGTTGACGAACATGGTGAGGTCACTGCCGAAGGTAAGGTGATACGCGAGCGGCTGAACGGTGCGTTTATGAGCAAAATCATCGACCGATATGAGCAATACCGGGATATTATATATGGAAACAGGCGGGCTGTAGGCAAGGAGTTTGCCAGATTCCAATTATTGGAGACAAACCGATACCAGAACATTCCACGCAGTATACAGAACGTATTTCTCAACTCCCGACTCGACGCAAACTTTATTAAGGATATAATCATCCGTTCGATGAGCGAAGATGAGGCAAATATCGACTTGGGCTATTTCCGCCGTCAGGTGTCTGACTTTGAGCAGGAATATAAAGACATCTCTTGCTGGTACAGACTTAATCAGAAAGGTGAATCAACTGTCAGGAAGCAGGCAGATACAGTTGTAAAAGCATATCATGAACTCCTGTACATGAAGCAGCAGATTGCTGATTTGTGCGGAGAATTAAAGTATGCGGAGAGGATTTCGCAGGAGAAACTTCCTCTAATAGAAGCCAAGATAGCGGAACTGCTACAGGAGCAGGACAAGCAAAATCGTCTGTTATCTGAAGTCCAGCAGAAATATAATTATGAGAAAGACAGTCTCAACCAGAAACAAGGTGTAGTGAACGACAAACTCAAACGCCTGAAAGAACGTCAGGATTTCTATGCAAAGAAACAGATAGAAGAGGTAATAAAGCGTTGTGACAAGGAGCATGGCGTGAAAGCTGAACTTGACAGTCTTAAGAACAAGCATTCCTACCTTACGGCAAAGTTCAATGACATCACAACGAAATACAAGGCTTTGTGCCAAAACGTCACCAATCAATTGGAAAATTTCCGGCACGCCCAGCAACAGCGTATTCTTACAGAAGGTCAGGAAAAGCAAAAAACAGATGAACGACTTCTTAATGAATACAACTCTGCCAGAACGGAAGTTGAACAGTCTTTTGCTGAGAAGATAGCAACCGCAACGGGTATTATTGACTCAATCAGATCTGAACAAAATGACTGCGACAAGGAACTTCTGAAACTCCAGTATCTTGCCCCGTTTAAAGAAGAGCAGGCAGCCCTAAGTCAACAGATGAACGAACTCCATCTGAAAGAGACGGAACTTGAAGGAAAGATTGCTTCCCTTACATCAGAGATAAACCGTATTATGGCTGAATATGACAAGAAGGAGGCAGAGACAATTGCCGGTTACCAGCGGCAGGCGAATGACAAGCAGGCGCATATAGACTCGCTCTCTGAGCAAATATCTTCTATTGATAAAATACTTGAGCGCACAAAAGGTTCTCTGTATGAATGGCTTGAAGACAACAAAAAGGACTGGGAACAGAACATTGGCAAAGTGATAAACGAAGAGAAAGTTCTCTACCGGACAGGATTGCACCCGCAGAAAACAGACGGGACATCTTTGTTTGGCGTGAAACTGGACTTGACCGACCTTCCGCTTAATGTAAGAAAGCCTAAGAAGCTTCAGGAAGAAAAGGCAGACTTGGAAAAACAGTTGAAGATGGCCAAAGCCGAGTATGCCGAAATTATGGATAAGCAGAAAAAGGCGATTGAAGAGCTGAAACGCCAGTTCACTCCAAAGGTAAAGGAACTGCGCCAGAAAAAGTCGCTTTCTGAGACCGAGTTTAATATGATTCCTCAAAAGCGCAAGGCTATCCGTGTAAAGATGGAGGACTATGACGCACAAGCAAAACAGATAATCGAGCAGCGACAGAAAGAGCTTAATGCCCGTCAGCATGAATTGGCCCACAACCTGACTGCTGCACAATCCAATCACGACAAACTCAATGCAGACAAACTAAAACAACTGAAAGGCGTAGAGAAGAAGTATAAGGAAGCTAAGGCAACCAATGCGGAGAATCATGCCGCATATGTAGCTGTTATCAATACGGAAACTAAAAACCGCGAGCAGGAAACAGACGCAGAATTGCAGAAACTTAGAAAACAGGAGAATGACGAACTGGAAGGGCACGGTGCCGATACGGTTTTGATGGAAGAATGCAAAACAAAGATAAAGACAGCCGAAGATGAGCTTGACTATATAGCGCGGCACCACAAACTGGTGTTCGACTTTCAGCGCGACAAAGAAGAGCTCTTTGACCAAGAAGATAATTTCAAGAACCAAAAGAAGAGCATTGCCGACAAACTTCTGCAGTTGGAGGATAAATACAGCCAGCGCAAACAGAAGCACGAACATCAGTTGGGCATCATCGGCAAGGATTTGGGTGAACATATAGACGAGCAGAAGCGGCTTGAGGAAGACCTGCAAAAAGCAGAGCGTTTTGCCCATGACGAGAATCTATGCCCGCCGATGTTGGCAGACGCAAAGGAGAAACAGACGCTACGCACTCCCGGACAAGCTGTTGACGAGTTGACAAGCATCATAGTGTCGCGTCAGTCACGCCAGAACCAGTTCAAGCAGAGCATTAATGTGTTCAAGAATAATTTCTCTGCCAAGAACACATTCAATTTCAAAACAGAACTGACCATTGACGAGGACTATCTTGATTTTGCCAACAATCTTGACGACTTCCTTATTAATAACAAATTGGAGGAGTACCGCCGCAGGACAAGTGAGCGTTACGTGGACATCCTCGCCCGAGTGTCAAAGGAGATGGGCGAGCTGACACGTCATGAGTCAGATGTGGACAAGATAATCCATGATATAAACAATGACTTTAAGGAGCGCAACTTTGTTGGTGTAATAAAGTTGATAGCCTTGCAGTCTGTACCGTCGGCAGACAAGACGGTACAGCTGATGAAACGCATAAAAGAGTTCAAAGACGAGAATATGTTTGCCATGGGCGAGATGAACCTTTTCTCTACAGCCAGCCGCAATGAGGTGAACCAGAAGGCTGTCAATCATCTTCTTGACTTTATGAAATCATTGACTGACAATCCTTCACGCCAGTACCTTACATTGTCTGATTTGTTCCAGTTGCAGTTCCGCATCATTGAGAATGACAACGATACAGGATGGGCTGACAAGTTGTCGCATGTAGGCAGCGAGGGAACAGATACGCTTGTAAAGGCAATGATAAACATCATGCTCATCAATGTGTTTAAGGAAAAGGTAAGCCGCAAGTTTGGTGATTTCCGCATACATTGTATGATGGATGAGATTGGAAAGCTTCACCCGCAGAATGTCAAGGGCATTCTGGACTTCGCCAACGCCCGCAACATTCTCCTCATCAACTCATCACCTACTACATATAACGTTTCCGACTACCGCTATACCTACCTCCTGCAAAAGGACGGAAAGTCGAAGACAGTCATTCATCCGTTAATATCACAGAAATGAAGATTACCGTTGCTCTCATAGAAAAACTGATACGTCTGCGTGAAGGCGATTCATTGCCGGCAAGCCAAATACGTGGTGAATGGGTGGAGGAACTGATACGTGACGGTGTTCTAATAAGCACATCGCATGGCAGCCGCAGAACGCTTCATGCTCCCCAATCCGAGACATTATGCAAAGCATTATCCGCTGTTGACGAAAGGCTGAGTAACTTGGAACAAATGAGAGACACTCTGCTGTCAAATGATTTATCACGCTCTGCCCAAGCGTCAGCCACGGGCAACTCAAAACTTGTTACCGTCCGTTCATGTCCCGGTTTCCCAATCAACTCATACGAGCCAATCATCTGTATGCTGAACGGTAAAGAGCTCACTGTAAATCCTCAGGAAGGCAGTTTTCTTTTTATAGCCGATTGGCAAACGTTTTCCATTCCTTCCGACGTTATTGTCGTTGGCATAGAGAATATGGAAAACTTCCGAATGATACGTCAGCAACGCCAGTTGTTCACACAATCCATTTGTTCAAAGCGTTTGCTGTTCGTCTCGCGTTATCCCCAATCCAAAGACCTTGTTTCGTGGTTGCAGATGGTACCTAACAGATATGTGCATTTCGGAGATTTCGATCTCGCCGGCATCAATATCTTCCTCACCGAATTTCATGCTCACCTTGAAGCACGTTCATCATTCCTTATTCCTTACGACATTGAAGCAAGATTGCGCAATGGCTCAAAAGAAAGATATAATGAACAATACCAGCTTTTCCGTAATTTGCGGACAGACATACAGCCCCTGCAAGCCTTAATTGACCTGATCAACAAATTTCACCGTTGTTATGATCAGGAAGGATATATAAATAATTATGATTGAGCATTTGATAAATTCATGAAAATCATCCTGCCGAGAGAGGAGCTGCGCCCGTATGTGCGCTATTACTGGATGCTGGAGAGCGAAGAGCCTTTCAGCGTCCTGACATTCCCCATCGGCTGTCCGCAGATTATATTCCACCGCAAGTCGCCGTTGTACATTCCCGAACTCAAAAGTTTCCAAAACACTTTTACCATCAGCGGACAGGTGAACTTCCCTGCGCACATCCAGTCTGACGGAAATCTGGACATGATAGTGGCGGTGTTCTATCCGCATACCGTCGGAATGTTCATCGGCACACCGCCCTCCGCTTTCTACAATCAGGAGATTTCGGGCTATGACATAGAGAACCAACAACTTAACGACGTTGCCGCAAGGATATTCGACAGTACAAGCGGCGACGAGCCTATTGGCATACTTGAGCGGTGGCTGCTGACAAGGATAAATTCCAATCTGAATTTGCGGAGAATAGCCAGTTCGATAGGAGAGCTTATGCGCACGCCGTCGGTCTCGGTCAACATCCTTGCCGACAAAGCCTGCCTGAGCAGAAAACAATATGAGCGGGTGTTTCGCGAGCAGGTGGGTATGAACCCGAAGGAATATGCCCGCGTGGTAAGGTTTCAGAAGGCAATGCGGATGCTGCAATGCGGTTCGCGTGACTATGCCTGCATCGCCCATCATTGCGGCTATGCCGACCAGTCGCACTTTATCCGTGATTTTAAGGCTATGAACGGGCATACGCCCAAGTCGCTGATTGACCATTGCGCGCCATACTCCGACTTGTTCACCTGTCCTGTGTGAATGTCTCTTTTCTTCTATCACGCATAAAAACTATCGCGTAACTTTGCACGCAAAAAAAGATGATGCAAGAAATAAATCCGGCGGAGACAACACGCACCTATGCTTTTGAGATGTGGATGAAGGCCCCGATGCCGATGGTTACGCTGTTTCGAACCATAGATGTGAGTACTATGCGCAAAGTAAGCAAACGTAAAGGCTTGAAGTTTAATATGCTGATGTGCTGGTGCATAGGCAAGGCAGCCTGTCAGATGAAAGAGTTTTATATGCTTCCCGTCGGCGACAGGCTTATACGCTATGATTCGATAGCCGTCAATACCATTGTTGCCAACAAAATGGGGGATGTCAGCTCGTGCGACATTCCTTTTTGCGATGACTTGGCCGAGTTCAATCACAGTTATCTCCGTCTGACACGTCAGGTGGCAGAGTCGTGCAAGAACCACGACATCGCCGATAGCATGGTAATCGGCACGTCGGCACTGGCTCAATACGAAATAGACGGGACCGTGGGGATGTACAGCGGCGTGTTCAACAATCCGTTCATGATATGGGGACGTTACCGCAGGAACTGGTTCAGAACATTATTGACCGTATCATTCCAGTTTCATCACACCCAAATGGACGGTGCCCATGCCGCCCGCTTCCTCGATTTGCTTCAAAAGGAGATTTATTCGATGAAAAGCCCCACCCGCTTCTGATTGGCATCAGAGCGAAGCAACGCCCGGCATAAGCGTAAACGGGAATATTCACATCCCTTTCCCCATCGTCTTCCGCCTGTTTCCCATAATCCGGTCGAAGTTGTCCTGCCCCCAACTTATCAGGGCTTCGACATGGGGAAGCAGCGTGTTGCCAAACTCCGATACCGTATATTCCACATGGGGCGGGACGTCAGGGAAGAGTCGGCGGCGTGACATTCCAGTGTTTCAGACCGCGGAGCAGAAAAGGGATGTGGACTGAACTTAACAAGGAGCGCTGCCGGCGGCTCGAACGTCTCGGACAGATTCAGCCTCAGCTTCTTTGCTATGCGACAGGCTTTGATATATTTTTACATTCTCTACCAGGTATTTGCCGGATTCGGGTAGGCTGCAATGGCAGGAAGAATACAGCGATGGCTGTAATTGAGAAGGTTAATACCGGCGCTTAAAGACAGAGAGGTGAAGCTCTTACATTATTCGAACACCACGAAACAGTCTTTGAGGTTTATGGTCACCTTGTCAAATTGGTTAATGACTGCCATGCCGATATTGCCCGCATGCGGAACAAGCCTGTTATCCTCAAGTGCCACCGCCACATCCCGCAGTTCTACTTCCTTTCCTCCCAAAGAAAGATTCCAGACGGGAAGAACAAGCACATCACGCTCTTCTACGACACCTATTCCGCCTGTGAGGCGCCTTACCCGCCGGGCTTTCATGTCTATCTCGTCCTTATTCCTTTCGTAGAAGTTATGCGACAGAGTAGCGTTGCCTGTATCGAGGAAAAAGCCGTATGGCTTTCCGCCGCTTTCTCCCTTTACAATCATTGCCATATTGTCCATATACATATTGCTTCCGCCTGCAAGCTTGGGCGTAGGCTGTGCAGGAACAACGATTCTGTTGCTGTGCGGGAATATCTGCACCTCACCGAGCAACGCCATTATGTCTGCCCCGATGAGGAAGTCGATGTCTTCCACACGGTTCAGCGTGGTGTCCGGATTAATCGTCACCAGCACGTTTCTAACCGTGATGCCGCCTATACGCATGCTGTCTGCCATGCCCACCCGGCCGTAGACCATGCTGCTGCCCTGTATCCTCAGTGAGTCTGCAATCACTCTTACGCCAGCCTTTTGGGCAAATGCCGCCGACATGAAGGTTGAGCCGGCGCCAGTGTCGAATATAGCCCGATATTCATTTCCGCCCACAGTCACCGGCACACGCATCATTGTGCCTCTCTGTACCGTGTCGTTCTCAATTTTCAGCACGATACTGTCGTTGGTCATGGCTATCACGGCATCGCCCGCGGGCCGCACGACGCTCATCGGCGGACATGTGCGGAATTTGCCGTAGTGCTGCGCCACCTGATCTATCGTAGTGTAGTCCATCTCTATGCCCTGCGCCCTCAGCTGTGCCGCGAAGTCACTGAGCATGTCGGCCGCTGCGCCATGGTTGCCCCTTTTGGCCTCTGTCGCAGCCTTCACGAACAGCATTGATGTGATGTTGCCCAGCCCGAGTTCGGCCTGATGGTTTCGCAGCAGCGAGTCTGTACACGCCACCGTCTCGTCCGGACGGTTGAAGTAATGGCCCAGCAGAGCCTCCGACATAAGTCTGAGCATCGGTATCTGCACGCTGTCTCTAAGCGCGGGATATTCCACTTCGAGCGCAAACCAGTCACCGCCGTTCAGCAGTTCGCCTATCCGCATGTCTGCCGTTTGTGCTTTCGCGCCTGTTGTCATGGCGAGCATAAGCAGGCAAAGCAATGTCTTAATAGTCTTTCTATGTATCATATAGACCTTAATAATCTAAATATGTTCTTATTCGATTCTCTCAAAGGACGGTTGTGGCAATGGCAAAGATACTCATAATAACCGTAAACTGGTATTAATCTCACAATTTATTCATTATTTTCTTTTCTGCCTTCCGCCTGTTTTCCATAATCCGGTCGAAGTTGTCCTGCCCCCAACTTATCAGGGCTTCGACATGGGGAAGCAGCGTGTTGCCAAACTCCGATATCGTGTATTCCACGCGAGGCGGAACGTCGGGGAACAGCCGGCGGCTGATGATGCCGTCTGCCGTGAGTTGTCTGAGCACCTGCGACAGCACCTTCTCCGATACAGACGGAATATTTCGGTAAAGTTCGTTGAAACGCACCGGCTCGTTCTCCTTTATCTTCACAAGAACGACCAGCGCCCACTTGTTGCCAATCCATTCGAGCATGGGGGCGGCCTTGCAGTATCCGTAGTCTAACTTTTTTGCCATTTCTGATTGTGCGGAACCCGCTTATAATGAGCAAAACTAACTTTTAGGTAAGGGTAAAACCTTTCGGTAAGTTATTGCTACATAGATGATTATCTCCTAATTTTGCGGTTGCAAAGACAGTGCAAACGAGTGAAATGAAAGTTTACTTTCAAATTTTCGAGTGTAGCCTGTCTTCTGTAAAGACAGTGCAAACCGAGAGCAAAATCATCAAGCCGGCTTAACTGTTTTGCCGAGGTGCAGCCTGTCTTCTGCAAATTTACAAAAAAAATCAGAATCATGGAATATCCGCAATTACATTTCACCGGTCAGGTATGGCGTCCGCCTTACGAGGCGAGTTCGCAACTGTTACAGATAACCTCGGGCTGCACATGGCACAGATGCAAGTTCTGCAGCCTGTATCACGGCACCCCGTTCCGCATGTCGCCCATCTCCGAGGTAGAGGAAGACCTCCGCGTCATCAGGCAGTGGCAGCCCCGTGCGCGCCGCGTCTACCTCACAGGCGCAAATCCCTTCGCCCTGAGCTACAACCGCCTGATGGACATAGCCATCCTGCTCAGGAAATACCTGCCGCACATGGAGTCTTTCGGAATGTTCGCACGAGTGACGGACATTGCCCCGAAGAGTGTCGAAGAACTGAAAAACCTGCGCCACATGAAGCTCGACAGCATCAACATCGGCATGGAGACGGCCCACGACCCGACGCTCGAACGGATGGACAAGGGCTACCGTGCGGCCGACATCCTCGCCCAACTCTCGAAGCTCGACGAGGCGGGAATACGCTACAACCTCTTCTATCTCAACGGACTGGGCGGCAAGGGACGCGGCGTCGAGAGTGCCGAGGCAACTGCCGAGGTCATCAACAGACTGCACCCGTGCATCCTAAACATCGTCTCGCTGACGGTCTTCCCCGAATCGCGCCTGTATCAGGAGGTTATCGACGGCACGTACGAGGAAGAGCCGGAAATAGAACGGCTCGTGGAGATGCGCACGCTGGTGGAACGGCTGAAGATAAAGGTGAACATCCTCGGCCACCATGTATCCAACACGGTGCCCGTCACCGGTGCGCTGCCGTACGACCGTGCAGCCATCCTCAGAGAGCTTGACAATGCGATAGCCCGCTTTCCCGAGGCGGAGCTGAAAGACTACCGCAACAGGATATGGCATCTGTGAAGACGCCATATCCTGCTACATTTCCCGCTGAAAACCTTGCGATATCACGGGAAGACAAAAAACTACTGATTGTCCTTGTTTATCAGATTCACAACCACCTTCACCATCACATCCTTCTCCTCGGTACGGCTCTCGGCAATCATCAGGGTGAGTGCCACGAGCGTGTTGTCGACTATACGCTTGCGGCCGTCTGCGGAATAGAGAATGTCGTTCTTCTCCATGAACCACAGGAAGAGCATGGCGGCAATACGTTTGTTACCGTCGCTGAACGAGTGGTTTTTCACTACGAGATAAAGCAACATGGCGGCCTTTTCCTCTACCGAAGGATAAAGGTCCTCGCCGCCGAAAGTCTGGTAAATTTGTCCGATACTGCTCTTGAACGAATCATCCTTCTCATGGGCAAACCACCGGCTGCCGCCAAACTTTTCCTTCAATGCGTTGATGACCCTCATGGCATTGTCGTAGGTGACGCGGAACGGCTCCTCACGGGTCGTCTTCTCAATCCGAAGCGACTAGTAGTCATAACGGTCGAGGGTATCAAGGGCATAAACATAATCGGCAATGACACAGAACAGTCCCGAATATTCTCCCTCCAACACCTTGTCCTGAAGCGTGAGGGCACGCGACATCAGACGCACCACATCCTTCAACTCGTCGTAGTGGTCGAGCCGTCGCCGGTCTATGGCTTAGCCTTTGATGAAGTATTGCTTGATTAGTGCCGTCGCCCAAATCCTGAATTTAGTGCCATTGATGCTCTTTACCCTATAACCGACAGAGATTATAACATCAAGGTTATAATATGTAGTCTCAGATATTTGGACAAAGTTTTCTCTACGGCCATATTTCTTGGCTTGTGCATTTTTTGCATATACCAAGGTTTCATCGAGTTCACCCTCCCTGAAAATGTTTCTGATGTGCCGGGTTATCACGGTTCTGTCCCTTCCGAAAAGTTCTGCCATCTGGCTTTGTGTCAGCCACACAGTATCCTTTTCCAACTTCACTTCAAGCCGGGTGTTGCCATCGTCAGTAGTGTAAAGCACTATCGACGAACCGTTATTTGCGATTATCCTATTCTCTGCCATACCAGTTTCTCCTTATTCTGTATTCTGTTCCTACCGCCCACAAAGGTATAACATTTCTTGCTGAAAACCTCGCGACATCCTCCGCAAAGTGCTAATACTGAACGAAAAAAAGCAGAAAGATAGTTCCCCGATGAGGAGACATTCTCAGGGATTTTAGCTACCTTTGTGGCTGGACTTCAAAACAAAAACCAATGGCAAAGATTACCGTTCAAAACACGGACACCAGCTTTGTCAAATACAACGAAGAAGATTACATCAGCCTTACAGACATGGCACGCAGCCAATTTCAATAGTATGTCATCTTCCGATGGCTCAGTCTGAAGAGCACCATCGAATACCTTGGCGAGTAGGAAATATTGTATAATCCCGTTTTTAATTGTACCGAATTCGGTACAATTAAAAATGAAGCGGGAAGTAATAACTTTGTCCTTTCCGTGAAAACATGGATAGAACGTACCAACGCAATCGGAATACAATCTAAGACCGGGCGTTATGGCGGCACATACGCACACAGAGATATAGCCTACCATTTCGGTATGTGGATTTCTCCAAAGTTCCAACTGTTGCTTGTCAAAGAATATCAGCGTCTGAAGGCCGAGGAGCAGGCGCAGGCAAACATCATATATGCCAACGAGGCAGACGTGCTTAACGTGGCGATGTTCGGCATGACGACCCGTCAATGGCGCGAGACCAATCCCGACCGCAAGGACAACATCCGCGACTACGCCACCATCAACGAACTCATCTGTCTCTCGAACATGGAGAACCTCAATGCCGTTTTCATCAGCCAAGGCCTGCCGCAGGGCGAACGCCTCATCAGGCTCAACCGGATTGCCATACAGCAGATGAGCGTGCTGGAGGGTGGCGACGGCAGCGACAGTAAGCTGTTGAAATGACATACTCCTGTTTCATAATCCTTGCGGATTGAGAAAAAAGCACTATCTTTGCAACATCTTATCAAAGACAGTTGTTAAAACTAACAAGATAATAAGCCTCCCAGACGCGACGAAAGACAGCATACTTGGGAGGCGTTCTTCATTTTAAGAGGTCGTGGCTCTTTTTGAACCGCAACCTCTTTTTTAAGCTTGTCCGTCATTTGGAGCGAATATTTTAATGTACGCGTACATATAATTACATGGGGGATTGGAATCGGTAAACTGCGGTTGTGAGGGCGGAAATCCATGTGCCGCAGTCCGGCAGGTGTTTTCCCTGCTATATGGCATGCTTTTTCAGATATATGCCACAGGATTCTCCAATGAGTATTACAGCTTTCCATAATATGTATTACAGAAAACTTTGCCATATAGCACGCAAAAGTTCGGATGGTATCACGCAAAATTCCAGATACCAGTATGCCGTTCACGTGCGGGTATCTCATGATGCGGCCGCGCAGGACTGCTCGGCCGCCACAGACAGCGGTGACGGAAGCACGGCAGTCAGATGAGTGCCCTGCAGAGAAAAATAAGACGGTATAGTGTATGGGACAGAAGCGTCTCCGGCAGGTGGAACGGCCTGCGCGGAGACGCTTTTTTTATTTTACGAGTTCATAAATTTCCACACGGTCAGCTTCGGAAGGAAATATCATAATGGCTTTGCGGGCACCTATTTTATAAACTGTCCCTGCAACGGAATTTGCACTTCCATAGGCGGTCTGCGGGTCATCGTTTACGCTCCAGCCGCCAAGGAATATCAGGGATTCGGGACCGTTCTGATACAGGTGTCCCGACTTGCGCTGGCTGCCTGTGGTTTTCTCAAAAAAGACTTTTTCACCATTTTTCCTGAAGCGGCAATTGAAATAGGGATATGAAAAAATTCCGTCGCGGGCATCTATCTGTATGGAGCGTACGCGCTTGAAACCAATCATTTCCTCCGGCGTGACGGGATATGTTTTTGCACCGAGCAGTTTTCTTACCGCACCTTTTTCTGCATATCCGTATGAACCTGAGGATACTGCGGACAGTACTTCCCGGGCTTTTTCGCGGTCGAGCGACAGCGTTCCGTAGTCTGACGGCCGTATGGTGCCTTCAAGTTCCGGATTCAGATTGTCCGGCATCTCCGGCTTTTGTCTTATGAGTTCGGCATAGCCGTCGTAATACCAAGGGGCGTCAGGATTTCCCATAATTAACGTTCCTGAAAGCCTGTCGTCCGACTCTATCCTGAACCGTCCTTCAAACGGGCTGCCCACATCTGTTGACACCATTATCAGTGAGTCGCCGGACACTGTCGTTGAAAAATTCATCCAGCCGTATGTCCGGAAAATGCCGCAATGACAAACATACGGTTGTTTCTGACCGTCAATACATAGGTTGACCATAAGCTCTTTAGGTCCTTTCCATGCTCCTTCAAAATTCGCGGCAAAGACCGCAGACACTGCGCTATATGTCATGAGCGCAGTGATAATAAGTCTGTTTTTCATTATTTTCAGGATTAATGTTATTTCTTACGTATTCTAAATACTTGATGTGTATAACGTTTCTTTTTGTTCCATGTGTCTTGGATAGAGAGCCTCAAAATAAAGCAAAGGTAGTGAAACCATTTCATAAAAATGCCACAAATGACGTTTTTATGAAATGAATGTCACTCAAATTCTTTTCCCCTTTCTTCCAATAATCCTACTGGAAACATTCGGGATAACGCACGGTGCCGGTAACTCCGTTCAGGGCGTCGGGCAACAGTTCGATAACCATGCAGCACTCCTGCGGGGCATCGAAAGGAAACCGAATACCGTGGTCGATGGCCTTGCGGTAGCCGAAGCGCGGATAATAATCTTTGTGGCCGAGCAATACCGCCGAGCCGTAGCCCATTGCCATTGCCGTCTTGTGGGCTTCCTCTATCAGCATCCCGCCTATTCTGTTGTTCTGATAAGCCGGATGGACGGCAAGCGGCGCAACGGCAAGCGAAACCGTAGAGGAGTCTGCCGATACGATTTCCACCTTTGTGAGCAGAATGTATCCTACTGTAATCCCCTCGCCGTTTATTGCAACCAACGACAATTCGGGTATGAATGTTTCCGAACCGTGTAGCCGCTCAACCAAATATTGTTCCTGATGGTCGCTTTCCTCGACGTTTTCAAAAGCCTTTTCCACCATGTCAAGGATGGCCGGCAAGTCCCCTTGTCTTTCCTGTCTTATTGTTATATCTGCCGTTGTATGTGCGGCATGGTAATCCTCCTTTGTCATGATGTAGAAATGCTCCGTCCGTATGTCGCCGAGCGGAGAGACCACGCCATGATTCGTATGATGGAACTTGAAGCCGCATTTCTCGATGACCCGTTTCGACTTGTTGTTCTCGTCATAATATCCGCACCAAGCGGCATCAAGGTGCAGGTCGTTGAAGCATCTTGCCAGCAGGGCCGTGACAGCCTCGGGGATGAGGCCTTGTCCCCAATAGGGCTTGCCTATCCAGTAGCCAATCTCCGCTTCGCGCGGATTCATCTCAGCAGAGTGGAGGCTGTCGGAGAACATTATCCCGCAACTGCCGACAGGCTCGCCCGTGGCTTTAAGCACGACCGCATACGTTTCGGGAGCGGCGAAGACCGTCCGGATAATCTCCCGGCTGTTTTCCACCGATGTGTGTGGAGGCCATCCGGCTATGGGACCGATGTCCGGGTCGCTTGCGTATTTGAACATTGCCTCGGCATCCGATTCCTCCCAAGGCCTGAGGATTAGTCTTTTCGTCTCTATCATTTCAGATTCTTTCTGTGTGCTTTGAGTTTCTTCAACGCCCAATCGTAGTGTGCGCTCGTGGTACTGATGAAATAGGAGCCGAGCGAGGTTGTTCCCGTCCAGTTGTAATGGGCTTTTTCAAAAAGCTCACCGTCGGTAAAACTTTCCGCGAGGTCCAAGACCTTCTTGTGGCTGTCTCTGAGCCGGTTCATGGCATCGTCGGTGGACGTGTCCTGACATTCCTCCCAAAAAAGGATATTCATGTCGCCGTACGTCTTCCACGTATAACCGGGGAGGAGAAACTGCGCGGGCGTGCCATTCATGTTGTTTTCCACCCATGTCAGCAGCAGTCCCTGCCAACGGACAAGGTGCATTATCACGTCACGCAGGTTCTTGTCCCGTCTCCAGTGTGCCTCCTTTTTCTTCTCGTCGGCAGAGAAGTCAAAAGGTGTGTTCAGCTCCTCGTCGCTCATGGATGCGATGAATGCCGTCAGTTTGTCGTAGTTGTCCGTCGCAGCAGATATCAGCTGCTGTTTGCTTGCTGGTCTTGCCATATTTCTATTGTTTATATGTTTTTATATTAAAATTCAGTCTACTATAAAATCATTTCTGAATGAAGATTGTGCATATATGTATTTTTATGAATCTTTCCTACGCAATCCCAAGCAACTCAATCTCGAATATCAGCGTGGAACCTGTGGGAATGCCGGGCTGCGAGAACTTTCCGTATCCCATCTCGGCAGGGATATACACTTCCCATCGGTCGCCCACGCACATCTGCTGCATGGCGACAATCCAGCCTTCTATCAGGTCGCAGAGGCGTATTGCCAACGGAGCCCCGCCACGGCTGCTGTCGAACTTCTTTCCGTTGATGGTCCATCCCGTGTAGTGTGCGGTGACGATGCTGCGGGGCGATGGATGCCGGCCGTCGTTCCGCCCCTCCGACAACACTTTATAGTATATACCTCTCGGAAGTGCCTTCACGCCTTCCTCCTGCGCTTTCGCTTCTATCCAGGCTTTGTTTGCCTGTGCATATTCTCTTTTGTTCATGATGGTTTCAATAAAAATAAAACAATAAGTCTCAATATAGCATTATCATATGCAAGTATGGTATTCTTGAAAGAATAAACGGCATTAACACTATCTTCCACTTATAAACTATTTTTCCATTCTTTTGCAGATTCCGTCAAACGGTATTTTTGCTTTGGATGGTTAGGCTGTTCCGGGTATAGACGTTCAATTGCTCCTTCTGCTAATGCTGGAAGAAAATAATTTTCTCTGAATGAAGGTCGGTGCTTGAGTCCAATATTAGACATAATTTCACTCATTGTCATATAGTCATCACCCATTGAAAGAATTATCTTTTGTACTTGGTCGGTACTTGGTCGGTACTTGGTCGGTACTTGGTCGGTGCTTGATCGGTACTTAGTCGATGCTTCTCTCTGTTCTGTATCAGATTTAGTCACAATCGGACGCTTAAAGGTGATGGTCACGAAACCACCATCTGAACGCCAAGTGGGTGCTTCTATGCCCTGGTCTTTACAAGCATCCATGATACGTTTTGCACCACTGCCCCAGTTCTCTAAATAAGTCATTCGATAAAGTGCCTCCGCCACCTTTAGGTTATGAGGAAATGACTCGTGAGGCTCCTTGATATTTTCAGATGTTATCTGTGGTGGAAACGTGCCGGGACTTGCTATCTCGACGCGGTCATCATAAAAGGCAAGACTTATAGTGAGATTATATCTCTCCCAATGCCGGTGGCAGAGGGCATTGATTAAAGCCTCTCGCAACGCATGATAAGGAATTTCAAGCTGTTCCTCTCGTTCCATGCTATGATTGGTGATTACTCCGCTTAGCGAAAGGTGCTTGAAGCAAAATGCAATTCCTGCATCCAAGAGTTGGAAGAAATTACCTTCCACTCGTTGATTATCGCGAAATCTGTTCTTGTCTGTCCCTACAAATCGCGCCATCCTCAGCGTGAATTGCGGATACTCGTCTATATTATCAGAGAAAAGTAGTACCGCACCATTGGTAGGAACGCCATTCTTAATCAACTTCCACTTAGCAAGAATATCTCCTGTCGGTTCATACAAAGCAGACTCCGGAATGCGACCGCCATCAATGCCTCGACGGATGCCATTGCGAATTAGATTTTCATTGAGATCTGCCATTGTCACGCCGTCAGCAGCCAGTCTTTCCCATGCGTATAGTTGAGGTTGATGGGCGCGGATACGCTCGTCATACATGTCCTGCGACATCACCTTTGTTGTACTTTCAACCTTGTAATATGGACAACCGTGAAACGTATGTGGACGCTCACCCCAAACCCATCCATCAAAGTGCATCGCGATAACCTTGTTACCCGGATATTCCGGCACATCAACATACGCCACTCGTACATCTACTGCTGGTTCAAGTCCAGCCAAAGCCTGAGCAATCTCCTGCTGCGTCTTGTCTGTTACTTCCTGACCGATTATCTTCAATGAACTTGGAGCAACTCCAAAAATCAACCAACCACCTTCCGTGTTAAGGAAAGCACACGCTGAATGCATACCGTCTTTCAACTCGCCGGTAGTTTTCTTCAGTTCCAGAGTCCGCGACTCATCGGATGCTATCAGTTTCTTTATATCGTCAAATGTCATATAATACTTATTTTGGTTGAAATTTCAATAATAACTAATGATTTATAAATCTTGGTTTGTAAGATTGCCAAAAAGAATTGATGCCATCCCAATTTCTGAATGCATTATAGATCTTCATTAAGCCCTTTTCAAAATCTTCTTTCTTAGCAAAAAGTAAATCCCAGTTTTCTTCACCACTAAAATATGGTTTATAAGCGATTAAAATATACTCAAGTAGTGACTTGAAAATATCCTTTGGCATATATTCCAAATATGAGTCAACAATCCATGAAAAATGGTTCATACAGCTATTGAGATTTTGAGATTTCATAAGAATAAGTTTATTTGCCAATAATATATATTCTCCTTGATATTCTGGGAAACGAGATTCCGGCTTAATGCCAACAAGCATTGATATAGCATCACTTGTTTCGTCTCTTACAAGTAACTCGTGTATGCTATGACTTGTGTTTGATGCAATAGATATTCTCAATGATTTTATTCCATTGTATATTTCACAATATTCCTTTTTTGTGATTGTACTGAAGGTGTTGTTTTCTGCAAATGATATCATTTCATCTAATAAGGATGCAAAATGGCTGAGGAAAAAGACAGAACTTTCATCTCTTCGATTTTCACATTCTTTTTTTATCTGAAGTAGAGACACATTCATTTTTCTCCAGAGTTCTTCTAATTCAATTGCAGTAAAATTAAGTTGATTTGATATATCTGCAATATCAAGAAATGAAACTCCAATAGACATCCCACCTGTTTTAATACCATTACGCCATAAAAAAGGTGATTTCAAAACCATCTGCTTAATTTGTGATGCTAAAGCTGAATCCTTTGAAATATAATGCGGTATGGCTCGCAACAAAGTGCAGTCAGATGCTATCAGAGACTCGGGAAGCCGCTTTAAGCATTGTTGAACCATTTGAGCATCAAGCAAGTCAACAAGATTTAAAATTACATAGATATGTGCTGGACTATTTGCATTTTGACATAACCACAACAAATCTTGACAGATTTGTTGATAATATATAGAGTTTAGAAAATCCTCCTTTGTAAGAGATACCTTTGCCTTAATGATGAGAACATTTCTCCAGTTATCAATACTTTCATGAGTTTGGAGGATTTCGGATATAACTTTAATCTTAAAATTCTTATCAGATGTCCATGTTAGTCCGAAGGTTGCCAAGTCGTAAAAGTCTTCATGCCTATAATTCAGATCGTCATATCTTCGAGTTCCACTTTCTGCGTAAGGCTGCAAAGTTTCAAAAAATACCGAAAAGTCGTGATTCCAGTATGTAGAATCCACTCCTATTAACAGTATCGGAATCGACTTCATAATGGATGTCCTGTAAAAATCGGGGCATTCTGATTGACTTAATGCTGTAAATAAGGATTTAACGAATTGTGGTAATTCTGTTTGTAAAGCATCACAATAGAGTATTTTTTGGCTAATTGATTTTGTGAGTTTTGAACTATTATATTGAAGACAATAAAATAAACACGGATACGGGTAGTACTGATAAAGGTTATCACAAATGGTACTCCACTTTTCTTCAGTAAACAATATGATATTATTTATGTATAACGGTCTGCATAATTCAAATAGACTGCTTAATACCTTAAATGAATTGACGAATTTTAAGTTGCCATTTCCAAAAGTAAATGAATGAGATTTATTACCGAACGGGGTGATTTTGTCATATCCTTTGACAGATTCAATAAGTTTGTCTATGATATAATTTGCATTTTTTATATATGGGCAGTCCGTTTGTAGTTGATTGATCTCTTCTGAAAAGTCAATAAGGTTATTCATACCACCATTCTTTTCAAAAGAAAATCTCCGACTAATTAAAGGTAATAATTCTAAAGCATTTAGATAATCTTGGACCGAGTGGTACAAATCATAGTTGGTCAAAGGTTGAATTTCGTCGAACACATCCTCTGAGAAGAATGCCTTGAACATAAGTCTTCTCATGCCGTCAACTGGGTTGACCTTAGATGTTTCCCATGAATTAACAAGAAGTTTTGCACTTTTGAAATCAAAATTGAATAGATGTTTCCATATTCGGATATAAATACTCACCTCGGCAGCAGCCCCCGAAAATGTTTGATTTGTTAAAGCCTGTTCTTTATTCTGCAAATTTATTAGATTTGATAATATGGAATCATTGCAATTTTCAATAAGTTGTTTATATTCCTCCTCATCAAAATAGTGACTTGGCAACAATAGTTCTTCTCTGAGTGCTGAGAGTGCCAACATTAATTCGTATTCTGTTGCAGTGTTCCATTTTTTTCTGAATCGACTGTGCAAAACTCGGAGAACATGGTCTCTATTGTAATGGTCTAAAGAATTTTGCAACGGTATTCTATTTATATCTGAAGACCCAAATATAAATTCTATATCATCACATATTTTTTTAGTGACATCCCAATTCCCCTTTGAAAACGAATGCTGACTTATGTATTTGTTTATATCATTCCATGATTTTTTTATTTTAGGATAATATATTGATGTTGGTAAAAGATATTCCAAGAACTGCGTAACTCGCGCTTTATGACAGTCACCCTTAAACAAATGAAACAGTTCTACGCATTCTATATAATGGTTTCTTAATAATAATCTCTTTTCTTCCGAAAAAGGTTTGTCATCAGAATGTATATAGAAAAATCTTGCCGAATTTTTCTGAGATAATTCGCTTCTTATTTCTGCATTTTTATCCACCACCTCTTTAACCCAAGACATCCATGATAAGAAGTTGGGGTCATCACATGAAAAACCAATAATACAAAAGGCACCCTTTAATAGCGATATTTTCATGTAATCAACAAATGGCTCATGTTTTATTGGATATTCTTTATAATCATCCGATGTAATGATGTAATTACAATGAGAATCCCCATCAAAGCCATACTGAGAATTCTTATCCAATCGAATAGAACCGTGCAGTTTGAATATGCTTTTCTTCCCATCGGTAAGAGATAACATTTCAGATGAAGCAATAAGTTGATAAACCGAACTACGCTGTTTTTGCAAAGATGAGATTTGTGCCTTACTTCTACCAATTTCTGCTTCTATTTTGCGGTAATTATCCGATAGAAGTGATATGTCATCAGCTATTAGATTTAGTGTGGGACATTCATGGTTAAGATTGGTAATTAAGTTATTATAGTCGTCTGTTGAAGCTGTCACTTTTGCCTCAGACACTTCTTTAGCCTCTTCTTTTTCCTTGGTATCATTGGAATTGTCTGTGTACAAACCGAATTTTTCTTTGCAACGCTCAAGGGCTTCCAATTCGTTTTGACTGTTCCTTATTTTGGATAAGAGTTCTTGGGCTAGTCCTGTTTTTCCAATAATATCAAGGCAATTATCGTAATTGAACGTGAAAATATGCTTTGGATTTAGTTCAAACAATAGTTTATGACAGGAAATATCTGCATCACCTATAATTTCATTATTTAAGGTAACTTTATAATCTGGTTCATCCGGACTCTCTGGATTTTCCTGAATTGAAATAATGGGAGTGTGCTGTTCAATATAGACATCAATGGCCTCATGATATCCCTTTCTACGTACATATTCCTGAGCAATATTCAGATACCCCACTTCTTCAATTTTATGTTTAATCTCAATGTCATTGTCTAAATGATACATTTCTTGGATAATTGGCTTAAGAAGGCCTCTCCAATCAACAAATCTATCAGACATATTCTTACTGAACCCAGCCCCAATAATAAAGGATAAGCTCTTATCATTCAGTAAGTGCTTAATACGATTTATTTGTTGTTCAGTTTGCATACTATTACTTCTTTTTAGTGGTGTGCAAAGAAATGACATTGTCTATTCAAATATTAACCTGGAATAGCTTGTTTACGTTCAGCACCGCTACTGATAACGATTGAGGCTTCGGCTATCAATGAGTTGGCGAGGGTCAACATTAAGTAAACTTGCAGTCTTTATAAGCATATCAAGATAGGGTTGCATTTTGTTAGAACACCATCGGGAAACGGTTGCTTCATTCTTTCCTACTTGTTCGGCTAACCATTTCCCTGTTTTGCCGTTCTCAACTAACACAACTTTTAGCCTGTTTATCTTTTGCGATTTCATATCGTTTTACTTGCTGATAGATTACAATACTTTGATGTTTGATGCAAAAGTATAAATAAAATATGAAAACCGTTCGTTTTTATGAAAAAACCATCAAATGTAAAAGCCGAATATAACTTTTGAAGTCCTTGTTGCTTGCCAAAGTCATATTTTCTGCCATAAACTTATGAGCTTAATTTATTTTTATATAAAAACTTGATGTTTCTAATGAGATTATACAAACAGTTCGTTGTCCTTTCTCGTGGCGCACAACGTTTTCAGTTTCTCTGTCACCATTATCTCCACAGGTCCGATGTTCCTTGCTTTAGTCGGACAAACGGAGAGGCAGCGCATACAGGAGATGCAGGCCTCCTTGTTGACGCTTCTGAGATTGTCGGCGGGTATGGCATCGGCGGGACAGAGTTCATGACACGTGCCGCAATCGGTACACCGCTCGTCTGCCGTGGGGAAGGGGCCTGTATTGCCTGCCCTGTATGGACGGTTACCGGGCAACGCCAAAGGCTTGTATGTGTCCGAGCCTTCCACCTTATTTATTATAGCGGCTCCGAAAGCGGTCAGTTCCTTGCGGTCTTCAGCGTCGGGTCTTCCTGAGGCATACACACGGGCGATGCTGTGTTCGGCAACGGCGCTGACGGCGGCAACGACACGGAATCCCATTTCCGTTGCCACATCCTGCATTTCGAGCAGAGCGTCATCGTATGCCCTGTTGCCATACACCGCCACAACCGCACACCTTGCGTGGTTGCTCTGAATACGCTTGAGTCTTTCGACAGCCAAGGCGGACACACGTCCGGCAAACACGGGCATGGCGATAACTACTAAGTCCTCTTCGTGTATGTCCGGCAATCTTATTTGTTCTTCCTTCACGCAGAGGTCTGTCACGAGCGTCTTCGTGTCAATACCCTCGCATATATATTCGCAGACTCTTCGTGTGCCGCCTGTTGGGCTGAACGTTATTTGATGTATCTTCATTTCCATAAGCTGTTCTACATATTTATATACATAACGGGATTTTGTCTTTTTCCAAAAAGATTAGAAATGTTCATTTGTAAGTATGGTGAATTTTTGATTTCTTCTCCTTCAAATTCCCAACGCCCTACATATTCTGTATTTTCTGTTGGATACCAAATAGAAGTTTTATATACTCCGACAATTATTCCACAGCAAACGGCAAAAACAAAATCTGCTTTCTTGGCACGTTCGCCGTTGAGTCTCCAATATTTCCTTGTACACTCATATAGATTAGGTCTCTCACATAGAAGATAGGTTCTGCTTACATTGAAACAGACAATCTTTTCATTCTTCTTGTTTTCAAAGAAACCATAATCTCGAAAAACATCTTCCATAATGTCTGTATCTTGAATGTTGTTTATATTTATTATGTCAGTTTGGTATGGTTAAAATATCATCTTGCATCCAAATCTCCTTCATAAGCATCTGATAATCCACTTTCAACATCATCTTTACTCCAACCATCGTAATAAGCCCGTTCGTCACCATAAGGATCGCTCCAATTATCAACGTCATTCATTTTATCATCTTCATAATCCCAAAAAGAAGTTTTGCGGTAGTGTGATTTTAAACAATTCTTCTTTTGTTGAGAAGGCTTGAATGTAGACAAAAATGTTTTTCCGATATCTTCTTTCTCGATAAGCAAAGGGAATATCTTTCCACTGCTATTGCAAACAATTGCAATAACAGGTTCTTGTGGAATAGCAGATACTGCAACACATCCTATGTTGGTTCCATAGGTAAAAAACAAATGACAATCATTGGGACTTGATTTGACAAAGAGTTTTTCACAATTTGTCAATTGTTTGAATTCTTCTACGGAATATACACATATGTATTTCAACCCATCTAAAATAATACGTTTTTGCATTTCACGTAAATTTAAGTGTTCCTCTTTCTCTCCGACAAAAGCTTTTAGTGAAAAAATGTATTCTTCTTTTATAGCCCAAATCTTATCATATTTCAAAGGAACAACAATATTTCCTAAAGTATCTATAATTCCCCATTTATCTTTTAGTACACGTGCATATCCACATACAAATACAGGGTCACACCAAGAATACTCTCCAAAAGGAACAACTTGTCTTCCTGATTTATCAATATAAGCATATTGATATTGTTCATTTCGTACCAATGAAAGGCCACAACTAAAATCATACATCTCCATATATTGTGGAGAAATAATGATTTTTCCAGTATTATCCTTGAGACCAAAGAGACTGTTTTCTTGAAAGATTATATATTCTTTATTCATGATGACTTAATGTTCGTTACTTTGTATCTTTTTCTTTTGATATACATGGCATGATAATTCTTCTTCCCTCATGACTCGGCATAGCTCAAACAAATTTGTCTCTGCGCTCGCTATTCCGTCAGTTCAATCAAGTTCCCTTCAAATCCCTTGATGCAACTTTCGTAATATCCGTCACCGGTAACACGCGGACCAGACAGGACCTCGTATCCTTGTGAGGATAGGAGCGAGGTCATGCGGTCAACCTCCTCACGTGAGCCAAGACAGAACGAAAGATGGATAAAACCGCTGCGGTAAACAGGGTTGTCTGCAACATCCACCTCCGGTCTGCTCATTATTTCCAGTCTTCCTCCATCGGGAAATGTGAGAAAGTATGTCCGTAGTCCTGTCCGCGGATTATGATACTGCTCATTGGATGTGGCAGCGAAGAACTCCGTGAAGAACTTTCTCGCGCCCTCCAGGTTTGCGACATACATCGCGATATGGTCTATTTTAATCATCTCTGTTTTCTTCTTTTATTTCTATTCTTGTTTAAACATTATAAACTTGACAATCATCAATTTCAAGACAACAAGGGTGTTGTCTGCTATGCTGGAGTCATCTGAAAAATCTCTATCTGAACGGAAGGGCAATTTTCGAGGCAACACCGTTATGCAGTCTGACGTATATACCTGAAGACAGAGTATTAACATCATCTGCTACTTTCCGTCCGTGCAAATCATATATGGCATCATGGGAAATGTCATCAACTCTGACGGCATCTATGCCAGCGGACTCCGAGACTGTAACACTTTTGCCTTGTCCCATTGGTATCCATATATCTCCGTATGGATTGCACATGCTTAGGCACAAGACGTACTCACCGGCATGTGAAATGCTTTCGTCTTTCCAAGTCCACTTATCTACGTTCAGTTCCAAGTCGATTGTTTCTTCTGGTCCCAAAGCGGCATTAACCCATGGAGACCATCCCTTCACTATTCCGTCCTGTATAAGCTCGACGCGTATGGGACGCTCCTGATTACGGGGTATGGAATTGCGCAAGGTTGCATGAAATACGATTGATGAGCTGAGGTCAAGTTTATCCGGAATGTCTGTGCCCTCTATTTCGGGAGGACATATTGACTCGATAAACCGGATGTCAGAGCCGTTGTTTTCCACTAAGGCACAGTATCGCGTAGCAGCAGGCGGAAGGAAACTGTGCCCCCAACCTGAGGGGCTGATATAGAAATCATTTTTGAGTGAATAAAGACCGTCTGTCAGACCGTCTGGGACAACTTTCAGATTGCTGTCGAAGCTGCTGTAAATCTCCAAATCAGATGAGAGTTCCACAATGTTGGACGGGACAGAGGTTCCGTAGTAAAAGGAAGCGAACACAGTTGCAAATTTTGAACCGGCAGGAATTACAAACGGGCCGTAATTATCGCATCCGCCACTCATCTTGAAACTGTTGCCGGGATGGAGGACATGTGGCGCATCGTCGCCAAATCCTGTTGCAGGACTGACATAATATGAATCGGACCATACGGTATAAGTAGGTGTTCCGGGATTTTCAGGCGAACGTGGATGAATGTTCAACAAGGCACTCTGGCTGCCATTATATCCGGTTTTCCATGGCTCATCCTTTACAACAGGGTTGAGAAAGTCAATGGCAAAGTATCCATCGGCCTTGCCGTCCCAGCCCCAGTTGAAGTGGAACAATCCTTCGCCGTCATAGCCGTCACATACAAAAGCATGGGCGGACGACATGGAAAAGCCGCCATACAATATCGGACCATAGTTCTTCAATGCGTCATAGAGCAGCTGTGACCATTCCCGGAGTGTGAACCAGCCACGACGCATATATCTGATATCGTCGCTGTAGTCCCAATATTTCAGCAGAGCCTGTGCGGCATCGTTGACATCGGCACCGGAAGCTGTCGGAAAATAGTTCATATGCACACTTCCACCCACACCACGCAATAGATGGGCCACGGCTTGTCTCTGCTGTTCGGTAGCGGATGGCGCGGCGTAGTCATCGAGCATGTTTTCCCAATCGAGCGTGTATTGAGAGAAGTCTGTATAGATATCTGTTCTTATTTTGCCAGCGCGGTATGTCAGCTCCCCTTTACCTTGCAGAGGCCAGTTGTGATATTTCATCACCTGAGCCATTGCTGTAGCCACGCATCCCGAAAGGCATCTTTCCCCGTTATATTCGGGACATTCCAGATTGAACGGTTCTCCCTGTCCCCATGAAGTCGTGCAGAGAGGAGCGATGGCCTCACCCACAGAAGGGCTGCCTGTTACAGCATTTCCATCGACGGCGACTTCCGAAACCCGTTGGCTCATATATTGCAACCACTCGCGGAAGCCTGTCGGCTGATTTCCGGCTGAATCATACATCCGACCGTCACCATAACCCAGCACGGCAGGGAGAGCGTCATCGGCGGGAGTCACGACAAAACCATCTTCTGAATCGAAAAGGTAAACTGTGTTGTTGCCACAACTGTCGGTCAGAATTGCCTGAATCCTGTACTGTGAAGTCTTAACCTTCCCTCGAAGATGGGAAAGATTCTGACTGTGTAGTCTCTTCAATGCCGCTTCCGGGGTAACAGGAGCGCCCCAAATTGGGATTGAGCATAATATGAGCAAAAATATATAAATGTATTTCATGGCATTGGATTTTCGATTTCCCATTTATTGTTATTATGCCACATTCTTTTTACTATTCGCTTTGGGCAGGAAATAGCTCACAGAATCCCTGCTTGTAGAACTGATAGTACATCTCGATGCGTTCCGGCGTGTCGTTCTCAAGCAGCAGAAGCAGCTCCTTGGCGAACTCAAGCGGTGCGGAGCCGTTCGCCGTCACGATGTTTTTGTCGCTGACCGCCTGAGCATGGATATACCCGTCAGAATTGGTGTAATTTTCGCCTCCCCACAGTTTCAGTTGCTCCAAACCATTGCCCGTATGCTTGACGGTATTAAGGAATCCGCATTTTGCCATGAACGAAGCTCCGTTGCATATTGCACCTACAACCTTGCCCTTCTCAATGGCTTTCCGGACAATGGGCACGACCTGTCCGGCAACCGGTGTTGTCCAACCGAAACCGCCAATCAGCACTAACGCCGCATAATCGTCGGGCATCGTCTCAAACGAATAATCGGGCAAGGTGCGGAAGCCTCCGATTGACCTTACCGGCTCCATTGTCGGGGCGACCACCTTATTAATATACTTCGGATTCTCTTTCAAGGCATATTCATCGGAAGCGATAGCCTGTGAGAGGTACACAATCTCGTGCGCGGCATAATCTGGCAGGAGGATATACAGGATTTCGTTGTTCATAACTCTTATTATTTGGTAAATGAATGTATTTCTATCAGATTTCCTTCCGGGTCGGCGATGTAGCAAGTGCGCTGTCCCCACGGCATAGTCTGCGGTGCGAATATCGGTTTCGCGCCAAGCGCCGTCACGCGCGCGTATTCCTTGTCCACATCCCTGAACGTCGGGACGTGAAAGGCAGTTCCACCGTGCCGTTCAGTCCCTGCGGATATGTGTACTCCCTGCTTGTCATCTGCTCGAAAGCCGTACGCGGGAACATTATCAGCCACATATTGCCCAACCGCATCATTACATTAGGGTCTTTGCCGTTCCAGTCGGTCGTAAATCCCATGATGTCGCGATAGAATGCCACCATGCTCTCGTTGTCGGTCGTGAACAATCCGACGGTATTGAAATTAAACTTGCTCTCCATGTCTTTATGCTTTATTATTTCTTCTTCATTGTCTGACACCTGCGCCTTGTCATCTCGTCGGCAAAAGCCTCTTCGCCGTGCTCCCTGATGTAGCGGATGCATGCGGGACGGTCCGAACGGAACACAAAGGCGAAAATCTTTCCTATTAGATTGGAGTATGTCTTGCATTCTGCCACATCCTTGCCGCATCCGGCGCAGGAATGAAAGCCGTTCTGAAGGACGCAGGTTCTGATTTTACACCATGAAGCCTTCTCGTTGAGTCGGCAACCGGGACAACGTTCCGAAAGATACTTACGGCACGCGCCGCAGTAAAGGCCGCACGCCGCTATAAGCTGTTTGTCTGATTCAATATTTTTCATATATACACTTAGATAATTATTCGACAACAAAAATACAAATTTAATTTTATTTCTTTATGATGTATATATCATACATACACATCAAAACGGATGTGATACCCCCAAGAAGTCTTAATAAATAAAAAAGACCACCAACTCCATTGAGAATTAGTGGTCTTTTGTGGTGCCAACGGGAATCGAACCAGTGACACAAGGATTTTCAGTCCTTTGC